>Ga0179593_1387884_pt1 | contig 21715 bp, 19 predicted proteins | sample CZODoug2_1_08_16_FD_185931 | JGI IMG/M metagenome (GOLD analysis project Ga0179593, IMG submission 185931) | Vadose zone soil fungal communities from Angelo Coast Range Reserve, California, USA - CZODoug2_1_08_16fungal (PacBio error correction) | ecosystem: Environmental > Terrestrial > Soil >...
AAAAAAAAAGTGGTGGGTTAATCATAAGGGGAGAGGAAACGTGATATAGAGATCAAAGGGAGAAACGGAGTTCAAATTGAAGAGTGAAATTGGATCCACGTAAATCGGAAAGATCGAAAACAAGGGGGAAGTTTTACCAAGGTAAGTTTTTTTGGAAACGGCATAGCAAAAATTCTGGGCGGAGACGGAGGCTGTAACTCACTCCTATCTATCTGGGAGCTAGAAGAATCGAGAACTTATCTGTTGGCATCGAGGGATCAGGCAAGGAGGTATCTGCAAAAATCTTAAGCGGTACAGTCAGAAACCACTACTGTCTGGCGGTCAAGAAGGGCACTTCCATTATGACAGAGCATAAGGGTAAAGAACTTAGCGTGAATTCGGACAACGTTGTGCACGCTGGGGGGTTGAAAGACGAAAAAAAGCGCAAGATTGAAGGGGGAAAGGAACAGTGGACAGCAACGGGGTTTGAGCCGTGTTTGATGGTTCGGAGCGGCATTTCTCCCGCTTCAATTTTGGCATCACAGGTAAAACCACACGTAGGATAACGGGACCCGAGGTGACACCGAATTCATAGAGGGGAGGGGAGGGGGAAAGGGGAATGGCCCCTCGTCTAGGCGTGATGAGAGGGATAGGCGTGCATCAAATCGGGGAAGTATGCGCACTCACAAACTCGATGGGGACTAATCTGGTAGAGCGGGGGGGGTGTCAAGAGTGCAGAAGGCTGGGCTGCGCAGAAATGATTGAAGGACAGACCCAAGGGGGAGGGAAAGGGGAGTACGAAGATTCGGTGACGTTTGCCCAAAGAAAAATTCCTTAGGACTTGAACGCACCTCTTATGCGACGAGGCCTAGAATCGAGATAAGTTGGAAGAAAAAAAAAGCGAGCACGAGGGATGTGGAATCTACAAGGAGAAAAGAGGAAAAAAATTAAAAGAAGATTTGGGAGCCCAGTCTCAAAATAACCAACTGTGAACATGAAACTTGAAGAATTGTACACTAGAGGGAAAAGGAGGGACGCTGGGGGGATCTGCCAAGAGGAGGGTGTGAAACTAGCAAACCTCAGGGATCGCAAAACGACTGCGTGCTGATATTGCAACCAACGGGGGGGGCGACTAAATTGACTAAGAAAGAGGAGGTGTGTTGTAGTAGGGAAAGTAGGACAAAAGAATGCGGATGCAAGGCCTCGAGAAGGGCGACAGACTTGTAACTAGTTGGGTCGCCCGGAGTCTTCTGGAGCGAGGCTTCTGTTGGGAAAGGAAAAGGGGGGGAGGGAAGGGCGAAGCTTCAAAAAGAATGGGGGGAGGAGGGTTGAATCGTTTTTGGGGACGGGATTTTGGTTTCCCGCCAGCATAAACAGTGGCCGATGGGGGTCCAGGAAAGAAGGGGCAAACACGTTAATGGGGGGGAGGAAAAGAGCATGGAAAAAGCAAAGAAAGAGGGGGGAAGGGGTCACCAACGTTGGCGGCAAAGCGGGAATTGGTGGATGGGAGCACTTGGTTTCGGGAAAATAGAAGAAAAAGGTGGTTGGAGATGATGAAAAAGAAAAAGAGAGAACAAAGGAAAACGTTACTTAAAAATCCGCCAGAACGGAGAGGAAAGAAAAATTGGGCCGGAGCCATCTTCGGCCGACGATTAGGCAGTCTGGGGGGAAGGTATCATCCTTTGGGGAGCTTTTGGGGACGGTGGTTGGGAAAAAAGACCGGGAGGAAAGGGAAGTCGCTCCCGGTGATTTAAAATTAAGAACGATTTCTTCATAGTCGGGGGCTGGTTGTATAAGGGATAATCCGCAGGAAGGACTGTGCCTCAATACTTCCAGTTAAGGTCTGGGTTACCCGAGGGAGAATTGAGAAGAATCGAGAAAAAAAAGGAAAGACGAGCAGTAGGTGCAACGCGGTAAGAAACAGAAGGGGGTGTAAACTACAGCACAAATGACAGTAAGAACGGCGTAACTACGGGAGGAGAAATCCTTGATCAATCCGTAATGAAAACCGACGCGAAAAAAAAAGATACCAACCTGAAAGGAAAAACGATCGGAGCTGAAAATAACGTCAATTCAGCCAGGGGGGGGTTGGGGAGGCACCTTTACCAACAAGATAAAAAAACAAACGGTATCTTTCACTTCCCAACTACTACCTCCCTGTGTGCCGAGCGAAAAGTCAGCAGGTAAGCAAGAGAGATCGTCGAATGTAATAGTACGCCTTGCTGAAAGTGGTGCCCTTTGGTTTCGCATCCAGCCAAACAGGAGAAAAAAACCAGGGATCCGATGTACTCTCCAAGCCCCCCGTGTGAGACCAAGGGGACAACACGATCGGGAGAGGGGAGAAAAAAGGCTCGTTAAAAGAAAAATTCCGTGGAAAAGGGGGGAAAACTGATTTCGAAACCACGAAAGAGTCCACTTCCCTAATTTCGTCGAAAAATAGGCAATCAACCATCCTAAGAAAAACCCGAGAAAAAGAAGGAGCTTCGTGTCACGATAAAGTGCGGAAACCGAGGGGGAAAGGATGGGGCTTCAAACATCGCAAAGGGGTTAACGAGTTCAAAGGTGCTAATGACGCGGAAGACCCATCATGCCCTCCGGATCAGCTTAAAGAAAACCTTAAGTCAGTATGACAAAAGGTTTGGAAAGGTGACGGTCAGACGAGTACGTGGGAAAGGAAAAGTATTTTCTTTTCAAAATCTTGCCAAAAAGAGGAATCGAAGGGGAAAGAGGAATGAGGGAGAAATTTCCCGGGGTCAGAGGGTGACGCCTGTTGGGAAAAAAAGACGGAGGTGAAGTGGGTGCGAGGGGGAGAAATTTCATAACCTGCTGTTCGACCGGGCCGGGGAGAGAGAGTCAGAAGACACCCATAAGGGGAGTAAATCAGACTAGGGATTCGCTTTGCGGGACGTAAAACTGGAGCTGCAGGAAGAAAAAACTCATCAACCGGGGTACTTCAAGCATTTGCGGCCCAGCCTCACAAAGACACTAGTCCCATCGATGTTGCGAAGAGCACGCCCGCCGGAAAATAGATGACACGAAGGGACACCTCATCAAGAGAGTACGAGCAAACGGGGCATCGGCCTTAGGAAGCATTCCTCATCAAAATTGGATGCTTTATACGCGGTCGTCCTCTCCTTAGAATGAGGACCAAAATTAGGAAAGATCAGGGAGAAATGGGCAAAGCGCGCAGACCTGAACCGCTCAAATCGGGGGAACTCAAAGACGATACCGTGAACGGGAGACAACTCTCAATCTGCTTTTCCGCAGAGAATCACCGAACAGTTGGAAGAATGTAAGGAAAAAGGGATAAGGGATAGCGCCATGGGAAAGCCTGAAAATTGAGTTGAAGATACTCTCCGACGCAGGCGATGTGGGCTGACGGAAGCCGGAGAGCAGCGACCGAGGAAAAGATCCACCAAAAAAAAGAGGGAGGAATCGATGCTCGCCTACGCGCCGAATCTCGGCTGTGTTTTGCGCTTCGAGAAAGGAAACCGAAACGAAGCACGGTGGGCGCCCGTTGAAGAAAGGAAAAAGGGAGGTACTAGACGACCCTTCTTTTCTAGAAAGCATTTTTCCTGGCTAGTACAGGGGGCCGGTCCAAGCCTGAGGGAAACTTAGGGACGAAGCGATTATAGAAAGGGGTGGGGGAATACACGGCTTGGGAAAAACAAGGTGGGAGGAGAGTCATTGGACCGCGCCGTACACCAGTCCCGAAAGACGAAGGAGCTCCAAATGAGAAACGGCGTCAATGAAGGACCTGGGAAGGGCCACGCAACTCCACAAGCAATCGCGCTACATGACACCGGGGGCCACTGTCTGCGGAAAACGCGCGAAGGAGAGGGCTGAATAGTGGCAGAGGATGAGGGCCTACGTTGCAAGTCCGTCACCTGAAAGACTTTTGGAGAGAGGTGGAAAAACAGCCGCTCACGGAATTTTAGGCGGGGAGAAACGGAGGCCGGAATGAAGGAAGGAAGGACGGAAGCTTGGAGGTACGAATTGGCGTGCCACCGGGAGGGCAAACAAAGCGTTGGGGACACATGGATTGGGACTTTTCAAGGGGAATGGGGGGGGGAGAGGGCCACTCTCGGACGAGGGAAAGAAAGGCAAGTTCTCGATTACAAAGACGGTTCACGTCACGCGGTATCTATCTTTCTTAGCCCCACGTGAAATCAGTCTGTGGAGATAGATGTCGGAAGGGGTCAAGGGGACAACTTTGTGAAGAAGGACCTGTTCGACGAAAAGGGGACTCCTAGGAGTGGTGGATTAAAGAATTTCATGGAAAGAAAATCCGAGAAGTGGATCTACTACACGAGGCGGTGACAGGAAAAAAACCATCCGGAATGGGGTCTCAAAAGTTGTGAATTTCAGGAGAAGCAGCATAGTTCAGATTATAGACGGCTGAGAAAGCTAACAACCGTAATAGGGAAAGCTGGAAGATTTTTACGAGAGAAGGTTCGGCACGGCCGAACGGCGCCCGAAACTGTCGCTTGATAAGAACAAACCTGGGCCTGGCCCCGATGAATCACAGCGAAAGGCCAGACCTATTCGCGTCAGGAAGGAGTCAAAGCTTCCCAAGGGGGTGTATGCTGTCAGGGGGTCCGGACAAAAAGGTTCTGCAAAAAGGGACACCGCCAAGCAGCGTCCAGAGTGCGCTCGTGCAAAAAAGTCCAAAACAACTCCAAGAAATTCGGGCATAGGAAGGGGGGCAACCCGGATGAAAATGGCGCAAAGTGGAAGAGAACAGCCCAAAAGAAGCCAATCCAAGCGCCCCGAAGGTAATTTCGCTTTTTTAAGGCAGGGACCATACCGGGTCAGGAGGGTCAAAAGTTGGGGGACAAAGAGACGGGGGAGAGAAAACCCGGAAGTTTGAAAAGACAACTCAAACAACGGAGGGAAGGAAGAGTGTAGGGTGACTATGCAGAAAAGTGAGTACCAAGGCAGATTGTACCCAAGAGGGAAAATATGGAGGGAGGCGTCGGTAAAAAAAAGCATCCGCAATTTCACGCAGGGAGGCTCTTTACTTTGGGATTTTGGCTGGGGGAAGGAATTGCACCCATGGGTGGGGGCTTCAGAACAGAAAGGGGCAGGGCATAGGGGGGGGGCGAGTTGATCTTTTGTACTTGAATCGAAAAAGTAGGCGCGGTATATTGAGGGGGTCATTTTCCGTAGGGGTGAAAAGGGACAACAAATAAAAATGGTGGGTGTACGAATTGCTACGGAGTTCCGAGGACAAAGTTGGAGAGATGGGAAGGAGGATCTTGGTGAGAAAAGTCAAGGGGACCATCCGACTATGGTCCTGAAAATTCGTCAGTTCCGGGACAGTGCGCGCAAGGGGACCTCTGTTAGAAAATGGCACACTATGTGTTTTTTGGTGTGGAGGCATGAAAACGGGCAAGAAGCAGACTGAAAAAAAACTAGGAAGGGGTTGAGATTAAAATTCAAAATAAGGAAAAACTGGAGGGGGGGGTTCATAACAACTCGATCGGGTGGGAAGGAAGAGTAACTCTCTATCGTATTGAATTCTAGGGAAGTTACATTCACAAATGTCGGAGTGATCGGACTCGAACATTTCGCTAAAAAGTAAACCTCCGCAAAGATTGAAACAAAAGAGAATATACGCACTGATTCAAGATGAAAGGGGGTTGGGGGGGATAATAGACGAAAGGATTTCGACGGGAAAATTTATAGTGTTCCGTTCACCGAGAATGACGAGTAACTCTCCCAATGACCCCAGCAAAGGATAAAAAGCAAACACGTGAAATCAAAGAAGGCGAAAGTGGATGTGTGGTCAAGTCAGGTCAAATAATGGCTTAAAGGGGAGGGAAGAAAGGAAGACGGATTTGACGGCCCGGTGGAGGGACCATCTTAAACAAAGGAAAAAAAGGGCTGTGAGTTGGCAAGAATATCTCACCCGAAAATAAGGCCAGTTATGAGAGGGACTGACAGGATGACTTCGAATCGAGACAAGATGGCAGAACTATAACAAGGTGGCCCGGTGAATAAGGAAGATTGACGCGGTTGGAAAATGCAGAGATGTGGCATCAAGGGCTGCAGGAATGGCGACGATCTTCAATGGGTGGGTACTTCGTACGGAGTGTGGGCCTTTGAAAGAAGAGGGAGGGAGAGATACAAAGTTAAAGAGGGAAGGAGTACGGCAAAAGTTTGATATGCTATCACGCAACCAATGAGGAAAAACGATTGGGGGGCAAAGAGGTGGGCAATATGTACGAGGGACCACGGAAAAAAGCGCCAGTAGAAAATAGGGAGGAGTGCAAATTTCCCGGTTTAGTCTTGGAAGAAAATGAGGGTGCTGAAAAAGAGGAGGGGCGCACTACCGCACCACGGGAAAGAAAGGGAATAGGAAGTGAAAGCCTAACCTAGAATCTGGTTTTGGAGAAGATAAGGTTCACGGGCGAAAAAAACTAAATCAACTAACAACGAAAGCGGGCGTGTCGTAAAATTAACTCCGGACATTAAGGAGGGTACATGCTATTCAGGACAAGTGACATGTGGGGCCAACGAGGGGAGGGGATGGCGAGATCGGAAAATAGCCACTTGAAGAAGGGTCAGTCCGACGGATCGTGACGGATCTAACCGAATGTTAATTTTCCCCAGAGGTGACGAGACTATTTTGGAAGAAAGAGTATTGACGCAACAGAGGAGAGGGGAAAAGGAGCTAAAGAGAATTACTATAGGTGGCGGCTGTCATCCGGGCGGGAAATTCGTCATAGAATTCTAAGGAAAGGAGGCGGATAAGGAAATAGGCGCAAACGAGTGGACTATGCATGCTGTAAGAGTTGTACAAAGCTTGCATAAGGCTGGGGTCTTCTTCCAAAGCAAAGGAGAGTCCTGCTAAAAGGGGCAGTTGTTGCGGAAATTTTTAGTTTGACAAAAAACCGCAAGGGAAAGAAATATCAGATTGACGGCAACTAGAGGGGGGGGCTCGATGCTAAATAGCGCCAGCCGGTTGGTGGGGGCCGCCGCGAAAACTAAAAGTTCATGGATAAGACCAGTAAAGAAGGGGTGGGACAAAGGGCCACCGCGAAAACTGCACAAGGCCGAAGGTTCATAAGCCCCAGATTTCCGATTTCAAACTAAAAAAAGGGGTTACTAAGAACGGGGAGAGAACGTAAGAGAAGTGTCAGGGAAGGTCAAACTTGCAAAAACAAGGGGGAGGAACGAAATGACTACAGAAATCAGGTGTTGTCATTCCAGCATTCTATCAAGGAAGGCCATTGAACAGGAACCATCAAAAATGTTTGGGGGTTTTAACCGTGGGGGGGTGGTAACGCCCTGGCGATGGTCGGGATTTCGCCGAAAAGATTGTGACTACTTGTTCAAAGAAAAGGGAAGAGGCGAGGGCTCTCGGAGGTGGGGGGAACCGACTGTTGGGAACGCCACATTAGCAGGGAACGAGTGGTGGAAAAAAGAGCGTTCCTTGTCCAAAGGATGTTTAAGGGGGCGTGGGACGGCGGGTGACACTCTGGTCAGCAACAAACACGTGTGGAATGTTCAGGGAGACGGTAGAAGGATTTTTCGCAGGCGACGGGGGGGGATTTGTGAAAAAAAAAAAAATGGAGCAAGGCGGAACCATAAGGGGATAATACAAGGGTCAGCTTAAATTGAGCTGCCTAAGATTCTGAAATGAGCCATTAAAGGATCAGGGGGGGTGGTTGGTAGATTTTTTTGGGTGCCCAGGGGTGGTGCAAGAACACCGCGGCCTGGCATGAAGAGTGGACTAAGGATTATTTATTGAAGATCTATTGCTCTTTCGGGGGGAAATCGTGTCCCGAGAATCGGAAGTTCATTTGTGGAGGTCAGGGTTCCGTAGGTGTTTGGGGGAGGACCGGTTGAAAGCCGGGTGGTACGCTCTCCTAAAAAAAAGGGGATAAAAATAGTCAGTTCTTTAACAAGGAAACCCTAGGTGCAAATGAAACACTGGCTCTGGGGGGAAAAATATGCGCGGCAACAAATTAAGCAGAGACAACAAAACAGAGAAGGAGCCGACGAAATAAGAACCCACTATCTAGCGTCCAGTCAAGCAGCCAAAAAACGTTTGAAAAGTGGGCCCCAGACAAAAAGGAGAGTAAGGAACTGAACGAAGAAGCCACGGGGAAGACTAACGCGGCAAAGAAGCCCCATTTTAGGGTTCAGCGCCGATTCTGGCGGATCGCTTCGGGGGGTCATCTAAGGAAAAAGTGTCGAAAATGTTTTGGGAACAAAGGGAATCCTCAAAACCAGTTGCGGAAGGGAGCTCCCTCAAAAAAGGTGCTTGTGATTCAGCACAAGAAGCAGCGTGAGCATGGCGCAAATCGGAGGACCCGCAGAAAGAATGTGACATGCACGCAACTTCTCCAAAGGTCTTAAATTCCAAAAAGAAAGAAAACACGAAGGGGGGGAGAGACTTCAGGAACTCACAGTGGCAGTCCCCATCGAAAGGATCCATATCAAAGCTCCATGTGCTACCCCCTCAAGACCTTTCGATGAAAACAAAAAGATAATAAAAAACTGGGAAAAGAGGTCCTGGGGGTGAAGTTTCGTTCACAAACAGGGTGTGTTGCAAGGTACATTAAAAAACAGATTTGACTATCCAGTCTTGTATAGAACTCTGGAAACACAACAAGGCTAGAGAAGAGGGCATGTAAGTGGTCAAGTAGCAGTTGGAGACCTGTGGCGAAGGCCAAAGTCATTCGGTTTAGGGGGGGGTGTGATCCCTTTATTCAGAGGAATCAGAGTAGGAGGGAAGGAAGAAATTCGATTAGACATAGAGACAACAAAGAAGTGGCCGTGAAAATCTGAAATATGGGTACTCGGTTCAAACTCTGGCAACAATAGAAGAGCGGAAAAAGCACGGCGCACGCCCAAATATGCACGCTTGGACAACGAATCTAAAAGATGCATAAGAGATTAAAGATCTGCAGAAAAGCCGAGGGGATGAAAGAAAGCCTAGCAGAAGACGCCCGAGGCCCGGGGGAAAGCGGGCCGGATGCATCATTTCCATCCCGAAAAAGGGATTGAAATAGGAAGAAGCGTAACCTCCGTTTGGGGTGGAAAACTTGGAGGCACTAGCAGTAAAAGGTCGAAATGAACAGACGCACCCGGCAAACCGGAATAAAATCGTCGCGCCGGGAGATCCCTTAAGGGAGGGTGAGGAAAGCATTCTATTGAAAAAAAACAAAATGAGGAAAAACGGTGTTACGAGGGGGAGCACTCAGGTTGCCCGGTTACTCCGGCAAATCGAAATGAGTTGATACTTCTAAGACACCATAGATGGATGTTCAGAGTTGGCCTTCAGGGGGGAAGAGATAACCTCTAAAACGGGAGACGCTCGACTAGAAGCCGACTCGATCGAGGTGAAAGGAGAAAGGGCCTTAGCCAAGCAAATGAGAAAAACACCAAGGCAACGAACTGCCGGAAATAAACAACTGACAGTTGAGGCCAAGCTACAGGCGTGTTCGTGAGATGGCGAATCAAATTTTTCCGGCTGTTCAGCAAGATTTGGCCGGGGGGGGTCCGAAAAGGGCTTGGGGAAAGATCCGGGTAGAAGGACTCACGGGGAAATGATTCTCTGGTGGCAAGTTTGACGTAGAAGAGACGAGGGTAAAAGGTGTCTTCGGCTTGGAAGGCTGGATCCTGACACAAATCTCAATGCATCAAAGGGGGAAAAAATACCGCTCATTCAAATCTGCAATTGAGGTAAAAAAGACGCGGATCAACCGCGGGCAATACGAGAGACACCATAGTCCAGCTTCGCCATCACGACGCTTATAGAGTGGACGGGGGGAAGATGTCAATAGGGACGGGACTAGGGAAAAAGAGGAATCAAAAGAAATTTTCCGAAGAGATCACGAAACATCGGAAAACGGGTAGCGTTGGGGGAGACACCGAGGCCGGAGAAAGGCTTCCGTCGTAATCTTTAGCGTTACGAAGTTTCGAGGCCAACGACCACAAGTAATAATCGAATCGGGGGATCCTGTCAGAATTTGGGGAGAGGGGAAGAACAACGAGAAAGGCCCTGGAAAACAGCCAGAAAGGGGGGAATCAAGTAAAGACGGTGGGGCAAGGGAAAACGCTTGAATACGAAAGCGAAGGGGGGTTAAAAAATCATAGGGAATCAGGGACTGTAGGCATTCGTAAGGAGGGAGCAGGGTGCGGTCAAGGTGTTCAACTATAGGGGCCGAACTCAGAGAATAGGTGGGGGAAGGAACTCCCGAGCATTTTCAATACGATTACGATCAGAAAACACGATCGACAGAAGTACCCACGGGTGTTCAAGAGATTATGAGGGTCAAACGAACATCACGAAGAGGTCAATGGAGGGAGAGCGACTGGTGACGCTCCCAACGAACATGACATTTGGTCCAAGAGAAGGGGTCCCAGCTGACCGGAGCGTAGCCGGCAGAAGGGAAGCTGGATTCACCTGAGGCGCCACCAAGGCAAGAAAGCCATAACGATCCAAGAAGCCTTTCATAATCTGGTAAGGGAAAAAGAGCGCAAAGAAAAAGACATACAGGCACGAATGCCTATGGTCCGCAGAACCAAAGGACTTTCCTCGAGAGGAAACGTGAAAGACGTAACAAGTAGCCATTTCAGGGGCGGAAAACCCAGTAAGGTCCAAGCGCAGACACGGCTTTAAACGAGGAGGTGTGCCTAAAAAAAAAGAAAGGAGGGATGTTCCTCACCACAGAAGATAACCCGAGATGGGGGGAAGACATCATCTCAACAAAAAACAGGGGAGGGGATGTAACGCGGGGGGGGGGGATTATTACAACTAAGGAACCGATAGAAAGGGGGGGGATTAGGAGGTAACAAAGCAATCGCAATTTGTCACGATGCTGCGCTTGACCGGGTTGGAGGGGGGCTGGCCGGGCACGGCAGAAAAGGGGCAGTCATGGGGGAATTCTACTGTCTCGATCTGTAGGAAATTCCAATGCACGATGCAAGGAAGAAATAGGGAGCTGGTCTATGGGTTTCTAGAGGACCGAACAAAGTTTTGGCGGACGAAAAAAAGATGGGGAAGACCAATCTTCTCAGGGGGGTGCATTTGGACAGTCGCACGGGTGAGGGGCGACGGATTAAGCCAAGCAGGAGAAGAGCAGTAAGAGCCGTCAGGTAACGGGAAGCGGAACTTGGATTTTGCCAAGGGAGCTGGAAGGAACTCTAAGAAGGGTGGTGAGCGGGACTAAAACAAGAGAATCACCATGAACTCTGCTTGTATGCGCTTCAATGGCAATATGAAGGTCGGTGCTGTGGGGAATTGACCAACAGAGAGAGGAGGAAGGACGCGAAAGGGGGGGGGAAGGGGGGGAAATGCGCGGGAACGGCTGAATCACATTTAAACGCACCTCTAACAGTCCCTTTAAAAAATCGAAAACCTCCTTAAATGCCTAAAAGTGATTTCAGTGAAGGGGGGGGAATAAGACCGCCGGGACTATGACGGTCTTGAAAAGGAGGTTCAGTAAAAACGACTGAAGACTATCGGAGATGGACAATCCCGTTCAAAAAATGGGAAGATCAAAAGAAACAGAGGAGAAATCAAGGGGGAGATGTGGCAGCAGACAAAACTTCTTAAAGATAAAATTCTACGGAAGGGGACTGAGAATCGGTGGGCAAAAACGCGAAAGGAAGTGAAAGCTTGACAGGGGACAAGAGCAGCAAGGGTACAATTTATCGAAAAAGTAAAAAAGCTCGGATAGGGGAAAAGAACTGGCAGTACCGAATAGGCGCGTGAAAGCGAGGTGATAGGGGGGGAAGGATGGAGCCTAAAAGTGGCATCAAAAAGGAGGCATGGAAAATGGTAGAAGGGCGAAAGTGTGGAAAAGGCGCGGAAAGATCGTTGTTGGGAAAACCAGCGAAATAGAGAACCAGTGAAGGGCCGGTCAAACTTTGATACGGATTCGCAGAGAGAGCTCCGAAAAAGACGATGGGGGGAAAAGCACAATTGCCGCTGTCGGAAGGAAATCGGGTAAGAGGCAATCCTCTAAAAAGTCAGATACTCACTTTGGCCGGGTGAATTTGAAAAGGAGGAAAAGGAAAAATGCGGGCAGATCTTCAGGTGCGGAACTATCGCCTCCAACATCGGCGCAGGGCAAGAAAGCCTATCATCTGTTTGGAGCGGGATCCGGAAAGCGGAGCGCAAAGCGGTCCGGAGGAAGATACAAAAAACCAAAAAAAGGTAGTCACGGTAAGTCAACTAATGGGGGGTCACAGAGATCAATGGAGATGAAACATTCGCCCACCGTGGGGGCAGACTGGAGGATTTGACACTGCAGGAAAAAGACAGACTCAGGGGTACGGACTATCGCACAACAAAGAGGGATAGGTTTGCAGTGCCAGGAAGGGGGGGGGGGGGGGGGGACAAGATATAAAGAAACGAACGCTCTTACCGCAGAACTATACGTGTTGAGGTGGAGGAATGTTCCGGGTTCAAGGGAACGGCATGTGAGGAAAGGGGGGAATCAAGATCGGCGCGGAAAAGTGCAGATCAAGAGGAAAACTAGTAGGGAAAGGGGATGGAGGTCCATTTCAAGAGCCACAAATTTTACAATACTGAGGTTCTGATGGCAGCAGTTACGTTGGGGAACTACACGCAAGAGAAATAAATAAAGGAAGTGACAGATGGGAACGCACTAGAGTGGGGGAAAAAGGCTAAAGCAAGCCCCGCCCGCGATACAATTTGGTTCAAAAGAATTGAAAGAGAAACCATTCAAACAATCATGTGTGGGCGCCACAGGCGAAAACAGCGAACCCAAGGGTGCAGTCCCTTGCCTAATGTCAATAAGGGGGGGGTCGCCTGGTGAAGGAAATTCTAGTAACTACCACAAAAGAGCGAAACATATCACGGCGTGCTTGAATGTAATTGCAACACAACCGGGGATGGGAACAAATGGGGAGAGCACTCTAGGGTGTGTCTCCAGCTTGGAGAAATGTCTGCGTGTCGCGAGGACAGATCTTGTTCCGGGGAGAAGGGTCTTCAGAACCAAAAAGGAAAGGGGAAGGGGATTCCTTGTAGGAGCGAAAGGAGAGGTTGCTCTTCGGGGGGGGAAGCCGCTGGGTTTGTCAGCCCGCCATCAGGGGCAATGGTGGGTTTCCGTCTGCAATTTTTTTAATGCGATAGCTGGCTAATTCAACGGGGGGCCTGGAACGCACGGTGGGGCGGGACGGGGAGCTTGTTGCAGGGGAATCGGCAACGTGGTTTAGGGAGGAGACCTGGGCAGGATGAATAAAGGCACCCGCGTGAAAGGAGGACAGATACTTTCGCCATATCGGTAGAAAAAATTCCATGTAATCCTGCTACCGGTGAGGAGGTGGGAGTTAACTGAACAGGAAGAGCACGGTGTGGTGGTGGTGTATATGGGGTGGTGCCCGGTTTAAAACACGACGAGCAAGAGAAACCGATCGGGGGGAAAAAAAAAGGTAACCTATGAAAGGAAAGCTGTCTGGTTTGTAACATTATCACGCTTTTCCCCGGAAAGGAGGGCAAACGAAGACGGCCATGGGAAGGTGTTGTCGTGGGGTGGGTTACACAGAGATTTTGCAGGAAAAGCGGGAAATTGCACAACAACAGGGTGACAAGTTCTGTTCACACACTATTGGGAAAAAGGAAAAAGGTCGTGCGGGCACGCTGATCTGCGGGAACCCGCTTGAGAAGCACACCATAAAAAAGAGCGGCCGAGAGAGGACTATCACACCAAATCGGAGCGCAACAAATTACAAAACCCCAAAGGTGTTTGGTCTGAAAAAAAACTCCACCCAAAAAAGATAACCCCCGGAGGACGTAACGGGAGACGAAGCTATCTTAGAAAGGGAAAAGTCCGCCGATGCATTAGAAGTAACGAGGTTCCGCTTGCGGACAGCGGGGTGGCTCTTCTGTTTAGATAACGCATCAGCAACAAAGAGCAGACACCACGGGATGCATGAAACACTTTCAAATCGCGTTCAGCCAACAGAAAAGCCCACATTAAAAATTCACCGGGGGAAAGGCCGCTCGAGCGGAAAACCATTGCGCCACTGCCTAATGCTGGAAAAAACAGCGGACCAATCAGGAACAAACTAAAGCCTAGAAAAAGAGTCAACATCGAGGGCACCAGAAGTAAAAATAGAGGGTCGGAAAAAAGAAGAGGGGCCATCTTTCGAGAAGAGAGCGGCCCAGCAGCAGAATGCCAAGGATGAGCTGTACGAAAGGATGTCATTCGGAAAAAAGGTTTGGGGAAGGACAAACCCGGAAAGTACGTGGATCAAGGAGGTCGATTACAAGACGTGCAGAAACAACTGATCGGGGAACCATAAAAAAGCAGCTCCCGGGTTGACGCAGTGCGCCTGTGGAGGGAACATCAGGGAAAGGGGGAAGGGGGTGCAGGGTCCATTGGTCGATTAGGGGAAAAACTAGTAGAGAGCTTTCAAAGAGGGGCTAAGAAAAACCCCAAGATCTTCGTCAATCTACTCGGGACGGCTGGGAGGGGAGTCAAAATAAACTGAGCAGGCCATTCGAAACACAAAAACAGGGGAAGGACTAAAAAAGGAAGGCAAAGTCTGACAAGAACAGAAAGAAGGAAAGAGGCTTATACTGCCCGCCGATGGGAGGCTTCGAAAAAAAAAGGCCTCATCAATCGACGACGCCGAGGCCCGGTCCCCGGATGCAGCAGCAGAAGGTATGCTGGATTTTGAACGAAATGGCAGTACGCGGTCGAAATGCAGCAACCGGGGCAAAAAAAGGACACAAGAAGAGGTCGCTCCCGGCGATCAAGTCCGGGGAGGGATCACCATCGGACTCTGTCCGCGAAGGAAAAGAAAGAACGCAAAATTCCGAAATGGTGATCTATCAGAAAATAAGACGGCTAAATGATGAGTGGAATATGAGGCAGCAGAGCGTAAGTTGGTGTGGGAAAGGGAGACGGGGAGCTTTGTGGCAGGCTTACGATGAAAAAGGATAAGCCAAACAAATCTAGGGGGAGAGGGACAGAGCTCCTCTGAGCGTGAGTCAAAAAAAAGAACACATCTCTTTTTAGCATACGTTCAAAAATAAACGGGAAAAGGGTTGAGGGATATGGAAGTACGAAGCGTTGGGAGATAGGAGAGGAGTTGGGAGAAAGGTCATAGTTGGCGCGGCAAAGGGTGCTGTCAATCCGCTCTGGCTCTAGTTGATATCCTTACGTAACGAGGAGGTCTTTCCCGGTCTCTGAGCCGCTGGCGTGGGACACGGGAAATAAAACCCGCCAGACAAACAAATTTATATCCGTCTCCTCAAAAGAAAAGCCCATGTCCCAACGCCTGCGCGACTCAAGAGAACCGGCACAAGGCCAGTAAAATGGGGAGGTAAGTGCCCAACATATGACGTAACGCCAAGAGACGATAGGAAACGACATGGGCTGATAAGGAAACAAATCTCCTGAAAAGGGTATAGGGGGATCAAAGGGGGGGCCGGAGTAAAGGTGATCCGTCCCAGGAATCTTTAAGCGGGAAGAAGGGGCGGGCCGGCACACTTCGCATCGGGTACGTGAAATGGGAATTTTTCTTGTGAGGGAGGCCATCAGAAGAGACGCCCCAGGTCCAGTTCTCGAAATTTGGAAAGAAAGCGGTAAAGTCCGCTGAAGATCGCGTAGGAAAAAAATCCTCTTGAAAAATCCGTAGGCCTTCGGAAAGGGGCGCAAGGGTGCGGGCTTGGAACACTTGTAAAGGAACTGTGGAGAGGAACAACCGGATGGGGAATAAAACCAGTTCCGCTCGCCTATCAATCGGAAACGGGTTCGGAACCAGCGCCAAATGGCATAAAGAGGGGGGGGACAATTTCCGAACATACACGCAGTAAGGGCTGAGTAGCGGAGGGGAAGTACGCTCAGATCTAAGAAGATTTTACTGGGGAGGAGGGCGCCATGACACTGAGTCGAAGGAAAGAACGGAGAGAGGATTCTGCAAACCCTCATCGAAAGGGCATCTGGCAAAAGAAAAACTGAGGTCAAGCAGTGAAGAAAGCGTACAAAAATGGGACTTAATGACGGACGGCCCGATAGAAAACGTGTCGGCAAAAAAAAAAAAAACCGACACGGCAAACTCGCGGGTAAAACCGACGAATAAAAGGGGGCCAAATCTCGCGAAAGCGAATTCAAATTTGCATGCCGCTGCCAAAAACCACAAAGCCGGTCCAAGATACAACCTGTCTTATGAGGATTAACTGTTAAAATCTCCATACCTTCTGATTCAGGGGGGGTCCAGACGGATCAATGTGGAAATCACACAACCCCCAGCGATTGGATCTCGTTCAAACAAAAGAGGGGGAGGGGGGGAAGAAGAGAGTCTAATCGGCGGGGCTAGCAGAGTGGTAGGAAAGGTCAAAACGGCCCCAATCATGAAGGCGGAAAAATAAGAAAATTTCACGGCCGGGGGGCTGCTCTTTGACGCGATTTCTGGGGGGCAGGAATTCACTGGAACTTTCCGGGGGAGAAAAAAAAAGAAGAATAGTAGGCTCCTTTTTAGGAAGCTAGGTGGATAGAAGGACACGGTTGGCAAGGCCAGAAAATTACAAAATTTGGGGTGAAGCGGTTGCTGTACCATTTGAAAGGAAGGGCTGAAGCTATGGGGGGGGGGAGGACGGATAAAAACCAGGGGGTCCTACCTGCGAGGAAAGGAGGGAACCGTAATCTTTGCCTCAGCTTTCCCGTAAGCGGTGGTGGGGGGGAGCGAAACTCGAAGGAAAATCTTCGGTAGATAGAATGTCCAGTGTGTCTCCCTCGATGTGGCGATGAGCCAATTCATCTGAAAGGGAGAATTACAACCATTACAAAAGACTCGAGGTCCTAGAAAAACAGTCATCTCAATGCGAAAAAAAAACGAGCTCCCAAGAAGGGCCGGCTGCAGAAGGGAAGAAGGTTAACCTTCACGAAAATGCGCAAAGGGAAAGCTGAGAAGCGGAGGAAAAGGGGGGAGACTCTCCCAAATTCCAAGTGAAAATCACATCACGATAACCGCTGCGAAAGAAAGGGAAAGGGGGTGTTTTTACGCAGAAAAGTCAGGGGGGAGGGCTCGTGTTATGGACAAGAGAACGGCCCGGTGGCTTGAGGGTTTCAATCTATCCACCGGACCTGCGTTCACTTTTGATAAGAGACAGCTAAAAAGATGAACATCGAAGGAAGAATATAGTCGCGCGGCATTAAGGAAGCGCGTAGTTCCTCGTGAGCCGCGCTTGGGGGGATCAGACCTTGAATGCGCCGTAGAAAGTTGGGGGTTAGGGAGAGACCAAGGAGGCCGGACTGGGCAACGCCAATCGATGAGGATTGGTAAGACAGCGTCAAGTTGAGTGATTATCAACGCAGACGCATAAAAGTTGGGGGGGGGAAAAGCACAGAAAGGGTCAGTTGGCCGCGGAAAGGAAAAAGCCAAAAGATACGCCGATCGGGAAAGAAAGTGGTAACCTCAACGATTTTAAAAAAATTCCGGGTCGGAATATTAAGGGAGCAAGACGATCCCATCGCCTCACGCAGGTCGAGGCAGGACTACGTAAGATCAGAATCGAAAAGGGGAGAGACCTTTCAGGGGAGGATTCAAACAAAATAACGGAATCGTCAGCACCCATACAAAAAGGCGGGGGGTAGTAAACTCAAAGAAGAGAGGCAAGTATCAGCCAGGAGGTGATCGTACATTATTACAAAAGGGGTGCAACGAGAGGGATTTCTCAGCGTCGGAAATCGGGAAAAAACTGACGATTGGGGTAGAAAAAAAGAAAAGGGATCAGAGGCGAAAAGAGTTGAAGTGCTATGGACGCTCCTATTGGGGAAACAAAATGGGCAAAACAAGGTAGAAAGCAGAGTCCCCGCGAAACTGAGTGGAGAATGGAAATGAAGGGAAGACACGGCCTCTTAGAAGAGGCTGTCGTCAAAAGAGAGTCGAGACACGCAGACGATGAGAAGATGCTGGTAGAAGGCTGTTTCCAAGAGGGGCATAAGGTGGGCCTCCTACAAAGGCGAGACATGCTCACAGGGGGGGAGGATTGGGTGCTTGAAGAGGTTTTTAAAAAACTCAAGCGATTCCTATATTCATGAAAGGGCAAAGAGGTGGGTTGTCACAGATAGAATAGACCTCACGGGTACAGCCTCGAAAAGGAAGGGTTCGTCTAAGGGGGGAAGCCGGCATCCGGCATTTTGCTGCAAAGGAGCCGACAAACTGTGAACAGGGACAGGACAGAAGGTCTAAAAAGCCAGGGGAACATTTCGAAGAAATTCTTGGCCGAACTCCGGGACATGGGGTATGAATGTCCCATCCCTGGCAACACAACTGGGCGGGAACATAGTGGGACTACAAGGAAGTGTTTGAGGAAGAGGGAATAAAGGTAGGGGAAACTAATCAAAATCTTGGGGATGTAGGAAGCGAGACGATGGTGGACGGCACTGGTGAGGTAAACTAAGGAAGAGAAGGTCGAGGGGGGAGAGAGGGGAGTGGGAAAGCCGGGGGGTTCCCTCATCGATTGTCAGTCCAGCGCGGAAGTTGTTAATTCTACGATAAGGGGCCCTGGATCAACGCCGCTCGGGGACGTATCAAAGAACAAACGGAAAGGGAAAGAGCTGGAAGGGAGACGGGGGGAAACTGGTTTTTTGCTGAGGAGCCTGTTTTGGTTTCAACAACGAGGGAAGAAGGCAAGAAAACGGGAGTCGAACGAGCGCAAGAGAAAGCGAAAAGGTAAAATGGGCTGCCGTCTTCAAAATCGTCGGAACTGGGGCGTGCGGAGGGCGAAACTGAAAATGGGGGGGGTGATCTTGTTCCTGTGTTGAAGAAACTTAGTGAAGGGGCGCTCAGATGGGGGGAGGGATTTAATCTCAGGTGTCGCAGAGTCGCGGCGGGTCTGTTTGAAAAAAAGGATGTCAAGCGGGGAAGAAATAGGCGGGCCAAAAAGGCTTTCATTCTCGGGCCCTATAGGGGTGGGGAGGACGCGTTAGCACGGGGGAAGCGAGACTCAAACAACAAACGGAGGAGGAGAAAATAAGGGCCAAGTAACGCGGGGGAAGGAAAAGGTAAAAAACTGTCTAGGGGGAACGACATTTCTCTTCCAGTGATAAGCAAGGAATAAGAACCGGCAACCGAGAAAGTCACATATTAACTCAAAACGCACGAAGCGAGCGAAAATTAAAGGCGTAGGAAAGGTTTTGGTTAAAAAACACGGGACAAGGTAAAAAACACACTCGTTCAGGAAATCCACAGAACGAACGACTGATTGAGAAAAGAAAAAGGAACCTTGTGGACTCTCAGAAGTCCGCGGATCGCTTCGAAAGGTAATCGGGTCCATCGCATTCAGTCTGGTGGATAAATACTCAAACCCAAACAGGAGCCGACCATGAATTCGGAACACTCCAGGCAAACGGAAGGGGTCACGCAAAACTATCTTCTTGAGGGACGCCAAAGATAGGATGACGGAATTGAATAAAGACTGGAAAAAATTTGGTCACTCCGGGGCGGCGGAAAAACAGGCTTGAAGAGGAAAACCAACGAAAATCGCGAAGCTTCAAACGGAGGACTCCCATTTCAGTTCCACATCCGAAGCGAGGATCAAGAAGGAAATCAAGACAAAAAATCGCGGACAGTCGGTACAAAAGACCCTCTGCCCACTGAAATAACAAGTGCTTATTCATGCGGTAGCCCAGGTGTGTTCAAGGACGAAATCACGAAGGTACGTTTGAGGATCAATGTAGTTCGGGGACCAAAGAAAGAGATACAACAGAGGGGGGACGTCGACAAGGCTTGGGAATTGCTGTTTGAGAATTTGCGTGGAAAAAACCCAAATGCCGGAGGTGATGTTGAGGGGAGAACAGTGGGCGATTCGGGACGAGTGGGAAGAGAGGAAAGAAAAAGGAAGTGAGGCTAGGAGACGATACACATATGAAATGGCATCTCGGGACGGTCAACAGAAAATAGCTTCCCGTAGGCAACAATCAACCTTGTGAGAAAGCATTAAAATACCAAAGGAGGAACCGCCGAAACCAAGAAGACCCTGGAATTGATCGCCATGCCAGCGATAGGGATGCTGAACTAACTAGCCTCGAGTCGGACTTCCTATTCCCCGTGGCACCTCGCCAAGATGCTATGAAACCAGATAAAAAGGAAAATGGAAGAGAGGAAGTATGAAAAATAGGCCTTAGAGAGAAAGTCGAAAGGCCGCCGCATGCCATTAACCGGACTCAAATCGGGTCGCGCCGTAGGGAAAAAAAACGGTAGGACGGGGAAAGGCCAGCGGGGGTTTCCGCAGGTATAAAATGCCCACAATGGTTAATAGGGTGCTTCCTGAAATACTGGGGCAATAATAAAAGTGGTTGAATAATGAGCTAGACCGTCGGCGGTGGGTGCTGAGGAAGAGAAGAGACTTTGTGGAAAAGATCATAATAGAAGAAAGGTAAGGCTCAGAGGTAGCTGGGCCTAAGGCGCAGAAGCAATCGGCGGAGGGCTGGGGAAGGAGAATGATAAACTCAAGAGGGGGGGGAGGTTAAAAAAGGAGTTGAGGACTCTTAAATCCATAGTTGGGTCGGGAGGGGAATCGGTCCTGGGGGGCTCTAGGACATTGTGGGCCTCGACACGAAAGAGACCGTGAAAAAACAGAGACTGAAGCCTTTCTCTAAAGTTGTGGCCAAGGACGCTGGGGAATGGGGGTGGTCTTCGAGATCTTTGACCGATGGCGTGGAAAAAAACGGAAACTCCAATCCCCCCAAAAAGTTAATATGCTCAGGCAGATTGCCCGTAACCAGAGCGGAATAAACCAGGAATCGCAAGATCGTCAAAGGTCGGACGGAAATACGCAAGTAGAGAGGTAATGTTGATAAATGGGGCACCTAGGTCGCCTGGCGTCGTCGTACGATAAAAGGGGGAAGACACAGAGTGAATGGCTAGTTGGGAAAAAGGCAAGTAAAAGGAAGGGGACGGGCAGACACAAGTAATCCAGGACGGCGGAGAGTAGAGAGGGGGACTAAAAGGGCTCAAATCACTTCGGGGTCAACTCGTTGATTTGGGTCCTTGGGCACTTGGAAATGGTGAGCGTGAGTACACTGCCTTCAAGAAGTCAAGCCCTCGGTCTCGGGGGAAAAAAAATAAAGGGGCTTAAGTATACGGCTTGCCCAAAGAGAGGTGAATCAGTTGTAGGTTCGCCGTATGTTCAAAGGGGGGCCGGCGGTTGGTCACGAAGGTGGATCAAAAGGTAGAGGCGGCATAGGAGGTACCTGGCAACTAAGAAGAAAATCCGCATTCGAGTTATCTCCTCCAACGGCTAAGGTTTGGAGGAAACAGAAAAAAAAAATCAAATTTGAAAAAAATTTCCTGAAACAAAAGGTCATTCGGGGGAGCGCGGCTGAGGAGATCACCAAAAAAAGATCAGAAAACTCAAGGCAAAATTAAGTCCTAAGAAGACCCGGCCGTCGTGCCCAAGGGCTATTTATTAACCTGAGGCGAAACCAGATCATAGGCTACAGGAAGCAAAACAGCAAGACGGAAGAAAAGGCACCAAAAGGGATTAATGTCTGTCCCTTCAAGGGTCGGCAAAAGAAACGAAAAATAAATACCTCACGGCAGATGGGCAAAAAAATGGCGAAAGGAGAACAGACGAATTACAATAACTTTGAGAATTAACAAATTGCCAATGGAAGGGAGGGACGGACAGCCCCACAACTGTCAGAAAGTCGGTTAAAAGGGGGGCGATGACGTTACCGTCAAAGGCTCTTCTCCCACTTATAGTTGGTCATCACCCTACATAAAAAAAAAAGTTTAA
>Ga0179593_1566551_pt1 | contig 21715 bp, 30 predicted proteins | sample CZODoug2_1_08_16_FD_185931 | JGI IMG/M metagenome (GOLD analysis project Ga0179593, IMG submission 185931) | Vadose zone soil fungal communities from Angelo Coast Range Reserve, California, USA - CZODoug2_1_08_16fungal (PacBio error correction) | ecosystem: Environmental > Terrestrial > Soil >...
CAATTCTCTACTCGCCGTCTGGCCGCGTTGTTTGGCGTGGGCAAACAGAAGAAGAAGGTTCTTGGAAAAAAATTCTGTGAAGAGGGGACAATAAGCATTGTGTTTTGGGACGCTATGGAGGACGATCACCGGAAAGCAACGCGACTGAAAGAGGATGACGGGGAGGGAACTCTAATCATCGAAGGGACGGGCTATTTAGCGTCAAGGGGAAGAAGTTTTTTCTCAAACCCACCAATGTGCAAGACGAAAACAGAGCCATTCATCTTGGAGGAAAAGAAAAGGTAGTGCTTTTGGGGGGCCAGCGGGGAAAACCAGGGTTCCCAGCACCCCGAAAAAAAGGCGGGGGAGAAAAAAAAGGAAAACAGCCGGGGAAGAAGTGGCCAACAAGGAGAAGCCGAGAGATTGTGGCGGTTTTGGCGGGGGGGGCGGGAAAGTCCGTGACCACAATGCTCCACCCGGTTGTGAACGGTTGCGGGACAATACCTGTTTGGGGGGGAACTGAATTGACCCAGGGAGGACAGGGCATGAACATGGAAAATCAAACCGTCCGGCCCGCCATTCCGAAAAGAAGGCCGGGGGAATCCCAGGACCTTTCAGACTCCCCCTGAAACTTAAAGCAAAGTACCCTATAAAAACTAAACCATGTTTCCCAAACTCCAACCAGGGGGGAATGATGCTGGGGTCCAAACGTAAAAGTTTTGGCCAGAAAGAATAAGAAAAAGCAGAACATTGTCAGGGGGGGAATAGTAACAAAAAATTGGGACCCGACCGACGTTATGAGTGGTAAGAAAAAAGAGCTGAGAGAAAGGAAAATCACCACTCCCATACGGGGCAGTTGCAAGTGGTGAAAATGCCGCCGTACCAAGGTATTACGTGGGCAAGAGGAAAAAAGGGCTGCCCCCCCGTGCCCAAACCTTAAGAGAGGTAGGATTTAGAAGTCCACAATAAACAACACCAAACTACCACCCCCCATGAGGGGATGTGAAGAAAACCAAAACTGCCCAGGGGCCACTGGCATAAAAGGGACTGGACAGGGGCGAATTAGTAAGAAGGTGGTCGGAAAACGCCTTGGACCAAAAAAATCAAAAAGGGGTGGAAGGACGGTTTTTCAGTAGCATTCGGGAAAAGGAGGGGGGAAGAACGCGGGCGGGGGGGCGCTATTCAGGCCAAGAAGGGGAAAAAAAAAAAACCACGGCCCCTTGAAAGGAGTGGGCCCGAAAAGTAGGCAAGGGGGAAAGACAACACAAGAAAGATCAGCCAAGGTATTTGCGAATCTCCAGGGCTGTTGGGCCAGATAAAGAGAATCACACAAAAAGGGCAGTGACATAAAAAAAAGCTTGAGGGGTGGTGGTGGGAGGGTCCGAAAATCGAGGAAAAAAAAAGCAAACAAACAACGGTAGGAGAAATAGATGGGGGAAAAATTGGAAAACCCCAAAAAACAACAAGGAGTAAGGTTTTGGGGGCCGCGGGCAAGGGGTAGTAGGCCCAACCCCCAAGGGGGTTTTTTCAGCCAGGAACGAGGAGCCAATTAGAAAAAATCGGGGATTTTCTCTTTGCACCCTAAGGGGACGGACCAAACACAAACTCAGATGGCAAGGCCAAAGTGGGTGGGCAAAAAAAGGTTCCCATCAACCAAAGCAAAACACAAAAAAAAAAAACTAAAGAAATTCACGCCAGGAGAAAAGTCAATAAACCGTCCTCAAGGAACCAACAGGCGTGGGGGCAAAATACGCGTACGGGGGAGGGTCAAAACAAACGTACAAAGTAGGGAAAAGACAATTTGGGGGGGGACGGAAAACGGAGAGTAGTGAGGATCGAACATCTGAAATGAACGGGGTATTGGCATGCATCAAACAGATCTAGTTGTGTGGGGGGCCAGCACGGCAACAAAAAAAGGGAATGAATCTGGGACGGCGGAAGGCAAAAAAAACGGGGTTTTTTGCAAGGGGCAAAAATGGTGGGCGCCGTGTGTGGTCCCAGTTGAACTCCGCAAGAGGTCAAAAAGTGGTCGACCGGGGGAGGGAGCAGGAAGGTGAAAAAACAGAGGTTCAAAACAAAAATTTGGGGGGTCAGCAAAAGAGGGGGGATTAGTGGGGGCCCGGCCCTGTCTTACATCAGGAACGAGTGCTAAAGCAAGGAGGTTCCCGAAAGGGCCCAGCACACCTTAACATTCGAAGCTTGAAGGGAAGCGGGGAGGTCCCTTAAAGGTAAAGAAAATGCCCCCCTGGGTGAAATAAAAAGGGGGTTCGTCAAGCCCCACCCAAGTGGGGGGTTGCAAAACAACTTAACCAAAAAAGCATCCCCGCTTGAAGGGAAAAAAAAGGGAATGCCGAAAAAACTGGGCCACAATTCTGATAAAGACAGGGCTCGGTTCAATGGGGGGGGGGGGATCAGCCAGGTCGCTGAAAAGTAAAAAGCCAGGGTGGACGCTCGGGAAAATGGTTTTTCCCAAAATAGCATTCGGAAACTAGAAAAAGGGGAGCAGGGAGAAAAGTAGAAACCTTCCGAATCCGCACCGATAATCCAGGTTACGGCAGGGGCCCAAGCCGCGTGTACAAACCCCCCCCCAAGGGAACGTGAAAAATTTTGAGTGCCCAAAAACAAAAACTGTCACAAAAAAAACCAGGGGTTGGTGTCAACAAGAAAGCTCGTTTGACCAGGTTGAAAAGCCAAGTGGGTTAGCGACACAAGAAGGCCAAGACAAAAAAAATTCGAAAAAAGTTCCAGGAGGCAAGAAGAGTTGTTTTTTCCAGGCCTAACGGTAACAAGAACCGCCACCGTAACCTGCAGGTAAAAAGAGGAAAAAAAAAAAGGGGCGCGGACAGCCCCCGGTGCGATGAAAGAAACCAAAAAAAATGAAGTTATTACTATCAGTAGAGGGGAGGGGGGGTATGGGGGGCACCAGTTGGGGGTGGAGGCAAAAAGTTTGGTTGTGGGGTCAGCGAAAACCGACGGGGTAAAAAAAAAAAAAAAAACAAACGCCAACTGTTGAGGGTTGGGGAAGCGCGGGGTTGGAAAACCTGGGAAGTGGAAAGTGGGGGGAGGGTGTGCGGAAAAAAAAAAAGGGGTGGTGGGTGGTCGCACTTTGGGGATCAGGGGAGCCAAAAAAGAACCCCTGTGAAACAACAGAAACGAAAATGAAAAACAGACGCCCACCCGCAAGGGGAGTAAGAAAAGACCGAAGCCCATTTTGGTTCCAAGGGAGTGCAACAGTAAGGGTTAATTCTTGCCCGCAAGTGGGGGGGAAAACAACGACGAAAAGGGGAAACGGGAAAGGAAGGAACCAAAAATCATAGGCATTGGGGGGTTCAAGGGAGGGAAGGAACCGAACTTCCACAAAAATCAAACAAGGCCCCCATGAAAGTCGGAGTAAGGGAGCCCAAAGGATTGGAGCCCAGGAACGCATCGGAAAAAAAAACCACTTTGTGAAAATGGGGTGACAAAAAAACTTGGGACCGGCCAAAAATTGGGGCCGAGACGCCCAGCAGTTGTTGTGGGAAATGGAAGGGGGCGGCAAAAGGAAACGCCGCATGAGATTAAAACAACAGAAAAAACCAAAAGGAAGGGAGAGAAGAAAGAATCCAGCCACCAGACAAAACGGGGTTTGTCATGTGGCAGGGGAAGGAGCATCGGAAGGGCAATTTAACCAATGCATAGGGGGGGAAAACACAGAAGCGTCGGGCAAGGCTGAAAAAATTGATCATCCGAGGGGGGGGGGGCAAGCAATCATTGGGGGGGGAACTAACTCACGGGACTCAAAATGAAAAACGAAGCCCAACTGGGTAAAGTGTAACGACTGGGGGGTAAGAAAAAAAGGGGACTCTCTTCGACACCACACGTTCCTTACCGTGGGGCGAGCTGGAATTTTTTCACACCGAGGAAAAAAAAGGTGAGGGGTTTTGACCATCCAGCAACACGCCCCTTTAAAGAATAACAAATTACATTACGGGGGTCCCGTTAAAAGGGAGAGAAAGTTCCAACCGTGAAAAAAAAATGGCGGGCCTTGGGGGGGAGCCCGGGGCGGGTAATGTTTGGGAAAAAGGAAGGGGGGAGCGACTGTGGGGAAGGAAAAAGTGGGGGAAGCAAATAAATCCCCGGGAATACCAGGTGAGGAAAAACAACCCCCCCACCAAAACCGTTCCAGAAAAACCGAAAAATACCTCCGTCCCCAGCAGCCAAACTGCGCACAAAGGAAAAGTTGCAAAAAAACCTAAACGCGTACGCTTACCAAAAAAGGGACCCGTAAAAACCTTTAGACAAACAATAATGACAGATCCTAAGGGTAAAAAACTGGGGACTGAAGCAAGCGACGGGCATCACCGGTCTAAGGGGAAAAAGATCACTTTTGAGTCCCCTTTTCCCCTGCCTTTGCGATTGGCAATTATGATGGGTTCGGGAACATCGCGGGACAAATGGGTGCCCTCAGTGGGGACGTGGAGAAAGGGAGAAAACTGTCGAACTGAAAAAAAAAAACATCCTTTTTTGAAAAATTCGGGGGGAAGGGTATGGGACCACTAGGGGGTGGGGAGAAAAAGCTCCAATCCCCGTTGGGACGGCTGTGGTAAATTGGACTGCAGGACTATCAACCAGGACGGGGGGGGCCCACAAGACAGGCGAGGAAGGGTTGGGTACCCCCTGGAAGGGAAGGGTGGACTAAAAAATCTGGCAAAAAAATCGGGGAGTTGTTGCCCGACGGAAACCAAGGTTTTAAAGAAAAAGAAAGGTTCCACCGAAAGAACGTGTCATAACAAAATAGAGAACGGAGGGGAAATACACCCAGGACGGTCCCAAAATCAAAGGAAGAGAGGGAAAAGGGGGAACGGGTTTTCGCAAATTTGCATCCTTACACAACGGAAGACCACACGGGGGTGTTTTTTTGGTTCACTGACGTGGGGGAACACAGGGGGTTGTGCAAAAAAAAAACCCAAAAAATTACATGGGGCGTGGGTTGATCCGATAACATGCGGCCCACACGGGGCAGGAAGGGTAAAGAAAAATCAAAATTCCCGCCTGGACAAAAAACGGCCCCGCACTTAAACGGAAAACTATCACTGTATCGGCGACTCTGAAATTTTTTTCCAAACAAAACCACCTAAATGCGAAAGCCGCTCAACCGTGACTCCCCCCCTTTGCTGACTCAACCGTCTCCCCCTTGGAAAGGCGCAAAAGGCCAAAACCCACCCAGGGGGGTGCCTGGGGGGGGGAAAGAAAGGGATAACCCCCGGCATCGTCTGGAAGAAAAAAAGGGGGAGGGGTAAAAGGGGGGAACCCTGCCCAGTAGGGGATTGGGGTTTCCGTAGGGACAGCTCAAGACACCTTTTGTCTTTTGGAAGAAAAGAAGCCGAGGCTTTTAAAAAAAAATCAAAAACTGCGTGGCATGGGGACACAAAAAAAGGGGCCGTGTGACAGTAAACGTTATGGGTTTGGGCCTTTATGGGGAAAGCGGCCAAACGCAAATGGAAGGGGGGGGGAAGGGTAGAGGACAAATCAAGTCAAGAAAAAAACCATGGCGAGCGTTTTGGGTCCTTGGAGGAAAGAAAACGTAACACTGGCAATACAGGGGCGAAAAAAGGTCCCCGGGGGCTGGGCACAAAGTTTTTTGGCAGACCGAACCGGCGTAATGGAAAAAAAAAAACAAAAGGGAATTTGCAACAAAAAGGGGTGGTCAGCATTCTCGGTCACGGACTGGCAAAAGGGACAGCGGTGGGTGTGGCCAGCGGGGACGTTCCATCAACAAAAAAAACAAACCATGAAAAAGAAGGGGATGGTCCAGGGGGATAGAACACCGAGGCACAAATTTCCAAAATCTGTCTAGAGTTCCACTTTGTTTGAATCGGATATCATAGGAGAACATAAAAAAAAACGTAAAGGGGGGATCAAGAGGGAAGGGGGGGGGGGGGTGTTTTAAAGTTTTAGATCTAAAAGGGTGATCAAACAACAACGGTAGTAGGAGAGAGAGAAACCCTGGGGTTACAACCAAACGACAGAAAGGGAAAAAAAAGATGGTTTTTATGAAAATCCACAAAAAAATGAAGGGGGGGAAAAAAAACAACGCCAGTTCAGCTCGAAGAGGGGAGGGGGGACGAAAGGGGTTGAGGCCAAAAAAGGGTTTGTAAAGGGGTGGGGTAAAGGATGCCCAAAGACCAGAGGAAACACCCACCCCGCGCACGAAAAAAAAAAAAAGAAAGTCCCAACCCTTTCCTGCACATTGGGCAAGGGAGGTTGCCGACATTGCGAAAAAAAAAAGTGGGGGGGGCCAAGGCTCAAACCCCTGAAGGAAGTTTGGAGAATGAGAAGGAATCCGAAGACTGAAAAAAGCAATGGGGGGGGGAGGGGGGATGTTTGGATTAAAGCAAAGGAAAATAGGGGGGGCAGGGGGGCCCCAAAAAAAGCAAAAGAGGGGGGGGACAAAACAGTCCAATAAATCAGGGTACGGGAGGAAAAAGTGAAAGTTTTGGGAAAAGAACGCATGTGGGAAGTTTTCCCGGTCAATCCGCAAACGGCAAATTCAACGGTCACCATTATAAAAGGAGGAGGGGGGGGGAATAGGGAGGGGTGGGAAAATCCGAAAAATTTGGGGTCTCAGGAACCCAGGAAGGGGGGGTATTCCGCAACCTTGGTGGGTGGCCAAAGGTGGAAGCTTCAACGTAAACAGTGGGGCGGAAGGGAATTGATGACTGAAACCCTGTCAAAGGGGGGGAATTTTTCCCATCACGAAAAAGGGAGGTGGCCGGGGGAAGGGCAAACGGGAAGGGGGAAATTGTGAGTGTAATCAAACCAAAATCCCCTTGGGGGGGAAAACACTTGATCGATCATACCAACTGTAATTTGGAAATCAATTAACCAGGTCCAAGAAAGTCGCATGGGAACCCTATAAGGGGGCGAAACAAAAAATTTTTACCGAAAGATCTGGAGCGGTTGGTTCGGGGGTGGGGGGGACACAGGTTCAGCCGGTGTCCGTAGGGGTGGGCCCCGGGCCCATTGAGAAGGAAAAAAGGTGGGTCATCCGGCAAGGAACATAAAGAAATCTTTCACTTGCCAGATATGAGGTAACCAACCCCGGAAAGAAAAACTGACGATCGGCAAGTAATCAAAAAAGCCACCCCCAAGGGGTTCGAGATAGTTCGCCGGCCAGGAGGAAGCAAGTACGGGGGAAGAATGGGGACAAAGACGCCACAAAGCCTTTGGGGTTTAACACCGGGGCCCAAAACTCCCGGGGTTTGATACCTGTCCGAGGGGCAGGTTTGAAAAAGCAAAGAGTTTAGACACACAAGCGGGACTGGTACAAAAAGTTAAAAAAATGCGAAAAAGCCCCACCAGGGCCTAATGAAACGCGAGGGTGGCGGAAAGGACATAAAGGAAAAAAACCGAAGGACATGTCCGGTTTGGAAACGCAAAAAAGGGGGGCCGAAAGTAACCCCGTGCTAAAAAAAAAAAAAAACCGGCGGCCACGGGACCCCAAAGAAAAACTTGGTGAAAGAAGGAGGTTTGCGGAGGGGATGGGTGGGGGAATTTGTTGGTTTCGCGTACACCAACAAGTGGTAAGAGAACCAAGGCGAGGTCAACCAGCCACTGTGGAAGTTTTGGCAAGTCACAGTTAGCCCTGGAATGGATTTGGGCCGGGGCGGGTTTTTTTGGGTCGGAGGTGGGCAGGGTGAATGACCACCGGAAGCCAAAAAAAGCCAAAGGCCGTACAACCACTCCGAAAAAACAAAAAAAAGGAAAAAAACAGGGGAAGCACCGGAAAAAACGAAAGAGCCACTTTTGGAAAAAACTTTGGGGAAAACGAATAATCGGAAAGGGGGCGGCGGAGGTAATTGGTGAAACGAAGGATTTCCTGGGGGAAAGCGCGGGAACTCCATGAATGACACGAAAGGTGGGGACCGGGCCGATTCCCCCCCCAAAATCCTGAAAAGTTCCGAAAAAGGAAGAGTCAATTTGAACTGTCCACAAAAGGGGCGAAGACCAATCCGAAACCTCCCAAAAGGGGGGACCAAAGACATAAATGTTGCAGGAAAAAGCCTGCTGCCAAAAAGGGGGACCTAGCACGGGGAAAGACGCGGGTGGTCCTTGAGGAGAGAAAAAAAAAAGAAAAGCGTCGAGGTATACTCTGAAAAAAAAAAAGGGAAAGGGGAGGAAAAAAAGAAGGAGATCCTACCGAGTTGGAAGGGGGGAAGAAAGATAATCACAAGAACCAAGAAGGGGGCCGGACTGACGCAAAAATTGGGAAACCAACCGGGAAAAACATTTATGTAAAAAAGGGGAAAAGCACCGAAAAAATTGGGGTGCGGGAGCAAAGAAAGTTCGGGCCGGGAAAAAAACAATGATCCGAAAGGCCCTGGGCCCTTGAAGTGTGGGATGGGTGAGAGGGTCCCGGCCCCTGAGAAGCCAGGAAAAAACAGTGACGGATTAGAAAAACCCCAACTTGGGAAGTAATCGGAGCCCCCGTGCCGGGGGGTCCAAATAACGCACCCCCTCAAAAAAGGGGCAAAGGAATTGAAAGTGGCCCCGTGTCGAGGGGAGCAAAAAGTAAAAAAAAAAAGGGCAGGGGTTGTTTAGACCAAAGGCCGGGCGTAAAATGTTTTTTGACAGCGGGGGGGCGGGTGCGAAAGGGGGGGGAGGGAAGAGGGGGCGGCCAATCAACAGACTACAAAGACAGGTCACGAAAAACGCCAGAAAAGCCACCACGAATAACAGCAAAAACCGGGGAGAAAAAAAGAGTGCTGCCCACAAAGTCAACGAGGGGGCCTAAGTGAAACCAATGAGTGGGCAACCCAACAATTGGGGGGGGGACAACGAAAAAAACTTCAAACCGAAGGAAAAAAAGGCTTTAGTTTAAGGGGACAAAGTGGGTATCTGATAAAAAAGTGTACTCCAAAAGGTAGTCAAGGGAAGAACTTCAAGGGGCTCCCCTAAAAAAGCAGAGGAAGAGCCAAAATTTTCCTGAAAAAAAAAAAAAGGGGTGGTACAAACCCGACGTTACAGGGTACGGAAAATGAAACCGGATTTTATGTTGGGGGGAGTCGAACAGGAGGCAGTTTCCCATAAGAAAAGGGGGGATAGGCCACAAGAAACCCCGACCTCTGGGGGTTTCATCACAAAGTAGGGTCGGTTTCACCGGGAACAACTCCATTCACGTTCACTTGCGAACCCCAGAGGGGGGTCCGGCTTGGTGAAGAGAGGGCGAACTCTCCCGTACGTCCGGAAGGGTAAACGGAAGGGCCAAAAAAATATCTAAACGACGGCGGGGGGGGCGGGGGGAGGCGAGGACGGGAAGTTGGGGGAGGAAACCACGGGGGGGGTGGAAACGGCAGGGGGCCAGAAGAAGGTTAAATACTGGAAGAGGGGATTAAAAGTTTAGCGAAAACGCGATAAGCGGAAGTATCCCCTTGTCCAAATAGCCTGGGAAAAACTGCCTGAAAAAAACACTTAGGAGAGGAGGAAAGATTGTGGGTTGGGCAGAAAATTTCAGTCCCTTTCAAAAAAGGAATAAGGATGTGGTTTTAACGGCTTAGGTGGGGTCCAACAAAGGCAGTGGGGAACCCCCATTGATGATCCAAGCGGTCCAAAAAAAAAAGGTTTCGCGTAAAAAACATTCACAGCAAGAAAAGTCCATGGGCCCCCCTCCCCTACTGCAGAAGTGGAAGACTTTGGGAAACCGTTGGGCGAAAAACTTAAAAAAAAAAGGTCTTCCATCAAACGGTTACCGAGAACCTTTGATGTGAAAAATATGAAAAGGTTCCGAAGAAGAAAGATTTTTCTTGGAAAACAATGTGCTTAAGGGGGGAAAAAGGGGTTCCGTGGAATCGGAAACAACACTGGAAAAGGGATTGTTTAAACGAAGGTGTATGAAATGTGCAAAGGAAAAAAGAGAGCGGAGGAGGGGAAAAATAGCCGAAAGACTGGGAAGGGGGGGCAAAACGGTGTGGACAGGAAAAACCTTTTAAAAACAGGGGAAATGTGGGTGGGGTAAGGCTTTCGGCCCAGGAGCAAAAATTAAAATGAACATTTTATGTTATTTTATCAACCGGACATCTCCATCAAAACTTTGCCGCTGTGGAAGGCCTGAAAAAATTAACTGCAGTGGGCCCGAGAAAAAAGCATCAGGGACCCCCACCAAAAAAAGGGAACGAAAATGGCCGGCAAAGGAGAAAATTGAAAAAAAAGAATACGGGGGTCAGGAAACAATGGTCAGAAAAAAAGAAAAAAAGGAGCAGGTTCCATGCCTGGAACCGGAGAGGGGGTGGTGCAAAGGGGGGGGTGGGTGGGGAAAAAGGGTCCCAAGATCCCTGACACAAAGCCCCAAAAGAGTGTCGCGACGTCCGACCCGACGGGGGAGGCAACTACGAAAACGATTCGGATCTATGAATTCACAAAAGGGGCCGTTGGACAAAAATCAAAAACAAAAGTCGGCCAAAATAAAAAACCAGGAGGGATGGGCCCTTTCAACCATTATTTTTTTTGGGGGGGAGGGTTAAAAAAAATTCTCTCGGAAAGGAGGAAAAGAGGAGAATTGAGAAAAAAAAGGACCCCAAAAGAAAGAAAGCGATCAGGGGTAGGGGCCGCCGCTGATGAGGGGCCCACAAAATAAACCGGAGATAAATCCGAGGACGGTGATTTGGCAAAGCTGCGCGTTGGAACACCCAAGATTGGACCATGGGGGGAAAGGGTGGGGGCCAAACCCCATCCACAAAACCCACCAACGAGACGCACGGACAAGAGAATGGAGAAGCTTTGCTCCTGGGCAGGAGGAAGTTTTGGAGGGGAAAATACGCCCCAAGTGTAGGAAAAAAAAAGGGCCCGCCTCCCTTGACCGAATTTTTTTAAGAAAACCCGGACGGGTTGGGAAAACCAAATGGAGAACTGAAGCTCGAAAAAAAGGGGCGGAGGGGGGTATAGAATAACTCACTAAGGGAAAAAAGGAGTGGGGGGGCCGCCCGCCGCAGAAAAAAAAACACCAAAGATAAGTTACGTTTCCAAAAGGGCAAATGTAAAAAAAGGGTTGTGGGGGGGGGGGGGCAATTGAAATCCAGGGAAAAGTGGTTTTCCATTTTCAAATCCAAACCAACAGGGGGGAATTACCCATGGGGCAATTAAAAAAGACGAACATACTGCGGTGTGGGGAAAAGAACGACCACAGTTGGGGCGCCATAAGTTGTGGAACGCCAAATGGGGGCACGGCACTTAAGAAAATGGTTCCCGATACAGGAATAGACAGCGGGTCCCATGCCACATCGGGAAAAGGGGGAGGAAAGTGAAATTTCAAGGGGTTTGGGGATTGACGCCCCTGAAGAAAAGGGGTTGGAATGGGATCTACAAGCAAAGGCCACAAAAAAATAATTTGGGTTTGAAAAAAAAATGAACAAATCCGATCATGAAACTAGGGATAACAATTGCGAACCTCAAAAACAAAGGGGAGGTTCCCCGGGGGGCTCAAATTCATCGATGTGGGGATGGGGGGGGGAAGGCCTTTAAGTTTGAGGAGGACCGCCTTTAGAAGCTTTCGAAAGTGGGGTTGAACAAAAAAAAAACAATGCCCGCGTGAAAATGGAAATAACCCTTGGAGAAACCCTGCGAGACTTTTTTCCCGAATAAGAATGCAAAAAAAAGAAAGTTTTAGCAGGAGGTACACCCCCGTAGGAGAGAGGGGGGGGGAAAATAGCCGCCACGGGGCAAACAGCCAAGAAAAATAAATGAAACAAGAACGGGATTGAAGGGCAGGGGACGGGCCAGCCCGGGGGGGGGAAAGAACAAAAAGGTGAAGGTATTTCAACAAAAACAAGGCCGATTGACCACGCATTGGTTTCAAAAAAGAAATTCACGGCACATCCGGGTACAGGTTAAAAAACCGAAAGGCCAGAGTAATGGGGCAGGATAAATCCCGGCGATGAGGAAAAATGCTAAAAAAAAAAAAAAAAATGGCACCTGAAAAGGGAGATAAAAGGGACGTTACGTAGGGGGGGGGGACCCAAGTTTTTTTTGAGGGGGCAATGGTTTTTTGTTCAAAAACAAAAGGAAGGAAAAAGGGCCCCAGCACGTGTTTTACGCGAGGGGGGGGGAGCAGGGGAGTATAGTGTGTTGCGGGGGGAAGGGGCCTGGAGACGCACTTTGGGGGGGGAGGAGGGTTTGAAAAAGGAAGGACACCTCTAAAACAACCACCATTCCATAGAAAATTGAAATTTACCCACACGACTACAGCAAAAGGGGGAAACCACGCAATGGTTGCTCACAGAAAAAAAGGGAAATTTGAAAAAAGAGGGGAACAAACGGTGATGGAAAAAAAGGAAAAATCAGGTTGTGAAAAGCCAGCCGACGCCAAATTCAGGTGTGAAAGCAAAAACGGAATCCCTGGATAAAAAGAAAGGATGAATGGAAAGGGCCCCTACTGAAGTCAGGGGAAAAGTCCTGTGCGCGGCCCAACTCGAAAAAGTTTTTTAAATACGGGGGGGGTAAAAACGCAGAAATCGACACTTTGAAAAATGGGGTGCCAGAAAAAAAAGAAAACGGAGTCGAAGGGGAGAGATAGGCGATTTTTGGTTTTTCTTGTTGGGAAGAAGAATCAGGAAAAACGCTCAGGAGGTCTGGGTATGATAGAGAAACAAACACCCACAGCGAAACTTCTTTAGTAAGGAAAGAAAAGGCCTGCGGGTTGCATCTGGCTAAAGCTCAGCAAGAAAACAAACGAACAGGGCCCCCAAAAAAAGTTTACTGAGGGGATGCAAAAAAAAAAAAAAGAGAAAACAATTGATTTTCATGGAAAAGACAAAAAAAAGAAGATGGCCGAATTGCAAGATGGGAAACCGACCCCAGCCATCCTGTGAAATGCCTACTGCCCCAGGAAAAAAGGGGACCGGAAGTTTTGGGGGAGGTCGGCCTTCCGCCCCCATAAAACCGACACCACCCATTGACGGTGAGGCGGCGCTTGAAAAACAACAACAGGGATGCGAACCAAACGTGTGTCCACCACGCCGCCCGATTAAGAAATAAGGGAAAAGTCGTGTGGGGGACGGAAAAGGGGGGGGTTTTTCGAAGAAGGAGCAAAAGTGACACAGTGGGGGGCCCAAAAGAAGGGTAGAAGCCGAGGGGGGGTAGGAGGGGGGGTTAAAAAAGGGGGGGCGGAGGAGCTTGTAAAAGGAGATGGGAGGAATCTCGGAGTCATTAACAAAAAGAAAAGGAGAAACCAAAAAAAACGGAACCACCAACTAAAGAACTTCCAGGCTACGAGGGGACCGAAAAAATTCCACAGGGGAGGGAAAGGGTTTTTGATCCGGTAAAAAAAAGGGACCCGCCTAAAAACAAAAAATTGGAAAACGAAAGACAGAAAAAAAGCTTCCTTATAAAGGGGGGGTAAAGGGGGTGTGGTGACCCGTGCCATAAGGGAAACGGGGAAAAAGGGACCCTTTCCCTTAGAAAAAAAAAATCGGGGCGGCAAAAAAAGGGTACACTGGCCCCCTTTTTACCAAAAGGGGAAACAGGTTGGAGGTCGGCGTGTTGGAAGGGATGCCTTGGGGAACCACTCGGGTCAGAAAGGTTTGCCTTCCTCATTGGAGGCGAAAAGGGTCGAGAAAAAAAAACCTGCTGGAGTTTTAAAGGAAAACGCATACGACGGAAAAAATTTTCTGTTGGGAAAGCTGGTGGCGGCCCAACTAGAAAGGGGCTGGAAACCCCGTAAAAAAAAAAAAAAAAAAACGGAAAGGGAACGCGAGGACCGCGGAAAAACTATCTCCACGGACAGGGGCATGATTTCAAAAGGAAAAGGACCGAAGGGTTTTTCGGCGAATTTCCGCAACGGCCTAAAGGGGGGGAGGTACAGCTGGCACAGGTGAAAAGAGCGGAATGAGGGAATCGGAAGGTTTTTGGGCGAAGCGCTAAAGAAGAAACTTAACAAAAGTCGAAGAGGGGACCCACTAAGCACCAAGAGTACTCAATAGAAAGGAGGGAAAGGTTTGTGGCATTTTTTGACGCAATGTGGCAAAGTCGTTTTGGACCACAACGAAATGCTCCCAACGAGAGGGGGGGGGGGGGGTCCACTTTTGGTGCGGGTTGGAGGGCCGGGTGCCGTGGAGGATAAAAAATCCCATTTGCGGGACAACAAAAGGGGAATGGACAGCTACAAGAAAAGAAGAAAAAAAAAATAACGGCCCCAGGAACCCAATCCCGAAAGGGGGTGCCCGGGGGGAAAAAAAAAAGGTTACCCTGTTACAAAACGTCGAACCCAACTTAAGGCTTTGGAGAATCAAATTCACTTACGGGGGTGGGAAACTACCACGGAAAAAGGAGATCACAAGCCTTTGATGTCCACAATACATTTTCGTGAGTACGATCCAAATGGGTGTATCAAAACGGGGGTGTCGGGGAAAGAAAGGGGAAAACCTTCCCCAGGGGGGGGGTTTTTTGTGCCAACGAAGTCAACAAATGAAAGGGGGAAATACATTCCGAAAAAAGAGGTGAACCACGGAAAAAGCAAGAAAACAAACCGCCGTGCGTGGGGGAAAAACCGTGTGACAGGTTTGGCACAGGGAACACATTATTGAAATTGGGTTGGGTGAAGGGAAACGCGGAACCAAAGACGAGGCCAAAGGGTGGGGGGGTTTTTAGATAAACAATACCTGCCCATGAAAAAGGGGGAAGCTTGGGTGGGAAAGGCCTGGGTTTGATTAAGGGCATGCAAGACCGAGAAAAAGGAAGGGAAAGGAAAAAGTGACATTTTGGCGGAAACCTGACAAATGCCCCGGAGCGCGTTCCTGGGATTATGGACGAGGGAGTTGAAAAACAGGTCTTGGGCCCAAAAAGAGGTTTTCGCATTACGGCTACTTATCGGGGATCCCGTGGTGGTGAAAGTGGGGGGGATGCAGGGGTAAAAAAGAGGCCTACCCACAAAGAATGAGGTGTGGGCCTCGAAAAAGACCATCGAAAAAGGAAAAGATTCAAGCCCGAAGATAAAGACATCGCAGGGGGGGGGTATTTGGGACCTAAAGAGAACAGGGCGAACAAAAAAACCTGGGGAAGAAGGTCGTTAACGGGGGGGAAGTTTCTAAAATCATCCCAATATCAAAAAACGAGTGAGAGAGAAGATAAAATGGAAAAAAAAAACGGTTACCCCCAAACCAAAGATCATTGTTTGTTTGGTTGGGGGGGATGCCTAAAGACGAGGATGACAGCCAATCGAAAGGGAGGGAAAAGTGTTCAATGCCCAAAACTCCTTGAGGGACCAAGCAAAACTCGTCTGAAAAAGGAAAAGGGGCCCCCGTGTGAAGGGCGAGGAAGGCACCCCAAAAAAAAATACGCCCGCCAAGACTCAAGACCGAAAAAAGGGGGAAAATGCTCGAAACTATGCAGGGGGGGGGAAGGGAGCGGGCGCCCCCATTTCTGGTCGCCCAAAAATTGAAAAAATGAAAAGTTTTCCGCCCAGCCCCCTGGATAAAGAAAGGTGTTTAAGTTGAGGAATGAAGAACTGAAACCGAGTCGCAAAGAGGGAAGGGGGGGATCTAAAAGACAAAGTACGGAGTCTGGTGGGGGGGGGGACACCCCCCCCCGCAAACGCCAAACCACATCCCGAATGGAAAGAAAGAGAGGGGAGGCCAATGGTAACAGGGTGTGAGAAGTCCACCAAAACGCCATTGGACGTGAGGGGGGGGTTGTTGTGTTAATCCACCGCTCAGACTTCCTAAAGGTTCGGAAACGTCAGAGTTTCAAAAAAAATAACGAAAGGACCCCATATCCCAAGAAAAAGGGGTTCCCACGCCCCATAAATAAGCAAGACAACCTTTTGAACAGGGGGAACTGAGAAAGAGATCTTTCGCGGTGAAAGGGAACGGAACTAAGGCCGGGGGAAGGGCCTTTACAAGGGAATAAAGGTTCAAGGAACTGGGAAAAACGAAATGGATTTTTTGTCATGTAGCATGGAAACAAACTGGGGGGGACCGCAGCACACAGCCACGAAAAAGGTAATTTTGTTGCAAAAAAAAGGGAAAAAAAAGGGACCCCGGAGAGAGTGAAGGGGGACGGAACCAGGTGAAAGCGGACTGCCAAATTTGTTTGCGAATAAGTAGCGCACACCCAAAAACTGCAATTTGGAAGTACTGGTGGGGGGGGGAGTTTTTTCGAAAGTGTCCTCCAAAAAAGTTACGGAAATGGGGGCCTCCCGGCACGCAAGAACGACAATGCGGGACCGAAAGGAAGGTACGTGGGAAAATCGAGAAAAATGGCAAAAGAGGGGCCAAAATCAGAAACCGTCAAACGGATAGGGAAAAAGCGGGAAGAAGGACAAGCCAGAAACCCCGAAGATTTTGATTCCAGCCGCAACCACCTTCACAAAAAAAACAAAATCCAAGAATTTTTTGGTGGGTAAAAAGGTTTTTTTCAGGGTTGAAACGTGGGGGAATAATTGGGTATATAAAGCGGTGGAGGGGGGGAAAAAAGAGTCAAACTTGCTAACAGAGAAAGAATGGGACGCCGATGGTTTTCTACAGCCCAAAATACAAAACCGATGGGTCCCCCGGGAGGAAAACGGAAAAAAAAGGGGGGACGCGCTCTCCCTTGTGAAAAAAAAGGTCCCAAGGGCCGCACGACCCCACATTTCCAGGGGAAAAAAAAACATCTTTTGCGGGGGGAAGTTGGGGGCAAGGGGGGGGGTTTTGGTGTCTATGGGGGGCAGTGTGGGTCAGCCGGAAAAAGGGTTACTGAAAAAGCACAATGGGGTGGGGGACGATAACATTTCAGCCCACAGGGGAGTAAGGGGGGGGGGTGGGTTGCCGGGAGTTAGCCCCCTTTTGTCCATCGGTTGGATACGGGAACCCGAAAAGTTCCAAAAAAAGAAAAACCCAGTGACCGGAAACCCAAATCAAAGAAAAAGTCCCTTGACATTTTAAGGCAAACCGGGCCTTATACCCAAGGCCGCAAAGACTAGAGCGCAAACTGAACAGTGGGGAATTTGCCAAAAGTTGAGGGAGGGGAAGGGGTGGACTTGAACAGAAAATGGGAAAAAGCCAAGCCGCCGGCCATAAAGGGTGTGGGCCGGAGGGGGCGACTTGTCAAATGGAAAATCCTGGAAAAAAAGGGACCGCAGGGGGCATTTCGTCTACATAGAGAAGAAAAAATTGATCGCGCAAATCTCCGAAACCCAAAAGGGGGTTTTCAAAAAAGAAAAAAAAGAAAGGGAAGGCAAAAATTTTCCGAAAACCGAAAAGCGGGGTGTTTTTATTGATGAGAGGGGAGGGCACCCCAAGGCTCGGAGAATCTCTCACGCAAAAAAAACCACCAAAAAGGAGAAAAAAAGATCACTCGCGTTTGGGTTCAGATCGGGCGAAATCTACCGAAAACACCAAAACGAGGCCCCCACCGGGCTTCGCAAAGTGGGAAGCAAAAACTTTCCAAAAGGCCTTTTTAAACCTATCTCGAAAAGGGGTTGAGCGCATCAGCTTGGTAAGGGGGGACGTACAAAAAAAAAAAAAAAAAAGGGCGACACTCCAATGAAATCCGAAGCCAGCGGAAGGAAAGGTTTTTGAGAAGAGGAGGAACGCAGATTCAAAAAAAACCCACCATGGACCTTCGCTGCCGGCTTTTTTGGACACCAAGAGGGAAAGTCAGGGCACAATTGGTGGAACATAACCAAAAACGCCGCCCCCCTTCAGAATAAAGGCTAACGTAAAGTGTTCGCTGAGCAAGGGAACAAGTTTGACCAAAAAATGGGAGAAAAACCGCGGAAAAGTAAAGGGTTTGTTTAAAAAAGTTGGACTTTGCAAAGAGCGGAGGGGGGGGCATCGGCCGGGGGACGGGGAAAACAACTCAGAAAAAAAAAAGGAAAAAAAAAAGCCAAGCCCCCATACCCAAACAATGGAACAGGTCTCTGAATGCGCCGCAGGAAAAAAAAGTTCCATGCTGGAAACCGCGTGGTGTGTCGCAAAAAAAAGGGGGTGGGGAAGCGAAAAAAAAAGAAAAACATCAATACTGGGAATCCCAATCCAAGGTAAGATGGGGGACGGTGGAACCGAAAAACATCGCACCGGACGACGGGAAGAAACTACAATGGGAACATTTTCCACGGAATTTAAAGGAAAAACCGGGCCAGGGGGGCTGGGGGGAGAAAAACCAGGGAAAACAGTGTTTTGTCCCATCGGGGGGGGTACAAAGGCAATTTTGGAAGGGGGGAATGACACGGTTTTCGAGCAAACAAGGGAGCCGTTCAAAACCTGAAAAAAAAAAAAAAGTACGGGGGGACTTGAAAAAGAAAAATTGGTCGGCGGGAGATGGAAGAAGTCCGCGAAATCAAATCAAGGAGGGGCTTTTTGGGGACGGGCAACTATCGACAGGAGAGGGCTGGTTAATAGGTGAATTAAACCGGAAAGGGCTTTTTTGGTCCGACATGATCGATTTAACTGAAAGAAGTCGCGTTGGGTTGAATGAATTGCAGGGCCGCGCCATTTGGGCACCTAAGAGAAAGTTTTAAAGACACTCAAGCGACGAAAAAAAAAAGAAAGCCCTTGGCCAAAAAAATCGGGGCCAAGAAGAGATTGAAGGGGGGTCGGGAAAGGTGGGGGGGGTCCAAAGCATACGCAAAGACACGGAAATTGCTCGAGTGTGTCACACGGGGTTTGAAACGGGGGAAAGTGACCCAAAAGGGGGTATAAGGGGAATCCGAAAAGGGACCCCAACACAGGGGGAATTGAGGGTACAAAAGAACATTCAAAACCAGGCCCAGCTCCAAGGGAAAATGGACAGGAGCTGGGGGTCAGACCTTCGACCGCCCTTTAAAAAAAAAAAAGATCACTCCCGCCTTCCCAGAAAACAGCCGTGGCCCCACACCAATTAAAAGTTTCGGGATCAAAACCAAAGAGACGCAAAAAATGTTGGTGGCCGGAAAATGGGCACCAGGGAGAAAATGTTGGGAACAAAACCGGCCCGTGGGAGGGTGGAAGAATTCGAGCGGCCGGATTGAAACAAAAAAAACACCAGCGTGGGGGGGGTGAGATGGGTTGCCTCCAAGCTGGGGGCAATGACAAAAAACCAGTGGTGACAGGGAGAAGACACCCGTTACCATATGTATGGGAAGGTGTTGCCGGAATCGAAAGGGTCCAAAACCTAAAAAGGAAGGGGGGGGGAAGTTGGAAAATAAAAAACCAAGACAAACACCGCACCGGGGGGAAGAAAGGCATGGTTGTCAAGGCTGAAACGTTAACGGGCAGCCCGGCGAAAAAAAAGGTAATCGGGTGGGACCAAGTTGGGGTGTCAGGAGGGCTGGCCCAAAGGGAACAAAAAGAATCAGTTTTGGGAGCGGAAAACTGGGTGGAAGGAGTTAAAGTCCCTGATTTGGATCCCACTGAGGATTGGGGAGGGGCCTGGAAGTTCATCGCCCTTAAGAAACGGAAATGAAAGTGTTGTTCTGGAATCCACCTCCCCAATGCCCCCTTCTCAAATTCAAAGGCCAAGTGACTCAGGAAGTCGGATTAATCCGGTGACAGGGCGGGTTTTTGGTAAAAGGATAACGGTCGCCAAGCAAGAATGAAGGGAACTTAAAAGGGTGGGGGTGAAGGGTTTATCTCCTCTCAAAAACCAATACCTTTCCAATCAACAAAGGAGAAAGAAGGAATTTCGAACCAGTACCCCCCAAAACAAGACATCAGGAACGGGGTTTTGGAGCACTGATCTATGGAACACCAAAGAAAAGGTGGACATCCCCTTCATCGATCCCGAGGATGAAAGGAGTGTGCGCCCAGTCCACGACGGTGCAATGCAAAAGAAAAAACGACACTTGGCTGGCCGTTGGGGGGAAAAGGGAAAAGGCAGAAACCACATCGACCCAAACCACGGGGGATGGAAGGGAAGAAAACTCCGCAAGGAAAAAGCATCTGGCTAAAACGATGTTCTTTGGTCAATCGCGGGGAAAAATAAATCACCACTTGGCACCGCTTTCCTTGCCAAAATGTGCGCCCGGGAAACCATGAGGGGAAAAGAGGGAAAAAAGAGAGAAGGGAAGGAAAGCTAAAGCCAGTGGGAACGAGGATGGGTGTATTAAAAGACAATAAAAGGCAAAATGTCGGTAGTGGGGTGTTGGAAGCCGCCCCGGCCCTCAGACAAAACCCTCCCCAAATTCGGTCACAGGGTCACAAGGTTTTTTTGGGTGGGTTGGGGGGGGAGAACCCCAAAGCACAGTTTTTTGGCGGCGGTTTGTGAATGGCATGGTCACCGACCGATGACCGTTTCAAAAATTGGACAGACGGGCGCCGGGCAAAAAGACGGGATGGGTTGTTTTTGCAGACGGGAAACACTTTGAAACTTCTTTTTGCTCACGTGTACTGGTGTTTTGGGGGGGCCCGATCGGCCTCCTTGTTGAAAAAAAAAAAACGAAAGAAGAAGGGCCTTACGTACCCTCACTTACCAGCCCGGAAAAAGCGTTTCCTGGGGAGTGGGGGCCGGGGGGGTGTGATTTTTACTGGAGAAAGTTGGGGGGTAACCGCCATATCGATCAAGCGCCCCCACCGGGAAAGGTTGTGAACGCAAAGTGAGCCCCAAAGCACATTCCGTGCTTTACGCCTGATGAAAAGGGGAACGAAACCGGAAGGGGGTCGGCAGAAATAGCCCTTCTGCTCGATTGTTTGGAGGCTGGAGGGGGGTGAAAAAAGAATGCGTTGTTCCCGCAAGGGGAGCAAGGGGGGAACGGGGTCGAAAGCCATAAACCTACCTGAGGAAAGATCCCTTTTTTCCTGAAGGAAAAAAAACTTCAGGAATTCGGCCCCGCTTTATCAGAAAAAAAAAAGGAAAGAGTAGTTCAACCGCTGCTCGCGTACCAGAAGAAAAGTGTTCGCTACACCTGACAACCGCCCTCAAATGGTTAAGAAAAACGGATGCGTTCGGGGCCCGGGGTTGGGAAAAAAACGCAGAAAGGGGGGGAAAAAGAACATCAGATATTCCCCAATGACTGACACCAGTCCGGTGAAAAAAAAGGGGGGTCTACAGCAAAAAATAAAAGGGAAAAAAAAAAAAAAAACACAAAGCAACAACGAGAAGATAACAAATCCCGTTGTAAAACCCAGGGGTGAGCACCGAGTAAAAGCCCAGGTGCTTAAAAAAAGGGGAAAGGCAGACTGGGGCCCCAAAATTCCCTTGACCTAAGGTGGGGTTTACACCGGATTTTGTTTGTTGTGGTTTTTTTTTTGACGCGGCCACCGGGTGGGAACCGAACCAGGTTACCCTTCCGGCCCAAAAAAAAAACACCTAAATTTTGGCCAAAGGATACATAGTTGGCGGGGGGGCTGGGGCCGTTTGGTGTTGGAAAAGAAAGGATGACGCCGCACAAGATTCCCTCCAACCTTCCGGCCATAAGAAAAAAATGGGAAAAAACCCCTGAAAGGTGGAAGCCCCAAAGCCCCCGGGGCCTTAGAGACCAAGAAAAACAACAAAGTGACGGTTGCCAAACTTTCCAGCGACCCCAACGAAATAAAAGGGAAAAACCTTGGGAAAAAAGGCCGGTCGTAGTAGGGGAAAAACGAGCCCGAGGGGGTGAAGCAGAAGAATTTAACAGGGGGGGGGCGATCGGCCTGATTCCCTCAACTCAGAAAAAGTGGGGTCAGCCAGGGCCCCTGGATGAAGCCCGAAGAGAAGAAATCTCGGGACCCGGATGTGGGGTAAAGGGGAGCAATGAAGCTGCTGCCCAACAGTTTGCGCCGAAAAGAAAAGAGGTCTTTGATTTTCGAAAAAACGCCAAAAGGAGGAAGAA
>Ga0179593_1446552_pt1 | contig 21714 bp, 26 predicted proteins | sample CZODoug2_1_08_16_FD_185931 | JGI IMG/M metagenome (GOLD analysis project Ga0179593, IMG submission 185931) | Vadose zone soil fungal communities from Angelo Coast Range Reserve, California, USA - CZODoug2_1_08_16fungal (PacBio error correction) | ecosystem: Environmental > Terrestrial > Soil >...
TAAAAATATCTTTTTCAGTCTAAGGGAAAAACGATCTTAAACGCCAGAAAAACTAGCGAAAAAAAAAACCAAGGAAACTGCGAGGCGTACCTTGCCGCCGGAGAGGGAATGAGGAGGAGGCATCACGAACCATTCCTGCTAATCTGTCGTGCTGGATCGTCTGGTGAACGGGAACTAACCTGTCATAAAGAATAAGGGCTTTGGAAAAAAACATGCACGTCTTCAGAGGTCAGAGAGAAGAGGAATTTTTCTACACGGCCAACGCGTGGATAGAAGAGGAAGAAAAAGTACGGAGAAGAGAATTAACGTTGCAGTGACGGTTCTACAAAGCAACTGGAAGGAGTAAAAAAGGAATAAAGCCGTTCCTTTTGGTCAAGAACCCCGCGGACGCGAGAAGGGCAGTGCTCAGATGAGAAAAAAAGTGAAAGCTGCGCAATCGTCAATTTCGAAGAAACGCAACGGCTCATGGAAGAGTAGAAAGTCTCTCCAACATCTCTCCCAACTGCACAAGGGGGAGAAAAAAAGAGGACCATGAACTGGGGCGGGCCACATTGCAAGAAACTCATCTTGCCGTCGGTCAATGCAAGTGCAAATAACTCTCATCCCCTGACCGAAAAACTGAAAAGGGACTTAGTTGCCGGGTACGAACGTCAGTCGCGCACGAAGGAAGGGAACTTCCAAAAACTGGAATTAATCAACCGTATGACAAACAAAGAGGGCGCCGCTTGTTACGTTTAGAAGCTGAGAAGATGCTAAAAGAGCTGGTCTAGTTTATAAGTTGGGATGTCAAGAACAAAAAAAAGAAGATACGAAACCAAAATCCTCATGAGGAACAGCGGGAACTGAGTGGCGTCGAGATCGTGAGCAACTGATAGAATAAAGCAAAAGTAAGTTAACTCGATGTGTGCAGAATGACGTTCTCGGCTCAATTCGAGAGGGTGGTAAAATCTAACGGACTTGGGTTAAGGGGGAGAGATGCAGACAACGCGCGAGGCCGGAAGGGGGGGTGATCTGTTTCGGAGTCTGTATTTGTGGGCATTTTGAAGCATAATAGGAACAACTTCTCCAACAAAAAAAAAACACGGGGAAGGGATAAGAACGCGAACTCTGAATCGAAGTCCAATTGCGTGCAAGTGAATATCGTCACGTCGGCACGGCGAGGAGAGGCTCGGCGCGCTAGCGGGGCTGGTGTATAGTCTCAACGGCCTAACCAAAACTCATGGTAAAACGGGGGAGGGGGGAAAGTCTCGGTTCATGGTCGAACCATGGCGCGGAGTGATACGTGAGGGGAGGAGTCCTAGGAGGCAAGTCCGGGAAGAAAAAACCAGAAGAAATAACTTTCTTAAACTGCCAGAAGAGGGGGGGGGGTGGTTGTGTTTTTTTGTGTGGGGGACGGGGGGGGGTGTTTCTTCAAAAGTGCTGGAGTAAATGAACCCTACAATGAAAAAACAACAGAAACGATGGGAGAGCTTTGTCTCCTTAAACAAGCCCGCTTTCGGGCAGCAATCAGCTTTAGAAAACCCGGCAAGTCTTCTACAGTACGGAAATGAAGAACGCAGCCGACCAAAACTTCGAGCGAGAGGAAGGAGTACCTCAGGGCAACGTGAAGTCTGCTTGATGGAACGACCTCAAGCATGGAGCATAGGCAAAAGGCTTTCTGACGGTGGCAAAACGCGCAAAGGTGGTGAAGACGGATCATTGGCGCTCAATAGACCAGGGGAGGGAGTGGAGCATATGCCAGACAGAGATGAGGGACAGGTAGAGGGGGGAACCTGGGAAGGCTACACTTACAAACATTGAAGAGACGTTTGCATGAGAAAGATCACTCTATGGCTACTTATAAAATCTAGGAGACGCCACCACGGTGTGGAGGCTCTCGCTAAAACATCCTATCATCTTCGGGATGAGAAAAAAGAACTGCAGGCATTTTTCTCCTTAGTGGAAAATGCAAGAGGGCTTCTTCAGTAAAACTCGTCGGAGATGGAAGGGAGAGGTATCGGGGAGCGGGAGCAAGATCGAGAAAAATGCTGCTAAAAAGTGAAAAGAAAAGAGGGCGAGTTGACCAAAACAAAAACCAACTCAATTCGTCTCTAATTACGGGGGGGATGGTCTAGCGGAAAGCACAAGGCAGAAAATGTCAATTGGTGGGGGTGGGTTTCTTTTCCGGAACGGGTATTAATATCTCAAATCGCCTGGAAAGTCTCGTATCCTATTCTGGCTGATTTGAAGATCGTGGCGACTTGAGCTCAAATGAAAAAAGGGGGTACCCAACAGAGGGACGGAACGGCCCAGTATGAACAGCAGGTCTTTGTTAATAAGACATCAACAGAACTCCCACCAACCAAGTACCGAAAGGTCTTTTTGCTTAAAATTAAGGATGAGGATGATCTGACCATTGGGGAGCTACCACTGGGCTATCGTGCGCCCGCAGAAGAATCTCAAATAAAAATATGCTCTGGTCTAGCTGGCACTTGACTGAGTCACATGTCGGAGGGTCATATGCTGGGTGAAGAGAGGGAAAGAGCGTGGGACTATTGCGTCCTCGGCACCACGAGGTAGGAGACTTCTTGGCAAAAACCCCGCATGCAAAAGTAATCAACGGGTAGGAACACTGCAGGATAGACGGACAAAGCGAGCACCTCTTGGGAGGCGTAAAGTTTGAAATATGTGGGAGGAATGAACCGGTACACATTTGGGAAACCCAATCATGCCATACGGGGAAAATGTGTTGAATCAGAAGTGCTGGGAGGGGAGTGAATGGCCGGTTCTAAGTTGTGGGAAGAGGTTGATCGATTGGGGGGGGGGGGATAATAAGTTTGTGGGGATATCCTCAGATCGGGGTTCAAAAGAGCGGATCTTCGCAACTTAGTGCACGCGGGTCTTCGATTCTTCTCAACGAGGACGGAAACTGAAGGGGGGTGGATTTGTTAGGATCATGTTGTGTCTATACTGCGGGTCCCAGAAATTATCGGAAACGCGGGGTTCGACTCAGGGGGTAATCTCTTGGGGGTCGAAAGTGTGAATTGTCGTCGCTTGTAAGATGAAAAAAAGAAAAAAAGAGAAGTAACTATCTAGCCCATTCATTCAAAGAGTGGGCGAAAAGCGCCCCCGGTGGCGTCAGAGAGGAAGAAAGGGACCTACAAGTTCCCACGGCTGAGGAGGCGCAGGATCAGAAACAGAAGGCTTCTGTTGGCTGATGTAGTCCTTTACGAAAAAGGGGAAGGGACTTCTCTCGGTGTTGGGAACATTGTTCAGCACGGAAAACGGGATTCAAAACTCCATCGAGAAAAGAGGCAGACTCAAATAAAAGTGCCATACTGAACGGTATCATTATCAATCAGAATCGGGAGCTTCAAGGGAGTCGATTCCTGGTTCCAACAGGACTCAGGCTCTACTAAGCAAACGAAATGAAGGGTGCTGCTTGTCAAGGAATGGGCTTTTAATGTGCGGCGATTTCTAAAGGAAAAGAGGCCGCATCAATATCTAAAAGGAAAGAAAAAATGGGGAACTATGGGGACACGCGGGGGAGGTGGACGAACTTGGGTCAGGAGGAGGGTGTACGGACAGATTGGATCTATATCTCGGGTCAGAGCGAAGACTGAAAAAAAATAGAAATTCAATGGAACAGAACTGGGGCTTTATTTGGAGGGGAGGAAGAAGGAAAGGCGACAAGCGGGGGATCGTAGTTACGGGGGAGTGCACAGTGAAAAAGCATGGGGTCTTGCTAGGAGACTCTGGTAATTGAGCGAACAATGGCAAAGAAAAGCAAGGGGGGGATGGCGCCTTGACGGGGGAGGGGGGGGGGGGATGGCGCATCTGGAAAGGAAATGGTACGGAAGCAAAAAAAGAAAAAAAGAGTATTGCAGCAATCTCTGCAGAAAATGGACCCGCCTCCCAGCAGGTGAAGGTGTAAGCACAGAAGACCCAAGAAGGAGATGGTCCTGAAGGCGGGCGCTAGTTGCGTAAGAGTTAAAGGGGAAGTATGGAAAAGGACTTAAAGGGGGGGAGCTTACGGGCACCCAGAGCGGGAAAGGAACAGGAGCCGCTAGTAAGAAGGGAAAAGCTCACGCCGATCTAAAAAAGCTGAAAAAAAAAAAGGTATAGAAAAGAGATCAGCGGGTGAAAAAATATTTCCAAGAGGGGAAGGCCACGCGGATTGGCACAACTATAGGGGACGTAAAAAGTGGACGCAAGAAAAAGAGGAGGAAAATCGCCCAAAGGCTTTAAAGAACACCAGCGAGGGAAAAATCCAAGGTTCGTTTTCAAAACTGCAAGGAGTTATGAAGAGTAAAATCGGCTTTGGGAGGGGGGAAAAAAAGGTAGGGGTCTGGATTCAGCGGGCTTAAAACTGAGAAATGGGGAGACCTCAGCAGCACTCGCAAAAATAAAGGAGGGAGGGAACTCTCAATGAGAGATCGGAGACATGCTTGTCATAGGGGGTCTTTCAACGACCGATTAAAAAAACCCTGAAGGCGGCTGTGATTAGTGAGAGACCCTCCAGGGGCGCAATTCAAAACAAAAAAACAAACCAACAGGGTCGCGTACGGAGTTGACATGTGGCAATGAGGGGGAACAGGTAACCAGAGGACAAGACAGTCCCCGAGCTCGCGACCTCCCTAGGGGAAGAAAGCTCACCCGATGTGACGAGGTGGCTCCACAAACAACGCAAATATGGGAGGATCTCGGTTGGAGATACGGTTGGTTCGGGAAAAGTGGCAATTACTTCAGAAACCCATGGGGCAGGTTCGCATCATCATCAGATCTTTATGCGCCGGGATTGGGTCGGGAATGGGTCGGTGATGTAACAATGCATTGGTAAGGGGAATAGCATTCTTAGTCTTCGTAGTCGAGGTCTTTCTGGGGGTTGTGCGTGGGTCTGTCAGATGGCCAGGGGAAGATGAAAAAAAAGGTCCGAACCAGTGAGTCCGTTCAAAGCGGTTGGGGGCGCCGGTGCTAAAGTCACGGCACCGTCCAGAAGTCTGGAAAAGAGGAGATCTGATTAAAATTCATATTTCGGAAATACCGGCTCAAAAAAAGGGGGAAAGCGGCGAAAATACTCTCTCCGGTTACAGTAAGGGCGGGACAACTGAGGTCATTTAGGGGATAAATTGGGAAATGGCTGAAAACGTTGGGTAAGTTTTGTCAGGAGTGCGAAGAAAAAAAGCGACAATGTGGGGGACCGAAGTAGAAACTGGAAGGCGGCGAGAAGAATTACAAATCTGTGCTTTGTAGATGATAAAAACGCGAAGAGAAACATGATTGGCCATCCTAGAATTGAACAGGGAGGGCTTAACGGTGCGGTGTCATGATAAGATGCATCGAAGCTATTTCGAAAAAACCGGAGCATCCCTGAAGGAAAAACTATGAAAAATTCATCAAAGGACCAGATCTATACAATTGGAAGGGTTTGGGGGGGTGCGCAATATGATCTAGAATCGTGAACATTCATTAATGAGCCATATAAAAGATTCTGCTCCAAACGACTGTCGCGCTGTGGAGAAGCGGGTTATTGTCTTGTGGCAACGCGGGGCGCGGGACGGGGGGACTAAAAAGAATTCGGGAAAGTGAATTCATTAAGGTCTGCTGAAAGTGGGTGAAAAGCTTCAGTGCCAGCCTGATCAATTAAAGGAAGAGAAAAGAAAAGCTTACGTAGATCGAGTGGCGTGGCTGGTGAACGGACACGTAGGTTCCGTGTCTGCCTATCGAGCTGGTGTGAAGTAAAACGGAGGCGGGAGGTTATCCCTTATGAAAAGGCGATTATGCTATAGGGATGGGGAATGGAGGAGGGTCGTACATGCCGGCTCGCGACAAGACTAAATAGTGGAGCAGGGCAGGGAGGCGAGGTCTCTAGGCAGGAATAAGTTGCCGGCGAAACAGAAAAAAAGAAGGGGGAGAGATATCTGGGGTTCTCAAAGCCAACATTACAGTCATTCAAGAAGACTTTGGGGGGGGGGAGCAGAACCAGCAGGGGCCGCTGCAGTTCAACTGATTTTCAGGCTAGGCGGCTCAAACTATTCAGCATGAAAAAAAACGCAAACGACAAGGGTACACTCGGTATTCGGCAGGAAGACGAGGTATTTTTAGAACCATTGGGAAATGACGTTTATGTAGGAACAAAAAAAGAGGTTGGGCTAAAAAAGGACAGGTACGACAGGTTGAGAGGCCAGTCTTCCGTAGCGATGGTAAGTCATAGGAGGCTGGGGTTACAGAGCTGGAAAAAAGAGGTGAATGGTCGATATGCATCTGGATGTAGAAAGGAAACAAAAGGCTCTTTGTGTAGGGGGTTGGCGCATAGCAAACTCACGGGGGGAGAAGAGCGATCGGGCTGAAAACCGGTGCGACGGCCATTCAAGAGAAGAGATATTGGGGTGGGGGTGTTTGGGGAATGTGGGGGGGGGGGGGGGTGTTTTGGGGGTTGGGGGGGGGGGTGGGGGGGGGGGTGGGGGGGGGGGGGTGGGTTTGGTTGTGTGGGTTGGGGTGTGGGGTTTATGGTGGTTTGGGGGGGGGGGGGGGGGGTGGGTTGGGGGAATGGTCGAGAGGCGTGCGAGGAAAGGCAAAACCAAAGCGGTCAGTACTCAGGACGTCCGGGTTGAGGGAAACTCAAGGCGAAGGTGTTTTCGGTTATAGGGAGTAATTGGACCGGAGGTGATGAAAAAGAGCTCGCGACGGCCGCGGCAGGGTGGGGAGCAGAGGGGTGTTCGTATCAGGAGCGAAATGGAAAGAAGGGTAGAAGGGGTGGAATTAGGGTTTCTCCTTCGACAGGTCCGCAACGTATGGAGAGAGTAGAGAGGAGCAAGAAAGTCTCTGGTCGAGAACAAATAGCAAGGAAAATGTACATATTGGCGGCTTACGAAACTGCAGCGCGAAACTGAACGTGAAAGAAGATTCGACAAAATGGCGACCTCTCACGGTGCGAAAGGGCTATCCTGACGGGCAAAAAATTGCCCGGGTCCAGGAGCAAAAGAGCGTTGCAAGACAAAAATCGCATCGGACGCCAGTTTCTAGGGGTGATATGTTCGGTTAGAGGAGAGAACGAGGGGCTAGGGGAGGAACTTAGAGTCAGCGATCGAAAGCAAGGTTAGACGCGTCGCCGCAACCAATGGGCGTTCCGCGAACTGTTCTACTACCCCCAAAGAACGTTCAAACCAAAAAAACAAAAAAACAACAAAAACAATCGCAGCGTGATATTGTCAAACCAAAAAAAAGAAAAAAAAGCCAGGTACTCAAGAAAAGTACAGGGTGCTCTGTCGCGTAGTTAAAGGACTTCGATCATGCGCTTCAACAAAAAAATAAGTGACTCTTTAGGCTGTCGGAGGGGGGAAGGGGAAAAAAACTGGGACTTAGTGACAAAAGCGGGGGGACGGACAACAATCTTCGGAGACTTCATGAACTTCATTCAAAAAGGAAAAGACACTGTAAAGGGTTAAAAAAAAAAGATGTCAGTATACGACAGTGAAGAACAATGCCTTCCGCCGGGTTTGTGAAGCCTCAGAAGGGCGGCAAAGCAACGCAAACGTCCGGAAAAAGAGAGGCACTAGGCTGGCGATCTGTTCAGACGCTTCGGAAACAGCCTTAAAAAAGAAGAAAAATGCCGTTTATGGGTAATGGAATCAGGGGGTTACGAAACAGAAATCTTCTATCATGTTGTGGGCTCAAGGCAAGATGCCCGAAGCAGACGAAAACGGGGTCGTGAAGGGGGAGGCGGGTAAGGGGATAAACCCCTCGATTCCTCTAACGGGGGGGGAATTACGTAGCCGGGGGGGGGGAGCAGTTGATAAACGTACCACGCGAAACCTATCGGGGGGGAAAAAGCGTGAGGAAGAAAACGTGAAGAGTTCCATCAACGCGTCGACTAAGACGGACGCTGTAGGACGCCGTTAAAAGGAAAAGCTAGGAATCACAAAAGGGGAATGGCGAGAAAAGAGAATTCCCCTGTTGGAAAGGAGGAAAACGCAGTGTGCGGCGATATCGTTATATTTACGGCAGATGAGGAATGACATTGGTCATGCTACAAACTGACAGAAAGGGATTCCTGACCATGTTCACGCACTAGATCTCAGCAGGCGCCGCGAACCATAGGAAAATGATAGGGAGGTATAAAACTCAGAACATCTCTTTATCCTTTGATGTGCGTGCAAGGCGCGCCGTATGTACTCACATAAACGGAATATAAAAAATCGGTACAGGAAAAAGGTGCTTCTGTATCAAAAATTAAAAAAAAAAAAAACAAATAAAAAAACAAGAAAAGAAAAAAGAAAAAAAAAGGAGGAGTGAAAGACTCACAACACCAACAGGACTGAGGTAGAATATTAAGAAAAATGAGAATCGGCTCATCTTGGACGCGCCGGGGGGTCGCTCAGGCGTCGAGATGGAACAAGAGGACAACTAAAACGACAAAAAGACAGATAACCAGGTTAAAAGTCAGGTATCCTTGTTCTAAAGGCAGGAAATAGGTAGGCAGAGCGCGCTTCGTGCGTCTGGAGGGGGAGGGATCGGGGCCGGGGTGTTACGACCAATCATATCGCGCAGAAGAGCTTGAAAAAGGGAAAAAAAAATAAATGCATCGGGAACAGATCATAGGCGAAAAAATCGGGAGAAGCGCGCTTAAACTCTAAAATCAGGAAGCAATGTTCGCGCGTATACGAGGGTCCTACTAGGAAGTATCTCAGCAAAATGGCGGTATGCTGCTATGGACTAAATCCAATCAGGAGGGCAGGAATCCCAGCTTCGGAAGAGCGGCCGGCGCTGTGGTCAAACATTACAAAATAGAACACGGTCTTCTCGTCGCGGGGAAGTAAGTCGAGAGAAAGTTACCCAGCTTCCTCTTCCCCTGCGAAAAAAACATAAAGGTGAAGGAGCTAGCGAAGCATTAAAGTAGAATCCGGCAGGAAGTGTCCGTCCACGATAAAGCGAAAAAAGGTAGAAGAGAGACAGTGAGCGAAAAAAATGTAAAGAAAAAAGTCGAACATTCCTCAAAAGAGCGTTTACGCGGCAGACGGGTAAAAAAAAGGGGGATCAGGAACTGCTCATAAAACCGGGCGCGGCCTCCGTGAGGGAAAAATTTAACTGAACAGGGACATCGGCTTTCTACAGGGGGGAACGGTATGAAAAAAGAAGGTATAAAGGGGAAAAGAAAGGAAATAGAGACAAAGGCCGATTCTCGCTTCGGGCAGCATGAAATAAACTCGAAAATAAATGTCGCACTCTGGCAACGTTAACGGATCCGCACCAGGGAAGAAAGAATCTCCTGGTGCGATCTCTCGGGACGGAGAAGGTGGGGGATTCAATAAAAAAAAAGAAAACGGCAAAGGAAGGATTTCTTTAAAAAAAGAAAACTGCAAGCTGGTAACTCAGGGACCGGAACGGGGGTGATCTTCGGGAGTCTTTAGGGTGTTAAATTGCGGAAGGGGGCGGATAATGAGGAGGAAGATCAAAAAAATGTTGCGGAAAACCTGCTCCATCTCAATTAAAAATAAAACGCAAAAAAAAAAAGGGTTTCAATGGACGGTAGTCGGGCTATCTCTTAGGAACACGGGACAGGCAGATGACTTTATGGGAAGGAGCAGGTTTTCTATCTAAAAGGGATAGATACGGGGACTAGTGAAGTGAAGAGAACTGTGGGATTAAATGGGGACTAGATGGTTCGGCAAAAGCAATGTAAGAAAAGAAATCCTACGAAGAATTAAAGTCCGAGGGTTCCGGGGGGCTCTATTTTCAGATAAAAGGACTTCCAGCAGTTTAAAGCAGTCGGGAGAGGCCTGACCCTACAGCATGGCGTCGGGAGTTCTTTCGCCTTTTTCGCAGAGGAAGAAGTGTCCTTAAGAAAAACAAAATATAATCATTGAAAAAACAGCGAGGGACGTGAGCTTCCCGGGATCGGTGGTATTGGCCATTAAGGTTGTCACAGGATTTTTTCTCGTCGAAAAGGTAGGCTCTGTTCCACTGAAGAGGAAAGCTCAGCTCCAAGAAAACAAGCGAGCTATGCGGAGCAAGAGGGCGGAAGCGCGAGGAGAGGGGGGGGGGAGAGTGGAACGGGGAAGGGGGAAGAGGGAAGAGATGTACAAGTAAAAGAGAAAGGGGGGGAGGCCGAGGAGGGAGCGGGCGAGAAAGGGGGTGAGAAAAGCTGAGCCAGATAATTGTGGGTCTCCTTACGATGTGTTCAAGAGAGTTTGTGGGTCTCGTTCTAGGTCGAAGGAGAAATAGACCGTATACTCAAGGCTCTCTTAAGGAGCGCCGCGCACAGGGGGGTACGCCGTTATCAAGGAACATTCAGGCATGCTAGCCCTCTAAGATCTTAGTTGGGAAACAATAAAAGAGCATGGACATATGTCCCGAAGACGTCCACTCTTTGTCCTGTGCTGGACTGAAACATACCGACTAATAAATCTGCACAAGAATTATGGCATAGACGAAGCGGGAAAAGCCAGAAATCCGGAAGTGGCAGATCAGGTAGGGAAGGGAACAGCAAAAACTGGAGGTGAATTCACTATTGGCGGACACCCAATCGCTGACTCCATTAAAGGAGGGGAAGGGGTGTTAAAAGAGAAAAGATCTGTGCGAGACGGCCAGGGGGGATTTTAAGTCACGGACCAGGATTTGTTTTTTCGTGGAATTACGGAAGAATATCTACTCTGGAGACAAAAAATCTAAGTAGTGGGACGAAAAACACTGTAAATTTCGCTTAGTAGCGGTGGGGGAGGTGGATGGGGAGACGAATAGTCACTTACACTCCTCCTGGGTCCTTTGCGGGGGGGAATAGTCAGTCACGCGGAAAAGGGGGGGTGGGTGGGGGGGGGGGGGGGGGGGGGTGGGGGGTCGATCTCGGTTCCTGCGATCTGGTGGAGGAATCTCCATGATCCGAGATTTCACACGGAAGAAAATGAGAAGAGTTAGTGAGGAGTGTGGGTTCGGATCCCCCTTCGTGAAAAGGCCGCGAATAAACCGGCTGAGCCAAGAGAAGGCGGCTCAAGATATCCTAGGTTCAACAAAGAAAAAGCGATGTACGGGGGGTAGCATCGCGCACTCACTTCAAATTCAAACCACATCTCCAAGAGCTCAAAAAAAAAAAAAAAGAGAAAACCAACAAAAAATAGTCGCTGCTGGTGATCTGTATTCGGTCACAACAGGGGTTGTGCGGTTGAGTTAAATCCGCGGATTCAGGGTAAGAGGGAAAAAGGACTTGCATGTTAGAAAGAACAGAGCGTCGCGCGGGCCGAGAAAGCAAGAGTACGCTCTTAAGAACGCAACGGGTGATGGCCAGGTTTTTCAAGGGGGGGGGCCTTGAATGGCAAAGCGGGGGGCAAAGGTTGGGGGCGACAAAACGTGAAGGGCATATTGGTTGAGAGCGGGAGTGGTGGAGGTGGATTATGCGAGGTCTAGAGGGGACCGTGTTTGTATACGAGTTGATGCAGCACCGGTGGAAGGAAAAAAAACCAGGGGTGAATATCTCAGTAACGTTCCCAAGGCGACCTTGGGAAGAGGTGGGTTGACGTGATCGGTTCACTGCCGCTGAGAGAAAAAAAAGAAGGAATCACAGTGGCAAAATCAGAAAGCCAAACATTTGTCGGGCGACGGTCAGGAGAGAAAAAAAGAAGGGGGGAAATAGCGCCTTAAGGCTAGAAAACCCTGTCCATTGGAGCCGGAGGACCCGAGAACAATAAGGACGCAAAACGGAATCGGAGAAAATTCTCAGGGTGGGTCGGAGAATCGGTCAGTGACTAAGGATTCTAAGTAAAGGCTTTCTGAGACAGTCGGGAACTCAGACATCTGGGGTCGGAGAGAGGGAGATGTCGTTAAATGTCAGCTCTCTCCAGAGCTCAGGGGGGGGGGGGGGGCCTGGGGGGGGGTTGGTTTGAGGGGGTGTTGGGGGGGGGGAGTTGGGGGGGGTTCTCGTCAGGAAGGACGTGGATGTCGATCCATCGAAAACGAAGTTGCAGTCGGAAAGAAGGCACGCTTCAACTGACCAGATATAGAGTTAAAATTGGGTCGAGAAGAAAGAAACGGGAGCAGTGGATGGCTTTTCAACACTAATCGGCAGAATTAACGTCTACTGAGGGGTGGATGGCCGGGGGTGGGGGGGGGGGAGACGGGTGGTGCACATAGGAGGAAGGAGTTATCGAGCCGTATTCTATGAGAAGAGCTCCCAATAAGTGTGTGTCCAAAAGCGGCGGACTCATTAGGGGGAGCTTAGGATGGTATGGATAGTTATTTCTTGCGGGCGGGTACGAAGGTGAGAGAGCCGTGTGGCACTGCCTGGAGAATGTAGTTACACGAAAGAACTGGGGGGAGGGGGAGGTGGGGAGGTATTCAGCACTCTGGAGGGGGGGTAACAGGGGGCTTATGCCTAAAAAGTTGACGGCTCGGTAGTGGGAGACAGGGAGGCATGGCTGAGAGCATCTCGGCAAAAAGGGGGATGGGTCAGGAGACGCAGTATGGCTAGCAAAACGATCTCTTGGTGACTGTATTCATCAAGGTTCTCGGGTCCGAGGGGGGGTAAAGTGGTATGCTACTCACAAATTTAGAGGGGACCGAAAAAGAGGGAGCTCGCAAACGACAGGCATCTAAAAAAACAAAAAAATAAAGATCTCATGTTTACGGTTCTCCTAAACCTTTTGAAAAATATCTCACTCTCAAAAACAGCTTTGGGGAACTCCTCAGAAAAGAAGTTAAAGACTGTTCAATCTATTGAGGTCTCCTTCGAACAAAAGACTTCTTGAAAATGCACCAAAGGGAGGGGGGAAAAAAGCATTGTGCTCGGAAATCCGGGGGGAAAAAGAGCGAGGATAATGAGATGGATCTCCGGCATTCAACTCACGGATAACTTGGGGAGGGTAAATTAGTGAGAGATCCATATTGGAGGTGAAGGTATCGAGCTGATTGAAATGGTCTCCGTTTTACCCAACGGGCTTTTATTCGTTTGCAGAGGTTCCGGGGGGGGCGGAGATAAAGAGAAAATTAATTATGCAGAAAATGGCTCGTGCGCAGGATTCAGGCCCAAGTGCGGGCGGTTACCATTTTAGAGGGGGAAGAATACATGTGAGATTCTGTGGGAAAGGGGAAAAAGGAGGGGGAAATTGTAATTTCGTATGCAGGATTGGGGGGCTGTGATGACTACGCTTGGAGTCATGACGGCGATTACGCAAATGAAAGTAATGATGGGCGCGAAAGGGTCTTGAGGGACTGGGAAGGAAAAGGAATAGATGAGTATGCTATAACGGCATTTCAGTGAATGAGCCGTAAGACGCGAATTAACGTTGATTTGTGTGCATGATCGAACTCGCACCTAAGAACAACTAAGAAAGGGGTGGTGTCTGGAGGATTTCATTAGGCATTGCAGGGAGAAGTAGATGCCGGCGAAAAGTGTCGAACGATCAGACGAAAAAGACGTCGACGTAAAGGCTGGCAGAGTTGGCCAGCTTGCTGAGTAGATTCTCGAGAAAATTCAGGGCAATGGAGAAAGATGCATATGTCCCTATCTCCGCGCGAAACATGGGCTATTGCAACACAGAAAAGGACTGAGAGTTATCTATTGCCCATATTTAGGCTACTAAGGGAGGAAAGCGGTTCCCCCGCCGCCCGCTGCCCAAACACTTAGGGAGAGAAGAAGAGGGGCGGCGATATTCAGGAACATATTGTCTCATGGGAGGAAAGGTCTGTGCGGCTGTGCGAGGTTCCTATGTAAAATAGGCCTGAAAGGGGGTTAGGTCGCACGCTTTGCATGTCGGCGCGCCAAGCTGCCAGACTCGAAGGCGTGAGAGCATCTAGATGGGAGGGAGAGAGGCGCTTCACGCAATCTTCTCTGGAAGGAGGCGCTATAGAGGAAAATAGGATGGAAGAAGAGGTAGGGGGTCTTATCTGGGGTGAAAAAAACAGATGATGGCTAAAGCGAAGGTTATATAAACGTCGGTTCAGGGTAATTGCGCCTATAAAAAACTGGTGCGAATAAGAGGGGGGTGTGGCAGGAAATTTTTCTCTGGAAAAGACTCTAGGAAAGAGGAAGAAGAATTCACGAACAACTAGATACCCAAAAGGAATTGAGAATACGCATCAGGTGTTCAGTGGAAACGGTTGGAGATGTGATGCTGAAAGAGGGTTGTGCAAATTATGGAAAGAAGAAGTGACTGATTCATGGAAGGAGGCGTATACCCAGACCGTGTCGCAGACAAAAAGGAGATGAACGGTGATCGCGCGACTTCGCGTCATGAGGGGTCACTATATTCTCGGTGGGAAAAGCGAAAAAGATGGGAAGGAATGAGGTGATACAATGGCGACAGGAAAAATTTGCATAGAGAACTGGTGGCAAAGCTGCCAAAGGATAGGAGGAGATGGGGTAAGTCGTAATTTATTTAGTGGGCCGCTAATATCTGTCGTAGGCAGGGGAGAAAATATGGAATTGCTCGGGGCTAAATTAAAAAAGAGCAAGAAGTTCAGAGGAGCAGAAATATGTAAGATCAAGGATTATCACGAGATCTAGCTACGTATATATGGGGGAATGGGCGGGTCTAGGAAGAGACCGAATCCGTGGTAGGAAAACATGGTATATCTGATGAACCTTATTTTTTATGGGGGCGCCTGATTGCCGTGGAAGTTGATCGCTGAGGAAAAAGATATCAAACCATCTGTATCTGGGAAGGGGAGGGGGGGCAGGGGGTCCGTGTTCATGGCAGTCATAGTCTACCCTATCTAGGGATGCTGTTAGAATGCTTCATCTTTAGGGAGACAAGGGGTCAGTGCACGCTCCATCGAAGGCGTAGTCTATAGGAGGAGGCAGTAGAAAAAGAAATACTAGTTCAATGTTCTGCAATGGGGGGGGTTTGATCACTGCAAAATGTTCACTTCCTTTGTAGAGGGAGGAGATGAGTACGAGGAAAGCAACAAGGATAAAAAACAGAAGTGAGGAAAGTGGATCTCTGGTCTGTCGAGAAGCTTAATACTCCAAAACAAAAAAGTCAAAATGACAAGCAAAAAAAGCAAAAAAGACAAAAAACAAAAGAACAAGCTTCGGAAGGGAACGCAGTGTGTGTTGGTAGAACATCTTGGGTTGGGGGGGGGGGTGGGGGGTGGTTTTGGGGGGCTATGGGTTGGGGGGGGGTGGGGGGGGGGGGGGGGGGGGGGGGGGGGGGGGGGGGTGGTCGGGTTCCCTGTGGGTGTTGTGTTTTGGGTGGGGGGTGTGTGCTCTGTGGGGTTTTGTTGGTTTGGGTCGGAGATTCGTGTCCTCACACTTTTATCTCATCCTTGAGGCCCTCCTCTCCGCGACTTTTGTCTCAACGTCTCATTCCCTCACCCATTCTTCCCGCGCTGCCGTCTACCCTTATGCCAGAAGTAGACTATGCGCTTTGCGACGCTTTAGTCGAAGGGAAAGGAGATGAGAGTCTGGAGGGGCGTTTAAAAGACGGTGAGGGAGGGTGAGTTAGGGGGGGGTGCAAAAACGATTATAATGGCCCACGGGACTTCATGCCGATGAGAAGACAGGGGGGGGGCGGCGTAAAAAGTTGCTCAGTGCGTCAAAAATGAAAAACGGCCAAATGAGAGTCTCTTTGACGTCGGGAGAGGGGGGAGCAACAAGGGCCAAACCGACTTCACGCTTGAATTGAGAGGACGGGGCGGGAGCTGTTGATTCAGGAAAATGACGACCGTCGAAGGGTGACGAGCGGCGGCTGGAGCGGTCCCAGAGGGTTGGGGAAGGGTACAATCAGAAATTGGTGCCGGGTACTTGGTTGAAAAAGAAGGTTAGCGGCTGGAAAAGCAAGGAAGGAACGTCGTCGGCAGGGCGCTGAAGACCGGGAAGGGCTAAAAGAAAAGAAGGAATTGTAAGAACCGACGAAACGAAGCAATAGTCATCTGTATCAGAAAACCGGGCGGCCCCACCCCCAAAACAAAAAAAAGGGGGGTCCCCCGAGGTTTCGACCTGCATGGGCACTTCGATTCCTCCAGAATTTCCCATAAAAAACGTGAGGCTTGGCCTCTGGACATATGGACACAAGGGGAGATGGGGGGGGGGAACGAGAATTACGTCAATCCATTGTAGGTTTCAGGAAAGGGGTGGAGGTTTAAGAAGAAATATCTGATGCGTTTGGGTGCGGGATGCATGCGCACGATTGAAGATCCGTGGAGGAAAAAAAGTCGACTGATGCCATTACAAATGTAAATACGGAGCGCATGAAAATAAAACCCGTGCGCGGCCATAAAAAATAAAAGAATTGGCAAAGGGCATGGCGCGATCCGTAACAAAGAGTACAAACGTTTGCTACTTCATCATTTCCTGAGAAGAAAAAACGGGCAGAACGTCGGAAGTTCTTTTTAATGAGTGGCTGGTTCAGAAAAAAAGGGGCTCACTCTGACTCAAAAGAAAGAGGAAAGAAAAGACAGGGGAGGGAGTTAGGGATCAGGAATTCCTCCACTAAACAACACACTTCGGCCGGCGCGCCAGTCTAGAGAACTGTCAAAAACCCGACGAGGCAGCCTCCGGTACTTTATTCTCTAGTCGGGGAGCATAAGTGAAAGGAAATGGAGTCAACTGGAAATCGCGATCAGCTGGACAAATGGTCAGACGTGTGAAAACCCAGCGCACAAAGTAATCATGACGTTGGCGATGGCATTCAAGGGGAAAAAGCGCCTGTTCTGGAGGCAACGCAATGGAAGGAGAGGGCCAGGGAACGAATTTCTTAAGCTATGGTGCGGGCCAGATTTAGTTTAAGGGATAAATCGAGAATCGTTGCACCGAGGCAGTTCGAGAAGAAATCATTGAAGACCTTCGGTAACTTTTCGCTTTGCGATTACGACCAAAGAGGCGGGGGCGGCTAAGTTACATCAGCGGGGGCGCTCGACCGTTCCGGCATTCCAGGAGGGAAGTCTCTGAGAAGAGAGGGGTCTCAAGAGACAAGGTCAGCGGAAATTGGTTAACTTCCTTGCGGAGGTTAGGGACAGGCTTTTACGAAGCGTCAAATCAGCAAAATCAAGGAGTTGGGGCCGAGAATGTCGCAGATGCGAGCGATTTCCGTAGGGGTTAGGGGAGGGAAGAGAACCGGCATATGACATGGGGCGAGGCATTCAAAATTCCACAAGAAGAAAGGATTCTCACGTGCCTGCAACGACACACGAGATAGGCATCGTGGGTGGGGAAAACATGAGATGCGGCGGCTAGGGAAGGCTCGCAAAAGAGGCGTTTTGCTTTGAGGTGCTCTCGATGTGCTCAAGGGTCAGTCTTCATTTACTCGGTCAGTAAAAAGAAAAAGCAAAATTGGGGAGAGGCTTTAAAAGATCGTTAATTGATATCGAGACAATTTTTCGGAATCACGCATAACATCGGAGTAGAGAATAGAGCATGAAAAAGGAATGTTAAGTGATCGAAGAAGTTACAGTACGCCGACTCATAGACCGCCAACTAGAGTGGGGGTTCACAATTTCTAGCCTGAACGAAAGAAAACCTGAAAGAGAAAAAAGGTTCGAGGGTAATTAACGAGGCCAAAAACTTCTACTCTGTTCGCAACATAAAAAGAACTGTCAATAAAAGGGAGGGTGAGGAAAAGACCATGTCATTCCGGCTGCTCCGGGCGATGCTCTTCAGATATAGAGAGGGTAGAGTCTCGAATCATATCAAAATGTAAATTCAGACGTGCTCGCTCAAGCTCGGGAGAAGAGCATGTATAGCGCTCAGAAAAAACGTTAAGATTCACCCAAGATTGCGGAATGACGTACGCAGGTCTTTCCAAGCAGTCCAGAATTCCTTAGGAAGAGCTAAAAAAGAAGTGAAAAAGCATGAGGTTCTGGTGGTGGAATTGGCCGCAGCCGCGCTGCGGCCGTTCTCGTGTTCGGGGCATGGAGAGCTTCAGTTAAGGCCGGTCATACGCGTTAGCGCGATCTTCGTTAGGGGGTCATGTGATAGATAACGGCTAAAACTTCTAACGCTCCTCTCAGGGCTCCGGAATTCATTGTGAAAAACTAAATTGGTCGAAAGAACAAATCCTGGCAAAGAAAAAACGGTGACTTGGGCGGACTCAAAGAAAGGGGCCGCATCGCCCAAAAAAAAAAAAAAAAGGAGAAAAAAAAAAAAAAAAAAAAACATAAACGTCGAGTGGGCCCGGTGAAGTGTATCTAAGAGGACATTTTCCCTATCTTGCCGCTGCTTTGTTACAAGAAAAGAAATTCTACCTGTGGAAGGGGGCTAAAAAAAAAATCTGACACAACATACTGCCGAGAATTCTGTCTCTCGAGATGCTTGGAAGAGCATATCAATAGCTGGTTCGAAAGGATTAATTTTTCATGTGGATCGGTTGGGTTTAGAAATTGACTCCGTTCTTTCAAGCCTGTCAGCAAAGAAAGATCTCGGGCGCGCGGAAGTATCTGGTGCGGTTGGACGCGCAGTTAATAAAGTAACGCAAAGAAGTTACTGGGAGGCGATGACTCGTCGCGGCGTTCTTTGGCATTGAAGAGGCCGTGGGTTCGGCGCTTTGGGGGGGGTTATGAGCTGTCGGCAAACTCACGTGCAGATGTTGTCCGGCATCGGGGAACTGAGGGAAGATATTAATTGGGGTTAGAGGAATTGGTATATGGCATGTTATTGCAGAGGGATGAAGATTTACTCTCTATCAAGCGACGATCGTCCTGGGGAAAAACTCACAGGAAAACATGTCGTACATGGAAGCGCAGTAACTATTTACAAGGGGGGAAGGATGGATTTCCTAAGACTGGGGGAGGTATAGTTGTGGCGCGGACGGGATGGACCAAGGAAAAGAGTACTTTTAGGGGACTACAATGGATCGAGTCCCCAGATGATAAATTTTAGTGGAAGAAGAATCGAGGCGGTACGGGTAAAATGGAGGATGTGGGGACAAATGCGACTAGGGGCTTAGCAAGCAGCTAACGAACTTCATATCGAGGGAAAAGTTTCGAGACAAACATTTCTTAACTATTGCTAAACAAGTACTAATTTCGGCTGTCGAAACAAAAGGGAAGCAAAACGCAAGCCAGCTGGCACGTTCCTCGAACCGGACCGGTAAGGGGGTGACCGGCTGTGGGACGGGCAGATAAGGAATTGGAGGTAATGGCCATTCACACGCACCCTCATCGCCCTCAGAACAAGCAAGTGAATATCAGGGTGGGCGGCATCTGGTGAAAACCTCAAGAGGTAGTATTAGGCAGCATCTCAGTTGTAATTAAGTCCAGGGCGGGCATCGAGTGTAAGACGATCATTCCTGGCTATGCCCCTGAGCGTGAGAGGGATGGGAGAAAAACCAAAGCCAAGCAGGGGATCGACTGGATGTTTCAACATCGTCGGCACAACTCTTGCAAAGATGCGGCAATAACAGGGCAAAAGGAAGTCAGCCAAAGTCCGCGGAAAGGGTCTAAATTAGATCAGGGATGGCTACATCTTGGGGGGAGGTAGATGACGGTGAGAAACGAGAGTCTTTTCTCGGGACATTTGCCAGTGAAGAAGACGGTTCGAGGTGGTCAAGGTTAAAAGTAGGTCAGCTGCTTGGCATATTAAGAGTGTAAAAGGTTATACGAGTAGTGTTGGATCTATGTATGGAGGAAAGGGCGGCGGCTGAGTCTACAGAGAAACTGGGCAAAATTCATGTTGAGATCACCCACCCATTGAAGAAATTATGTGAATTGAGGAATGAGTGAGGGGGCTTGGGGGGATGGTTTCTATAGTCAGGGAAGATCCCACTCGGAGGGGGGGATGTATGGGACATTTTTTTTGCTGTTCCCTCGGTAAAACACTGCTTTGGGGCTCAGTGTCCAGGGAAGAGTCGTAAGGGAAATTTCGCCTATCGGCTGTCCTCGATAGGGAAAAAAACGTCGTCATGGGAGAGGCAATACCGCCACGTGCTCCAAATCTTTTTTCAGATAAGGGCTTTGCTTGTGACTATGAGAGAGGACAGCCCCGTAACAAAAAGAGCTCAACGAAAGTCTCATCTCAAAAGAAGGGACTCTATAGTGGAAAGGTGAAAAAACGCGACATCCAAAAGTCGTGATCAGCTCCTCGGCACTCAGGGCAACAGTCGGCTCATATGTCTCTGCGTCGAGTGTGAGAGGGATCTAGATAAATCAGATGGGGTCGGGAAAAGAATAGATGAGAAGGGGGGATGCCCTGCGCCCACGAATTCAAAAGGGGTGGTCGTCCCCAAAAAACGCGCAAAACGGCTTGTCCTCGCAAAAAGATAAATTACGCTTTCCTAGAAACCGTGGTGATGGTCTCCAGAAGGGTTGGGTGAATTGCATGGGAGTTCAGTTAAAGGGAACAGGGGTGGGAGGCATCTCCAAAGCTTAAGGCAATTGGTGTTTATGCGCGGCGGCCAGGTGGTCAGTCTGCGCAGGGGGTTGAAGGAGGACGTTTGGGGGGAGCACTGTGTGAGGCGAATTCCCCCTTGCGGTCAGCACGGAATGGGGAGATGCAATCTCTCACCTCCCAAGAATTGAGGGAAGGAAAGGCCATCACGTGGTGGGGAGGGGAAAGTGTAAGTGTTCATAAGAGGGCACCAATATTGCGGGAAAAACGCCCCTTGGTACCGAGTCGGTGTGGACTCTGAGATCAAGAGGGAAAAGCCTTACGTAGTCTAGGAAGGCGGCTCATTTAGTGGAAGGGAAAAATTGTGGAAAACCCGTCGGCGGCGCCCCATGCCATACACGAGGGGGTTACCTCTATGAGTCTTAAAGGGCGGTGATAATGCAAAAAGGGCGGCGTCCCGTAAGAGAGGGGTAGGGGGAACAGGTTATTCGCGTAGCGAGCTATAATGAGAGGAAGGAAGCACGTAGGGGCGGCGGTGGGTCAGGTCGCGGTCGGGATTCTGGGTGTTGCGAGGATGTTCAAAGGGGGAAAAAATTCTACAAGACCGTCACACTAGTAGGGGGAGAGAAAGCCTCGAACACTGGGCGAAGTAACAAGAGATAAGGAAGCTGGTGCTGAAAAAAGTACGGTATGCAGGGGGTACATTCCGTATGTTCCCGGAGCCGATCGGGTGAGCAGGGTCATTCGGACAAATAATAATAATAGGTGCAATTCCGGCTCTAGCGAAGGTTATTTTCGGCTTTAGTAGCGGGTTTATTTGTACCAATCCGTCGGCGGGTGGCTCGGAGAAGACGCGCCCTGTCGATCCTAGATCAAGCCCTGCCATGATTGGCAACGGCCTAAACTTTCTTCGTTGGGGGGTAATTGAGACAGGCCTACTTTTGGGGAGCGCGTGGAGGAAGATTTACAGGGGGTTAACTGGGGAGATATCGGAAAAAAGAGGTAAGCACTTTGGTGGCTTTGGAGGGGTGATTTATTTATTGCTCAGAAGCAGCTGGAAAGAGAAATGTTTCAGAGTGCTCGGCCGGCAGGAATTAGAACGATGCGAACATGGGCGGTCAGCGTAGGTTGTTGCGTCCATCTTTCTTGGGATGGGAAGCATCGCGTAGGAACGGAGGTTGAGTTAGAGTGCATAATCAGAAATTCCGAATCGTACAGATACCGAAATATCTCTTCGGCAATGACCATACTGGCCAGTTAACTTGTGGGAACAATCCCTGTCTCCAGCCGAGCGGCGCGGGGGGGTGAGATGAATCGGGAATTCAGGGTTGCCTGGGGATGTTCTCGGGGCTTCGGCGCCAAAAGAAGAAGGGTCGGGAGACTGGGGGGGGATCTTTGGACAAGTGGCAGCCCATTAGCAGGCAAAAGACTATTGGGAACAGCAGAAGAAGAAGAGGTCATCAGAATCAAAGGAAGCGACTAAA
>Ga0179593_1531486_pt1 | contig 21713 bp, 35 predicted proteins | sample CZODoug2_1_08_16_FD_185931 | JGI IMG/M metagenome (GOLD analysis project Ga0179593, IMG submission 185931) | Vadose zone soil fungal communities from Angelo Coast Range Reserve, California, USA - CZODoug2_1_08_16fungal (PacBio error correction) | ecosystem: Environmental > Terrestrial > Soil >...
GAAAGAGGGAGGGGTGTGATGTCCCCCCTGCCTAAGGAAATGGCCAGAGAGATTTGGGCCCATTTGGGTGGAAATCCGGGGGAGTGAAGGGGGGGGAAAATCTGGAATAACCAATGTATACATGGAAAAAAGGGGGGTAGTTAGGGATAGAAAAAAAATTCCAAACCAAGTACAGCACTGGAGGGAAAAAAAATGAAGGGAGACAGACATTTGGTCTCGTTCAAGGGGTTATGGATGGGTGCACTGGGCAAACGTGGTGTCCCCCCCCCACGGGGACGGGGACGTAGGGGTCAAAAAAAAAATGGCTGTGTGGACGGGGGGGAAATCCACGGTCCAAGGAAAGCAAATTGGAAAAAACTGAGAAAAAACTTCAGGAAGGGTTGTCTGAAGCCCGTCACCCAAGGGGGGTCCGTGGGGGGTTGACAAAAGTCGGGGGGGGGGGGAACAAAAAGAAAGGAAAGCAAAATTGACCGGTGTATAGACGGAAAACGAAACTTTGGGCATTGAAAAAGACACCAGAAGAAAAGAAGAAAAAAGAGAAGGGTGACGTCTGGGAGAAAGTTGTTTTATAAGAGGGGGGAGAGTAGAGTAATGCTCAGGGGGGGGGAAAAAGGAGTTACGGAAAATAAAAAGAAAGGGACAGAGGTATAGAAAAAAAAGTGGAAAGGGAGCTTATGGGGGGGGGATTTACGGGGGGGTGGTCTGAAAAATCTCTATCAGGAAGGCATAACGAAGAAACTGAAAAAAGAACAAAAGGGGGGGGGTCAAAAAAGGGGTTGGGGGGTGGATAGTACAAAAAAAGATGAAAGTTAGCAGAGAAATTGGACATTAAAGGTGAAAACATTCATGGGGGGAGAATAAAAGAGCAGGGCCAAAAAAAAACCAACAACCACGAGATTAGGAAAGAAGAAAAAAAGGAAAATTAAAGAGGGGTCAGGGTGAAAAACGAAAAGAAGAAAATTTTGAAAGCCGGTCCACTTGGAAAAGTTATGGTGAAACTTTGAACACCCAGGGGGTCCGGGGGGATTAGGTTTGAAACAGATTTCAACCCCCAAAATGTGTGGGCAAGTCTGAAGAAAAAAAAAAAAAAACCCAAAAAAAGTATGAGAGGGGGGGGAAAAAAAGAAACCATTGGGTGGTGTCACAACCTAAAGGCATCAATCAAGGGGATTAAAAAAAGAAGAAAGAGTTGGTTAGCTTGGAGAAAGGCGGGGCTTGGGAAGCTCTTAGGGAAGGAACTTTAAAAGGCAAAAATGGGGGGGCAAGGAAAAACTGGGGTGCAAGTGGTTCAAATGATGAGATCTGGGCCGCCGCCAGATCAGCCCAAGGGGGGATGTGCCTTGCAAAAAACATTAGAAGTCGGAAAAAACTAGGGGTGGAAAAACTATACCGAAAAAACTGCCCGGAGGAGAAAAAGAGAGGAAGGGGGCGTTAGAAGGGCAAAATGGGGATACGAATCCCCAAAACTGTACCAAAAAGAAAAACGGGAAAAAAAGTCAAAAGGGAGCAAACGGTAGAAGGTAAAAAAAAGAACGAGACCAAATTTGAGGGGTCCCCAGACCTTAAGTGAAGAAGGGGGAAGGGGGCGAAGAGGCACGTTCGCCCTGCCGTATAAAAAAACGGGGGAAAAAAAAAAACTACACTAACGGAACCAAGGAGAATCCCAAGCCAAATCAAGCGAAGGAAGGGAAAAAGACCGAACAGGAAAAAAAGGGTTGGGGGGGTCTTGGGATGACCGGGAAAGTGTCAGATACACCTGGGTCTGACAGGAAGGGGGGGAGGGATCTCACCACAGGAGGTAAGTGGGGGGGTGGTGAATTTGGAAACTTGGGGGCGGAAGGGGCCAGCAAAGAGCTCAAAAACGGATGTCCAATAAGAAAAGCAGGGGGGGGTAAAGAGAGTAACATTTGCAGAAAAAAAAAACCACGTTAACACAGCGGGGAAAAAATCAAACAAAAAAATGGGATCAGAACCTGGGGGGACCCATAATGTGTTACTCAAAAAGAGGAAAACGAAAAGGTAGAGGTCCTGGGATGAGGGGGGTGGGGGGGTGCCCCCCAAAAAAAGTTGGAGGCATGTACAAACCTGGGACTCGAAAAATCTAAAGAAGAACTTGGAAAAAAAGAACTCGAGTTCGCGGGGGCATATCAGACGCAGGATGATAGGAAACTCGGCTTCTGGGGGTACCGGGGTGAAAAGTGAAGAGAGAATTTGACAGGAGAGGGGGGGGAGTGTAAAGGTCATGTGACAAGCCCCGACTCGGGGGAAAAGCAATCATTATTGAGAGAATCCAATTTCAAATCCCCGACCGTGTAAAAAGGGGGGTACTCGGGAGAAATGGGAAAGTATCCAAACCCAAACTACTCATTTAGTACTAGTCTAGGAGAGGCTGTAGGGAAAAAAAAAGAGTTAAAGGGGGCGGGTAAAAAAAGGAGGAGTGGGGTAGGTTGGTAGCAATATTCGCGCATCCAAGAACGTAAATGTAAAAAAAAAAAAAAAAAGATGAATGAGGAATTCAAGGGGAAGGGCGTAATGGTTAAAGTTGACTCGGCCCCATAAGAAAAGGGGTAGGGGAGGGGGTTGGAAAAACGGAGGGCCGCCGAAAGAGGACAACCAAAGGGAGGCGTATTGCAGAAAAGAGGCTGAGCCCATTACACATGGGGGTGATTACCCTGAGAAGTTGGGGGGAGGGTTTAGGAAGATAGGGGAGGAAATTAGGTTGGAAAAGCTAACCCCGCACCTGTAAAAGTGGGAGGTGCGAGGGAGGATAGAAGGGAAAATAATGATCAGGGGGTCCTGTCCCGTTCTCTGAGTGGGGCTCCCCCAGTGAGGTATGGTGTAAAGAAACTCCACCAGATAAAAAAAGAAATAGAAAAAAAGTCTCTATACCTGAAAGAAAGGGAAGATATAAAAAAACTTTGTTCAAAAAAAAAAATCACCAACCAAAGAAGAAAAGGGAAAGTCAAGGGGGATGCGAGAAGTGTCACAACACAACTCCTCAAAGGTCCAATGGATTGGGAAAGGGGGAGGATCAACAGACAGGGAGGAGGGGATAAAAGAGAGAGATGAAAAAAAAAAAAGGGGGCCACCCGTCGAATAACAAAGGAGACTCAGTGGGGCCTGTGGGTAAAGGGAAGTACTATTGGGGGGAGGGGAAATGTGCAGGGTGGTCAATATCAACACAGGATTGAAGGGGTCTGAAGGGGGTGCTATCGGATCCTGAAAAAAGGATCCTAATAGAAACACGACGATCATCAGTTTAGGAAAGAGATATAAAACGGAACCTAGAGAAGGATTGGGGGTAAGGAAAGGACGATCAGAATTGATCGAAACAGCTTCAAAATTCGGGGGGAGACAAACGAGAGGGGAAAAAGTTACAAAAAAAAACCCGCAAAGGCTACAGAGAAAGGCCACTGCAGAAAGAAGAAAAAAGTGTCCTCGGAAGGGGATAATACACAATCCTTGTAAGGGGCCAAAGACCGGGGAAGGGAATGTCAACAAAGAAAGAACCCGGGGGGAGAAAAAAGGAAATAACTTGGAGAAAATAAGCACCTCAAACGCTCTGGGTGGGGGGGAAAATCTGAGAAAGGGCGTAAACAGCTAAGGGGGGGAAGTGGTTACGGCTCCTACTACAGATCTTAACCACACTCAGTAAGAAATACAGCAATCCATCAGGGCGGGGGCGAAGAAAAGCGGGAGGAGGGGCTAGCGATGGAGGAGGCTTTGAGAAAAAAAATTCAGAGAGAAAGGGAGAATAGTGGGGGGGTAGACGCCGTTTTAGGACCCTGTCGGCGAAGGGAAAGATTGAACAGACGGGATAGAAAGAGGGGTGAAGCGGGGGAAGATTAGGAGAAAAAACAACGGAAAGAGGAAGGGCTGAAAGTGTTTGGGGAAAGGAGATCATCTGGACTTCAGACAAGGAGGGAAAAAAACTACGAAAAAAGAAAGAAAAGGTGGGGGAAAAAGGATGATATAGACATGGAAAAAAAAAGAAGAAGCGTTGTGTGCTTGGGGAAAGAAGGGTGCGCACAGGTTTGTTGGGTTGTGTTGGTCAGAGGTGGGAAAGACAGCGAACGCAAAAATCAGCCTCCGGCTCCAAAAAAAACCGCTGAGGGACAGTCAGGGGAGAAACATGGAGGTGCCTAAGGGTCCAACTGGCAAAAAACTTAAGGGGGAGGTTTTAGACACCTGCAAAATTGTATGCTTGGATATAAAAAATGAGAGCCCATAAGAGTAAATCTAATGTGTTGGTCAAAGGGTACTAAGAAAGTGAAGGGGGGAAAGCAGCTAAAGATTAGAGGGGAAATCCACAAAAAGGTACAAAGGGATTGAGAAAAGAGAATCGTTGCAGCAACTACGGGAAAATCACACGAAGGGGGCATAACTTCAATAAATAAACCAATCTACGATGATGGGTTTATTTAACTTACAATGAGGGGGATTGGAGAAAAGGGGGACGGGTTGTAATTCTTCATGATGGGGTGCAAAAAAATACCAGGGAAAAATAATGGAGAAAAGGGGGGAAAGGGGAGGTGCAATCGGAAACAAAAATTAAGAGACGTCAACTCCGTTGAAAGAAGAAGATAGAGAATAGGTCATGGGGGGGGGCTCGGGGTTTACCTGTCTTTGCAAGTTTTTTTGACCCCTGGGAGACTTGACTGTGGAAAAGGTGTGTGTAAGGCATGGGAGAAAGAAAAAAGGAAAATGTGGGAAAAAGCTCTGTAATGAAAATTCGAAAGTTGTGGGGGGGAAAAGAAGAGGGCCTGGGGTTAACCGAGGGCAACGGGGCAAACTTGGGGAAAAGGAAAACGGAAATGGTGAGGGAGAAAGGTGTAAAAACGAGGGAGACAAAAAGGAATCTCAAAACGGGGAGCTAAAAAAGGGAAGGGCTGTAGAAGACTGGGCAGGAAAGCTAAGGGCCACACCCAGAAAGGACAACTCCGCCCACGAGACCCCTATGCAAGGATGAGAGGGGGTACTACTGGTTTTATAGTAATAGGGAAATTTTACAGTTCCCTGGGGAGTCCACAAAAAGGAACTATTGATCAGTGCCCTGACAAAAGGAAAAACCAGGCCACAACACTGCCGGGACAAAAGGGTGAAATAATTTAATTTGTGACCGAAGAACGAAAAGGAAACCATGGGGGACGATGTAAAAAGAAGGTAATTCATGGGGAGAAAAATCGCCATCACTAAAAAAACACCAAAAAAGTGGGGAATATGAAAAGAAAGGAGTCCTTCACAAATTGATAACGGACAGGTTTCAGCTCTAAACCAGGCAATGAGGGGTCCAAAGAAGAAGAAGGTTAAAAGAATGGGCAAAGTGACGCGGGCACAATTGGGGGAGGGCATTTTACTGAGCTGTAATAAGATGCTACAAGGAGGGACTAGGGGGGAAAAAAAAAAAAAAAGGGAAGGGACCTCTATTTACTTGGAAGAGGGGGGGGTTCTCAAAAAAGTTTTTTTTAAGAAGAGGTCTGGAAAAAAGGTCGGGGGGAAAGGGAAGAAAAATTAAATACAACCAAGAAAAGGGGGAAGCTCCATTGGATATTAGCTCGTGGGGGAAGGAAATACAACTAAAAAGTACCACCAAAGGGGGAAGGTGGGCAAGGCGGGAGAAAACGGGGGTAACGAAGCGGAAGAAACGAATTCACCACCCCCAAAGGTCCACGGTTAACTAGGAGCCTTTGTTTGAAAAAATGGAACTGGAAAAGAAAAGGAAGGGAAGTCCGTCATAACCAACGTCCAAACACGGGGGAAAAATCCAGGAAGAGTGGGTCAAAAACAATTGAAAAAAGGGAAAAAGAACGCACAACCAAAAAAAAAAAAAAACACAAAGAAAAGACCGACGATACCCTCAATGACACCCATACGGGGGAAAGTTCGAAAACAAAGAAAAAAAGAACTTCATCTGTCATAGTCGTAAGTCAAGAATGCATAGTAATTTCGGGGGGAAGCCAAGACCCCAATCCCATCTAAGGGAAAAGAAGGGACACCCAGCAAGACAAACACCTGAAGGAGGGGGTTGGGGGTGAAACGTTTGGAAGACAAATTCCGATAGGGAATTCAGTAGAAAGGGGGAAACTAAAATCACTGGAAAGATGGAAGGGGGGGAAGGGGCCACGTTCTGGAAAGTAGACCGTAAGACGGGGGGCCGTCAAATTCAAGATAAGAAGAAGTCCCAAAACCTGGAACCGGTAGAGAGATATAACCAAAAATAGGGGTTGGCAACGTCACCCAACTGCATGAGCTGCAGAGATGAGGAGTTAAATACGGGGCTAAACGAACGTGCAGGAGAAGCCGGGGAATCACAAAGTCCCTCTCTTCCAAAGGGGGCTCGTTTGGAGTCTGGCTTGCCACCGACCACGGGTTAATCCACTGGGGGAAAACCAAAACATGTCTCTCAGACTCGGAAATCATCACCGGACGTCCACAAACCTAAAGACGACTTTGGGTCGAGCATGGGGGGGATCCTGGGAAAAAGTGAGGGGGGCCTAAGAAATCCTGATGGTGGGTGGGTCCAATAAATCTAAGTTCAAGGGAAAATGTTGGAAAATGGGCCATGACATCCAAGAGCCAAGCTCACAATGACAGGAGGTGGTTTGAAGGAAAAGGATCAATAAACACCATCTCGTCACGTGTGGGAGCCGCACTCAAAAATAAAGAGAGTGTGGAACCTACTCTCGATTTCGAACAAAGGGGTCCTCTTTGTCATGAAGTCGGGAGAGTCAAGGGGTCAGGGTTTTGTTCCAAAAAACCAGGTTTCGGACTCACAAAACAAAGAGTGGGGAACCCGAGCGGTTTTGATTGGTCTTTTGACAGTGAAAAAAGGTTCCATATGGGGGACTGGCAAGGTATGGGGAAGGGGGGGGGGTTTTACAAGGCAGCACACCCAGGGATTTGCCGCCGTATAGAATAAAGAACCAAAGCAAGAAAAAAAAAAATTCTAAAAAAGGGACTGAAAGATCCAGGGGAAAAATGGGAAATCCTAAGGGCTCTAAGCCTCTGCCTGTGTGGAGGGATAGAGATAGGGTTTGGGTCACTTGAAAACACGTGCTTGGGGAATTCAGCGAAAAAGTTCTGTATAGGAAAAAAATCAATGGCAGTGGACGCCAGGGGGAGCGAATATCGAAAAGAAGCTTGCTCGTGTGTCATTTATGGCAAAAAAACACCAGAAAGGGAAAAATCTGAACACAAAAGCACGGCAATAGGTCACTGCAAAGGAAAAAAGGATCTAAACAGCATTTGTGTCGCCTGGACATACAAATAAAATCCTCGACCGGGGTACAACACCCAAAATGTGGGAGTGTGCAAAAAAGGACTGGGGGGGGGGGGGAGAGTCTCCCGGAAAAACAACCAAATTAGAGGAGAAAAAGATGATGAAAAGTAATTAAAAGAAAAGAAAGTCAAACACGGGGGGTAGGGGGAACTATGACAAAAATTATGGAGGGGTCAAACTCAAGAGGGTTGAAAGGGATAAGACTCAATGAAGGTTTTGAAAAGGAGGATTTCAAAACCGGGGGGAGAAAAGAGGGCGGAGAACCAAGATATTTTGGGGCTTGATGGAGTGGACAAGTGACTAGCTGTTCTAAAGAAAAGAAACAAAAAACTGCTGGAAAGGTTTATCGCCAGAGACCCTTTACGCCGTCTAAAAGGGTTGAAAAGTTATATAGATCTACAGAATCACAGAGGGACTGCACTCTGAAGAAATGTTGCTGGTAGAAAAACGAATCGAGAGTGAACACACCTAAACCATCGAAAAAGAATCCAGTCGCTCAAAAGGAACGGAAAAGGACTCTCGCGGCCTGAGGGGGGGGGGGAATAGGCACTCTAAGAGTCTTCCATAAATTTCCCAGGTTTCACAACTGAATAAGAATGTGGAGATGGCAGAGGGGGGCACCACTGACTTTACAGGAATAGAAAAGCTCGGGTGTGGACAGCACCTGAAGGGTTTGGCGTGCGCGAAAAAAAAAGAGCGGGGGCGAAAAAAATCCATGGCAGGAGGAAACGAGGATCTGGGGAAAAAAAAACAGCCATCAAAGGTAGGGAGGGGGGAAATAGTCATAGAAAAAAGGGGAAAGGCTCTTCGGAATCTTTATAGGATCAGCCCATTGTGGTTTCTAACAAAAAATTAAAACAGAAGGGAAAAATGGTATGGGGAATCTCCCGGTGAAAATGCTGTCCGGGGGGTGGGACCCGGAGGGGTCACTGGAGGGGGGGGAACTTACGTTATAGTAGCCGTGGAAAACAAAGGAACTTCGGGACCTTTACGGGAAAGGGAAAAAACTTGGGGCCGGAGGAGAGTGTCACAGGTACAGAAAAAAAAGAGAGAAAAGCGACCCACCTACGGGGATAGGCGAAAAGTTTGAAAGGTCAATGTTCTGGAAAACTGGTTTTTGGGAGCCCTTGCAAGAAAAAAGAAGAGCAAAAGAAAAAGGACAAATGGCTTCTCCAAAAAAAGATGAGAGGAGTGGGTAGGGGGGCGGGTCCTCAACGCATTTGGGAAAGACCGCAAGAATGGTGAGTCAAGAAAAGGTATTGACCGGACAGAAAGGAGGGATGGGGGGCTCCCATCACTCGCACATCTGAAAAAACGATGTTTGACAGGGAGAAGAAGAGGGTGGGGGGGTAAAAAGAACTAAAACTGCGCTTCCCTGACTGTCACGAAAAGCCACACCAAAAAAATCCAGAAATAAAAAAACTAAATCAGCATGGGGGAGAACACTTTTTAACTGTCGAAGAAAAAAAAAAACAAAAATCGCGAAAATAAAAAGGATCAAATCTCGATTCTATGTATTAAGGCCGGAGAAAAAATTTGAGAATTTAGGGGACGCTTTTGGGGGGTCCTTATGGATGGAACACACATTATAACGAGATGAAAGAAAAAAGGAAAATTCGGGAAAAAGCCAGGCGAAAAAACCGTTCGCCCGAGCAGCAGGGTGAACCTCAGAGGGTTCCAATCGGTAGTGGTGTAGAGAGGTGGGGAAAAGGGTTACACACTTCGTAGGCTTGCCAGTTGGTGCTGGGACGGGGGTTAAAAGGAGGGCAGAGGTTGAACTTTGGGGAGAGGGCGACGAATGGACAGTCATCTTTTCGCATAGGGAGCAGGACGTCCGGGGGGGGTTAGTGTATGGGGGGAACCCACAAGGCCGTTGCAAACAGGATTCTTCAACAAAAAGGGACTCACGGGGTATTCAAAAATGTTGTAACTAGGAACGGGATGAAAAGAAGAAGAGGGAGGGCTGGGAAGTTTAGTAAAGTGGGGTCGACAGAAAAGGGGACATCAACAGTGTGCGAATTTACCAAACTGAAAAAAAGCTAGAAAAAAACGAAGTTCAGGGGGGTCCAGAAAGGGGGGTTGCAGAGGGGGACAATTGGTTACTTAGCAAAAGGTTTGAGCACAAGAAAAAAAAAATGGGAAACGGAACCGGACAAAGTGTGGCCTACCCGGGCACATGGGGGTGGAACCCATAAACTCAGGAAATGTGGATAAACTATGACAGAGCATTGTTAAACACCGTCAATTGAGGAAAAGGAAAAGTCGACTAAGAACGAGGTAGGATGGAAGTATATTACTCGTCAATGACGGGGAAAAAAATTCTGGGAACAAACGAGCCAAATGAATTAGTGGACAGCAAGGGGAGGGGGGGCTGATAAACGGGGAGTTGGGGTTGCAAAAGTGCCTCACTGATATAGAGTTTTTGCGAAACAAAGAACCATTTTTCAACAGAAAGGCATATAAGATGAACGAGATACGGGGAGGGGTTCGGGGAGGTGTAAATTAGGGGGAGGTTTAAAATTTCGCGCTTCAGAACTCAAACTAAAGATCCTCCCGGGGGGGAAAGAGCAGGGGGGAATGGGGACTATAACAATACCAACAAATGTGGAGGGGACCATTGGAATACATCCGAAAAGGGGGGGAAAAAGGCGGTTGGGGGAAACAACTACCACAGAGACCGGAGTCGAACGGGCCTCGCGTTTCATTACAGGGGACTTTTGAAAACTTTCGAAGGGGATCCACAAAAAAAAAAGGAAAAGAAACAAACAACAAATGGCAATAAGTCCGCAGGGAAACGCAGAACCTGGGGGTGAACCAGAACGAAAGAACCAATGTGATGGGGACCGGGGGGAAGAGGTGTGAGCTGAAATAGAATGCATCACAGGAAAAAATTGATCCATAGGTCGGAAGAATTAAGAGGAAGAGATGAAAAAAAAAAAAAAAAAAAAAAAAAAAAGCACGAAAAAAAATGCCTGGCGGAAAATACCTCAAGAAAAGAAACGAGCATTGGGTTTTCTTTGGGAGGCGTCTGTAGAAGGTCCTAGGTGGAAAAGAAAAAAAGGAGAAGGAACAGTGCGGTAGGGTTGGACTGTGGGCCCTGTAAGGACGTGAGACGAAGCGACTTGTCAAACAAAACCAAGGGGGTATGTTGCGATGGGGGGGGTAGGCACAAAGGCATTTGAAAAGCAGGTGCCCACTGCGAGCTTCTGAAACCTGGGAAAAATCAGAAAAAAAAAAAATACTGGATCATCCTCTTGTAACCCGAGAGCACTGGAAAAGAAAAGAAAATTCCTGCAACGGGGGGGGGGTGGGGAGGTAGAGTCCAAAAGGGGTTTCTGGGGGGACCATAAACTTGGACTCATGACGATGAACCTATCAAGCCCGTTAAAAAAACACTCAACGTTCCAAAAAAAATGTTTGAATTGAAAGAGGGAAGTGGCAAAAAAGGGAAAAAGCATATCGTGGGTTTCCAAAGGGCACTCAAGTGGAAAAAATGGAAGAGAAAAAATAGTCAAGGGGACCCGACGGACATCAAGATCTTAGATGGGTCCAAGGGTCGACGCATGTCAGGGGGGGTAGAAAAAAATCAAACCCTACGGAAACCGACCAGGGAGCAGGACGCGCCGATGTCCAGTGACGAGGTGAGAGAGGGGAGACGGCGGTGAAAAAAGCACGAGGAACTTTCGTAGAAATTGTCCGGGAAAGTTTCAGAAAAAAACGGAAACAACCAACACTGGGGGATTCAAAACGACAGTTTGGGGAGTGCGTCTTGTGACCAGGGTAAAGGAAGAAAAAAAAAAGTGAAAATCTGGAAAAAAAAATCTACACGGGGATTGAAAATTTAGGGTGACACGGGACCCACCCTGGGAGGGCGTGGATAAAAGAGAAAAAAAAAATGGCTAGGGGGGGGATATCCGGAATGTCAGTCCTCAAAAACGTTCCTGGGGAACGACGGTGACAATGGGAACCGTGGGGGGGGATCAAAGCAGGGGTGGCGAGGACCCTCCCAAATCGAAGTGCAGTCAGACGCTCAAAGGGGAAATCAGAGAAAAAAAAAAATCGGGAAAAAATCAATTCGTTTTCTCGGAAAAAAAACCACGTGGGGGGAGGAAGAAGGGAAACTACAAGGCACGGGGGCATACGGGAAAAGGTGAAAAATTAAGGGAGATCAAAAAAAAAGAGGTGCAAGAGGAAAGAACATAGAAGAAAAAAAAAAATCTAAAATCTCAAAAAGGAAGTCACAGGAATATCGAAAAAAGAAAACAATTTGGAAAAGGCGAAAAAAAGAGGGAGACATCCAATGGGGTGTGGTCTATTTGTTCTCACACGACACTGCTGGAAAAAATTTTCATCGCTCAAGAAACAACAAACCACGGAGAAAAGGAAAAGAAAAAGGGGGAAGAAAAAGGAGCAGCAGGAAAGGGGGCTGTGTCACGCGTAACAGAGGGGGTGAGGGGGTATTCGGCCGAAAGCGTGTAAAAAGGGAAAATTTAGAGGACACGGAGAACACACTGGGGGGAGGGGGAGGGGGGTATTATGCGTCTAAATGACTAAGAAAATCTCACGGGTGTCGATAAAGGTCTAGAAACAGAAGGGCAAGGAGGAATTTTGTGGAAGAGGGAGATTACGGAAGGGGAGAAAAACCTTGGTATCCTCACTTGACACCAGACAGGGGCGTGGTAGAAAAGGGGGAACTATCGAAAGAGAGAATACCTAAAAAAAATGCAAAATATAAAAAAAAGGAAAAACTATACACCTGGGGTAAAATTCTCGCCTTGAGATCTTCACTAGCTCAGGGAAGTTTGGGTACACCATTCCACGGTCCCCGAGGGAGAAAGACCTTGTGGCATCTTTGGAACCACCCTGACAGAGAAGAACACTGAGTGTCCACCAGTCAAAGACTTGGAAGACGACAAAAAAGAAAGGCGGTTTTTGGACAGTCGAATGTGTTGGGGGAAACTGTTGAGTAATCCTGGATGAAAAACCCTGGGTAATTGGAATTCTCTGGGAATCGTGACCGTCCTGAAGTCATATAAGAGGAAAAAATTAGGGGGGGGCACATCTGAAAATTCTCAGGCTAGAATAGCCGGCTTTTGGAAAAACACCTTGGGGAGAGGATAAAGGCAGGGAGTGGATCTTAATGATTACTGTACGAAATCTGCAGGTTCCCGGGGGGGGGGGAGTGAAAGGGGATGTAAAGAGGGGGGGAAATATTAAAATCAGGGAAAACAAACCCAGAAGATTCCCAGAAAAGACAGTTGTGGTGCATGGAGAGTTCAGGACTCGTTGATAGGGAAAAAAGACTACTCTAAGGTTTATACAAAAAGAAGAAAAAAAGGAAAAAAGGGAGGTCAGGGGGACTGCTGGTCAATTGGTAGGGGTAGATTGATTTGGGGAAGGCACAAAAAGAGGTTTTTCGCAGGTGTCATGCCAGCAAAAAATAACCGGCAAGCCTCAGAAAGGGGGAAAAATCCAGGGACGTCGCGAGTTAAAAAAAGAATAAGTCCCTGAAGGGACATGCGGGGGCCTCAGCTTTGACAATCAAAAAAGGGTGGGAAAGGTCACCCCCATTGAGGGGGGGGGGTCAAAGTTGGAGCTCACAAGGGTATTATGGGTGCACCATCATCTTCGGAAAAGAATACCTAATGGTTTTCAAGGGAAACGGTTGAGATTGACGTGAAGAGATCTAAAAAAAAAAGGCCGGACAGAAGAAAACCACACTTACACGCATTGAAAAAGGATTAGAGACAAACCGGTAAATAAAAAAGATGACACAAAGGGGGAGTGGCGGAAGAAAATGCAAAAGAGATCAAAGTAGAAGGAAGAGGGGAAAAGAAATGGAAAGACGCTATAAAAGGGGGCTGATTGGATTTCCTTTTTTGTTGGGTCAAGTCCCATACGAAGGGGAATGGGGGGGATTGGGTGGGGGGGGGGCATCACGATTTGGGAAAAGGGGATCCAGCTTATTGTAGAGTTCACACGAACACGGGGGATGATGAAAGGGAACTTGACATAGAGCCACCAAGGGAGAAAAAAAAGGGCAAAAACCGGTCAAAAAACCTATCAGTACAAGGTGGAACAGCCTTGTGGGATCTTGGTTGCCAAAAAAGTAACTTGGGTTTTTTTGGTTTGTGTTGCAGGTGGTTGAACCTGACCACGAAGGGGAGTGGGGGGAGGGGAAGGGGGGGTTTATGAATCAGGGCTAACATGGGTTTGACAATAAAAAAGGCAGCGAATGACAGAGGGAGGAATTTTCGAAGAAAAGGTGGGGCACCGTTTCACCGATAAATGCTTCACACAGTGAGACGAAACATCACCACGTCTTACACGGGCAGAGACTAAAAAAAGAACCTGCTAAATAAAGAAAGGGGAGGAAAGAAAGTGGTAAAGAGAGTGCAGCAAGAGTGTACAACAACAAAATCTCAAAAGATTCACCCCCGTCCGAAAAACCATATTCAATTTCTGGGGAAGCAGGGGTCAAAAAAAAAGGGGGGGAACAATGGGGGGGGGGGAAAGTGGTTCAAAAGCTTATCAGTGAAAGAAGAACTTCCAACATGTCACCCGGAAAACGGGAAGGTGTATCAAAAAGGGACCTTAAAAAAAACACTCCAGGGGGAAACTTCACGTAATGGACAGATACGTGTAGGTCATGTGGAAAGAGAAAAGGAAGATCAACAAGAAAAAGCGAGGGGGGAAAAAGAAAGGGAGGACAGGTCAGAGGGGAAAAGGAAGAAAGGTGTGGTCAGAGACTTCAAAATTTAAGGGAGGGTCTGTCCCACTAAGGGTCTTTGCCAGGGGAAAAAAAGAGACTTGACAGGGGAGGGGGACTCCACAGGACAGGCCAATCCTGAGGGTTTTGGAGGAAGGTGCCAAAACGAAGGAAAAGTACTTATGACCGCTCGATACGTTGAAGGTTCCGACAGGTGTAGAACCCAGGCGGCGACACTTAGTGAATCAAGGTCTCAACTCGGTTGGGCCGCCAAGGGCACTATTAGAGGGGTGAGCAAAAAAAACCCAGGTTTTGGGGGGAAAGCCCTCAGAAGCAGCCCGAAGCGTGCCAAGCGGTGTGTAATACTGAAAAACGGCAAAGAGAAATCAAAAGGATGTCATGCACCCGTTTTTTGCACAATGTAGAAACTGCTTCCACAAAAAGCAAAAAACGGGAAGAAAGGGTCCGAAAAGGTAAGGAAAAAGGACCGGAATACAAAGAAAACGAGGGGGGGAAGAAAAAACAATTGAAAAGGGCCGGAAGGGCCGAAGTTTTGAGAAGGGGGGGGGGGGAGGAAAATTGAAAAAACACTTCCTTGTTATCATCAAAAATCGTTGATAATGGACATAAGCGAGAAAAAAAAGTCGAAAAAGACCCACACCAAAAAAAAAAAAAAAAGAAAAGAATCCTCATAAAGGCAAAGCAAAGCGAAGAAAAGTTTTTATTTTCTTTGTTGCACACTTCTTCACCGGATTCTAAGGTCTCTCAAGTAAAGGGGGGGGACTAGCTGGAAAATGGAAAAAAAGGGGGGGGTGGGGGCCACATCGAGAGCTCAGCTGCTTAAAAATTCAAGTTCACATGATCAGTCACCAACTAAAAGAGGAATTTGCGAGAAGGGGAGAAATGTGGGTGGTGCCAAAAGCATACCTGCGCACCCACAAAGGTCACCAGTTCAGGGTCGGGGGGAAAACACCTGGGACACAAAACCCCCCAACTCTTTACTACCCGTCGAGTCGTACGTAAGAAATGCAAGTGATCGGAGCATGGGAACGGGAAAAAGGGGGGAAAAATGACATGGTAGAACAGAAAAAGCTCTCACTCCAAAGTTCGACCCCTGAGACGGCTCAAGAGGGCGAGTGCGTTGGTCTATCATTGGCGCGAAGTTGCCCAACGAGGGGGATAGGACCGAAAAGGGTATCGCCATACTACGGGGGTTTTAAGGAAAGCAAGAAAAAGGGGGGGTGAATAACTTTAAGACTCGGCACCCAATTCGCATGTATCCCGAGTTACCGAAGGGAATATTAATCAGGTAATAAGCCAATGCTCTCTGGGGCAAAAGGGTGGGGTAAAGGATCGCTCTTATCACGATAGAAGAGGCGCACCGAATGACGAAACCAGGGGATAAGTGAGTGGAGAGGGTACACGGTGATATTCTGCTTAGAGCCCAAGTTGTGGGATCAGGTTAACAAAGTACTCGGGCAAAAGAACAAAAAAGGGATTTCAAACAAAAACCCGGAGGGGTTTGGGGCAGTTCGTTCAAGGAGAAAAAAAAATTGGACAGGACGCGGGGGTAAAAGGGATGGATTTAGGGTGTACATCTGCACTGGTAAATGACGCATGTGACAAAGAGAAAATAGCCCCAACTCGGGGGGATAGTGCACACCACAGCACTTAGGGGGAGGAAATCCGAAACGGGAATGGGGTTCGCTCCGGGGGTTAAATCACTTCTGGGTAGGAAAATCGCGAGAAAAAGAGGTGGGGGGAATCTAAAAGGAAGATTTCTTGAAGGGGTACAGTGAGTCTATAGAAAAAAAGAAAAAAAGGATCTCAGGAATTAATCCGGAGAGGGGGGGTAGACAACTCTAGTACGAAAAAGAGAAAGGGATCGTGACAAAAACTTATTATTTTAGTGAAATGAGGACCAGAGAACAGAAATTGGGTCACACTCCCCAAAGCTCGTCAGCCCTGCCACTCAAAGTTAATAGAGGGGAAACGGCAAAACCCAATCACCAAAGGAAAGAAAACCACCCGGAGGCCTCATCACCCATTTCATCAGGAGCAGACACCAAAAAGGGATGGGGAAGAGACACAGAGTCAAAAAACAAAGGGCTTTTTTTCAGCATCTCCAAGAAAAAAACCAAAAAAACAAGGGAAAAGGAAGAAAAAGAAAAAAAGGTCAAGCCAGGGCGGAGAACTCCAGAAAAGGGCTGTAAAAAAAAAAATCAGGGGTGGGGGAGTGAGTCACAGAAAGTGTTGTGGGGGAGTAGTGACACAAGAAGTTAAAAAGGCGAAAAATCGAGCTTGTTTTCGATACTGGGGAAAAAAATTACGAAGTCCGGCTAATACGAGGAAAGGAAGGAAGGAGGTAACAGATACACGGACGAGCAGGCGAGGTGATGTAATGAGATCATGAAGGTGGAGCGAAAAATTCCTAACGGTCACACGGTGTTAAAGCAAACTAGCGGGAGGGAGGAAAAACCGAAAAAACTAAATGCAGTGCGCAGCGAGGATTAACCTGTTAATATGCAAGAAATCAGCCTGCAAAAGTAGACAGGAGACGGAATTCTCTCTGACCGTCCGTGCCAGGAAAGTACTGGGGACCTTAATACTAACCGGGTGTAGAGCACAGAGTCAAGAAAAAAACTCGGGAACAAGCCAAAGAAACTCCGGGGGGGACATCGAGGTTTGTTTGTTTGTGGACACTCCGAGAAAGTTGATTGGGGCGGGGGTTAAAACATGTCTAGATCTTTAGGAACGTCATCAAGGAACCAAGGTAATCGGTCAGAGAGGGAACGCGGTCGGCTGGTTCTATGAAAGAAAGAATGTGGGGGTCATACAAAGTGAAAGAAACGAAAGGGGACATTGGACTATAAACTATCCGATGGAGGAGGCGCAGGGAACACCCAAACAGGGGCATTTTTCCTGACGGTGGAATGAGGTAACAACCTGAAGGATGGAAGGAACAAGGAGAATAAAAACCGTTCTCCTAGGAAAAAGTAAGAATTCCTTAATGGCTCAAATGAAAATACAGGATAAAAATTAGGAGGGTCATTGTAAGTTTGAAAACCTGTTTCAGGCCAACCGAATGGGGGTGAACAGCTACGAAAAAAGAGCAGGAAGACAGGTTGCAAACGGAAGGTGTAAAAGAGGGACTGAACCAGGGTTCAGGGTCCAGGGAGAAAACACTAGTCAGGGGGGGGGGAGGCATCCTGTATGGAACATTGTGGACAGCCACCTGCCAAAATGTGAGGGGGGAACTGGGGTCAGACCCCCTCGGGGACTGATTGGTTTGGTGGGCAGTGGGAAGAAAATGAGAGGTTTGAAAATTAGGGGTCTGGAAAAAGATAAACGTCTAAAATCCACACATTACCCCCCTTGGGGAGATCAGCAGGTTTTCGAAAAATTTTACTTACCCAAGGAAAAAACATAGAAAAAGGACAGTCAAGGGTCACCAAGCTCGGCTGTGGATTTTAAAAGCCCGGCCGGGGGATTGGGCCTTGTTCACCCAAAAGGGGTAAGAAGTACGCTCGCTTTATGTGGCTTCAGGGAATACGATGAATAAAAAGGGCTGAAAAAAAAGAGAGATCCCAGGATACCAAAAGACCAGGGGGGGGAGAAAGGGCATCCGGTAACCGAGGTGGTCCCGAGGTTCCTTTTTCAAAAGGTCATTTAAGTGTTGGGGAGGGACACAAGGAAATTCCGGGTGCCAAGGGGTTCTTTGAGGGGCTTGAGCATTTCTGACCTTTTTTAAAAAATCCTACAGAATGAGAAACATGTTCGAGAAGGGTTTTGTGAAAAGAAAAACGGCAATGGGGGTGGGGGGACAACGCTTTAAACGCGAAATGGGAAGCTGAAAAGAAACTCCTTGGGGAAATTGGGAAGAAAATAAAGAGAACCTGCCCCCCCACACACCTAAATTGAAATGGGGGAAGAGACTTGGAAAAAAAAGAATCTGAAGTCACAACTTTGAAGCAGGGGGAGGGGGAAACCCTATTTCCAGAGTCCTAAGGAAACGGTTACACATATAAGGGGATGCCCAAAGGTGAAAAGGGGGGAAGGTAGATATAGAAAGTGAAAAGCTGCCCTGAGCCGACCCGGCAATTTATAAGAAGACCTTTCAGAGGGGGGGGGGGGGGGGGGGACGAAAAGAACTTGAATGGAGAAATTAGGAGGGTGAATGGAGATCTCCTACTTAAAAAAAGAAAAGTGAAGGGGGGGGAAAGGACGAATGGCTCTGGGGGAAAACTTCCTTATCGACTCCAAATTGAAAAAGGTAAGTTCCGGGGGTCACCCGCTAGAAGGTAGGGGGGCTGAAACGGACTCACCCCAGGGAGGGGGGGAGCATGGTGGGGGGGAGGGAGGATTGGTTTGGGAGAAAAAGGAACCATTTTCCCCTAATAATAAGGTGGACGCTCTTAGACTGTGAATAGGGGGGGGTTTCACAAAAAAGTGCGGGTTTAAAAAGGAACGGGAAAGTTGCGGCTTCATTGGGAAAAAGAAATCCCCACCATGCCGGGAAAAAGAAAGCGGAAAAGGTATCTTTCGCGGGAGAAAACAGAAATCCACGAGTTGAGTGTGACTCCTCAACTGACACGACAAAAGACAAATGCTAAAAAAAACGGTCCGGTCCTGGGGAAAGTAAACGATTCGGGGTAAGGGACCCGAACTTGTGGGGAAAATGTGAGATGCGGAAGAACCAACGGGAAGCAAAAACCAACAAAAATTCTCAGGTTAACGCAAGTGTGAACCCAAGATACAAAAAAGACGGGACCAATTGGGGAAGAAAGGGAAACCCGACAATAAAGAAAGGGTATAGAAAGGAAGAATTCTTTAGTCTAGTTCTAAATACAATAAGGGGCCAGGAGAAAATTCAAACAAGACTCCCCAAAAAAAAATCCATCGGGATAAATCAACACGTCAAGAAAGAGGAGCGGATTTCGAGGAATCGTCCTATTTCTGATCTGTCGAAAAAAACAGTAAAGTGTAGAACGCTATTCGGCGGGGGGAAGATGGTTGTGCCCGGAAAAAAAAAAAGGTGGGCGCCAAAAGGGTCTGTTCAAATACCGTATCGGTACCAAGGAACCATCGTAGGAGTGGCGATATAGAAACAAAGAAAACATTTGGGACACCCCAGATGCCCCGCAGCGGGGGGGGAACGTACCCGAAACGGAAATCGCAGAACGCCTGTGGGGGGTGCATGGGGGGGGGGGGGGGGGGGGGGACAACTATGTTAACAGTAAAGCTGGAACCCAAAAAATGAGATGGAGTGATGAGGGGATGAAATGCAAAGAACGAAAAAAGGTGGGAAGCAATTTAAAAACTTTCTCACCACACTGAAGGAAAAGGATAAAGATTTGTGACAACCAACCAAATTCTCTGGGTGGCCAAGGGGAAAACCGGCACGATGGCTAGGCAACAAAGAAAGGTTAATAAAGCATCTGTGTTGGGGGGTTTTTCAGATCGTCCAAGGCAAGTGAGGTGTTTCAAAAAAAAAAAAAAAAAGGACACGTTAAAACAAAAATCGGGAAAAGAGAAGGAAGAAGAACATGGTCGGAATAGGAACAATGCAGGACGAGGTTAGAAAAAAGTGGGGAAATGACCCGAGGGCTTATCCCTAAACGAGAAAAAATTGTCGAAAACTAAATTTGACCCCGCGGATTCTGGGGAATGGAGGCGGGGGCAGATGGGTAGTAGTAGGTTCCAACGGAAAAGTAACGACAAGATTGAGACAAAAAAAAAGGGGACTGGAAAACCAGACGTTGAGTGGCACTTGGGGCACCCCTTACATTTGTAGTGCGCACACGTAAAGGTTCTAAGGTGAAAGACGGACCCAGACGGAACAAAAGGGGTTAGTGAAAAATTGAAAAGAAATCGACTCACCTGGGTCCAGAGGGATCCCACAAAAGACCGGCTTTAGTGGCCCCAAAAAGGTGAGAATGAAGAAACTGACAAAATCTGATCCCGCGTGGTGTCAAAAAAGGGAGAGGTTCATGTCCTTTGGGGGATAGAGGCGGAGTTGTGTGAGACAAAAAAACTCCACCGAGGGGATCACAAGTCTAGAAAGATCTCAATACGAGTTCACACGCCTTAAACAAAGACCCGGGGGTGTCACGAAAGAAAAAGGGAAAGAGTGCTCGTCGTTTAAGCACCCGCCCCAGTCCCCTAAGAATGCAAAAAAGAAATGAGAAAGGAGCTCTAAGCGCCTGACTCACACACACACCGTTGTCTGAACACGATTTTCCGCCGAAAGGAAAAAATCAACTGCTCGGGGAAGAACAATTGTGGTTTTTAAGAATCCTGACAAACTGCACTTGACTGGGGGTTCTCTCCGACAAAACAAAAAGTAGGGAAAGAGATGAAAAAGGTCAGCCAGGGGAAAAAAAAAAAAAAAGAAAACAAAAAAACAGTAAGTCTCAATACCATTGAGGTTCCGACGACTATTTTAGTTGAAGTCGAAAGGCGGGGGGGGGGAGTATAATTACAAAAAATTGAAAAAAAAAAAAGATCTTTGTGCTAGCTTTCATTGAAAAAGGGGATCTGCCTAAATGACGAAAGAAACAATCTCTCGATGAAAAAGTAACACTGGGAGAAGGCTAATGGGGGGTTATAGTGGACCAAAAGCAGCGGTTCGAGGATCCCTGGGACTAAAGCAACGGTCGAGACGTGCTGGGGTGAGGGGGCCAACCTATTTTCAATAAGAGTAGCATCTGCTCGAAATAAACAGAAATATTGCTGCTCAGGGAAATATGCTAGGGACAAAAGTAATAGAATCGGCCCTTGCGGCCGTCCCCGGGAAAGTTGACCACAAGAGTCACACACCAGGACCTGTGGGGGGGAGTAGACTTGGGGTAACGAGAAGAATCCTTCCAAACGCCGAGGGGTTGGGGACACGAAGGTGGGGACAAGGTAGAGGATTGGTCTAACAAGGTACAGGTGTAAAGGATCTAACAGACACAAAAATAGTCGGGACGTCCACAAATGATCAAAAAGGTAAGTCTGTAATCCGAGCCCAGGCGGAGACGGGCAGGTAAAGAGCATTTTAAATTTAAAAAACTGGGCACCGGCGGAGCCAGGTGTGAGAGAACGTCACATATTCATTCTTTACACAAGTCAACGAAAAAGGTTTGGGCACGGAACTGGACCAAAAAAATGATTATTTTGGAATATATTGGGAAACTATCGGGAAACTTGCTGTTACCAGGTTGAAAAGACCCATCAAGAGACGGTGCCGGAAACACTGGAAGGTAAAAACGAGACTGGGATGCGATCGGGCCGGTGGTGAAATAGGATGAAAAGGAAAAGGGGTGGTGGGTCTCTTTTCACATTTGCGAAACTGGTTGGGGGGTTTTGTCCCACCGGAAGTGGAAAGAAAGCAAGAGAAGACAGTAATCTCAGGATCCAATCAAATTAAACAAGGTGAGGCACCTTAACGGGTGTGTAAGGGCCGACTTTGGTCACTGGTGGAACAGCGACGGCTGTGGGGTTCAATCCGGGGGTATTCTGTGTTGACAGCGTTCAAAGGTGTATGGGGGGGGGCGCACACACACAATACGCCATCTCCACGAAATACAAAGTGTTGTTTTATGGAAAGAGGATGTGAATGGAAGACAAAGGGGCTCAGACGTCGGAACGACCCCAAAAAATACCACCAAGTGGAAGATCAAGTAGCGGGAATTCTAAAAGAACAAGGAGAAACGAAGCCCACAGCAAAGAAACCAAGATCGC
>Ga0179593_1290185_pt1 | contig 21712 bp, 29 predicted proteins | sample CZODoug2_1_08_16_FD_185931 | JGI IMG/M metagenome (GOLD analysis project Ga0179593, IMG submission 185931) | Vadose zone soil fungal communities from Angelo Coast Range Reserve, California, USA - CZODoug2_1_08_16fungal (PacBio error correction) | ecosystem: Environmental > Terrestrial > Soil >...
TCACCACCGCGGAACATCCCGGGCACCAAACAGAAAAAAAGGTGAGGGATCACCCGAAACGGCGGCTCGAAAACTGCACCTATTTAGGAAACTACACATAACCATGTTACCCATCGGCATAAGTAAAAAGGGCTGATGTTAAGACGATTATCATTTATGTGCAGGGGTGAGCAGGGAAACATACTCCTGAGGTAAAGCAGGGCCCTAGGAAATGAAAAACCTTGGGGAAGGAGGGCGGAAAAAAGGATAGGGAAGGAAGAATGCGAGCCCTTCAAAAAAAAGAAAAGATCGGCAGGGTAGGACTCTACGGGTGGCAGGGGGAAAAAAGTGCAGGACAAATCATATAAGAATGCGACGGGAGGCGGGAAGAGGAAGGTGTTGGCGCGGCTGTTGGGGTGCTGATGGAGGGAGGGGGTGTGGTCGGGGCTGTGGGGAGGCGCTTGTTTCGTTGGTAACAAAAAAATGTGCGTCGCCAGGGCAGTTATGGCAACGTGTTAAAAAGTCTGGGAGATCAAAAGAGGATACATTCCGATGACATATAAAATTAATGAACATAAAGGGGGAAAGTAAAAGAAAGCATGTAGGGTAAAAAAACAGAGGAAATTGGTGTAAGGAAAACGTCGCGCAGGGAAAACACTCAACTCGAATTAAGAAACCTAGGCTTATAGGAATAAGTGAACGCCACGACCAGCATCAATAAAGAAACATGCCAAAAAACACAAACGCCCCAACAAAAGGAATTTCTCACAAACAACACCCTCCGAACTGATTACTGAAAAAAAATAGAGAAGCTCTCCAAACAAGAAAGGAAATGTACCTCGTAAACAAAAAAAGGTACATGGAAGATGAGCTAAAGGAAAAACCTGCGACACAGGGTGCTGAATCTTGTGGGTGGCCCTTCTTCTTAAGGGGGTTGCTCAGGCGACATCTCCGTGGATTAACTCGTAGAAGGGGGGGTTCGCAGCATAAACGGTATAGATTTCCGGGAAAACAAATATCGAAGGGGCACAATGTAAGGAAATCTCAGAGGAAAAAGGGATATCACACGAAACCAATGGTCGGAGGGGAAAAACCCCCAAAAACGAGGGGGAAATGAGACCGTCCACTGAAAAGAAGAAAACGCCAGAAAACGTATCTAAGACACAGGCCAGAAAAAACTTCTCAAGGTCTAAGAAAAGGAAAAGCCTTTTGAATCCCCAGCAGCGTAACCTGGAGAAATCAGATTGTGACTGACAAATGGGTTACTTAGTGGTGATTGGGGCGGGGGGCAAAGACACCCGTTATTTAGTGGCGGATGGCAGAAAAAAAAAATGGTGACGAAGAAGCAAGGTGCAAAAAATGGCAAGACACTTACAGAGTGGGTTAAATTGCGAGGGGGGGGGGCAGGTGAGGGATGAAGGGTGGAGTACGGGAAGGGGGAGGGTGTGGTTCATGGGGTATCGACTTTTTAGGTGGAAAGGGTTTTAATATTGATTTGTGAGAAGTACAACAAGGGCTTCCCGTACACGGGGGGCTGGACTTGTTTGTGCGATTTTGACGATTAGGGTCCTTTGGGACAATGTGGAAGGGGATCAGGTCTACTGGACTAAATCATTGACATGAAGAAGTTCGTGGAGGCATGTTGTCTTTAAGAGACCACGCTCACTGCAGAAAATTGGGGGTTGGGTGGCCTGCCGATGAGGGTTGGCTGTGCAAATCGGAAGGTTTCAAGAAAAAAGATTACCAATGTAGACTGAGAAGGCGAAAGTCCCAATTAGAGAGTTTCGTCAATCCACCAAAAAACAAAAAGTATTTTAAAGAGGGTCAATTCGCAAACGAGAAAAATCCGAGTCCGCCAGGGGTGCAGAAGTTGCACTCATTAAAAAGAGCGCAAGAGGGGAGCACAGGGGCACACGGCGAGACAACACCGATAGGGAAAAAATCTCAAAAGAAAAACCACGGGACTAGATAAACGAACTTGCCGGCGAAAGAGGTCAGGGCAACATCAAGAAATATTCGATGAGAATATGGTAGTAAAGGCCGTTAAGAGGAGGTTATGCTGATTGGGAAGTAGTTGGTCACAAGGGGAAAAATGCATGCCGAGGCGTAGGACAGTGACAAATCCGGTTCTTTACAAAAAATAAAGGCAAGTAGAAAAAAAGCTGTGGGAAGACTCAGGGGGGGTCCGGTCAAATCGGCTACTCAGATAAAGAGGGTCGTGAAACTCATTATTCAAAGAAAACGAAGATGGTGCTGGGTTCATCTAAAAGGGACAATCGGGCCAAAAGAAAGCAGAAATATGGAAATAACGACAGATGGTTGGCAACCCAATCCGATTGGCCAACAAAGATATAGGTGGCCACAGCATCGACAGGACATTATGATTATCGAGAAATTGGTCGCTGAGGGGAAACCTCTCGGGAATATCACGATACAACTTAGGTGAAAATGAAACTAGGGTGGGTTTGTCAAACGCAAGAAACGGGGAACGATCAGTGGTCGAAAAAGAGGACAAAAGTATTTTGAAGGCTGACGAGCTCGCGGCGCAAACCAGGAAAATGGAATACGGATTTATTTGCAGGTGAGACGGATCTGGTATGAATAGGACTTGGGACATTGCGTCACTTGCAACATGGGGGGACTGATATTCCCTGACCTAAGGGTTGTCAATTCTTCAAGAAAGTCCCGGTACATGATCTCTCACAAAAACAAGGAGGAAAGAGTAGTGGACATGGACTGGAGGGGAGAAGTTGACACCTGTTATAGAAAAAAACAAGAAAAGGGGGGAGAAAATGTTGACAAGGGGGACGCAAGGAACAAGAATCAGTCATCCAGATCAGAGACATACATGGAAAAAGCACGGAGCATATTAACCTGTCCGGTGGGGGGGAAGGGCGCGAAGAAACTTCAAATCACGGTCCTCCTCGTTGGATCAGGGGCAAATATCGGTGTCGAAAGGGGAGTGGAGTTGGACACAGGACCATGTAGAATGAAAAAAGCCAATGAACGATCACGTCTAAAAAAGTAGCAGAAGCGTGTAAAAAAATGAAGGTCACGGTGGGGGCCACGAAGATTGGATGGAGGGCGCAAACATTTATGGGGAAACGAGTAACGTAAGAGTCTCACCAGATGAACAGAGGGAGTTGTGTCGACGGCGTAAATTAAAAAAAAAGAAGGGGTAGTGCAGGGGGACCATGTGCCCGGTATTTTCACGGTGGCAGCCACGGTGAACAAGGCAATGGCAATCTTTCACTTGGGCAAAAGAAGTCAAAATGGGTCGGAAAAGCAAGGGAGGAGCGGAAGAGTACGTAAAACAAGAGAACCTGTGGACGTATCAAGAGAGAGCCGAAGACGGGACGCCGGCCCCGTAAACTCGAAAACAAGCGAAAAAGCATTGGCGTGACTAGGGTGGCCCTTGGGTGGAAGCTGGAACATTAAGTTTCAGGTAAAGTGCGATCTCAATACAGAAGGTGTTGGTTTGAGGACCTGGTGACGTTGAGTGGAGGGAAGCACGCAGGTTTCGACTTTCAGGGGGGAAGAAGCTATGTGGAAAGGACTGAGGAGACATAAGTTATAAGTAAAACACCAGGCGAAGAGGGGGGGGGGGAGAAAGAGACTGGACACGTAGGGGGGGGTTTGTGGCGAGGTGCTGAGGTTTGAAAAAAAAAATGGGTACCTAGGGATTGAAACGCAAAAAGCCACCTAATTGGAAAAGGACCGATTCTCCAGAGTCAGTATGCAGAAAAAAGAGAAGAAGCAACAGCAAACACAGGCCACGTATTGAATGAAGGGGTACGAGAACAGGAAACTCGAGAACAAGTCACGGAAGTGGGGCAAGCTTCGTCCGTGATATCGTGACACTGAAAAACCAGGAACCAGGAAAGCCAATAAGTCGGAAATCATACACAACGGGAAAAAAAATTGGGGCGAGGGGGGGGGGGAACCGTGTGTGATCAGCGGAACAAAAGATGCACTAACGATAAAAAAAAAACTTCACGAGGACGAAAACCAAAAACAAGCCCTGAAAGGAAGATAAACGCATCCCGGCCACAGCGCTCTCACTTGGGGGGGAACGGCGACAACCCGAAGACGCGCTGGCGGGAGAAAAAACAGCTCTAAAGCAAAAGAAGACAGGGTGGCTGCAGTTTACAGCCACTACAGAAAGACCCAAGAGGAAAAGAAGAATGTGTGATCCACAGAGGTGCAAACTGGAAAGAAGGCCGGGGGATAGGGGAGGAAGTTAGACAGGGGAGGAAAAGTGTGGAGGACCTGGGGCTGCAGATATAGGGGTGAAAAAGGCTGTAAAAGGGGAAGGGGGATACAATAAAAAGAGGTGGGGGGTTTGGAAAATCTACAAACCGAGGGGGGGGTGTGGTCAAGTCCGTTCCCTAAATGAAAAAGGGCGGGCGGCTCATTAAAGATGGCCATAAAGAGACCTTCGATTAAAAAAACGCTGTCGACAAAAAGGTGGTTGATTGCAACAAGAGATCGAATTATCGAGCAGGACGAAAGCAAACAGAAATTCTTGGAACAAAGGCAAGGAGGAGGGTGTCTGCCAGAGAGAGGGAAGGTATCAGGGCGCGCATGGCCCTGTTTGGGAAACAAAATTTAGGTGAAAAAGGGTGACAAAGAAGAGGAGTGAGTTTGGCTGGGGGTCTTGAAGAGGTAAGTGTGGGGGATGGGGATGCCGGGGAGTGGAGGGTTTCTTGAACTCGGAATTGAGATGATCAGGGATGTCGGGCAATTTTAAAAAGGCGGAGAAGGGAAAGGAGGTCATCGGTGAAAGAAGTGGAGGGCTCACACGCAAATGAGAGGGGGGGTCAAAAACCGCTATCGATCTGATAAAAAGGGCTCCTGAACGAAGGGGGAGATGTTGTCTCTGAAGCCAGGAAAAGGCAGACTCAATACGCGCATGGGAAATGGTAAATAAGTGCCCTGGGGAACCCTTGGGGGGGGGTGTTGGGGTGCTCCAAAAACAAGCTAAAAAAAAGAAGTGCCGCATAAAAAAAAAAAAAAAAAAAATACCGCAGATCAAGTGGCATAGCCGGGAAAAATACAGAAGCAAAGGCAAAACCCTTCAACAGCCACAAGCGAATGGCGTTTATCTGATCTTTGGCAAAACGAGTGTGAGTGCTGGGAGCAAGAAAACAGATAAAGGATGATCGCTACTAAAAGAGTTAGGGGTTGGGTGGGGGGGAAGGGCACCTCCCTCTCAAAGGGGCATTCAGGACATTATGGAGGAAAAGACGGATTTACTAATAATGACGGGGGGAACAGGGAACCGAAAAGGGGGGCGGAAGAACAGGAAATAAATGAAAGAGCGGGTTAAAAAGCAGCATGAGTGCAACCCCTAAGTAGGGGAAAAAGGAGGGAGAGCAGGGGGAAATGGTGGCCGTAATCTAGTGCAGTAAAGCCAAAGGGGGGGGGATAACACTTGTGGGGGGGGAAGTTTGGGGGGGTAAAGAGGGGGAGGGAGGGGCAAAAAGGAGCTTCGCAACAAAAACGTGTGAAGTAAAAGGAATAGGAGATTAAAAAGGATCAACGCACTATCAAAACTGCGAGGAAACTTCAATACAGAAAAAATGAAGTTAAAAAAATTGACATTGTTGCTATACTAGCTGCACACTAATAAGTGAGGCAGACGCCAAAATTACAAATCGTGTTGTACGAACAATACAGGGGAACAAATTACTGGTTGAGCATGGGAGTAGTTGGGTTTCATGTGGATTCGTGTTAGCATATTTCTCCTAAGTAAATGGAGAAAGTGAACGAGATTAGGGAAGGGGGGGAATGAGGTCTCAAAAAAGAGGGAAGTGATCAGAATGTTGAGAAGCGGCGAAAAAAGAAAGTACAAACTCTACAACGCTCTTCTCAGGGAAGAAGGAAGGCAATAAAATGCACGACTTGGGCAACAGGATGTAAAAAGGAGAACAGATAAGAGGTCGCGGGAATGGTTATGAAGTAGCAGAGGGGGGCGGCGGGTGAAATTTTTTGAAAAGAGGAATGGGGGCGAGGGTGGGGGCGGATGGGAGTGGGGGTTCTTTTTATTTCCTCAAAATCGTGACAGGCTAAGGATAACAATTGGGGTTGGGGATGGGAAGAACGAGGAATTCATGGATGAAAGGGGGAACTGGGGGAATGAAATGAGAAGTTAGAGGTGTGAAGAAGGGGGGAGGGGGAGTAGGGTGAATCAATTTGGGATACCGATCAAAAGGACTATGAAAGTTAAAAAAACACTCGCGGAAAACGTTCACGTGATTGCTTCACATCTCTTTGACAGACCCGAAGAGTCTCATGCGCGAACATTCAACCAGTTGCGCAGGAAACAAAGAAAAGGAAAAAAAATAAGGCCTCGTAAAAAAGCACAACCAACTCAGACTAAGGGCTTACTTGGGGGGGGGCAAAAAAAAAAAAAAAAACAATCAGATCCTCAGTACTAAATAGAAAATAAAAACCTCCCAAGAAAAAAAGAAAAACAAACAAAACAAAAAAAACACCCGCTAACCAAAAGAAACCACAAAAACAAAAAAAAAAAAACCACAACCAAACCAGAAAAGAAAAGCCCAAAAAAACACCACCCCACGACAACACATAGCAAAAAAAACCCCCCCCACCCCCCCCAAACAAAAAACATAAAAGAAGAAAAAAAAAAAAAAAAAAAAAAAGAAACAACAAAACAACCCAAACACAAACGAAAAAAAAAAAAACAAAAAACAAACACTACACATCAACCAAAAAAAAACACCAAGCGAACCACACTCCACAACAACAAAAAAAACCCAAAACACTAACCAGAGAAAGAAAAGAACCCGGGCACCCTTTAAAAAAACTACACAAACACCCTACCAAGAAAAACCAAAATACAACAACCCCAACCAAAAAAAAAAAAACACAAAAACAAACGAGGGGGAGAAAAAACCCAAAAAAACAAAAAAAAACAATAAGCCCAAACACAACAACATAAAACCAACTACTCAAACGCCCCACTCTTCAAAACAACACACAAACCACAATTCGTCGAATGGGTGTTAGTTGGATAAATCTCTCAGGGGGTGGTTGGGGGGGGGGGGGGGGGGGGGGGTTTCAAAAGGGAAACATGGGAAATGCAAACGCGTTTGTGGTTAGGGATCAAACTTTTTGCTGGGGCCAGTTGGGGGGGTACGGAGTCGTGGCATTGGTGTCCCTGGTAATCTAAAAAAAGAACGAGTGGGGGGCACGGGGGGACAGGCGTCAGAAGGTATTTCCTTGAGAGGGGTGTTCAAGGGCACTGGAAGGAAAAAGAGAGGCATAGCACTAAGCAAAAAAAACCCAATGTCGGAGGTGGTGTCCCGTACCACTATTGTACAAAGATACTGACACGGAAAGCCGACTCCACACTGCAAAAAACTGACTCCTCGGGGAAAAGGTGAATACAACAAGTCAGAAACAGGTATAACCTCCTTCCATAGGTTATGTCACCGCCTCAAGGGGAGGGGAAATAGAAGGGGGTGACATCGTAGTGGCAGGGGTCATCCTTGGGATTGAGGGAAGGGGGCGGGGTGCAAGAAGCCAAGTCAGGAAGTAGGGCTAGTGCGTTGTCTTTGACCAAAGGTCGGCGACTTGGCATTACGTTCGGGAAAGGTGGTTCTGGAGCAGATGGGTGGATAGGAGTAACTAGTAGGAGGGGAAGGTTTGGGGCTTGGGTATCGAAAAGGATAATGGTGTGAGGGGGGGTATTTATAGGGGAAATGGGGGGGGCGAGAGGAAAAAGCAGAATTTTAACCTTAAAAGGGGTTGGGGAGGGGGGGGCGGGGGGTGTTGAGGCGAAATGATTAGGGCAAGGGTGATTGGGGGGGGGGGAGGGGGGGGGGTGAGGGGGTGGGGTTTATTCTTGGGGGGGGTAAGGGGTGATCCGGGTATCAACGGACTGCAGAAGAGAGGGCCAGGAGGGGAGGGTGGAAGGGGCAGTTCGGACGCTCGTCCTCAATGCCTAAGTGGTGATGGGCTCGGTGGTCTGGCAGCAAAAAAAAAGGTTTAAGGTAATCGCGTCTAAAATTTCACTGTGGGGGGCTAAGTAAGGACTTTTAAGATCTGTTTTATCGATGGAAATCAGAAGAACGAGAAAAAAGTATTTATAGAGGGGAAAAAGGGGGGAAGCGAAAAAAATAACGCGCCTCAAAGTACGCGAGTTGAAAAAAGAATGGGAAGGGAACTCATAAAAAGGGAGAGCGAAAATAAAAAGATGCTACACCGAGAAAGCCATCCTCTGACAATAAACAAAATGAAACTGAGGAGAAACCAATTGGGGAACTAACGCACTTAACAAAAAGTAATTGCAATAAAAACAGATGCTAACGGGGGGGGCATAGCTCATCAAGAAATTAGGGGGGCGAAAAATGGAGAAGGCTGGGGCCTTTTACTTGGCTGTTCTGGGAAAGGTGAGATGGATTGGATACTTTTGTATACAAATAAAAACTTAAGGAGGGGGGTGACTGAACCGGGAGTCCGTAAAAGGTCGTGGACTAACCTTTTTATCACAGAAAGATGCTGGTCGCCGGAAAGTCTCAAACAAGCTGGGGGGTCAAGGAGTGTCGTGTCAACAAAGTGAAATAAGGGGAGGTCGTGAACCATCTTCGTCTCATGGAAGGGGGGCAGCGATAGATGTACTCGCTCTGAAGAAAAACTCACGAGCGGGCATAATATGGACTATCGAAAAGAAAGGGGACGGATCCAAGCACGTTAACGGGGAGGTAAACCAAGAGGAGGGGGGTCGCACAAGCATCGAAATGACCAGTTGGTCATGGCTTACTCAGATGGCTAGAGCGCGAGCGCTAATTCGACAAATATCAAGGGTCTGATGGGAAGGATGGGACAAAAGGGGTTGTTTTTGGGAACGAAAGCAACTGGGGGGGGCAAGACACCAGATATCGGTTAGATCTATTCAGCTGGGGGAGATAGGGATTACAGGATAATAAGCTCGAAAGGGGGTATTTGGGTTCAAAAAAAAGTCGGGGTGGAAAAAGGAACTGAGGGTCACTTGGCAAATTGGGGGAGGCTTTATTGTAATATAACTGACATCTAGTAACTCATCAAATAACTAGACCGAAACAAACAAAACGGATTGGGTAATATCACAATGAATATGGGGGGGGGAAAACGTTTGGGGGAAAAAGGGGGAAGGAGTAACAGAAAAAAAAAAAACGTTGGACCAAGTGACGCTAAGTCAAATTTCCAACTTACCGAAAGAAGCAGAAGCAGGAACTATAATATTACGGGCACCTTTTGGGGGAACTGAACGGGCGAGTGCTGAATGGAAAAATACGAGTTCTCCTAGGGTCAAACAGGCTGGTTCTTGTAAAATGGGAAGGGGACTTGAGCAAACAAATGGCGATGACATGAGCTAGTACAGAAAGAGAAGGAGGGCTATAGCGTCGGAAAGAAAGTAGAGGGAGAAATCTAACGTAGAGAAGCATAATGGAACTTTCGGATAAAGCCTTAACAAGAGGCTTTTTTGTGGAACGCGTTTTGTGGGGCAAAAAGTAAGGAGGAGGATCGGGGAAACCACTATATGGACCTCAAGAGTCGGGGGGGGACGACAGGGTGAGTAAAAAAGAGGACGGTAACCTCTAGCAATGTAGTGCAGTTGACCATGGCAACAACAGGGAAAAAGTGCACATGAGGGCGATGCTCGGGGAACACTACTGATTCTCAAGGAGGGGTGAGCATTGCACGGCGAAAGTGCGAAAATTATTCAGAAAACAGAAGCATGAAACGGGGAATTGACGAGTATACGTGCAGCCTAGAAGTAGTGAACATACAACGGGGGTTCCCTGGTCTAAAACCGACTGACGCCGGGTCAAAAACTTATCGACGCTCAGAGACTACCATCGTAAAATAGACATTATGTTGAAGGGCAGTCTGGCAATTGTAAAAGAACGGCGGACGCTAAGATTGAGAATGGTTTGGTGAATGTGTAATGGATGAGGCTCAAGGGGGACGGGCAAGTGTCGCCTAGGTCTAGGCTATGAGGAACTGAGACAGAGGATTGTAGTAAAGACGACTCGGAGGGAAAACTTCTAGAATAGGGGCCGTGGAGGGGAAAATCGTAGGATTTTTGGTCGTAGGGATACGTTAAACGAAAGTATGGGGGTGGGGTTTGTGGAAGCCCAGCAGGTTGGGTTACTTGCCTTTCACAGACGGAAACAAGGTGTTAATGCAGCAGCATAACGCAAAACAAAAAAGGTTTAGTGACATCGCTCGGAGAAGGGCAAAAAAGTAACACTGACGCTCTAGGAAAAACACAAGGGGGGGGCAGATAGTGAGGGGGGGGGAGGTAAGTGAAAAAGAAACAGTTATGCACGAAACCTGAAAGGAAAAAAAAGACTTCAAGAAAACAACCATAAGAAAATATATAGTTTACGAGGGTGACAAAAAGGAAGGGTTCTTGAAAGGTCCAACCTGGACATAAAGGAATAAAGAAACGCCTTAATCATTCTGCATCCCAACGGCGCCCAGGCACTCACAGGTAAACTAAAACAGTACTAAAGAACCATCAAGAGCCAGAAAACAACCGCTCGTCAGTAACCAGCGGTTAAACCTGTTCTGGAAAAGGAGAAGAGGTACGGGCGAGGGGGAGCGCAAAAAAGACAGAAGAGGTCCGAAACAAGGAATCAAGGGGGGCGGCTGACCGACTCTCCTCACGCGAAACTGAGCTGAAGCACTAATGATATTGCGAACGGGAAAGGAGGGGGGGGAGAAAGGCTTTAGGAGGTAGACCATTTGGGGGAGTGTTGGATCCCGTCGGAAATAGGGCGGGTTGGGGAGGGGGTGGAGATGCTGTACTGTGTTTAGAATTGGACTCGTAAGGGGGGGGGGGGGGGGGGGGGAACCCTCAAAAAATCCATAGGGGTTTATCAGGAGTAAGAAATGAAAATAGATGGTTGGGGACTGGGGACCCAAGACGAAAAAAAGGGGGGGGGAAAATAAATTGGAGGAGGATCCAAACTACAACAGTTTGAACGTATGTGGGATTCCCGAAATGGAAGACAGGACAACAGAAGAAGTGAATAGAAAAGAAAGGTCTCAGGCCAGCACAAGAAACACGGAAGAGCCCGCAACCAAGACTTGACAATAAAAAGGGGGAAGCACAAAAAAGTGAGTCATTCATGAATCTCTCATGTTAGCTAGGGCAAAAAGAGGAGATGTAGGGGCAAGGGCGATGGCTATTGCGAACAGGAAAGGTAATAGGGAATAGGCAAAAGTCGAGGTGGTTCGTGGGAGGGAAAAGCGGGATCGCGGGGGAGGGTGTTTTTAGGGGCAAAGGAATGTTATTAAATATTCGGGGGATTTCGGAAAAGGGAGAAAGAAAAAAGGGCGAGGTGGGGGAACTCGGTAAGGGGGTCTAAAACAAACTTTCAGTGATAGGGGGGTGAAACTCCAAAAGACATGCTTAAGGGGGAAACACAACAATCTCATGTTATAAAAGTTGTAAACATCCAGGAATGCAAATAAAAAAAAAAAAAAATGAATGTGGGAGGTAAATTACCTAATTGAGCAATTTTGTAAAAATGGGGGGGGGGGGGGGCTAAAAGAGAATCACTTGCTCCATCAAACCCCGCACGCCCACAAACTGCAAACCAAACTCGGCCTCGGCACGAAAAAAATCGAAATCAGAATTTAAGGAACATTAGCATGCAAAAACGCGCATTTGGTAGCTGTATCCTGGCCAGGGACCATGGGGGAGAAAATCATAGACTAATAAGTGATTTGGGTGGTAAGGCTTCGCAAATAGTCAAATTCCTTTTCATACTAAGTCGAAAATAGGGATTGAAGGCATCAAGGAGGAAAAACCGACTAGCTTCCAACTAAGGAATGAAATGCGCAGGATGTAATCGAAGTTGTAACGAGATCAAAAAGAAAATACAAGTAAACGCGGTTATACTTTATTTTCGATTCAAAATGGTGCGGCTCGAAAAAGTAGGCCGATGTAGAAGGGGGGGGGGGGAAGTGAGTATGATGGGGGGGTTGAGAACGAGGGGGGGGTGAAATAGGAGAAAGAAAGGTCGGGGGGTGAGCGCATTGGGGGGGGGAGCGGGGGGGGGGGGGGGGGGGGGGGGGTGAGGGAAAAGAACTTGTAGCGGGGGACGGTGTAATCTTTGAAAAAAAAAAAAGAACTGCTTGAGGTCGGGAATCTAGAGAAAACACTAATCGCACAGCAGCCTCGGGGAACCCCACCTCCCCAAGTGCATGGTAAAAAACAAGAAATGCGGGAGCTTACCTACTGTCTATAAAGTTCAAACCTACAAAAAATAAAAGCACGTTAAAAACTACCGAAGGCTAAATTGGGAATGACTTGCAGGATGGGAAGTCAAAGCATGTATGTTGAAATGTGAAAAGGCGTTTACATACTCAGACTTATTGGTAAAGTGCCCTATGCGATTCGGCGGGATTAGGAAAAATAAAAAGAGGCTAGAGCCTATGATGAAAGTTATTCTAAAACTAAAAAAAAATAACTCGCGGGAGTAGGGACAGAGAAGGGGGGAGTTTATGAAAAATGGGCAGCACGAGAATGAGAAGGAAGGGGGAGGAAAGTGAAGTCATGGTGGGCGTCGGGGGGGTGGTCGTAGAGAGGGAAGTGGTGGGAGGGACGGTATAGGTGTTTGGCGGGTTAACAAAACAAAGAAAAAAACCTCTAAGGACCTTGTAATATGAAAATCGTTGGGACGAGGGCTTCCAGGAGTGACAGAATAATGGTACTATGGAAAAAAAAAAACTATGAGAAGGGGGCTGAACTAACAGGGGGGGGGTGAAAAAACCGGTGTGAACAGAGCAACTAAGCCGGACTCATAGTGCACGCAAAGCCTATATAAGAATCGCGAACTCAGCAGTGGACTTGGCTGTGAAGGGCTCATTCTTCACTACCTCTAGAGATGTAATACGACAAGGTGCAAAACAAAACAAAAACTAAACAAGACCATACGGGAACGCTCTTGAAGAAAAAAAACACAGCCCAATCCGCGCTACTAAGGTCTTCAAGAACGCTAAAAAGGGACCAATCAACATCGAGTTAACATTGAAGTACGGGCTGTAGGTCGGCCTGGAATCGGAACAAGGAGAGGATCTGAAAAAGCATCGGGTTCAACAACTCATTTGATTTGGCACCAAAGTCGTTGGGGGGGGGGGCATTAAAAAAAAAACTCTGCCTATGGGAAATTCTGAAATGCCGGGGAAAAAGAAAACATACGGACGCACGTGTGACTCAGCAAGAAGATAGATTTAAAGAGGGCAGAAAAGAGAGGGCGTCACTGGGCCAAATAAAGAGAGACAACGAAGGAAAAAACCACAAAAAATTAGGGAGAGGGGTCTGAAAACAACATGCAAAAGAAGGGGGAAAGGTAAAAGCTCGTTACACACAAAATCAAAAGACGAACCCCTCACGCGATCTCGGCAAGCGGAATCCCTACGACCACCACCCTGAAAAAAAAAGGGGACCAGACCAAGAGTTGGGGGACACTCTCGTAGCGCGGGGGTTTAGAAGGGCAAGAATTGTGGGGAGGGGGGATACTGCGGGTCTACGTAGGGGGAATAGGGTCGGGGTGAAGAAAAAAAAAAGCGTTAGGGGCGATTGCGTTAACTTTCACACAAAGTGGGACGGGGATGGAGAACGTTGGAAATAAGGGTTCTGGAGTCTATTGGGATAAGGATGAGGGACATATTATGGAGGGGAAAAGGGGTGGGCTTGGTAATCGCCTTTTGAGGTTGTCAGGTAATGGAGGGAATAGGGGGGGGCAGGAAACTACGGACTTAAGCGAGGGAAAAGAATGAAGTTTTCGTTTTGTGTTGAGGGGGAGAAAAAATATGGAGTAGTGTCGGTGCAGGGGAAGTCTGAGAGACAGGATAAAGCTCTTGCTCATTTCGGAAAAGAAGGGAGAGAATCATGTTAGAAGACTAAAACTTGAAGAAGGGACGTTGGGGATAGGCAGGAGGAATTTTGGCTGAATGAAGAATCACAGGTGTACTTGAGAATCGAAGTCATGAAAAATTTGAAAGGGTGTGAACTAAACGGGGGGGTGGGAACACAGGAGGGTATGAGATTCGTCAAATCACTACGACCAAAAGTATAGTTGTGGACCATGTTTGGAAGAAAAATAAAACCACGGAGCGCCTGGGGGAAAGAAAAAATGAAGGATGTCTAGCATTCTCAATGGATTCCGACGAACCCCAAAAAAAAAAAAAAAAAAAAAAAAAAAAAAAAAAAAAAAAAAAAAAAAAAAAAAAAAAAAAAAAAAAAGCGAAAACAATAAAAAAAAAAAAAAAAAATACACCTGGAAAACGGGGGGCACGATAAATAGACTCGATGCATCTCAAAAAAATGTTCTGTTAAGCTAAACACATTTTTACTTAGAACGAAAAGGATGGGCAGACAGCTTTTCAAAGTGAACACACCATCATTGCTAAAAGATTGATTTGAGATAGAGAAGATGGGAGGGGAGGGAACGCGTTGATTGCAGGATGAGGAGACGTGGTGTTTTCAAAAAGATGCAGGGGGCTGGGGGCGTATAGGTGAAATGCATTGCGCAAGCAAGGGGGAGGGGAAAGAGATGATTGGTGGACGGTTGAAAGGCTCACACAAGTCAGGTTGCCCCAGCAGGTCCGGGGTCAACGGATGCCTAAAAGGCAAAATAGAACAAATGACTTTTAAACCATGGGAAAAGGAACGAAACTAAGGCTGGTGAGCTCATTACGAATTGAAAAAAAAAAAAAACTCAGAGACGGTATATAGGCGATCTACAGCAGGCAGCTTGGATTCCAAAGTCGCACGAGGCAGCAAAAAAAAGGAGATATTGTTGTTAAAAGCGCATCGGGACGGCCATTCGGGGGCTTGATCATAAAAGGAGAGATAACCTCTCTTTCGAAAATGCACTGGCTCGGGGAAAAGCAGATTAAGAAAATAACAGTGGTTTGTCAAAAACGTCAAACGGTCGCGACACAAGGGAGTCTTGGGGAGAAACAGGGAGGGAAAGAGTTGAAGCGAGATCGGAGGTACAGGGAAAAAAGGGTCAGATTTTATTGTGATGGCACGGATCTGGAGGAAGGAGGACTGGGGGGAAGCTCACAGGAAATTTTGTCTTTATTGTATAGGAAAAGGACAGCTTTAATTGGGAAATTAAGCATAGTAGACTCTCTCTAAACAAACAGCACGGGTTTTAAAGAGAATAGGCATGACTTGACTTGAAGGAAACAAGGAAGCGGGCAAGAGAATCAACAGAAAGCACGACACATATTGACAACGGAAATATTCTTTTCGCTTGCCAGGTCTGCAGTTAAGAAACAGTGATAGATATATTACCCTTGGAACTGGGGTGTTTACCACTCAGATAAGGGCCGATCAACATGAAGAAATTAAGCGGGGCGCGCCTCTTCGGAAAGGGGAAAGTGAGGTTGAAAAAAAATGAATGGAATTCTGCAACAGAAGTGATGCGAGAAGTCTAAAAAGAGGGAGGGGGAAGGAGAGAAAAAAAAGGGGGAGAGGAAAAACATAAACTGGACCGTCAGTGTGTGGCCAACCATTCTCTGGTTTGGGGGGGGGAAAGAGAGGACAAATGATGGGCAATAAGTTTCGCGGAATAGAAACCTTACGACGATTGAGGAGGGGGGTCATGCAGGCGGTTAAAGGATTACAAAACTTCCGACGGTAGTAGTGTCATTGGAAGGGGGCAAGAAACCTGGTAGGAAGGCAATCCGTGTTAAGGTACGAATGGAGGGAAAAAAACCTGGGTGAAATTGTCCCACGTAATCATTTTTACAAATAAAGAATGGAAACAAAAAAAGGGGAAGAGATATATCCTTAAAACACCTAGAGATATGTTATAAAAGAAAAAAACGGAAATGCAAAGGAATATACGACTTCTAACCGTATCGGAGGCCTTAAAGGCAGCCCATCGAGGTGGGAAGAAAGGTCGAAAGAGGGGTGACTGGGGCCCGTTAGAAGGAGCAAGGATTAGGGAAAAAGGTGGGGAGATCCGTATCCGATGGTTTTTTGGGTGATGACAGGGTGAAGAGGGGGGGAGGGGCTCAACAGGGGGTCTGGCGGTTCGGGTGAAAGGTAAGGGAGGAAAACTGAGGACATGGTACTGGGGAAGGTACAACGAGAAAAAGAATGAGGGGGGTGGTATTGGACGTGAATAGAAATAGATTCGGTGGGGAGGTAGTGATGAGTTGGGGGGGGGGAAAACAGAACATTGATCCCATAAGGGAAACGAAAGATCAGACGCAAAAGAAGTGAACCGTCATGATAGGGACACTTGGAGGCTGTCATGCAAAAAAGAAGTGCAGCAAGAAAACAAGGTCGTGAGGGCTCGGAGTCTATTGAGAAGAAACACTGATCTAGACGTTCGGAAGGGGCAAAATTCGTGCAGTGGGAGAAAGAGCAAACGTGGAACTCTAAACCTGGAAAGTAACTCAAGCATGAACGAATCAAAGAAACAAGCATTGGCTCTGGTAAGAAAGGGGAAAAAGTCCTGGGTGCACTCAGGCAATGCTACTCAGCTACAGTCCAACTAAATTAAAAAAAAGGCATCCAAGAAGTACGCCAAAAAAAACCTAATCTGGGAACGTACCTGATAGTACGACATCCTCAAGAGCACAAGAGGCTCACAGACACAAAATTAGTAATGAGGAATGAAATAGCGGGGCGCCTTGGGCGTTGCAGCAAGGGGCAGACGACCGCTTAAAGAACAGCGGGGAGGAGGGACACAGGCAGCCACAACGGCGTCAAGATGAACCGAATCATTGGAAGGGAGAAGAAAAAGAGAGGGCGAATCAGGTTACTATCGGTGGAAAAGGCTGGAGATGTAGACACTGGTGGAGGAGGGGGGTGGGAGATATGCAACTCGTGGGATTTGTTAAGGGCATTGGAAGGGTATGGTAATACATTTGACCTAGTGGAAATTATATAACCATTGGGTGTGTGTGACTTCCCGGGGGGGCGAAGAAAGTGTATGACAGTGCGGCTCAATACAAAAGGCCAAAAAAATAATATGGATAAAAAAAGAGTGCGACGTAAGAAAAATGGGTTTATCAACTGCGTTACTACCTCAACATCATTAAGTAAGCCCAACAAAAAAAAAACGTGGGAAGGAAAAAGGACGGGACAGCGGATTGAAGTCATCCAGGGGCGAAATATGAGGCGAAGTATCAGGTCCGGGGGAGAGGTCGCGAAAAAAATTTTAATATCACTAGAATAGTGTGGCAAAGTAAAAGGAGGAGGTGTTTTTGCTTTGAAATTCAGTTTTGCACGGCGGGGGGGGTAGTTGGATTTATGATGAATATTATGAGGGTCTGGCAAGGGAACGGAGAGAAAGGATCTATTTATTCTGGCGGGGCGGGGGGGGGGGGGACAGAACAAAAAAAAATATATTGGTGTTGCACAACTACTCAGGATTAGGTTAGAACGAAGATGGGAAAAATGGGGGTCAATATTTATCTTGCTATGACCAAGTATGATAAAGCACACAGACACATGAAAAGGGGAAAAAAAAATTGGGGGCACGCTGGTTCCTATGGGGTTTTGGGTTGTGTCTCCGAAACAATGAGGGGAAAGAAAAAGCAAACAGCTCGCGGCAGACTGAACTAATCCTCAATGCAAGGAGGCCATAACACATCGTTCACAGTCATGACCCGCGCTGTCTGATCTGATCTGTGCCTGTCCGGGAATACCAACAGACGGAGAGGTACTACTACTTAAGCGGGTGTAGGTTGGGGAGAGGGAGGAGGGCTGATGATCATGGAAGAAGGACAGTCTCACTCAGGGGGAATACCCTAGGAATGAAGAGAAGGAATATTAAACCAGCAGTGGTATTGAAAGGCTTCAGCATTAAAATAGGAAAATAGGGGAGTGAAGAAAAGAAAATGTTCTTTGACCCTCCCGAGGGTAGGTGAACTTAGGAGGTGAGATCTGTGTATGTAACGACAACTTCTTAGTCGAGGGACAGAGGGTAGGGGTAAAAAAAGGTCACTTGGGGCGGGTGGGGTTCTGACGGCGCTGGGGGAAGGAAATATAAATATACAACAAAATCCTGGGGAAGGTTTCTAGAATTGCTGCCGAAAGATCCAAAACGACGTCGTACCTCCCATCTCTGCATCTGAGAAAAAAAGAAGTATGGGCTTCAAGAGGGCAGTGAGTTTGAAAAGAGCCAAGAGAATGAAATTTCACCTTATCGACGCGAGGGGATTAAGGTAAAGAGAAAGGCTTTTATGTTAAAGTCTGTCCAGTTATGTTGCATGTGATTCATGTAAATAATACACTAGAGTAGCAGGCCAGAGAGGTTAGGACGTGAAAATCAAGGGGGTCTGAAAAGCATTCTGAAATGAAAGTATAGGCGAAGGCCTTCTCAAAACAAAACCTACACTCGCGTCGGCGAATTCAGAAAGGTTGTGAGGAGAAAGGACAGAAATTATTGCAGAAATCAGATAAAAGGGGATTTGAAGAAAGCATGGGGGGGGTTGGGTGGGGGTTTGGTGTGTGTGGGGGTTGGGGGGTGTATTGTGGGGGGTGTGTGTTGTGGGGGAGGCGAGCGGGGGGGGGCGTATAGTAGGGATGGCTATTGCGGGTCTTGAGCAAGGTTTGCAGGGTAGACAAAACACCCCATTACCAGGGAAGGTAGGAATTGCTTGTGGTGTCTCGGGATGGATCCAAAGATCATAAGGTTATATAGGGACAAGGAGGAGAGGGAAAAAATCTAAGGTCATGTAGGAGGGGTGGGAATAGGGGTGGCGGGGGAACAAGTACGCGCAAGAGAGAATGAAAAAACGCCCACTCTCTTTCCTGTGAACTCCTGAACTTTCGTCGCATTCTGACAGTTGCAGAAACGACCTCGTCTATCTCATCCAGGAAGATTGGGCGTCAGAAAACCAACACGCCTGCCCAGAGAACAGGCAACACTCGGAAAAAAAAGACCGTCAGACGTCAAGAGAAAGAACCTCAGGGCAACCTAAAATGTGCAAACTACTCGAAAAAGAGAGACAGAAAGACAGGCGCCGCTCAAAGATCGCCGATCAAATGAGTTGATGTAGTCCGCTGGCAACGCTGGGGGGATTAAAAGTAGTGGGTGCGCTTCTTATGTTCAATTGATAGCAATCAACAGGGGAATAAAAATCGTCGAGAGGGTTGCAGGCAGGAATATTGTGACAGGTGACAGAAGTTGGCCATAGGAAGAAGAAAGAGGAGAAGAAAAGCACTAGGGGGGGGGGGCGCAATGAGCACAACATTTACGTATGGGTTTCCTCGCTACTCAACAAACCTATGGGTAAAATTGTGTAACGGACGTCTCTCACTTCAGCCTCAAAACGAAGCGCATCCAGAAATTAAAAAAACTTAAGACTTATAATTTCTACCCAGACAGCGGGTAGCCACCCGAGAGGAGAAAGGCTGGCAGGCTCATTGTTACCACAATGGGATGAGGGGTTTCGGAGAGAGGGGGGCAGGTGCTTAAAGGACCAGTGAGTATTGTGTCGTATGTCGGTCATTTGACACGCGCAGTCATTGCTCCGATCGATGGCATGTCATGAAGGGGGAAAAGGGGGGGGGGGTGCGGGAAGGATTGTTGTGTAAGAGTGATATCTGAGAGACGGGAAGGGGAAAGTTTTGCTTAGGGTCTCCGATTTGAATCGCTGCATGTATTGAAGTACGTGAGAGGGGTTGGCAAAAAAGGGGACACTGGAAGTAGAAAACAGAGTTGGAGGTGGGCTTGGGGTTGAGCGAATCTGGGATTAATTGGGGGGAGGGGGGAAGGTCTGAATGAAAAAACCACCAAGGTTATCAAGAATCAATGCAAATGGACGCGACGGGTGGTCTAGCTTTCTGGTGGGGGAGGACGGGTATCAGACTCGGCCAAGGCACGGGGAAGAGAAGGTGGTCTTGCCTGAAAATTAAAATGCGGAAGTGTAAAGGGAAGGAGGACAAAGGCAACTGTGGGTCGTAAGGTCGTCTTTGGGTCTATTTCGTAAAAAGGAGAAACAAAAATTGAGGGGTAGAGACATTTCAGGTTTTCTCTAAGCCGCGATGCAGAAGGCGCCTGTGGTTACTCAAATATGCGTGAGTTCGGCCATAGGGTTCTGAACTAGGCACACGAGAAAGGAGAGTTCCAGTCCTGAAGAATTAACACACATGCGATCGGCGAACTGGGGACGGGAGAGGAACGATGAAGAAGTGGCCTTGGGTAGGCCATTGCAGGGCATTGGAAAATCCAAAATGTATTAGGAGATGAAGAAGATGGGGGATGTAAGGGGTAGGCGCGTTTTAGAGAGGTTGGACGTGATTTGCAGAGAAAAAGGATAGATTGACTGAAGGCATGACGATTGTTGGAGCAATCAAGTGGGAGGAGCTATTCTGGGGGAAAGGTGGGCAGAGAACTCACAAAAGCAGAAAGGGAAGGGGTTAAAAACGGCTAAAATCACTGCATCGTACAGCCAAAGGGCAAATGCACGAAAACTGGGGGGAGATGGGGTAAGGAACTAAACTCACCAGCATAATAGGGGGGCGATCTACGATCAATCATTTTGTCAAAGTGGGGGATCAATGCTTGCACGCTATGAGAAAGCAAAAAAGATAATGGGGAGCCCTCATCGGCTAACGGGAAAAAATAGGAAGAGTGAGGTAGAGTGACATGGGATCGTGGAACAGAAGAGAGACAGCGGAAATGCGAAGGGGAAAGGGGAGAGAAAGGTAAGTAGTGGTGGGTTAACATAGGGAAGCAGAGGGAGATGATTTGAAAAAAGAGGGAAGGAAGGAGAAAGAAAAGGAAGTAAGAGGCCGCAGGGGAGGGTAGGAGGAGAAGAGGAAAGGAAGAGATGGATGGAGAAAGGGGGAAGTGAGAGGTGCGAGGAAGGAAGGAGGGGAGAGGAAAGAGTAGGGAAAGAAGAGAGGAAAAGTGGGTAAGAGGAGGTGGGGGGGGGGGAGAAAAGAGGGTGAGAGAGAGGGGTGGGGGGGGGGTGGAATAGGGTAGGGGTTAGAAAGTGGGAAGCTGGGAGCGTCGGGAGGGGTCGATGGGAGGGACAAGGTAAGGGGGAGGGGAGTAGTAGTAGGATGGGAAGGGAGGGGGAAAGGAAACGGTGGAGTATGGAGACGGTGGAGGGTAAGAGAGGGATGGGGTAGGTAGTGAGAGAGGAGAAGAAGAAGAGGAGAGAAGGGGGGGGGAGGAGAATGAGAGTTGGGTGGGTGGGGTGATGTGGGAGAGATGTGGAGAGTGGTAGAGGAAGAAGGGGAGCAGGGAGTCAGGGATAATAGGGGAGAGGCAAAAAAGTGGAAAGTATTGGGGTGGAGAGGTGGGGGGGAATAAGATGAGGGGGAGTGATGCAGGAAGAAAGTAAAGCAGATAGGTTGGGAGGAGTGAAGAGAGAAGAGGGGGAGGAGAAGGGAAGTGAGGTAGGAAAGGCTAGGGGTATGGCTGCAGACTACAAGTTTCGAATGCCTCAAACTCGCTTTGAGACAGGATTGAAAGAAGGCGGTCTGGGGAAAAGTGGGGTGTTAAAAAAAGGGCATCATTGAGAGAATATAGTGTCAGGGAAAGAGAACGTAGTTTAATGCTGGCGGTTTTACAAAAAACACGCGAAAAGGGGAAGAGGGAGGAAGGGGGAAGGGTTGGGGGCACGGTCTGGCAGATGTAAGGGGGAGTATGCTTAGGAATTAAAGGGTGAAGGGGGCTAGCTATTGGGGGGGGATATATCCCTGAGCTAAGTTCTCAAGCATAAGTAC
>Ga0179593_1644638_pt1 | contig 21709 bp, 23 predicted proteins | sample CZODoug2_1_08_16_FD_185931 | JGI IMG/M metagenome (GOLD analysis project Ga0179593, IMG submission 185931) | Vadose zone soil fungal communities from Angelo Coast Range Reserve, California, USA - CZODoug2_1_08_16fungal (PacBio error correction) | ecosystem: Environmental > Terrestrial > Soil >...
ACAACCCGGATTTTCCTGGGGAGGGGTGTGTGTTTGTTCGATTTTCGTCCGCTCGTTTTTCAAGAGGCAGCCGCCGCCCGGGGGAAGATTGATCAAAATGATCCGGACAGGAGACGTAACTGAAATTTGCATCCGACAAGAAGGGCGCGTCCTTTTCTCGCGGAAACGGACGGAGGCGCGAAAATCATTTTCGAAAAGAAAAAACAACCCCACGACTTACTTTTTATTGCAGAAGGGGGGAGTCAACTTGCGGGGAAGTTCCCAGTAGCGACGAACACGGGAGGCAAGTCAACGTTGTCAAGGGGGGGGTGTCCAGCAATCGGGGGGGCTCCTGTTATTGGACGAAGTCTCATCTCCCGTTCCAACCCTTTTCGGGGGAGGATTTGCCTAAGGACCAATGATCGACGAGTTCCTTAGGAAAAAAGATAAAAAAAAGGAAGGGTATTAGCGTTCTAGTTTCATCCAAAGCGCTCTCAAAAAAGTCCCGCTTGAAATGAAGGAAGCGTTTTCTTCCGCTTAAGAAAGCAACGAAAAAAAACCGAGAAAAATGCTCGGCCTAAACCGAAAGGAGAAAAAAATCCAGTACGAGAGTTGACGCGCCGCGAGGGAAAGATGCGTATCGAAGGGGGAGGAATCAAGCCACGCTTGCCCGTACTGCGGGGAAAGAAAAACGGAGCTCGTAAGTCCCAAGGCGCTCGGGGGAAAGAGGGGGGGAACGATCATCAAAAGGGTGCGAAAAACGCCTTCGAGGGGGAAATGGAGTTTCTAGAAGGGGGGTCCGGGATGGCAAGTGTCGGAGGGGAAGGCCTAATACAAAAGTATCTCCAAAAAAAGGACACTCAAAAGTTTCTTCCAGGAAAAAACTTCTCTGGACGTCTCTTCAGCAACGTCCTTACATTCTTGGGGAACACCCGAGCGAGTGAAGGTCATTTAAAAAATTGTAATTCTTCTGGGAATCACATATGGGGGGTCAGGGAAGTACTGGACGGGCGAAAATCACTCGAAGCTTTCGGTAAATGAAGCCCCACTTTCCCTGGGAGAAGCAAGCCAAGAAAGGGAAAAAAAACGAAAAGGAGAGGTTCGGTCAGGAGGAATGGGTCCTGTACGCTGAGAAATTCCGAAACAGGAGGGAAGGCAGGCGACCCGAAAAAAGGTTGCCTGAAAAACTGGCGGGACGCAAAAAGTCCCTAGAAATAGAGGGGGATGTTGGGATTTAAGGGTGGGGGGAAATGAAAATCTACTTAGGATCGGCAACCCATAAAGAAAGCTGGAAAACCTCCCAACGAGACGAAAGGAGGGTCAAACAAGGGAATTTTCTCCAAACCGGAGGTGCGTGGGGGGGGGGGGGCTTTTAGTTACGTTGGAGGGGGTTGGGGGGAAGATCGCTGTCAGTATAAAAAGAGACCAAAGAGAAAGGGGCGTTCGCATGACAAAACATTTGAGGGAAACCGTTTTGAAAAAGGGTGGGGTGTGCGGAAAGGAAAAGCCACTGTCAGCATTCGAGGAAGAAGAAAAACGTCTGAAAGGAAAAAAAAAAAAAGCAAAATCATGGAGACTAAAGAAGCCCGGAAAGCCAGCCGTTTGCGTCCAGTGGAAAAAAAAAAAGCAAGACAAAGAGACTTCATGCGGACGCCAAGGAAAAACCAAGTGAAGGTCCGAAAGTCCCAGCCGAAAAACGGAAAGAGATTCCGCGGGGAGGAATTCAACGGGAAAAAAAAAAACAAGCTTGTGAAACGATATGGACGGCACTTTCAAAAAAAGTATGGAAAATGGAGTCCTTTAAGAAAACATGAAAGTGCGGGCCAAGAGGTTCGCCGGGGGGCGAAGTCGCTAAAGGGATCCTGAAAAAAAAGGCACTTTGAAGGATTCCTCTTGAAAAACAACCTCGGGGGGGGCGCTCCGAAAAAAGGAATCCTCGGAAAGGGGTTTTATTTTAAGAAAAGGGGTGGGAGGTTGGCTCCTACAATCGGTCTGTTTCGGGCGCTCGGAGAGCTTCGTCTAAGGGGGAGGGAGGAAGAGGCGGTTGGGAATGCCAGGGCGCGGCCCTCTTTGGGGGGATAAGTTTTAAAGGGGCAATAGATAGCGGACAAAGGGGGGGGAGGGGTCCTTAAGGGGGGCATCCTTCAAGAGGGGGGGGGGAGATCTTACTCTGTTTGGGGGGAAACGAGGGGGCGGGGCTGTGAGGGAAACTGGAAAAGCAGGCCTTGTATTAAAAATACCCATTGGAAAAAAGCGTCTGGAGGGGGCTCTTATAACACGCAATAAAGAGAAACATTGTCGTGAGGGGAATTGTTAAGAATAGAACCAACGGAGGAAAAGAATGGGGAAAAGAACGGCCCTAGAATCCCGAAGGAGCCGTATAGGGTAGGTGGGATACAACCAGGTGAATCAAGCGGCTTCCTGGGTCGAGGAAGGATCCCATGCAGGATAGAAAAAGAAGGGCGCAGTCAAGGCCGAGCGCAAGACATCAAAGGACAGAGATCACTCAAGAACTGACATAGAAGAAGGGCCTACTTTCAACCGGGGGGGGGCCGCTCAGAAAGGAATTTACCTATTGCCTATAAAAAGCGGGTCCAGCGAAAAAAGCATTAACAAAGGAGACGAGAAGAAGAAGCTACCCAAAGCCGCTTCAGGGATGAAAATTGAGGAGATTCACAAAATCCCCAAAGAAAAATGAATTAAGCTCGAACCTGAGGGGGGCGGTAAACTCTAAAAGGACGCGCAGTATCCAGGATGAGGGCCCTCAACAGAGGGGCTAAAATTGGTCCAGCGATAATGGGCGCATGACTTACATAAGAGGGGGGAAAGCTGGCTCATGGCCTGTAAAAGGAAAATTAAAGAGTTTGGGCAAGACGTAAGTATTAAATGCGGAGGATTCCTCTTCGTGAGAGAATTGAAAAGGCACGGGGGAAGGGGGTTTGTGGCAGGGTATCCTAATATCGTTTGTCCGCGTGGTGAAACTGAGATTGTCCAATCAGGGAAACCAAGCTCTTGGGATGCTCAGGGAAAAAACTGAGGTGATACGTCTGTCGGCAGGAGTTAACTGGAAAGCAACGCTCGAATGAGGACAATACTTTCAAAAAAGGGGGGGAGCCCATCGCCTCAAAGTTTTGAGAAAAACGCGAACGCCGCTCTCGGGGGGGCAAGAATTGATTTGCCTGCCATACAGGAGAAAACGGACAACGTAAGATACAAGGAAACACTCGCCGATCAAAAGGTTCACAAAATGGCGCTTGTTTCCGGGATCGTAAGGCGAGGGGTTCCGTAGGACATTCATTGCAAAACACCACGCGCACTCCCACGGGAAAACAGTTCCGTTTCGACTTTGGGTCTCAGCCATTCATGGGGGAGAGAAACGGAGTTGTCGGGTCCTGGGACCGAAAAAAATTCGGAGACGGAGGAAGACGTACAGAAAAGTACCGACTCCCTAACCGCAGGGGGGGGAAGTCGTAAAAGGGTCAGCTTTCGTTGAAGGGGGGGAAATCCCGCCAGAAAACGTTTAGTAAAGGTAAAAGGGTCGAAGGGGAAGTGGGAAAAAAAAAAAATAATAGGAAAATCTGTATAAGGAGTTCCGCCCTAAGGGGAAGTAAAAAGTTAACTTCTGACTACGCGAAACGCTCGAGTCCCCAACCGAAGGATATCGACAGACTCATCTAGTGAAGTCTCCTTTAACTTTAAATTTGCCGTGGTTCTAGAATCGTGCCGGAAGAGACTTAACCAAAAAAAATCCCGGCAAAAAGCCCCTTGGCCCCGAAGCTCTGTCGCACATTTTAAATCTTCTAAGTCTCGTCCGAATACATCTAAAAGGAGTGTCTGAAAGTTGTTCGGAGGTTTTTACCCTGTCCGGTGAGCGCGGGGCCTTCTGGAAAGCCGCAACGCGGGCCTCACGATGAAGTTCCTAAGGGGGGGGACTTCATTTAGTTGCGGAAAGGGGGTATTTCCACGCAAAGCTCCCTCGATCCTTCTTAATGTGTTTTTCTTGATTACAGATTCTAATTTCAAAGGAAGAGGAGATTCTGACATCAAGGCAACTGAGCGAAGAGGGTGAGCGCGGGGCGCATGTGGATGACAACCCTCGAAGGTCCAGTAGAAAAGGCTTCCAAAGTGTCGCCAAAGCAATTAAGTCTGCAAATATGAAGAGTAGGGTGTGAAGAGAAGTTCTCAAGGAGCTGTCTCCTGAAACCGGGAACGAACTCTCTCTGGGTGGACACCATTGTGGGAAAAACGAGGGCCAAGACACGGTTACGGCGTAGGACCGCAAGGAACTCCTGGTCGGTTAAAAAAAGTCTGGGGGCTCGTCGGCAAAGAAAAAGGACTTCATGAGTCTCCGGCCTTGAAGGAAAACCTGGCGGGAAAAGGGGCTCTTCCACAGTGGCCTAATTAACAGGAGGGCCTTGATCAGGAGGCCTCCCTTGGAATGTTGAAGAATCTGAAAGGAAAGCTTATATCGTAACAATGACATGTAGACATTCGTTTAGTTAAAAAAAACAAACAAGGTGCGCAAAAAGGCCGTAGAAATCCAAAAAGGGGGAGCCATCGGGAAAAACTTGTGGGAGAACGCTTTAAAGGAGAAGAGGGAGTGTTTGTCCTCCCGAAGGGAGAAAATCGAAAACTGGCGATCTAAGGAAGTCGAAAGCGCCGCAGACAATATACGAGGAAAGGGGAAAGATCAGGAATCTCGAGGGGGACTTCTCCGGAAAGAAAGGTGAAAATGGGCGAATCACGAAGACATCGCCCCGACAGGGAGGAATTTTTACGAAAGGCCCGGAGCGGGTTTCCTAGAACCAAGGCAAAAAAAGTTTCGAGGAAAGGCGCTCCGATACGAGTTACCCTCCAGCGCATTAAGATAAGGGGGGAAAGTTCTCCAAGCCAACAGTCAGGGGAGAAGGGGAGTGGCTATAATCATCATCTCACAAAAAAAGATTGGGGGGGGAGAGAGGGATTCAGGGGAAAAACAACGTGGTTAGGGATTGAGGTGGCGCACTGCGCGCGGGTCGCTTGGTTCATAGGTATAATCGTGGACGCCGGAGAAAATTTTGCGAAGGAAAGGGGTCTTAGGGGCAGGTCGCGGGGGGGGGTTGATTCGTAAAAGAAGCTGCGATGCTAGAAAGGGGGAAATTTTCAAACTCTGCCAGGAGAATCCTCAAGGAAATCGGAAAGGGTAGTAGCACAGACAGGGGAGAGAGGCTCGTCGCGACGCGGTAGGGAGAAAAGGGGGGGGAAAAAAGGAGCCGATCGAGACACCGGAAAAACAACAAGGGTCGAGAAATTAAGCGCGGGCCTCACAAGTTGGGGAGAGGGATTAGGCATGGGGGAGAGGGATTCACTTGCGTATGGGGGGAGGGAATCCAGGGTGTTAAAGGGGGGGGGAAAACGACATTCCCAAAGAATGTTCGAGGGTCGTGTAAGCACCACAAAAATGTTCCCATTTACTCAAAGGCAATTACCGGCGATGTGTATCATGAAATGGGGGGGGGGGCATCTCCACAATTGGTTATACCGAAACACGGAACTAGAATTTTTCTCATTTCAAAGCAGAAACGCTTTTTCAGCAAGGGGGTCGTCCTTTCCTGGAGGGGAGAAATGAAAGAAAGGGTATACTAACCTGGGGGAGAAACTTCCTTTTCCAATTGGAACGTCTCTCTGTGTGATGAATGTAGGGGGGGATACGTATGAGAGGGGCTTCCGGTACAATGGCACAGGGGTTTTTGCGAAGGGGGCGGCCAATTAAGGGGAAAACAGAATCCTGAGAGATGCTCTTCTAGGAGGAGCAAATTCTAGTTGGAATACACGGGAAAACAAAAAGAGCTACAAAGATACCTTGAACCTGGAGGAAGAGGTCCATCAACGGCAAAATCCGTATAGCTAAGAAACCGTCAAAACGGTCATAGGGGGGCGTAAAAAAGCTCGCTTCTGGGAAAAATGACCCAAAGTATCTACTTTTTTAGGTAGTGGGCAGTTGGAAAACTAAAAAAGTTCGAAAAGCGGGAAATAAGGGATTACCGATCGAGAGCATCGGGGAAAAACCGTTGCGAAAAAAAGTCTAAACAGGGGGATGGGAAATTTCTAGAGGGTTTCTGTAGGGGACGCAATCGGTCCTTACCTAATCACGAGAGTATTCAGCCAAAAGTCCCCTTTTTCTGCCTGGAAGTGTTCCTGCGGGATCTCTTAAAAGTCCTTGGTCTTACCTGCCACAAGTCTTCTTGGTTAGGATGGAAAAAGGGCGGCGTTTGGGAGAGTTTCCGCAATGAAAATAAATTTTCTACTTGCCGGAACCCCCACCGAACCGGGAAAGAGGGAGAGTAAAAACAAGTCATTGTAAAAAGGCATCCCCTTACTACGATTTCCTTTTGGAAGACAAAGACAATCATTATCGGGAAACGGATGCACCGAACGAAATTAGAGCCCCCTGTTCTGGCGGAAGAAGAACGCCCGGAAGAAAAACCGTCAATATATTAGACGGCCAGTCGGAGAAGCTCCGCAGTTGTCGACGCCGAAAGAAAAAGCATCGCAGAAAAAGAAAGTTTTAAATTCAATGTCCTGGCTGAGATTCAAGAAGAGAAGACCTCTTGACCGAAGTGTTTTTGGTCGCGGGTAGGAAGGAAAAAAAGGTAAATAGAGAAGACCAGAAAAACGGCTGAACGACAAGAGGAAGAGCCCAGGAGGGGGGAAATCTCTTCTTTTCGAGTGAGAAAAGGGGGGGTAAACGGGACTGTTTAACGGGGGTTGACGAAGTCCGAAAAAAATCAATCCGGGGAAAAGAAGAGCGGCGTGGGGACCTTCAAACCCTTGAGATTAGAGGTTTTGACCTGAGGGGGTTCTTGGCTAATAGGAGTCAGAGAGACCTCTAACTGGCCCCTAAATCAGGAAAGAAACGAGAATTGAGGGGAACACCTCAAATTTCCTTCCGAAATCCTGTTTGACTTTTTCCAAAGAAGAAACCACTCCTTAACCTTCCAGAGGACGGGCCCAAACCAAAAAATCCGACCCGTTGCATTTCTAATCTACCGAGGAAAGAATATATTCCACACGTAAGGTAAGAGTTTAAAAACTTGCCCAAAAAGCGTGGGAACGCCAAAGTGGACGGCCATAAAAAGACGGCATAGGGGGTGACTCGTGGAGTCAGGTAATGCCCGCCACACTCTGCGGGAATTTCGGTCGCAAAAGGGATGGGGGAGGCCTTCTCAAAAGGTATCAGGGTAATTGCCGAGGGGTAGGGGGGTCAAAAGGCGGAGTTTCGCGATAAGGGATCTCTTGAGATAGAGGGTGGACGCATGGAGGTCACTTAAGGGGGGGCTAAAAAGCAGCGGGGGTGGAAAGAGAAGGGAGGTCGAATTGGGGGGAAGGCTGGTGGGAGGGGGAAACGGGCTGCTGGAAAGGTTACTATACTGGCTCTAGGGAAGTCGCCGTGGCTTCTTCCTGGAAATTCTCTTTCACCTAAGCGGGTTACCCTTTGGGTTGTTGAGGAGGGTTCCTCGAATATTAGGGGTCCACTTCAAGGAAAATGGAGTTCTGCTGCGAGGTCTGGTTTTTTCTGCGTCTTTTCTCCGCGAGAGGGGCTTTTAATGCCACCGGGTCTCTCGTCGCGGACGGTTCAGACGTCCTTCTAAAAAATCCGTTCCCCCTTGGGAGGGAGGAGAGTCAAGAAAGGTCTTCTGGCGCAGGGGGGCAGGAAGACCTCGCAATGAGCTAAGCGGACAGAGGAGAAAGGTCCGTTCGGGTGTTAAGAAGAAGAAGCCAAAAGGGAGGGCTGAAGAAATCTCCTACCCAGAAAGTGGGGGTCCGAGAAAAAGGTAAGGCGTCTAAGTTCGGAAAGGAGAAAAAAAAAAACTCACCGAAAGCCCCTCTCTGGCTGGAAACAACCCTCAGCTTCCTAGGGTTCTTGGACGTATTAGAAAGGCCTTAGAGAGGGAAGTCCAGTCAGCCGGCCGACAAATCAGAATCAAAGTGCAAATATCACCAGAATGATATAGCTATAATTCCCTAACTACCCAGGGAGATCACAGGGAGGTGAGTAGGGGGGGCTAATACTTTCCCCTATTTTTCCACGAAAATCCCCTCTTTGCTGGAAACGAAGGGAGCTTCCCACCTCAGTACAACAGGACCGTCCTCTCGCGAATCGGGGCCAGGACTCAAAAAGCACCTCCTCTTGCGAGGATCCAAAAAAAAAGCCAAGGGGCGTGGCATAAAAAAAAAAAGGGGGAATGAAGGGCTAAGGACCGCTTAGATCGGAAAAAGTCAAGGGGGATTTTTAACCGCGGGTAACTTCAATGGTTTTAGGGGTCTCAAGAGTTTGCTCGAAAAAAAAAGATGTAGGCTCCAATTTGGAAGTCATATAATTGAGGGGGGCGTCGGGAGAGGACCTCCACTATCAATGAAACCACCTCAGACAAGAAAACCCTTCAATCTCGTTATTCCATTGTTTTGGTGGGGGGAAGGGGAAAGTCAGAGGGCTTAATCTATGGGGCCTTCGGCGAGATTCGAACTGGAGAAAGGAAGCTTTTGGGAGGGAGGGCCTCACAGACTTAGTGGGGAAGGGGGGGAGGGTGGCGAAAAGAGGGAAGGACTTCCATCCGGCATGTAGGGAGGGGGGGCACTGAGGGGTGGGTATACTCTTTGAGTTCATGGGGGAGCCCGCTAAATGCTGGGAAAAAAACAGTGATTCGGGAACCAGGGGGGGTAAAAAAAAACTTTTAGAAAAAGAAAAGGTTTGTCCTGGGAAAGACGCCGCTCTCTGCAGGACAGGGGAGGAGGGTGGGGGTGCATTATAAAAGCCAGCCAAACCGGGACCAGCAAAAGAGATCCAAAAAGTTATTTAATATCAGGGGGGCTCTTCGCTTCAGTTCCGTCCTTCCTTTAAGCCTTGGGATTTTTTAACCAAGATTTCCGAAAGGGGAACCTGGGTACAAAAAAGCGTACCAACCAGTACTTTCAATATGCTACTTGGGGCTTGATACAGCCCGTCCATTTGGAAAGATAAAAAGTGCGTTCGCGGGCATCTGACAAGGGGGACGTTAAAGTCTAACAAATACTGGAAAGGGAAAGTAAAGCTCAAACTCATTTTTTCGGTTCAGGTGTCGTCAAGGGGGGCCTTGAGGGGGGAAATGCCAACGGTGCGGGAAAGAAATTACACGAGGGATTCGCTGGGAGGGGGAGGGCCCGACAGAAACTTCCTTCAAGTACAAATGTAGTGTCTTCCTCCCTAAGTTGGTGGACTCTCCAAAATCTGGACTAAAAAAAGCCGCTCGCTTGCAAGAAGGGAAAGAAAAAAAACCACCGCAAGACAGGCAACAGAAGGTTCCACCGGGGGGTCAGTTTTTTAGAGGGAGTGCAAAAGTAAGACAACAAGAAAAAGGGGGCTTCGCAAAAGCACAGGCAAAATCGTAATTCCGAAAAAAGAGCCGATGCAGCAGAAGGCTTACGCCGCTCGAGGTTGCGAACTTGGGGAGTAGGGGGAAAAAGGGTTGCTGATCCTCTCTAACAAGTGCTAAAGGAAAGGGGAAAGACGTTGGAAAAAAAAAAGGAATTTTTTTCGGTTCGGGCCGAGGCCGGGCTACGGGATTTGTGCGGGGAAGGTTCTGAAAAAAAAAAAGGAAACAAATCACCTGACTCTTCCGATAAAAGTGGAAAAGAGGGGCGGGGGAAAGGGAAAAACTCGGAAAAAAGGAGAAGAGCCGGCTGCCTCCGAGAAAGGTCGCCATCATTGGGAAAAGACAAACGGAAGATGGGGAAACCTTTTGCCGAAAGGGGGTAAAATTCCGGGAAAGGGCGCTGCCGTGGACAAGGAACACGGAACGCCCAGAGGAGAGGGAGAGCGGGAAAGAGAGAAAGGGGACGAACCTCCGTGCGTAAAAGGAATCGGGGGGAAAAGTTAACAGGATCTCTTCTAAGGGAAAAGGAGAGCACCGGAAGCTGTCTGAATGCCAATTGCAGTCGACTAAAAGGAGAAATTATCATATAATACATGTGGCGGAAGGGGGGATAAAAATCTTATCTCGACTCGAAAAGCAAAAAAGAAAAAAAGTCTTTTTTTTGAAAAACTAAAAAGGTCACGGGCGCAAAAATTCCTGTTACTCGTGGTGAAAAAAAAAATACACTCATCTGGGAAGAAAACTATGGAGAGGGGACTTGGACTCGATTCTACGCACAATGGGGGGGGGGTCCAACATGCTTACTTTCGAAATCGGAGAAAGTTGAGGGATCTAATCGGGACGCAAAAGATCCCGCGCCGCAGGAAACGAACGGCGACACGCTGGCAGGCGATCGGGAAAGGGAAAAGTCTAAGGGGAATTAGCCACGCAAAGTCATCACAGGGAGCCGACCTTTAGGTTTAGAAAGAAAGCAAAGCGCCTTCTGAAACTAGAAAAGTGAAAAAATCTAAAAAAAGAAAAATTTTCGGTAGAGGAGACTCCAGAGCATAGAAAAAAACGTGATCTCTGCCTGGAAACAAACAAGGAGGCAAGCCGATGACATGCCCGCCGGAAGAAGCACCATCAGCTCCAACACGAAAAAAGGAAAAGGAGGAGAGAGATGATTCTATCACGTGTCCAACGAGGGGGGCAAAAGGAAGGGAGTTGCGAAAGGCGCTCACGGGAGTTTTTATAAAAACTGTGAGGAAACGGAAAGGGGCCTCTCCGAAATCAAAAAAGAGGGGAGGAAAAGTGGTTGAGGGAGAAAATTCGTGCGAGGGAGCGGGGGGAAACGTAAAAGAATAAGGGAAGGCTGTTTCTAACTGCTGGAGGGAGAGTTTAAAAACAGCTCTGTCGGAAACGGGCGAGGGGGAGGGAGCGGTTCAGGGAAAGAAGAATGCGTACGGCAGGAGAAGCCAGGGTAAAGAAAAAGACAATTTTCAAAAAGAGAGGAAATGAAAAGGCGAGACAAAAAAAATGTCTCGGCTCGCTGAGAAAGGGGGGAAGAAGAACGAAAATTTTTGAAAAATCGATTGTCGGACGGGGGGTTCACAATGGAAGGGGGCAGGTTCGCACAGAAGTATGGTTTTCTAGAAAAAACGCCCCATGCGTGAAGGGGTTTCACCGTTCGGCCTAAAAATTTTGGGGAAAAGGAAATCAATAGCCAAGGTGCAAGGGATTCATCACGAGGAAGCGTCCGGAAACCGCGTAGCTGAAGGGGGAGCTCCCGCACGTAGGGGGCCTTTGCTGGGAAGGAGGGGAGGACATAAGTCCAGTTTCCCGGGAGATCCATCGAAAAGCTTAATTGAGTTTGGTTGAAGAAGAGAGGGTGTCATGAGGAGGAAAAAGCGACCGTAGGGGAGCCCGTGTGGAAAGGTTGGAAAAGGGGAGGGGGGCGCTCGTTACGAAGGAAAAAGAGAGGGAGAGCGGAAAGATTCCAACAGGGACACGAATTTGGATTGTGGGAGCGACTTTCGGAGACAATGAGCATGTCTCAGGGCCGGGAAGCCGACTTCTATAATGGGAACTAGGAAATTCGAGTTTCATGAAGGGAACAGAAGCGCATACGCGGAAGGAGGGTGAATCCAATGGAAAAAGGATTGGACAGAGAAAATCCTCAATCCGTAGAATCCGGGGATCTGGCCGAAAGAAAAAGAAAGAAAAGTCTCTCTAAAAGAAAAAAAGGAGGGCTTAAAGACCTTCATCTAGGACGTAATTCACCAGGGTCGCGAATGAGCATCCCCCGATTCACTTGAAGAAAGAGCCCACGAGGAATCGGAGAAGAAAACCGAGCCGAAGCAGCTGCCTACAAAACAGGAGACGCCCGGAAAAGCTTTTTCTTTTCTAAGAAACACGAGGGATGGGCGGAGAAGGCCTGACATGCACGATTCCCAGGGTAAAACAATTCAAATCCCTGCATCGAGGTGCCGGAAGAGAGAAAAAAGTCTTAATGAAAAGTTGGTGAAATCGAGATAAGGCCTAAAAATTAAAAATTGTCGGCACCAAAAATTCTAAAAAGCTACAGGGAACGACATGTGATGTGGGGAAAAAGGAGAGGGGCTTGAGGAAGAAGGCACTCAAGGAAGTGTAAAAGGAAAAAGCAAAAAGCCTGGTTTGCTCGTCAACTCCTTTAAGAAACGAACAGAAAATGGGGAAGGAAGGTAGAAGGTCTCCTGGAAAAGGTAAGAAAAGAAGCTCCGAGGGCACACAGGAGTCCATTAAAAAAAAAAAAGAAAGGGGTAAAAATGAAATGTCCGGAGGAGATTAAAAGGAGGAAAATTTACCTATGGGGGGAAAAAAGGGGAAACTTTCAAGGAAGGAAAAAGGAGGACCAGAACCAATCTCAAAGGGGCAAGAAAGAGACTCTCCATGAGTTCAAAAGTAGGGGGGGTTTCTCGGAGGGTTCTGTTTAGTGGGGGTGCGTTGGCTGGGTGGTCTACGGGAAGGGTGGGGGGGTCTGCTATACAGGATGAAAGAGAACGTCGTTAGCAGTCAACCTTTGATATGGGATGAAAGGGGGGATTCTGGGGGGAGATTCCGATAACTCAGATGAGGAGAAAAAAACTCTTGAAAGGGAGACCTAAAACCTCAAAAAAAGAGGGGGGGAAATTTGATACTCAAAATGGAAAAGGGAGGAATTCAAAGGGGTCGAGAAGAGACTCACGAAGTAGAGTCACTTCTTAGACGGGAAAAACAACATGTCGAAGGAAAAAGCCGAGCGAGAAAAAAGTTTAAGGGAGGTTACGGCATAACCAAAAAGGGAAAAAAAACAAACGAAGGCCATGAGTCCATTCTAAGGGAAATCCAAATAGAGGGAAGGAAAGGTGGATTCCAAAGGTACAGGAAGAGAGGCAGGGGGAAAATTTCCGAATCGGGGGCAGGGGAAGGGGCGCAGGAAAAAGATTCCCGAAAGAATGGCATTGAGAGTTAAAAAAGAAAGACACCTAGAAGGGGAGGGGATCATTGTTCACTAGGAAACGAAATAAGAAAGGGGGTTTTTGGGGGGAATCTCATGGTCGGGTAACTTTCCTGGGGGAAGCGGGCTTGTAGAGGTAGAAAAGGGAGAGGACGTTAGAGGCTGTTTGGGATTGCAAAAGAGCTGTACTAAGAGTGGGATTAAAAGGAGAAATTTTAAAATTCGAGTCACAAGGCGAGGGAAAAAGTTGGGGGGGGGGGGGTCCGAAAGTCATCCTTCCGGCTCTTTTCTGAAAAATCTGTAGGGCTCTCTAAATTAGGAATGCCGAAATTCATGAATGGGGGCCCTAACTTCGTAAAGAAATACAAGGGGGGGGTTAATCCGCTCCTGGCAAAGTGCGCTGGAAAAGACCCTCAATATCGCAGAAGGAGAGTTGTCCGGGGAGTTTCTCGCTCCAACAACAAAGAAGTCCGGGAAAACGCGAGAGGGAAAAGACCCCTCCGGCCCTCAACGAAAACGCCTCTTGAGGGGGGAGGGACAGACCGAAAAAACGAAGCAGCGGGGGAGGGATTCCTCATGGGTAGAGAGACGGGGGAAATCCCAGGCATGATAGAGGGGGAGGGGCAAGTCCATCAGAGAAAAATAGAGACAAAAGAGTACCCCACAGCGTCTAGAGAAAGGGAAAAAGATAAGGCCCTAACTTCAAGGGGGGGGGCCAGACTCTAGAAGGTAGGAAGGGGAATATTTTTCCTTACACAAAAAAGGAGGGAAAAACAACAGAAAGAAAAATAATATCTCGACTCGCTCCCACGAAAGGGGGATGTGCGGTTAGGAGCCAGAGATCGATTTCCACGAAAAAAGATTACGATTCTTACTAAAAAGAGGAAAAAAAGGGGAGGTGTCTTTTGGACAACTCAGAAAGGATTGAAGAAAAAAAGCCAGGAGAAAGGCTCCCCAAAGAGTAGGATGGGGTTCCAGGGGAGGGCAATGGGCGCATGGGGACGCCAAGAGAAAGAGAAAACGGAAAGAATGAGACGGTCAACCTATTTTTGGGAAGGAAAAGATTGTTTTGGAAGAGGTCCTACTTAACGCGATTCCGCTGCGAAGGGCGACCGGGTAAAGGGGACGCTTTTTTGGCAGAGAAGAAAGAAGAAGTAGTGGGAGGGAGAAACTTTTCCTCAACTGGGCCGGGGACAGAAAAAGGCTCAATTGAAAGGGTTTTCCGGGGTAACGTCTTTCGAGATTTCTCCTCTAAGCTGACTGAATAACAGGGGAAAAAACGGGGGAAAAAAAAATCTCCTCAAAGGGGGGGTACAGGTCCAGGAAGCTCGAGTGAGAAGGGGTCGAGTCTCGGTTCAAGGAAAGCGGGGAAGTAAAAAAAAAAGAACTTCCCGCTAACAAAAAGCCAACTCACGATATTTTTGGAAAAACTGTGAGGAAGGGCGAGGGGGGTTCCTCATGTCTCTAAGGTTGAGGGGGGGTGTAAGGGAAAGAAAGTTTACAAGAGGCGAGGAGATATTTCTACGGGAGTGTTCTTTGTAATCTCAGAAAAGAATGTCAGGTGTCGCTGGGGAGGGAGCTCAAAAGGGGGAAGGAAAACAAATTCGGAAAGCAGCTGTTAAGCGTACAGAAGAAAGCTCCCTACCCGTCTAAAGAGGGGGGGATTTGGGACGGTGCGTGGCAACGTGAGCCCGCCAGAAACAGGAAGGGGCTCTAAGTTTAAGAACGCTTCGGGGAAGAAAAAAAAAAAAAGGGACGGGGGAAAAATTTAAAAGTAATTGTCGGCCGATGGGGGGTAAAGCGGGGAATAGGGATAAAGGGGCACACTCCGAAGTAGGGCCGGAAAAGGGGGAATTAAAAAATCTTCCACCTCAGAGGGCAATTTCCGGAAGGTGGTGGATAGGGGATTTCCGGACGAACAAAAAAAGTCGAAAGAAAAACAATTGGTCCATCGAGAGAATTTTGAGGGAGAGGAGGGGATGCGCGCCGAAAGGAACCGGAGGGAAGAGTTTGGGAAAGGCATCCGTACTGGCAAGCCGTTGCAAGGGAGATCCTAACAAGAAACGGTGAATCGAGAAGGGGTTTAGAACTCTCTCGGGGGGTCGGTCTTCCTATCAGATAAGGGGGGATGGATGAGGGGCGGATAAAAGGGCCTCAAAAAGAAGCTTCATCTTAATGAGGAGGAGGGGGTTCCGGAATGGGGAAAAAAGAACCTCCTATCAAAGAATGCACCGCCAGAGAAGTCGCAGGCCGCAAAAAAAGGGGGAGCAAATAGGTTGGAAGTGGAAGTACTCTCCATCGGGATAAGAAATTCCGTTGAACGAAAGGGAAGTGGGACAAAGGGACACTGGAAGCGAACTCCGAGGATGAGGAGGGGAAAAAGAAAGGTAAAAGACGAACCTAAAAAAAGAGTAATCTTTTTTATTCTAAAGGGGGAACTGGACAAGCAGAGAAAGAGAGGGCATCGCGGGGAAAGGAACTGCGTACTCTTGGGCCAACAACGAAGCGCGAAAAATTTCGTTATCAAAGGGGGGGAATAAAGGGCACCGGGAAATGGAAGAGGAAAAAAAAGGAGGGGGAATCGAACAGAGCGTCTCCGGGGTCATGTGGTTGTGTAGAAAACGAAAACATACTCCGGGGAAAAAAAAAGGAGGAAGGAAAGTGAAACAGCGCAAAAGAACTATTACGAAAAAAGGAGGACCGCGTGAGTGAAAAGGTACGAAAGGGGGTTTTGTAAACCTGAAGAGGAACTGAGAAAAGGGGAGAAAATCTCCTCTCAAAAGGAAAAAAAAGGACCGAAGAAGGGGGGAACTTACCTCTGGAGGACAAGGAAGTCGATAGGGACTGAGAAGCGCGAATTGTTAAAAGTTCGCGGAAAAAAAGAAAAGAAGAAAAGAATACATGGGTGAAGGTCAATCCAGCGCCTGCACGGAGCGAAAGTGGAAAAAAACCCCTCAAAGAAAAAAAAGGGAAGAAGTTTCGTTGGGGAGAGGGAAAAAAAGCCCTTGAAAACGCTGAAGGAAACACGCGAAAAGAGGCGGCATTGCGCCAAAGGCAAGAAGAAAAGGTGCACGCGCTAGAAGTCAAAATCGAAGAAACAAAAAAAAAGATTAAAAGAGAAGAAGGAAAAGACTTTTCAACCCACAAGTTAGGGAGAGGGAGGGGCTTGGCGAACGGAAAGGCGCAGGTCGCGTTTTTCGAGAGAGAGCGCAGAAAAACTTTGGGAAAGGGTTCTCAGAGATTCTTAGCTGAGCCGCTTCTTTATCAGTAAGGGAGAGTCGCTGGGGAAGGAAGGAACGTAGTACATTTGAGGAAACCGGAGTCCGATCCCAAGGGAAAAGCGACTTAGGGTCAAAAAGGGGAGAGATGCGGACGGAGGACGCTAGGACGAAAACCTAGTCGATTAGAGGAAAGTTTCTACCCGGGGGGGGCCCTTCAGGGAGAAAAAAAGGTCAGTAAGAAGGGGTAATCTTCTTCCTCACCAGGTGGGAAGAAAAGTAGCGGTGCTCGGGGACCTTTAACAGGCAAGTTTTGTCGTACCAAAAAGGGTTGGGGGCGAGACAGAAACCCCATGCTCGAAGAGGTTTCGACGAGAGTCAAAAGAGGGTCCAGCTGTCACCCAAAGAAGGGGGGGACATCACGGGAAGAAGACCTGCCCGGAAGGGAAACGGAGTAGCCCAAAGGTGGGGACGCCGTGACGGAGGAAATCGCTTCCCACGAAACAAAAAGTTCCGGGGAAAAGCCTAGCCAAGAAACAAAGATTAATGGGGGGGCGACAAGGAGGTTCAGTTGACCAAAAGAAAGGGGGGGAGAACCAGGGGGGGTTCGCGCTTAATGTTCCACAGAGTCAGAGGGGGAATCGTTCACGAAAAAGAGGGTGAAAGACGGGGGGCCACCCTTTTCAAATGGTCATTTTGAAAGTAGGGAAAAAAAGGGGGCGCCAGGGAACATGTCGAACGCAAAGAGGAAGGAAGAGGATCTGAGGTATTTGCCCTGAAAAAAAGGAAAAGCGAAAGGGAAAAAACTCTTACGCGGGAAGGAGGGTGAATCGTTATTCGAGGAATTCCAGCAACTCATAGAAAAATCGCCATGCACCGCCCGAAACATCAGCGGGGTCGTAAAACTTCTGAGGAAGGAGTCATAAGAAGAGACTTTGTTCTCGAAGAAAAAAACGGCGTGCAAGAACGCCCGAAAACTGGAAAATAAAAAGAGGGTCCAAAGGCGCCAAAAAGATCAGAAACAGTGTGAACGCCGAGGAGGGGAAATTTTGAACTTAGATCAGTGCGGCATTATCGGAAGGTCACGAAACGTATCACAACAGGACAAAGGTTCGTCCCGCAAATAGAAGGGGAAGTCTCCTTGTCGGAGGCGCGAGAGAGAAAGGTGGTGCAATCGAGCGGGAGGGCCTTTCAGCCTGTACCAAGGGTCGGGGTAAAGGAGCTGGGAAGAACTTACTACAGAGTGGTTCAGTCATGAGAAAGAACGCTTCACAACGAGAAAGGATTAAGTGTACCCCTTCCTCCAAAGGGGAGGGGGCTCAAAAAGGCCAAGGGGGCCTTAATACAAAAAGGCAGGAGAGGTGAAAATCTAGTCTTACTTTAACACTAAGTGGAAAAAAAGGGACTTGGGGAAGCACAATCGGGAAGAGGAACAAAGAGAGCGAAATAACATTTTCAAGGAGGTCAAATGCGAAGGAACAATTATCCAAATAGGACCCCTTGAGGTTTTTGGGCTGAGAGGGGGGAGAAAAGAAATTCCAAGAAAGACGCCCCCCAACAACAAGGGAGGACCTCACCAAATCCGCCATAAAAATCAGAATGACAAAGGCTTCTTTTCGCCTCGCGGGAGGGGGGGCTTTTCGGGGTCGAGAGGGGCTGTGTTGGGGGAAAAAAAATCGCTGGCAGTCCAATAAAAAGAGGTAGAGCAATGCACAGAGAGAACCTAAAACGGAGAGGGGGGGGAAACAGGGGATTCTTGAATGGGCCGGCTCATTCGCAGGGGAAGAAAACATTCAACTCTGATACAAAAGAAGGGTCAACTCAAAAGAAAAGGAGCAAAAGATCCGCAAATGAGCCCTCTGTGCCGGGGGAGGACTAGGGGGGGCAAAGGTTAAAAAAAAACCCCTCCTTCACCTTAGGTGAGGGATGACGCCAAGCCAAACCAAAGAACCAAAAGGGGAAAAGTCGAAGGAAAAACTCCTCTTCCTCATGCCGCTTTGGGAAGTTACGGCTGGCCCAAACACGCTTGGGGGAAAAAATCCAGACTAGGGGGAAGGGCCGTCTGGAAAGGGGGCTGTACGCTCGGAATTTAATTCGAAGGCCTTGCTTGACAGGGGGGTTCGGCAAAAGGTGTGTTGAGTTCATCCTGGGAAAAAGGGAAATCATGAAGGGAAATGGAGGGACGTCACCCCTCGGGGGGGTGGGCGCTAGAAAAAAAAAATTAGACAAAGCGTCACATTCATGGTTGGGGGATCTCAAAGTGGAGAAAGGTTCCTTCTCCTCCCAGGGGCTCTTTTTCGTGGAAGAGGGATTTTCTCTCTCTCTGTGAAAGGTCGGGGTCTTTTTGGGGAGGAAGGCGGTCTTTCCTCAACTCTTTGGTATGAACCTGAGGGAAGGGGGAAAAAGAGCAGCGGCAAGGGGGGGTGATTCTTGCCTGGTAGTCCGTCCTCCGTCCAAAAATCGAGTCGGAAAAAGGTTTTGCTGACTCTAGGGCGAGAGGAAGGGACTGTACCTGGAAAGGCCTCGCGAGAAGATTTCTTACGCCTACTTCCGCTAAGGCCAAAAACAGGGGGGGAAAGCTTTCTTCGATGTGAGAAAAGACACGAAATAGGGAAAAGGACTGGCGTCTCGTGGGGGGGGGGGTCAGAGAGAAAACAACGGAGTAGGGAAAAAGGAAGAGAGAAAACGGCAAGAGAAACCCATGTCCGCTGGACCTGAATTGAAGGGGGGAAAGAAAAAAGCGAAAAAAAAGGGCTTCCGAATGGGTACGTAGACGGGGGAATCAACATGCAAGATAGAGGGTAACAGTCCAGAAACAGGCCGAGGCTAAAAAAAAGCAGAAGAACCCCAGAGAAAAGCTCACCCTGGATCGTACTGGACCGATCTCGAAAAATTTCAACCAAAGAAAAAAAAAGGGGGCTCTCGAGGGAGGGGAGGAAGGGAAGTTTCCAATACAAAAGCGGAGGCCAAGGGCAATTACACAAAAAAGAAAACCAGATTCCCTACTAATGAAGCAAGAAGGGCTTTAGGAGAAAAAAGGAAACCCTTGCTATTCCCATGCCACAAAGGAAAAAGGAAAAAAGCTAAGAGCGCGAAAAGAGTAGGTGTCGGTGGACGAAACCATGAATTATTGCAAGGGCGAAGGCGAAAAAAAAGAGGGCGAAAGTGGGGAAAAAAAAATTGAAGGGGGGAAAAGATAAGGAAGGGGGGGGCGCAGGAAATAAATACAGAATAAGGACGGGAAAAAGTACATGGCTTCCATCTAGTGGATGAGGGGTTTGGAAGAAGTAAAGTAGACTGGGAGACCGCTTCGGAGAAGGAAAAAGACACGTGTTTCGCTTGGGGGGGGGGCCCTGGGCGGAAAAAAAAAAAGAAACTTATTGTTCTTGCGGAAAGGGGAATCAAACTCGAAAAGACGTGGGCGCTGAGGGAAAGAATTTTCACTTAGTGGGGGGGGGGATTGAGGAAAAAAGGTTGCATCAGGTCTCCAGAAAAGGATGCCATACACCAAAGAAAGGAAAAAACGTTTGCAGCCAGGCAAAGGAAGGTCCTAAAAAAGAGGGCGGCCGGGGACGATTTATTGGCCTGCAGGAAAAAACCAAAATACAGAAAAGAAAGCATCCACGAACTAGAAACATAAGGGTGAGGTTCTGCGGAAAAAAGGGGAGGGGTTCGTTCATCAGAGGGGGTATGGTTTCAAGGATTTAAATGGGACAAAAAAAAAAAAAAAACCATTCCATTGGTCAATAGGGGAGACTGGGGGGGGAAAAGAGAGCCCATTACATTTCAGGAAAAAAAGGTATTTGTTCAGGAAAAAGATGAACAAGAGAAAAATCCGGAGCTTCTGTGAAGGGGGAAAAAGCGAAAAAAAAGATGGGCGGTTCGTGTGAAGGTAACGGTAGGGGGGGGGAGCCCGCCAGAAAGGGGGGGAGGGGGGTCGAACTTTTAACACTGACGGTGGGAAAAGGGAAAAAAAAAAAGAATTAAGGAAAAGGACCCTCTGTAGTAAGAGGGAACGCCCGAAGTTTGGGATTGGGAGGGGCTTCACGAGCAAAAGGGGGGTCACCAAAAAAAACCGCGCGACCGAAGAACGCGACGGGAAAACACCTTTGGAAAGGGGGAGTACTTGTCGTTATCGGGTTGCGCGAGTAGAAAAAGCGAGGGAAGGAAAAAAATCACCAGTGGCCATCGAGAGTCGCAACTGTGGGGGGAATAGGAGAATCTCTTATGCGGCGGGGGTCAGAGGGGGGCCGTACGAGGACTTATCCTCTCTAACAACGGAGAAGAGGAAGGAGGAGCTCCGTGTGGTGAAAAAATCCGAATGATTTTTTGTGGGGGGTGAGACAGGTGCCTACCTCTCGGACTACACGGAGAAGTGGTTGTAAGGGGGGGAGAGTGTAGCAGAATGTTATACTTAACTGGGCAAAGAAGAGGTGAAGTGTCCGAAGGTATTTGATTATTAGGATTGACAAGAGGGGTAAGAAAAACCTGAAGAGGAAAGAGGGTGAGCGTACGGTGCTGGGTGGGGGGGGGAAAGGACAAAAAAAAAATACGCTCCTATTAAAGTAAGAAAGGATCCAGGGAAGTCAATGGGCCCATCAGGGAGACAAAGAGAGGGGCGCCAAGGAGAGTTGGAAGAAGCGAGAAATCGGGAAAGCCGGGAACGCGAGAGAACCGTTTTCAATGGAGGGAGGGTCGGATAAAGGAACCGCAATGGAGACGAACCAAGGGAGGAAAATTAAGCTCGGAGGGCAAACTTAACAAAGGGTGTACGCGAGCTCTTCTGTAACAAAGGAGGACTGAGGGGGTTTTTCATTCTACTCAAGGAAGGAAGGTCCGGGATGAATCAATGGGAAAAAGAAAGAGTGTCAGTGCGAGGAGTAAAATCTGAGAGCGACAGGCCAATTCGACGAGGTCTTTGTGTATGCGCAAAAGACATACTTCCTTTTTTAGTCAAAAGAGTTAAAGTGAAGCAAGAAGAGCTAATTCCTAAAAACCAGGGTGGAGGAACGCGCTTTAAGAGACTCCCTGGGGGTTTGGGAGCAAAATCTCTTACGGGATAAAGGGGGGAGGTCTATCGAGAAAAGAAAAAGCTCTTCCGCAGACGAAAGGAAACCGGAGAACTGAAAAAGGAATCCGAAGGCGAACGAGGAAAGGACTTCCCTTCATAAGGGCAGATTGAGGAAAACTTGAAAAAAAAAGAAAAATCTCCGCAGGGGGGGGGGGGACTAATCAATCCAAGAAGGGGAACGGAGCGAAGGAAAGGGGGTTCCCGAGAAAGAATTTTCTTCTCTCCGAACCCGTCCAAAGGGAGGAAAAAAGAAAGAAGCGGCCGTGAAAGGAAAAGAAATGCACGCCTAACAGGTCTTTTTCCAACGAAAGAGAGACGCAACAAACAAGGGAAGTGCTATCGCGTGGCAAGGGAAAAGGGAGGCTTTTCCTCTTTATTTCTGGCGCCCAGGGAAAGCATGAGACTTTTAGTAGCGGACGAGGGAATAAAAGCGAAAACTGGGTTCTCGAGGAAAGGAATCACAATGCGAGGGAGTAGACGGCTGCGCATGGAGGTATAGGGGAAAGGGAGGAGACGTATTAACATGTAAGGAGGAGCTGCCGGAGAAAGAAAAGAAAAAAGAGACTTCGGAGAGCCACTCACCCAAAAACCACAA
>Ga0179593_1735353_pt1 | contig 21705 bp, 30 predicted proteins | sample CZODoug2_1_08_16_FD_185931 | JGI IMG/M metagenome (GOLD analysis project Ga0179593, IMG submission 185931) | Vadose zone soil fungal communities from Angelo Coast Range Reserve, California, USA - CZODoug2_1_08_16fungal (PacBio error correction) | ecosystem: Environmental > Terrestrial > Soil >...
TCGAGATCTAAAGGCTTCAAAAGCCGTGAAAAAAGGGGCACGATCCCGAGGGGGGGGGGGAAGAGGGGTGACTTTTCACTGGTGATAGGAAAGGAGGAAAGGGGGGTTCACTGACCGGAGAATAGAGAAAGAAGGGGACTTGCCAATCCCCGGAAAAAGAGGGTCGAGGGGAACCGAGGGGGGGAGAGGAAAAGCTCGTATGGCGAAAGAAAAAAAAAAGGGACGAAGGCTCTGGATCTTTATCCGGAGGAGGGGAGGGGAGAAAGCGCTTTCACAAGCCCGAGATGGAGCCGTCGCAACAAACTGCTCAGAAAATTCAGGAGGAAAGGAAATCTGAAAAGAGGGAAAGAATTCTACTCCACCCAGTAGGAGGGAAGCTTTGAGGAAAATGGTGGCCCGTACCATCTGTGTCAGGTAAAAAGAGGGAATGGCCTATTTTTTTTCGAGGGAAAAGGAATCTCGGGAAGAGGAAGAAACCGGATTTCGCTTTTAAAAATACTCAAGAGAGCTTTTCAGTGAGAAAAAAATGGGACTGGCCTGGAACACCCCAAAGACGGGCATTGAACGGGAAAAGCCCTACCTGGCAGGGGAGGGAGGGGCGAAGGCAAAAAGCGAAGTGAGCACGGGCCTGGAGGTGACGTGGACAAGTAACTGCATAAATCCTGGGGGGGAAGTCCCCAGGAGAAATAGGAAACCCTCCACATCCTGGTTAGAGAGAAGGAAAGACTTCTGGGTGGCCCAAGAGGATGAAAAAACCCAGCTCAACGCATCTGTAGGGAGGCATTGGAAGAGAACACCGAAAGCTGCTGCCGTCTGAAAAAGATTTGTATTCAGGATGGGGGGAGGGGGGGCGAGAAAAACTGAACTTCTCTGCAGGAGAAAGAAAGGGGGGGGGGATCAAGGAAAAAGAAGGGTGGGCTCTGGAGGAAGTCGGAAGATCCCATTGAAGCTTTGGGGGAGAAAGAGGGGGCGCGGATCGTAATCACACTAAAGAGAAGAGGGGGCTTTGACCCTGGGAGGAGGGTGGATCATGTCTGGCCAAGGGAAAAAAGAGCCCGCCTATTTCAGCTCTTCGAGGATCTGCAAGAGACATGCTGGGCAAGGAAACCCTGTCCAAGAAAAAAAAAGGCCAGTGGGAGGCACGGGGAATTGGAGTACCGGAAAGCCGATTGGCTGCTGATCGGAGGAAGGGAAGGACCATTTCACGTGCGAGAAGGAGAGCCCGTTCCCGGGGAAAATCTCCAGGGGGAGAAATTCGGTCTCCACAACATAATCCCAAAGCGATAGCGGTTCTTCCTTAACTACCATGAGTGAACGTAAAGGTTGAGTTCCTAGGAGTTTATAGGAAAAGGGAAGCATGACCGTCAGGTTGGGGGAGGGACAACCTCGTCTTTCTACGGCAAAAATCAAAGAGAAAGACATAGGCCTGCACTCTCGCATGTGGGAAAATCGTAAGAGAAGCGGGCGATTGCGCATCACTGCTCAGAGGAGAAAGCTCAGCTTGGGGGGGGTACATACGATCGGAACGTTGGGCGAAAGAGAAAGACAGAAGGAGGAATTGCCGGCAAAAGGGGTGTCTCTGACGACAAGAAGCAAGCCGGGTTTAAGGAAAGAGTCTGCCTAAAAATTGCAGGGAAATTACTTTCAAGTAAAAAACGAATCCAGACCTAACATTCGAACATCAGGGAGAAAAAAGAAAGGAAAGCCCTTGCTTTTTCAAAAGTCGAGGAGAACGGAAAGTCGGAAGCTGTGTGCAGGAGCGGGGGGCCCGGTCTCTTGAACGCAAGCGCCGCCTCGATCCGAATCTGGTTCGGGGAAGGTAGTCTTATCTGGGGAGATGGGGAAGACGAGGACAGAGTTCGATCAGTGCGATCTAGAGGATCGCTTAGAAAATTTACCGATAGGGCGAGGGAAAGAGGCATCGTTCTCAGGAAAATCCGCTGGACAAATAGGAGAGGGGAAGAAAACAATGCTGCTGTTCATCTCCAAGGGGGGGATTCGGAGCTAGAATATATCACAAAGGGGGAGGAGGAAAGAGCAGGCACTCGGTATTTTGGGGAAAGAAATCCTCTTGGATGCAGAAGGAGGTCTATTCGGAAAGACGAGACTGCAGGGGGAGCGCAGTTGGCTTGCCGCCCTGAGAACGATCGCAAGAAGAGGATCTATCTTGCCATGGCCATAGCAATGGCCGGATACTCCAACTCCTGGCGTCCTCTGTCCTGGGAAAAAAGTACAGACTCCAAGAGGTTTTTGGTGAGCCTCGGATCGATGGCGGAGCGCATCGACTTGAAAAAAAAAAGGGGACAAGTTCGCTCGCCAACGGGCCTCAGCCAGACTTACCCCGAAGAAAAAGTATCCCTCGCGAGAAGGGAAAGGAGTTCCGCCCGAATGGAGGAGCAAGGGAGAATCGCCTTTAACTGGGGGAGGAGGTCTGCGTTTTTTTTACCCGAAGCATTTGGAAAGGAAGGATTCTGTAACAGGGGAGGCCGCGCGGCGTTTCAAAAGGCGCGTCCACGGTGCACGAAAAAAGATGTCTGACAGAGCCGATAGGGAGGGTCAAAAAAAAGGATGCAGAGCCGTCCGCCTCTGGAAGAGCAGCTCATTTCCCGAGAGGAGCAACGGGGGAAAAACGTTGGATCCAGGAGAGGGGACGATTGAAATGAGGCATTTGAAGGAAAAGACTATGTGAGAGGGAAGGGCTTCGCGACATGCCGGTCGATCAACAAGAAAGACATCGGAGAAGTACGATCAGTTCGATGAACTGAACCGCGATCGATCTGCAGGCTGAATGGTGGCTTTCCTCCTGAAAAAAATGGATGGTCGCGGCCGCCGCTGGGGGGAGAGGACTCCTTACGGTGACTCCCGTAACCCAACAAGAGGTCAGATCAGCGGAAAGGAAAGGAACGCAGTCCGGTGAAAAAAAACTTTTGTGTAGAAGAGAACGGGTTTAGGAAAGCCCCTTCTGGCCGGTGACAGCTCGAGATGGGAAGAAAGAAGCGCTGCCAGAAGTCTCCTTGGCCAGCGAAGGAAGATCCCGCATCCAGGAAAAAGTTTTCTATCTTGTGGAGAGTGACTTGTATACGGAAAAAAACACCAAGCTGCGTGCTGGAAAAAGTCGTCCACCGCCTGCTCCAGAGGAAAAGGAGGGACCCCTCCCTGTATCCGATAAGGGATCATTTTCGTATCTCACAAGACAAGAGAATGAAAAAAGTGGTACGGAACGCGAAGCAGCTCTGGGCTCGGGGAAAACAAAACTCCCCCCTACAGGAAAAGAGACGGGGGTAACCTGTTCCGCGGGGACCTCAGTCCAGCACTGCACCTGGCCAAGATAAACAGGAGGGTTTGTTCGGGACCGTGGCCTGCTAATAATGAAGGAACATCTCGGCTCGCCCACGCAAAGAGAGAATAGGCACGCCTTTTAAGGTAGGAGGTCCAGGTATTGCGATCCCTTGACAAAAAGGAGTAGTACTTGTCGGTATGTTTTTGGGAAGAGGGGGCAGCATCAACGACGCAAGAGAAAGTCTTATCCGCGACAGCATCGAAGGGCAGAGAAAATCGAAAGGGAATCTTCACTGGCGAAAAAAAAAGAGCATGCCGCCAAGACGGGGACCAGCTGTGTACGGGAAAGCAACCGTCTGTCCCTGGTTGTCGTGGGAGGAAGAGGTATTGGAAGCTTTCCAGGGGGGAACCGGTGTCCTTACGTTCTAAAGGGCGGAAAAGAAAGATGAAAGCGAAAAGAGGGCCGAAAAGCGCGAAAAAAAGATCCATCTCCATCTCTCGTCCATCAGCCGGCTAGAAAAAGCCTAGCGTCCCTAAATAAAAAAAGGTTCCCCCTCTCCTCTACTGCGGAGTGGGAAAGAAACTGCCCCCTCAGAGTTCTCATGAGAAAGGTGAGGCCAGATAATCCATTTACGAAAAGATCGCGATCGTGCCGCGGCGTCTGGTCGAGGGAGAAAAGGGGAATGGGGAAAGCCGGGAATCTCTCGAAGGAGTTCGCGAATCTCTATATCGAAAAAGGAGGAAAGAAACGAGGCTGCGGCCTCGGCTTTCAAGGCCGTGCTCTAAACATCCGAGATAAAAACACAGGCACGTCGCGTAGGGGGGGGAAAAAGGTCCCTGTTCCGAGAGGAAAAAGGTGAGAAAAGGGAAGTGGGGTGTCACGGAACCGAAACGCGATCAGGGAAACAAGGATCAGTCCGGGGGAACTATTTTCGGGGGAGGAGGAAGCTCGGATTGGCTCAGAAAATTAGGCTTTATCTTATCGAAGGGAGGGAGGAGGGCTTCACTTTGAGGGTCGTAAAGGCCGGAAGAAAGTCAGGCCACCCGGGGATCGTACTTGGCAACTGCCTCCTTCTCACGCCACCCAGGTGGGGGAAGGATGGGGGGGAGGGAGGGGGGAATCCTGAGCTGGAGGGAAGGGGGGAGGCTTGGCCGAGGGTGCGTTCCTACGGAAAGAAGGAGGGGGCGCTGAATCTTTCAGGGGAGGATACGCACCTCCCTTTCCAGCCCCTTTTCGCGGAAAAAGAGGGAAGGGAAACACCAAAATCGAACGACAGCAAGGGGAGAACCTACCTGAAGGAGGGCTATCCGCTAACCGGCTGTTCAGAAGGAGGTGAGGGGAGCCCTGATCACTGGGAAAGAGTTTCCTGGAAGTCGCACGGAAAGGGAGACAAAAAAGGGATCACCCCAATCCGGGAAGATGTGCAGGAGGGGTTGCCAAAGAAGGGGGGGAGACCATCTCACTCATCTTTATGGGGAAGCAAGAGGATTGCTATCCCCGGATAAAAAGAAAGTAGTCTGCCGAAGAGAGGAGGGGGTGCTCGAAAAAAGAAAAGGCCTATCGGAAGAAGTCGCTGGTGGCTCTGGGGAAGGGGGGGAGAAAAAGGAACATTTGGAAAGAAGGTTGTTTCTTCCGCGGGCAGAAAGGCAAAAAAAAAACAAAAAAGAGGAAGGGGATTCGAGATGCCACGTAGCCGCTGAGAGAGGGAAGCAGTCTTCGGAGCTTCATCGTTTACCACGAAAAAAACGTGGGAGGCCGGCTGAAAAGGACTGGGAAAAAAAGTTCGTGGGAAAGGAAAAGTTGCGTCTGCCGCTAGGAGGGGAAAGAAGGCGCATGGGAAAAAGCCATTCCACTTCCGCCGCGGCGCCATAGGGGGAACGCCATCGCAGGGGGAGACAGGCGTCGTGCCAAAAAAATGCAGATCGATGCGGGCGCTTCAGAGACCAGGTAATTCCTTCTCCAGGGTCAGGAAGGGATGGAAAAGAAAACAACCTAAAGGGTGAGGGGAAGCAAAAGGGGAAGCATGCCAAAAAGGAGATCCCTGTGAGCACCGTGAGAGGCAGGGGGAGGAAGAATCTGGAAATGAAACGTGCGCAGCTACGGGGAGGACGGACCATCGGGGTCACAAGAGAAAAGACAGCGTTCAAGCTGCAGCGGAGTTTCCCGGCAAAGGAGATGAAAGAACCGAAAAAGGGTTACGGGACCCCGAACGAAGACAAAAGAGGGAATTACTTAAAAGAAAAGAAAAAAAGAAATACACTACGAAGCTTACCTGGAACCATCGAAGGGAATGGAAGCAACATTGAAGAGGGAGAAGGGGTCTAAAAAAAGGCTGTTCCATGGGTCCGAGGTGCTAAGAGAGAGGGAAATAAGCATCGCGGGAGCATCTATCCTAATCTGGTCGGAGGGAGAAAAAGGAGGGGAAGCGTTAAAGGGGGAAAATGGACAATTCCGAGGAAGTGCGATCAGAGGGTCAAAAATTCGCTGATGGACAAAAAAAGGGAGGAAGGTGTCCGTATCTGGGGGAAAAAAGAAGAGGGCTCAAAAGGAAGAAAAGGGATCCTCTTGACACGTCGGAGGCTGTAAGAAAGAAATCTGTTCAGAGAGGGACGCCTCAAGTAGTCGAAAGAACAAGGGGGAGACAAAAACTGGGGAGGATATCTCTAGGGAACAAAAAAAAAAGAACAACAAACCTCCTGAAGAAAGAGAATAGCTATGGGGGGGGAGAGTTTCCATTCTGAACTCTCAAGAGGAAGAATGATAAAGAATCTCCCTAAAAGAGGGGAACACAGGAAGGAAGGTCTCAAAGAGAAGTGGGAAGGGGGGGAAAGCTTAAAAGAAAGAAAACGAGTCTCTTTTTCCCTTGAAAAATAAAGAAATACCAGAAGAAAAAGAAGGCCTCGACCATATTCTTTCGAGGGAAGGGGAGAGGAAGCATGGAGGCTTAAAAAACGCGAACATTGAAAAGGTTTAGCCCTCTCGAGCTTGAAAAGGAGGCGTAAGTCTGATTGCAAAGAAAAGTTAAATCGCGTCGCCTTTTCGTGAAAAGGCGGGAGGGTCAAAAAAAATTATGACGGAAGGGCATCGGGTAAGAAGGGGAAACCCTGCTTGCTTCCTGCAATGACAAAAAAAGAGAAGCCGAGGGGAAAAGGAACCGCTTTCAGCTTTGAAGATTGTAAAGCAGATCGTAGGTAACTGGAAAAAACAGACTGGAAAAGAAGGCTCGCCGTGAAAGGAGAGTTCCCGATCGGCGCATCGCAGAGTGAGAAAAGGGGATCGGGAAAGGCCTGCTTGCCTTTTAATTTAAGAAAGGGGGGGGAGAGAAAAAATCACCTGAGCCTGAAGAAGTCTAAAAGCATCGGAACAGAAAGAATGGTCGTGCTTCTCTCTCATTGCGAGAAAAAGAAACCATTTCCATTGGCGTGCGCTGAGACACGACCAGGCCAAAGGGACAGGGGAAGTGGCTAAAAAGAAGGAACCTGGTCCTTCCGTATGGGAAAAGAGAAGTAGATCAGCAAAAAACAACGGTACCGCAGTCCGGTGCAAAAAACTTGGTGAACGGGAAGTGGGAATACACCGAAAGAGGAAGGCAGATCGTTGGCAGCGCCGCAAAGAGAGAGAACTCCGAGAGGGGGAGCCTTTATTCAATGAATCGCATCCGAGAAGGAAGGGGACTGGGCTTTGAGGAGGAGAAGGGGAAAGCGGAAAAAACGCTCCACCTTCGTTCCCGCCACCGCCAGAAAGAAAAAGAACCTCCTTGGGGGGGAAGAGGAAGAGCAGTTTCTTAGAAAAAAGAAGACACAACTAGGGAGAGCCAAAGCTCGGGAGAAGGAAAATGCCCGCCCATACAAGCTGCTTGAAGTGGAAAAACTTATCCACGTCCAGAAGGGAGAAAAGCACCTTCCGTCTCTCTCACTCAGGATGTGAGGGGAACGGGGTCACCGGGGGGAAGTGACAACAAAGAAAAGACGCATTCAGAGAAAGGAGGGGGCGCATTCGCACATCCGTTTATCGGAAAAGAAGGAAATCGCCCTTTAGGGGCAGTTACTCCCGAAGAGAAGAACGGAGTATTTTTGAGAAGCAAAAAAGAGGTTGCGCTCAAAAAACAAAGAAAAAGGGAATGTTCGTATCCTCTGACAGCATCGGCAAGGGGAAAGAAGAGGAAAGGGGAATTCCAAAGAGAAGCCACACTCTTCCATGCCGCCAAGGAAAGAAAAGGCCGACTACCAGACGGAAGACCTGGGGGGAGTAAAAATGCTTTTGCATCTTTCCCATTCGAGAAGGGGGGGCGGAAGGGACGTTCCGAGCAGAGAAAAACAGTCCCCTTTCCCTCGTCTAAAAAAAAAAAAAGCCGAACAAGCGGATCCATGAAAAGGGAGGAGAAAATAAGGAAGGCCCAGGAAATAAGAAAAAAGAACCTCGTTTCCCCCCGACCCTCATTGAAAGGGGAGGAGGATGCCCCCTGAGAGAAAAAGTCCTTTACCCAACGTCGCAATGACGGCGAAAAGAGAAAAAAAGGATGCACGCGATACAGAGCAGGGGGGGGCAGAAACTTGAAGCCGAAAAGGGGGGAAAAGAGCGGGCTATCTCTCTCAACACAACAGAAAAAGATAGCCCTCACGGAGGGAAAAAGTCTTCCGCTGCTTCAAGGCCGTGCAGGGAAAAAAAAAAAAAAAGACCAGGTGGGGGGAAAAGGGGGGAGAACACGGGGAAAAAAGGGGTCCCGACCGGCTAATCGCGGGGAAATTGCCAAGAAAAAAGGCCATGAGGGTCGCGGGGTAACCGAGAGAAAAAAGGGAGGGGACGAGAGCTGAAAAAAAAAAAGGGAATGGAGCTTGATCAAAGGGGGAATGCTAAGGCGCTTTCCGCCCACCGGGAAACAAAAGGGCTCTTGCTGCCGAAGAGAGAAAAAAACGGCAAGAAAAAAGGAAGACCGCAGGAGAAAAAAAAAAAAAAAAGCGGCTTTCAGCTTGGGGGAGGGGGAACTTACCAAAAAGGGCTGGTCCTTCCCTTCAGGGGGGGGAGGCTCAGCTTGGACATGCAAAAGCGAGAAAAAAAAAAGGACGAGGCTTTTCGCTATACAGAAAGACAGCGGGATCCGAGAAAATTCACAGGGGCCTGAACACAAAAAGAGGAGGCATGTCGACTCAGGGGCGTCCTCAAGGGCTGCCCTACAAGGGGTAAGGGCGCCGAGGAATGAAAAAAAAGGGAAGGTGCTGGTATAAATTGTCCTGCATGATCCGAAAAAGTCAGAACGAAAATAAGGGGGAAAAGCCTACAAATAAAGGGGACATGTTCATCTGAAAGAAGTCTTGAAAAGGCCGGAGAATCTTACCTAAAAAGAAAGAAGGTTGGGTTGGGCAGAGACGAGACCCGAGCTGGAGGGAAAAAGGGCGACCTATCTCTTCTCCAAGGGGAGCGTTGCTAAGAAAGAAGGCCACCTTCCTTATCGGGGAGGGAAGAAGAGGAGGGGCTATGAATGATCAGTGGGAGAGGCCCCGCAAAGAAAAGGAAAAACCGCGGCTCGTATCTGGGGGGGGGAAAAAAAGGGAAAAGAGCCCGCAGAAGAGGAGATCTTTCTCACTGCATGACCGGAAAAGGCTTACTAAATAAAGGCTCTGAAAAAAAAAGAAGCGGGACAATCCTTGTAGGCACGGAAAGGGTTCGCCAGGAAAAAGAGAGTCCCGGGGAAAAGAAGAAGGAAACGCCCGTCGATTTTCTACGGAAAAAAGAAGGAAAGGCTCCTTCAAGGGAAAAGAAAAAGCGACCTTCGCCAATGAGTTGCAGAGGGAGCAAAAGAAGGAAAGACGATTAGAGAAAAAGGGTTCATCGACATGATCGAGGGAAAGAGAAAGGCTCCGCTGGGGGGGGGGAGTGGATCGACTCGCTGTCCGCGAGAGTTAGCACACGAAAAAAAAAGAGAGGACATCGAAGGAAAAAAAAAAGGGAAAACTTGCTGTAAGGCCGCGGTTGAAAAAGCATGTAAAGGAAAAAAACGCAAAGCTTATCAATCTTTCGAAGCGGGGGGGAAAATATAAACGGGGGGAATGGGAAAAGAGAGCGAGGGGGAAACCGTTTCCGAGGAGGAAAATGACGACAGTCAGGCGTCATCAAGCCGGGTCTAAAGGGAAAGAAAAGAGTTAGGGGAAGAAAAGAGCCACTACGGGGAGGAAGGCTTTACCTTGAAGCCAGAGGAAGGAAAAAACGAAAGGCAACTCTCGTCTATTGGGAAAGGGGGCGGCTGGACGAAAAAGGGGGCTCGGACCAGAGAAGCGCTCCGCATCGATCCGAGCCTACGGGAACGAGGGCGGGAAGTTCGATTGGAAAAGGGACGAGTGCGAGCAAGATAAGCTAGGCAATGTCCTGATGCTCTGAGGGGAAAGGGGAACGATGTTCAAGAGGGGGGGGTTGTTCTCATTCTGGAGGAAAAGGAGTCTGTTACAAGGATACCTCTCCTAAAAGGGGGAATCCTCCAAATGGGGAAAAAAACTAAAATCTCTCTCAACCAAAAAGAATAAGTAAAAGATGAGAAGGGGGGTGAGGGGGAACGGCAAACTTGAGGCGCGAAAAGAACTCGCATACTGAGAGGAAGCATAAGAAGGCCATCGTATCTTCGAAAATCAGATAAATAAAGAAAATCTGGCAAAAGGGAAGGAAATGTCATCATCGCAGGGGAAACCAAACAGAGGAAGAAAAAGCACTCGTCCCAGAGGGGACAATGAAACTCAAAACAGGGGGAAGAAAAGAAAAGATCGGAGAATGAAGAAGGCTGCATCCGTCTTCCTCGCAAAAGAAAACCTCGAAAAAAGGGGAAGAAAACCTCCTTTCCCAGGTGAGCAATGGACCACAAGCTAATGCCAAGAAGAAGATCGCCGTTAAGGGGGCTTCGGTCTTGCTTTCAGAGGGGAAATGCCACAGGAAGGGGGGGAGTTTGTCCGATTCGAAGGAAAGAGCGGTGAGTAAAAAAAAAAAAAACGGTGCCGGCAAAGGAAATTTGAAGATTTCAGAACGAAGGGAATGGTGCCATATTCACGGGGAAGTATCATCTGTCGCCTTTATGCGCGAGAAGGGGAAGGACAAAAATAAGTTCAGGAAAGTGAGAGGAGAGGGGAGTGCTTTGAAAGGAGAAGAAAAAAAACCTGTATGTCCTTCTTCCGAAAGAAATACGTACATAAAATAGGTCTTGCTTCTCGCTCATTTCGGAAAAAAAAAGGTATCAAGATAGGGGGGGGGGGAAAAAAGCCTGAACCAAAAAAGGGCGCGGCCTGCCTATGTCTCCGAAATCCGAGGAAAAGGATCAGCAGCATCGCGGCCGCGTCAAAAAAAGAGGAACAAAACTGGGGAACGGGGGGAGAACGGTTTCTCCACAGGGAGAAAAAGGGGACCGCTTCATATCGGGGCAAGATCTCTCACCAAAGGCAGCCCTTGATTCACTATCGCGAACGCGGGCATTCTATTGGTGGAGGAGTGAGTCTGATCAGGGGGAAGAAAAAAAGTCCTCCCCAATCTTCCGGAAGAACCAAACTTGGGGAGGGGTTTTGGGGTGCGACGGGGGGGGTTGTGAGTGTGGGGGGGGGGGGGGGGTGGGGGGGGGGGACACCTGCCTTTCTCCAGAAGAAAATCCGAGAGGGGGAGGGACCGCAGAGCAGTTTCGAGACGAACTAGGGCTCAAAAAGAAGGAATAGAGGGGCTCGATAAAAAAGAAAGGAAAAACCATAATTCCTGCGTGAGCAAGATGGGGAAGGAAAGTCTCCGAAAAAACCCCTAATTCCAGCATCTTCACCAAGAAAAGATTTTGGGGGGTTAGGGAAAAGGAATACTGCAAACGGATCCAAAAACAGGCTCAGGCGTCTCCTCAAAAAAGAAAGAGAACCGTTGAGCAGGAGACGCCAGGTAGGGCGCCCTTTGGGGAAAGGTCGTACAGTGGGGGGCCAGGCAAAAAAAAAAAAAAAAAAGATGTTGCGGAAAAAAAGAGGGGTTGGCAGGAGATCCATCATCTTCAGCTTAGCTGTCAGGAAAAAAAGGAACAGAAAAACCTCGGCCAGGACGAAGAAAGGAAAGAACCATCTGGTTACGGGAAAAAAAGCCGCTCCAGAAAGGGGGCGGTTATCTATCTTTTGCAGAGGTGAGAGAGGGGCGGAATGAGAAAATAAGGAAAAAGCTTTACGGAAAAAAAAAGAAAGGGCTCTGGCGAAAGCGCCTCTAAAAAGAAGTACATCTCCATCGGAATGGAAAGGGGGAGCCCATCCGAAGCGGCCTGACAAGAAGAGGTGGACCCGCTAACTAGAAAAGGGAAACCCTCCGAGCGATAAGAAGGAAAAAATGTCGCATGTCGGCTCACCTTGTGCAAGAAAGGAGGAAACAAAATTAGTGAGGCTATCGTTGCCCGGCGGCTGGTGAAGGGGAAAGGGGGGAAGGTGAAGGGCAAGAGCGACGAAAAAGATCAGAAAAAGAAGGAGGAGTAGGGGGGAAAAAGGATTCGAGAGCTTCCCGGCTTCAAGAAAAGGATACCAGAGGGAGAAGGCACGCATTTTGTTTGCTTCACTGGAAAGAAAAGGGAGGGATGTGGGTGACGGCCCGGCGAATAAAGGGGAAGGGAGACCGACCGTGCCGAGGAAGCCAGCGGGAACTCGAGGTGACGGAAGAAAGAGTTAGCCGGCGGGAACAGGGGGCTGGATCCGGAGTGGTCTGGAGGGAAACAGAAAACACCGGGAACAGGAAAGAGGGAAGAGGCCTGGAATGAACCGCCACCTTTACCAGAACACTCTGGAAAAAGAGGAGAAACGCACACCCATGTCGGGACTCGGCCTTGAAAACTTACACTGCGGGAAAAGAGGTTTGGGATAAAGGGGGGAGGGCCACTACGGGTCCTTCAAGCGGAAGACAGATAAAAAGGGGGAAGAGATCCTCACATACCTTGCCAGAAAAGAATCTTGGCGCAACGGGGGAGAAAAAACCCACATCTCTCAAAAGAAAACTTCTAGTAAAAAGCTTCCCTACCTGAAGGGGGGAATGCAGGGCGGGGAAAAGCAAAGGTGAGGGAGCGAAAGGAAAGGTCCCCTTGCATATCCGGGAAAGGAGAACTCCAAAAAAAGCCCTCCAACAGGGAAAAAAGGGGGCCTGGAGGGGCGGGGGGAAAGGGCCGTGAGAAGAGAAGAAACAGAGTGGGGCGGTCATTTCTCAAGAAAAAAAGAGGAGCTTCTAAGAAAAGAAAGGGGAGGCCGATTTTTCTTCTTTTTAGTGGAAGAGAGGGCCAACCAAGAAAAGGAGGCGCAGCGAGGGGGGGGGAAGGAGGCAGTTCGGTGGCGGATCTTCACAGAAAAGGCTACTCTTGTCGCTGGATAAGAAAGCAAGCGCCAAGAAGACGAAAGGGGAGGATCGTGGGGGGGAGAAGGGGAACTGCCAAGTTATCCGAAGAGGGAGTCTCTGCGGAGGGACCAACTATCTCATTAAAAGGAAAGCCGGGGGGACAAAAGGAAGGGGAAAAGCCTTCTCACACAAAGGGAGAAAGGGGGGGGACTTCTTTCCAGGGAAGGGGGGGGATCGTCTATCCCGCATGACCATTTCAGAGGAAGGGGAGGGGGGAAAAGACCTGAAAATCAAGGACGTCGCCACAAACAGAGAGGGAAGAAATATCTATCGCGGGGGGAATTTCATCAAGGAAAAAAAAAATGAGAATACAAAGAAATTTCATTGGGATCCGGAGGGGAAACTTTGATCGACCGGGGAGCCGAAGAGGGGGGGAAAGGAGAACCTCTTCTTTCCAGAAAGGAAAAAGGGGACGACATCAGAAAAGAGAGAACAACAGGTGCTTGGAAGGCAGAGAAAGGGGGGAAGGCAAAGGACGAATCAAAGAGAAGAGAGAAGGGCTAGAAGTCACAGACCACTATCTTATCTGTGAAGGAAGAGGAAAAAGGAAAGCTGATATTGCCGGCACAAGGGGGGAGGGGAGGAGGGGGGAAAGAACGCAAAAAAAAAAAAAAGAAAGCGGACACCAGGAAGCAAAAAAGGGAGGGGAAATTACTTTCTAAACCGGAAAAACTTTACCCGGGAAAGAGGGAGAGGAGAGCCATTTCCTTTTTCAATCTCTAGAAGACGAAAATCTGAGGGCCAGGCCGGAGGGGCGCGCTGCAAAGGGGAAAGGAGGAAATCGGAGCCGAATCGTCGAAGTCTCAAAAAAGGATTTCAGGGGATAGGGGATGTCACAGGCGCGAGGCCGATTGCTATAAGGGACAATGCGAACGGGTGCAAAGGAGGGGAGAACGTGTACAAGGGAGGGGGAGATGAGGCTATCGTTCTAAAGCGGCCAGCAAGAAGAACACGGCTTCGCTGTTCAGGAATAAGAGCGAATTGTGGGAAGAAAGAAGGGGAGAAACTACTCGAGGAGAGAGAAAACACAACGGAGTAGTATAAAAGAGAGGAGGAACGGCTGACAAAAAAGGGGGAAGAGGGGAGGTGCCCTCTCTTAACAGCCATATGAAAAAAGGATCAGGAGACGGCGCAGAAAGAGAATCGCCCGAGAATCGGTAGGAAAAGAGGGAGGTAATCATCCATCGTCATTTCGGAAAACAAGAAAAAAAAGAAGGACTCGGGAAGTGAAAGGAAAGAATCCCGATCCAGACTACCCAGCTTTTTTTAGAAGGAGTGAAAGCAAAGGGCGAAAAGCGTCCAAAAAGAAATCCAGACTAAACATTTATCCCTCTCTAAGGAGAGAGAGAAGGGTCACTATGAGAACGAGGGGGGGGAGTATTGGGGGAGGGAGTGCGGTTCAGAAAGGAATTTCCAATGGTGGTAAGAAGGGTTGTCCGATTAGGTGGAAAGAGGAAAAAGAACACCTGAAAAAAGAAGGGCCTCGGAAAAGAGAGACGCGTGAAAATGTCTGACAGATTCCGATCGAAGAAGGGGGGGGTGAGGGAACGAAAGAAGGATCATCGGAGGAAGAAAGAGAAAAACGCATTTCTGGGCAGTCTAAAAGCAAGAACGGTTCTCCATGGAGCTGGTTGCAAGAAGGGGAAAGGGCCTGTCATAGAGCCGAAATGAAAAAGGAGGGGGAGGGGGCGAACAGGGAGAAATAAGAGGACCATCGAGAATTACTCCGTGAAGAAAAGGGTCATAAAAAAGGGGAAATCTGTCATTGTGAAGGCGACACTACGGAAGAATCCTTTCAGAGGAAATGCCCGGGGGGAGGCCGTATTATCCAGAAACTCTATCACAAAAAAAAAAAATCTTTTGAAGAAGGCCAATCAGTAAGGGAAGAACGAACTTTGTTTAGGGAAATTTTGTCGAACGAATTCCACCGTCTTGAAAAAAGGGTTCCAGAAGGGAAATATCTCTAAGAGCCTTGTCCGTGGGAAAATGTCAAAGAGAGAGCGATTCTTTTCCTGGAGGAGGAGGACTCGCCAACTCCCAAGGAGTGGAAGTCAGACAAAAAAACCTTGGACGGGAGAAAAAATAACACCAAAAAGAAAGCCTTGAAAGAGAAGCCGGTTTGCCGCAGAGCAGGCACCACTCGCTAATACACATCTGAGAAGGGGCGAGAAAGAAGGGAAAAAGCAGCGAGGGGCTCGCATAAAGAAAGGCAATTCCAAAACAGAAAGTAGCTGGGTCTGGGGAGCAGGGCAAGGGGAAAAACATAGAGAAGACAGCCTTCCCCTGAAAAGAAGGGGGGTTACAAAGGGTTTATCAAAGGGGGGGGGATTCTCATACTTGGGGAAACCGGAGAGGGAGAATCTCATTCTCTTCAAAAAATGAGAAATCGGTCAAAGTAAGGGGGAGAAAGAGAACTCCGAAGGAAAGGGGAGAGCCCTTGCGGCGTGAGATGAATTATGTTTGGGGAAAATTCCCGCCAGGGCCAGACACATAAAGGGGAACGGTGAAGGGAACTCTACATCAGAGTAAGCTCAAAGATTGAGGAGGATGAGAAAGAGGGAAGCTTCGAAAGGAAAGAGAATGCCTCCGTAAAGAGAAAAAGCTGGATGGGGGGGAGGTCCGGAAAAAGAATTCCGGAAGGGGGAAAAAGTGCGTCTCCAGATAGTCGGAAAAATTGCCCATGAAAACGAAAAACCGGGAACCTTACTTTCGCTTCGGCCAGACATAGGGGAAGCTTTAGCGAAAAAGGGCCAGCGAAGCTATCCACGAAGAAATACAGCTCACAGTTCACCCGGCTCAGCTTCTCCAGAAATGGAATCCTTCAGACCGCAGTTTCCAGGAGGGCGTCCGGGATTGTTCAGAAAGGACCTAAAGAACGATTCTCCGTCAAAACGCAAGGGGGGGAACCGTGTGCCTATCATCCAGGGGGGGAACCTAAGATCGGGGGAAAGAAATGGTAAGAAAAAAAAAAACCGGAAGCCTCTCGGGATCTGAGGTATCTCTCAAACAGGGGGGGGAAGGAGAGAGAGAGAAAGAGGAGCGAAAGGAATTCGGAAAGAAAATGATGAGAAACACATCCTCTAAAAAGGGGAAATAGTCGGGCGGTGAAGATTTTGGGGGGTTAAAATTGGGGGAGAGAACACTTGTTTATCCTTGTAAAAAGGTTCAAGAAAGAATCGCGCGAGAGGGGTCTGTGCAACAGAACTAAGAAATTCCGGGGGTTCTAGGGAATATTTTAGGGGGCTTGAAGGGTCGGAGGGGGATGGTGAGAGGCGAGGGCTTTATCCTGGACGTGTCGTGATGGAGAATGCGATTATTAGGTACTATCGAAAGGGGGTGATAGGGGAGATTCGGCCAGGTCTCCGGTAAGGTTCCTGTGAAGTAACCGAAGGGGGGAAACGGGGAGTCTCCGGGGGGGATTAGCACGGGGAAGAGAAGGGTGAATCTGAAAGAAGGAATCCCCGAAAGCATACTCCGCAAAAGGATGATTCGTGTGGTGGTGACTCTTCTTTCGGGTGGGGACGGGCCTAAAAGAAGGGTGTTCTTCAAGCGGGGGGACTTCCTTCGGGAGTTGTTGCGAAAAAAGAAGGGTACGCGGTTCAATCGAGGGGCTTAAGCTCAAGGGGGAAAAGGGATCTTATACCCAGACCTGGAAAAGGAGCAAAGGCGGGCCGGAACAAACCAACAATCTAAGCATGAAAAAACTGCGGGGAGTACTCCTCAGTGCACTAAAGTTTATTCAATGGGGGGGGGTCTCAGAGAAACCTTTGGTCGTCTACGACACTTGAATTTCTTTTAAGGAACTCTGCCAATCCTTTAAAGGTAAACACGCCACAAGATCACCCTTTCTCTCACAAAAGGCGAGTCGTGAAAGCGACGCCAAGAGGAAAGGGGCGTATAATATTAAAAAGCAAGCTGTAGGGGGGGAACTGGAAAAAGGATTTAATGGGAGAAACCTATCTTCACACTCTCGGGGGAAAGAGGGGTTTAGGAGGGGGGGGGGGGGGAGCTCCTAACTGCTCTGAACACCCAGAATCCGCAAGTTCTCCTCTCTGGGGAAAGAGTGGAGGGGGGAAAATTTTGAGCGGCCCACTCATTCTTGAAGCGGGAGAGGCTAATTCAAGAAGCAAATCAAGACTTAAAGTCTTTGGGAAGAAATCTGGCTACTTTCCATGGAAGGGGGCGGGTTGGCGGGAAGTTCGCGGGAAGATGCATCTTGGGGAGGGGGCCTAAGGAGTGCCGACACCAAAAAGGTAATCCCGGAGGGGGAATTCACCGTACGAGGAAGAGTGCCGAGAGACTTAATCGGGAGAAGAAGGGGGGGTTCGCGGGGGAGAAAAAAAAATTACCAAATGTTCCCTTCTGTCTCCATAGGGGTCTCCCCTCTCCATATTTTTCGGAAAAAAACAGCGCCCCGAACAGGACATATAGGATCTTTTCTTAAATAGAATCAAAGAAAAAACAAAGGATACGATGTTCTTTACATAGCAAAAGGTAAAAAGGGAATCATTTTTTTGAGGGGAAGAAAAAAAGTCGCTCTCTTCTTTCTACTGGGGAAAAAATTCAGACCATGGGGAAAAAACGGAAAAAGAGGGGAGGCACGCTCCATTTTAGGCAATAACGGGAAGGGGAAATGCGCTTCGAGGGGAAAGGAGCAGGACGCATCTTTGGGGACGGAGATTAGGACCTCAAAAAGGGCTTCAGCAGAGGAAAACGGCACGTTTGAAAGGTGTGAAGTTGTTGTGAGGGGGGGGGTTGGTGTAAAGCATCAAAGAAGGGCGGAAATCTTAAAATCATGTGCATTTAAATTACTTGAGAAAAGAAAAAAAAAGAGAGAGATCTAACTTTACGAAAGACAATTACTGCCCTTGATCGTCGGGAAAAAATGTCGAAGAGGGAGGAAAAGGCTATTGAAAAAGTCGCGGGATCACGAAAGACGAAAAGGAGGGGGGGCTCAGAAAAAGGGGATGTATCGTGGGAAATGGGGCAAAAAGGCCGGAGGGCGCTGGGATCTTTAGGATGATATTGAGGGATGGGACAGAAACCGATGACGGGGCGATTCGATATGCGGCGACTGCAAAAACAGATCAAAAGGGATGAGGTCCTCCCGAGAGGGCGCCTTTTCAAACAAGAGGGAGGGCTGGAGCAAAGATCTAGAGACAAAAAAAAGGAGATGATTGAAAAGAAGAAAAGAAGAGGTTCTACTCTACATAAAAGGGGCTTCCCTCTCTTAAGGGGCGCACGAGTGAAAGGAGAGAGGAAATATTTATGAATCCTTGAAAAGAAGAGCTAATCGAAAGTAGTTACGCTGTCATGGGAAATGAGAAATTCATCGGAAAGGGGAACGGATCCAGCTATTCTCGCAATAGGGCAGTTTTAAAAGAAAACAGAGAATGGGAGGGGTTCTCCTCGGGAAAAAGAGAGAGAAAACGAGAAAAGGAACGCGCCCGGAAAAGAGCCACCTCGAAAGCTTCCGGAAGTAAAAGTTTATCCCCTCGTCGAGAACGGGGTCGAAGGCCAAAAATCTCTATCGTGCTGAAAGTGGGGAGTAGGAGAGGGACCTGCAAGACAGTTGTATGAAGACCTAGGAACCGTCTTGCTTAAAAGCGAATGGAGGAGAGAGAAAGGGCGAGGAAAATGCCGGCAATCAAAGGCTTTGAAGGAGCAGATCAGGAGGGATTTGGAAGGGAAAAGACTGATCAGCTGCCAAGGAGAAGAAATGTTCCGATCGGCGCACGCTGAGGACTTTGGAGAAATGGGCAAAAGGGGGAAAGCCGATCGGGGAGGCTTGCCGGAAGACGGGGGGCACCCTTCTTGGGGGGAGCAGCCGGTACAAGGAGAAAGTCCTCACTAAAAAAAAAAGTTTCGTGGGTCGGCATCAGAAAGGAAACCGAATCTTGTTCATTTGGGGGAGGGGTGGGCGGAAGGAAACTCCTGGAAGAAGAATCGAAAAAAGGGGAACTGGGGGGAAGAAGGGGATTAGGCCCTTATTCCCAGAAAGCAAAGAGGAATACCTCCAACTGTACAAGGAAGGAATAAAGGAGGGGTGTCGGAAAGGGAATGGAGTGCCCCCGCAGGGGAAAGGAAGGAATCTGAAATCATCTCTTCAAGATCCAAGAACGGAGCAGAATCTCAGAAGGTAACCCCGCTCGGGGAGAGTCTTTTAAGGCTGGAGTAAACCTCGGTCGAACACTCTGGACTCTCCACCGGAGAGATCTCACCATAAAGCAAGAGTGGGAAAAGGAAATAATTCCTTTTGCAAAGGATGGTATATCACCACTCCATCTAATGCAGGGGAGGGAACCTCCTCGATAGGGAGAACTCTCATCAGCGAGGAACAATATCGTACTAAAGGGGTCAGACGACTCTGAGTTATCTTTTAGGTGAATCTTTATTAAACCAGCACTTTTCAGACAGAGACCAAGTCAAGGAAAAGAACCATTATTTAAAAGGTCTCTCAGGTATCACCTGGAAAAAGAAGAACAGTCAGGAAGAGGAAAAGGCTCATGTCTCTCCCGAAAGGGACACTCACAAATAGAGGAGAAGGAACTACCCATCGCCAGGTCAGGAAAAGGGAGAACTGCGAGGGACGCGCGGAGGGGGGGGGGCACAAGGCCCTCCATTATTTGATCCAAAGGGCCATGTCTTGTGGCGATCAGTAAAAAATCAAGCGCTGGGAAAGGGGCAAAAGAACGCCTTCTCCAGACCAGAAAGCTGGTACCAGAAAAAAAAGGGAAAAGAACTCATTCAAAAAAGAGGAACTTCCTACCGGTTCGGCTTTATCTTAAACAAAAAGGGTAAAGGGACTGCCTTCTGAAAACCGCTGGAGGAAAAGGTTCGAGAGGGGAAGCGAAAAGCAAAGAGAAAAACAAGAAGAGAAGAAAAGCTCCTCTTCAGAAGAAGACAGCGGAGATCCGAGCAAGAGAGTACTAAACCATGGCCCGAAAAACAATCGATGACTGAGAAGGAGTAGTTTCAGAAAAGTCTACTCGAGGGCTCCAGGTCCTAAAAATTTCCGCAAGGAGGGAAGTGCCTATCAAAAACTTGAAGTGCATCGCAGGAGTGAAAGGAGATGGCCGCGTGATGTTGAAATAGACGAGGGGAAGGTGTAATCTCTCAGGGGGAAGAAGCTTAAGAAATCAAAACACAACGGAAGGGGGATGGTCCTCTCGGAAAAGGAAAGAATGACTTCCCGTCTTCCAAGGGGAAAAGGATATACCATCGCGGGAGTGTGGCATCATTTTGGGGGGAAAAAGGGTCGGGCAAGGGGGGGGGTGCGGAAAAAGGTTGGTGGGGAAATTCTAATGGCGATGCAGTTTCGGAAAAAATCGAAGGCGCAGTAGGTTAACTGAGGGGAGAGTCCGCTCGATGGCGAAGGGAAAGGAAAAAGGGAAAAAGGGTATCCAGTGGGAAAAGACTTTCTAGAGGAGCAAGAAAAGGGGGCCCGAAAAAACTCAAGCGGGCGCTTCTAAAAGTCGGAGAAAGATACGGACTGGGACTAGCCCGCCGTAGAAATGAGGGAGGGAAGGGGGAACTGGTTTAGCAGGAGGAAGGAACACTTTTTCTAGGGGGGGGGTTCCGGGAGGGGAACTATTTTGGCCTTTAAAGGGGGAAAGTGAAGGTTGGAAAAAATGTCGCGGAAGGAAGAACCGTTCTTTCGAAGGCCATCAAGAGTGGAGGAAAGGTATCTCAACATCCTTGAGGAGAGAAAAAAGGGTAGGCGAAGGAACGAGAAAAGATCCGTAATGCGGTCCCTAAAGTTACTTATCCTCTAAACATCAGGGGGGGGGAAAGCCTTTTTCCGAAGATAAGCTTTTCATGAACCACCGAGTCCACCGTTATATCAATCCCTCAAAAGAAAGGAAAGGAAACTGAGGTTCAGACAAGGAAGTAGGGGGGAATGGCCGTATAAGAAAGGGAAAGCTCACTCATCTTTAGGGGGAGCAGTAGTGGACAGAGGAAAAACTGTCTCTTAAAAGAGTAGGGGAACTAGAAAAGGTGGTGAGAGAAGAAAGATGCGTCAAAGGCCGGAATTCTCCAGAGACTTGCAGGGGGGCGGGGAAAGACCATCACTCATATGGGGGAGGAAAAAAAGGGAGCTCTAATCACTACTCAAGAAAAGAAAGTCTCGGGGAATGGGTCTATCTTTCTGAGGGAGAACGATTAGGGGAGCTCTGGGAAAAGAAATCTTCAGCGTAAATGACTGGTCCATCCTTGAGACCCAACCTGGGGATGTTAAGGGTCACAAGTGAAAACTCGATGATGATGAGGATGCGATGTTCTACTTTCATGGAAAGGACATTTAAAGGAGAGCCTCCGTCTCAAAGGGGGGAAAAAGGGACCCTGAGAAGGGGAGTTGGAGGACATCGTAAGCCATATAAAATTGTGGAAAGGAGTTCATTAAGAAAGAAGAGAGGGGAACTTCTCCTGATGGAAAGAGTTTTTCTGATCTACCGAGGAGAATAGATAACAAGGTTATCTAAACATCTTCCTTTAAGGGGCAAGCAGAAACGTAAAAGGGAGACTCTTCCATTGGGGGAGTGAATGAAGCGTGATCCTAAATAGGAACGCTTCTCATCACGAATTCTCAGAAGGAAGACTACGATCTGAATCTTTCCGACATAAAGAGAGGGGCGTGCAAAATTAAGCGTCTATTATGGGAAAAACCGAGGAAAGCCGGTTTACGATCGTACACCGGGGGGGAAGTGCATGGAAATGGGGGAGGAAAAAAAAGACCGTGAATAAAAGAAGAAAGAGGGCGCTTTAAACCGGGAAAAAGGGGAGATCCCTTGCAGGGGGAAAGAGAACTGGTAATGTCTGAAGCTGCTGTCATGGTAGAGCCGTAAGACGCTGAAAAAATCCAGGTACGATGCGCAAAGAAGGGGTCCTTTCTGATCTGTAGTGAAACATTCCGAGGAAGGATCGCTAGAAAAATGAATCGCGCACAGCATGGGAGGGAAGATTGGGAGTGAGAGGAAGAAGAGGTTACTCATGCGGCAATCAGAGGGACCGTCTTGAGAAACTCTCCTATGCGAGAAGAGCAAGAAAGTAGGGGG
>Ga0179593_1690915_pt1 | contig 21704 bp, 33 predicted proteins | sample CZODoug2_1_08_16_FD_185931 | JGI IMG/M metagenome (GOLD analysis project Ga0179593, IMG submission 185931) | Vadose zone soil fungal communities from Angelo Coast Range Reserve, California, USA - CZODoug2_1_08_16fungal (PacBio error correction) | ecosystem: Environmental > Terrestrial > Soil >...
GGCGTGACCATTAGAAGAAGGAGGAGGAAGAAAAAAGATGGGGGAGTACTAAGTCTGAGGACGAGAAGACAGGCCGAGATGCCAGCGGAGTAGTTTGGGAAAGAAAGGGAGGGCTTTTGGGGAAAGGCGGCTTCAGATCCGGCTGGGGGAAGGTTGAAAAATTCCGTTGCAAGGGAAAAAAGGGGGGTCAGTAAGGAGGGGGAAAAAAATATGCCTCGGAGGAGGGTTCTAGGGTCCTCAAGAAAAATCGGGGGGGGTTTGTCCGGGGTAACGCGGTCCGGTTATTTTCAACGACGTTCAGGCGTATAAGAGTGTTATGCTATGGGGCCGCTTCCGAGACGGGGGGGGGGGGGGTGGGGACCTAGCAACTCGAACATCTTAGGAATGTTTGGGGGGGGGGGAAAAAGTCATGGAGGGGGGGAGAAAAAAAAAGGTCAGGTATATCGCAGCTCATTAGGGCCTATACCAGGGCGGAATATAAAAAAGAAAAAGGGAGTTAGGAAGGGGAGTCAATCGAGTGCTAGGGAGCAGAAAAGCAACCGGACGGCCACTCCTCAGTAAAAAAGGAAAAAAGAAACTTGGAACGGTCAGCATGTTGTTACGAAGGAAGGAAAACTGGTTTCCAGGTGAAGCGGGAGCGAGGGCAGGGACTGAAATAAACCAAAGAGAGATAGAGGGAGGGAAAAGTTGGAGTCTGGATCCAAAAAAGAAAGATGTCGCAGTCTAATGGGATCAAAACCGCTTCAGTAAAGTAAAGGTGGAAAAGGGGGGGACGTTTTCCGCCAAGAGGGGTGACGTGCCCCATAGCTGGAATATTCAGTGGGGGGGAAAAGACAAAAAAAAAGATACATCGGGCGGAAAAAAAAATTGACAGAGGGAGAGGGACCATTCTTGTCGGTTCGCTATGGGGAAGAAAGGTGGAGGAACCGGAGTGTATAGCTCCGAGCGCGGCGGCGACCTACCGAAAAAACATCAAAGGGGAGACAGACAGAAAAGTATGTTTATCTTAAGGTATTGAGTATGAATTTCGCATACTCGCGGGCATTGGGGGGAGGAGATGACAGAAAAATGCCTTGTGTGAGACGCAGGGAAAGCCGCTAACGTTACTAGAAAGAACCGGGGGGGTAAAAGAGAGATTAAGGGACCCTTCAGGAGGAAAAGGGAAGACGGTAAATATAAGTTTCTTCGCGTCCGTCTAATAGATTTATTCCGGGGAAACTTTAAGAAGGAAAAAAGAGTAAAACTAGTGTCATTGCGAGCACCTTAGACAAAAGAGACACGTTCGCGATCCCGTAAGGAAAGATAAAGAAAGGGCGACGATAAAAAGAGAAAGGGCCGAGCTAACCGGTGATAACGGCTTTGGTGGGGGGGTGTCGGGAACATCGAAAAGGGGGGCTAACTAATAAGGAATTTTATAGTGGCGTCACGTCTTAAGCTCGGAAGGGGGCCAAAAAAGAGGGAACCTGGCCAGAGGTCATTTTCTCGGCGTTAGAAAGTTCGATATAAGGGAGGCTAGTGAGTGGAGGTTGCGAAGGTGTACAAGAAGCGAGGAAGGGGGCTTCTTGCAAATCATAGGAATGAAGGAAAAAAAAACATGCGAGGCGAATCGGCGGCCTGGGCACCAGATGGAGGGGCGCGCGGCCAAGGGCTGGATGGAAGAGGAACTTTTAAAGGTAAACTTGCTGCTCTGGGGAGCTAGCGTCCGTAAGATAAAATCATCTTTCAAGATCAAGGGTAGGCTTACGGTGAGAAATCGGGGAGGCCGGCTAAAAGGTAGAAAAATCATTATTGAGGGGGGGGGAAAAAAAAAAAAAAGTGCAAGAGGGGGGGGGCAACTCATCGTCGTCTCTGAGATGCCATATGAAAAAAAGGGGGAAAACTGTAGAACTGGCAGAGTAGACATCCTAGGCTTATTTTTCTCAAGGAGAAAAGAAGGGGAAAGGGGCATCGTGCGTGTGGGTGTTCCCAATAAAAGTCGTTCTGGGGGGGGGAAAAAAAAGGTTAGGGAGAAGAAGAAAAAATCTCATCGGGGGGACGTGATTGCAGTATTAGGGAAATAAAAAAACGTACAATATAGTAGGAATTTGGGAGGAGTCAGGGAAGCGAGATTCTGGGGGGAAAAAAAAAAAACGGCATGTTCGTTTTCCAATGAGGGTTTAATAAAAGAAAAAGGGGGGGGGAATTGGGTTAGGGCTTACAGCCGTGTCAAAAGCTATAAACGAGGGGAGGGGGGTCAAAACAGGCATTTATCGGGTATGAAGAATGGAGTTTAATAGGTTGGACCAAAGAGACGGAAGTTTCTTCCACGCTCTAAGGGGAAAAGAAGGGGAGGCTGGGGAGGGGGTGGTTCAAAAAACAGAGGCCGTGTAGATAATTAGTCAGGAGGGGGGGGGGGGCTCAAAACAAAAAAAAAAAAAAAACGGAACGGATGCTGGGGAAAAAGGGCGGAGTGGGTAATGTTCGTAACATGGGCAGGGATGGAGTTCTTATAGGGTCGGGGGGGGGAAGAAAGGAGTGCTGGGGCTTCTCCTAGCATGAAAAGGAGAAGGAATAATACAATCAAAACGTAGTTAAAGAAGGAGAAATGCAATCTTTAATCATTCAGAAGAGGGGGGGCAGAAGAGCCAGGGTTCGCTTGCTAAATTGGCGTTCAATTGAGAAAAGGGAATACGAGGAGAAAACCAACGGTAATGTCTCCTCAGCTAAAGGGAAAATCAAAGGGGAAGAACGCAGCACGCTGTACAATCTTGGAATTTTGCAAAAAAGGGAAGATCTACAGGCTGGATACCTAACTAAGGAAAGGGCACTCCACTGGGCCGAGGAAAAGGGGAAGCGGATGACTAAATGAAGGCCGGTCTCTGAGGGGGAAAAAAAAGGGAAAAGAAGAAAGATGGAGAACATGGTTGAAAAATTGTTAACCTAGGCTTTCGTCGGGAAGTAGGACGCTCGGGGGGCGCTGGGGTAATTGTAAAACGTGGGGAATCGAATTGTAATGTCAAGGGGGGGGAGGGAACAAAGACAACAGTTCTGTCTCGCAAAGGTGGATCCGATTAACTTAAAAATTGTAGATTTAAGGAAAGGGGGGGCAAATGTTCTTGTAAAAAACTTAGGACAAAAAAAAAGGGTCCAGGAGGCCGGGAAAATGCTACCGGGCAAAATGGCCTAGTTCGGTTATAGAAAACTCGAAAAGGGGGCGGACGCGTGGGAGTTGGGCACGTGGAGAGAAAAGAGTTGTAAAAAAAAAAAGAATTGTTCAGGGAAAAAAAGAGGGGGGGACAAGCTTGGGCCTTTGCGTTCAATGCACGCGCGTTCTTCATCGGATAGGAAGCAGGCCCATTGTCATGGACTCAGACTGAAGAAAAACCGAGAGGGGAGGTTTCATAGACTATAAAGGATTCTTTCAGCTTTAAGGAGAAAAGCATCGGGGGGGAAGGAAGGGGGAATGGGAAAACAAAAAAAAAGCAGGGCGGGCAAGTTGGACCGCAAAAAAAACAAAAGGGGGCGGGGAGGAATCGGGGGGGGGGTTAACGCAGGAGCAAAAACTTCTAAATAAGGTTCTTATAGGGGCCTAAGAACTGACGGATACACCGGCAATCCACATCTGCTGATGACTTGGAAGTTCAAGTAAGCTGTCAAATTGACTGAGGGGGGATGTCGGAAAAAACAGAGGGACGAGAAGTGGCCGTGCACGGCCTCGGCAGTCTGTGCTTGTGCACTGTAGATAAATACAAGAATACAAAAAAGGTTTACTGAATCAGGTTTTTGAGTACTGTGAAAAAGGGAGGATGGCACATAAGGGAAACGTATAGGGCTCCGCGGGGGATCAAAAAAAAAAGTGGAAGGGGGGGTAACCTGCCATTTTGGGAGAGGGGGGGGGAAACCGCGCGCGATGCAAAGTCCGAGTATTGGGGGTAAGTCGATCGTCGGGGGGGAGTGGCACTGACGAATCGGCGAAAACGAAAACCAAGGTCTTCAGGGTATCAACCAAAAAAAAAAAAAAAAAAAACTTGGCGTCTTGCGCTGAGACCTTTCAAAGAGGGGGTTTAAGGTCTCAGATCTTGGGGGAGAAAGGGGAGGGGGGCCGAGGACTCACAGAAAAAGAAATATGAGAATTGCATAAAGAAAAAATGGACGATGGGGGGAAAAAGAGAACTCCATAACATTCATGAATGGCGATTCTGGGGGGTTTGAGGGCTTTGGACAGGGAAAAGGGGGGGTGACTTCTTTCGTTTTAGGGGGAACAGGGACTTTCAGGAGGAGACAGAGTAAAGGAAAAAAAGGCATTGTATGAAATAACAGGGAACGATATTCGCATGCTACATAAGTGGTCAGAAGAAGGACGGGAAAATGGGAGGGTTGGGTGAAGTCAAACGAAGGTCCCCCTCGAATTCCAGCGGGGGTGGTATCAAAAAAAAAGGAAAAAAAATAAAAAAAAAAATTGAAGAAGATCTAGGGAAGGGGGCTTTGTATTTCGGAATAAAAGGGCAAATATTTCACTAACTCTGAGGGGGGAGACCTGAAAGGAACGACTCAGACGTATGATCTAGGGGGGGAAAAAAAGGGAAAAACCTGCTGGACAGAACTTGCGCTGATTTCTCGATGCTAAAAAAAGGGCCGATCAACAAAAGGCAATGAGAAGGCTGCTTCATGTCACCGTGGGGGGGAGGAAAAGTCAGAGGGGAAAAAAAACGCAAAGGTACAGCCTGCAGTCAGTGAAAAGGGAACGGGGCAAGGCGGAAGGGGCTCGTAGGAGATCTACGGAGAAACAATCGAAAGCATTCTTGAGAGGAAAGAAAAAAGGGAACAAAGGGATTTGCTGCAGACTCTGCCGCACGACAACAGGGAACAATGAAAAGAAAATAGGGGGAAAGAAAGGCTGAAGATCTAAACTCACACTTGAGGGTCGAAGGGAAAGACCTACGGCCCTGCCTACCAACAAAGGAAAGTCTGGAAAAAATGAAGGAAATACGCCGTGTTTCCTGTGGAGGCTTATTTGCAAAGGGATGTACATTCGACAAGGGGGAAAAAGGAATTCGGGGAAAGCTTCAAGAGTTGAACGTTCAACTCCTCATCTCTAAAAACCTAGAAGGGAGAGGGAAAGAGGGTGAATGGACAAAAGAAGAAAAAAATGGTCGCCCAAGATTTGATTGTAAGGAAAGGAGCTGTCACCGGCTTCGTAAGTGAGAAAAAAAAAAGCAACTGACGGAGGGAGGAAGGTATATTGGGGTTGCAAGGAGCGGGGGTCTTGGCCTGCGAAAAATCTTTGAAAAGGGGGTTAGAGGGAAAAAGGGCCAAAATATAGCGCAGGGTAGGTTTTTAAGAAGCGTCATGGAGTAAGCTCAAGCGAGGGCGCTTTGGAAAGATAGCACGGGCGATCTTCTTTTGGGCTAGCTCCGATGGAAGTTAGGGGAAAAAAACAGAAAAAAGATCCGTTCTGTCAAGCGCCATTCGATAGGTCGCCGAACTCATTAGAGAAGGGGGTGGAGAGTTACATAAATAGGGTTCGGCTGAACGCGAACAAACCGATTTTTCCGCGCGTATCATACGGAGAAAAGAGGGGTGATCGTGGGGGAGGAAGCATGAGGGTACGTCGTCCTTCAGTAGAGTCGCTTCTGACATCCAGGCATTCGCCGTTGAAAAAGAAGGTGGGGGGGAGATGTAACCTTGACCGAGTGTCAAACTAGACCGACTAGACAAAGGAGGCACGGAGCGCTCGTGGGAGTAAGGCAAACGGGTGTTGCCACATAGTCAGAAGAGTAGAGAGAGGACGACCCGTCTGTGTCAGGAGCGAAAAACGCGGGCAAAAGGATCTTCTGTTCGTTGGAGAGGAAAATTCGCAGAAGAAAACAAAGGACTGGTTAGCGGTTCTTGTCGCGAAGGGAAGGTCAAAAAAATTCAGGAAGGGAGACAAAAAAAAAACTAGCGCGATATTTAATAGCAAATGAAGGGCTTGGAGAGGGGGAAAAGGGATGTCGAAGGGAAGGGTACTATCCATTGCTCGACGGAGGCGACGCCGCGGCCAACGAACCTAGGCCAACAGTCAACAGGGATGCAAAATTTGAAAAAAGCAGACTCCTTTTGGGAAGGATAGATTGGGCAGCCGGAAAGTCTACTCAACTTAGGACTCAAATCCGCACAGAAGGGTGAACGGGTTACTCAGCGCGAAAACCGTTAAAAGCTGGTGGGAGGGGCGCAGCTCCGCAAGATTGAGACGGACAGAAAAGAAGAAAAAGCGAGCCTAATCCGCCAGTCTCAAAGTTAGGAAAAAAAAGGATCAGACGGGGGAATGGCAGGCGACCCGGTATCAAGGGTCGCACGGAAAAGAAGAATCGCGGAGGGAAAAAAGAGATGGAAAGGCTGTGCAGGGGAAAAAAGGGTTTTGGGAAAGCATCTCCCAAGGGAAAGACTGATAAAAAGAGGGGAGCGCGGCACCGGAGCCGTCAAGGAGTTGTCGGCGTGACATGAAGCCTGGAAAGGATTCAGAAGGGGGACCAATGTGAACGTTCAATTTGGGGGAACTTCGTCTACTTTCTGAAAGATTGCGAATGGGAAGGAAAGTATTCAAGGAAGAGGTGCTCCATATGGACCGTAGGGGGAGAGTCCTGCACCCGCACGGGTTGAAGCGCCGGGGACTTAAAAAGAGTTGCAAATCGTCCTTCCGCTTTTCGGAAACTAGGGAACGTAGCGCTCTCGTTCAAAAAAGTACTGAAAAAAGGGAGAGGACTCACAAAAACAGCAATGAGAAGGTTAGTTCAGTGGAATACGGGTTGAGAGGGAAAAGAGGATAAAGAATTTCGAAAGGGGTCCATCAAAACCGCGAAACTCCTAACTCCATTTCCCACGGAGAGAAAATAGCTCGAGCGTGACGCGGCGGCTATATTCATGTCGCGAGGGACTGCGGGTGGGCGCAAAAGGGATGTGGAAGGAGGTACAGCATATAATAAGGGGGGAGCAGACAAGAGTGAGGTCTAAACGGCAATGGATTAAGACGTTGTGGTTGAAACAAAAGAAATGCGGCGGAAAGGCAGTCGTGGCAAGATTGTAAAAGTTCCGCGAAATCGGTCGTGCAAGAGAGAAAAAAGAGGCTCGGGAGTGAATTGACTAAATTCAAAGACATCAGTGGAGTGTAGTTACGGCGGTGAAGAAAGAGAGGGGAAAAGGAAAGGAATTCACCCAAAAACAACACCCCCCGCCCAACCCCCCCCCCCCACAAACCCCCCCCCCCCCAAACCTAAAAGAGACAGAAAGAGGAGGGAAGTGAAAACAGGGCCATTGGTTGGTGAACAGAGTCATCTTGACAGAAACTTGTAGGGGGGAGGAAGGGGAAAACAATCTCACAGCGCAGAGTAGATGGTCTGATGTGCTTTAGGAAGTTTTAACGAGACTGGAGGAATGCAATACTCTCTATTGAGGATTGGACAGAATCGCTCTCACAAAAAAAAGCCGGAAGGGAAAAAAGGGAAAGAGATCGAGTGGGGAAAGCCAGAAGATAACTTCGGCTGCAAAAGGGTCAAAGAAAAAAAGGAAGAGGGTACTAGGCTCTACTATTGTTTCTGTTGAAAACGTCAAGTCCCTCAAAAGAATGTCTAGGGAGAAAAAGCATGAGGGAAAAGTGTTGTTAAGGCAAACCTCTTGAGCCGTTCAAGGGGAAAAAAAGTGGCAGAAGAACTGGAGGGGGGGGGAATTCAGGGTCAAATCTCAAAGCTGAATCTGGCTGGCACTTCTAGACACGAAGGGAGGAAGGGATTGGAGGGGCGAGTAATTTCTACATCGCTCGAGCTGTGAGTCGAAAAATTGCTCAAGGGAGGAGACAGGGAGAGAGGGCATCCAGTGAAGGGATGCATTGTACGCAAAAAGGAAAATTGGATATTTGAGGACATTTTACGGGGGGAAAAAACGAAGGCCGACAAGACTTGCAGGACAAGAAAGGAGGGGGAAGTACCATGCCAGCGAAAAGTGGCCGCTAGTGCGAAGGACGTCAAGGGGAGGGAGGTCATCAAGGTCAAGGCGGGCCTAACAACGACGTTACATGGAAGTAGACGCTGAAATTGCAGATGGGGGGGCAATAAAGGACGTCAAGGGACGTCAAGGAAGGTGAAAGTAAATCTGAAAGAAGTTCAAAAGGGGAAAAAAGGGGGGCGGAAGAATATGCGGACGTAGACGGGCCGTTTGCCTATGGGGGGGGGGGGTGGGCGTGAGAGTCAATCAAACGTGGTGCCTCGCGCTCAGGACGAACTAAAAAAAAAGGAGGGGGTCAAGGAAAGGCGGCGACTGGCGTGCGTCAAGACTCTATTCGATTAAGCTTTTCAGGCAGGGGGGGGGGGGGGGGGGAACAGGAGGAACCCAGAAGGGTCGTATGCAAAAAAAATAAAGGTGACATTGCCTCTCAATGTGGGAGACGCACAGAGGAGGAAGAGTCTTAGAAAAGTATGGACAAAAACATTCTCAAACATGGGTTTCAAACTCTATCGGGGAGAACGAGGAAAGGGGAGGTGGTGTGTGGGTGTTTGACCGAATGCAAGGAGGACTTTTCGATGTCTGCCTCGCGGCTAATGGGCAAAGAAGAAAAAAAATTCAAGGAGTCAAAACGAGGAGGGCGGACTGGAATGGCGAACGAAAGTCTTTGTGCATTAAGAACTTAGTCTTGGCGTAATCGTTCTTCAGAGGGGAAAAAGGGTCGAGGGAAAGGAAGCCGAAGGCGTTTCGCTTGATACCAAATAGCGGTGGGGGGGGGGCACTCATCTACTGCAACGGTCAGAGAGGAAGCAAACGATAGGCAGGACATCAGAAAAGAGAAAAGGGGGTCTGGTGGTAATGTTGCTGGAACATTTAGTGTAACCAGGAGAGGGGCAAAGAATAGAATATGATAATAAAATGAATCAGAAAAAGATCCGTAACCGTCGACAATGCTAAGCCTGCAAAGGAGGAAAAAAAAAAAAAAACCTCAGGGGGGGGGGGGGAAGTCCATCCTGAATATTCCTAGCTGTAGAAGTTCAAGTTCATCTCATGACCATCTAAGAAGGGACTGTCTGAAGAAAACCAGGCTGCGAAAAAACCGTGCACTAACAGAGTCGAAGAAAAGAGCTGAAGGAAAAAACGGAGAAGTAGAAAATAACCCGGGAAAGGGCGTTGCCGGAATAAAAATTGGAACAACAAAAAAAAAATATGAAGAGTCAAATGGGCTGGGGAAAATCTCAAAGACTCTTCAATTCTAGGCTGTCATTGGGCGCCAAGGGTAAAGAAATATGGGGATGTTGCCCCGGAGGAGAGAAATAAGATAAGTTCTAGAAATCTATCCTTCAGGAAAAAAAACTTCAAAAAAGAGGGAGATGGGAGATAGGGAGAAATAGACCTCGAATCTGTGAAAAGCGGAAGCAAAAAAAAAGAAGGAGGTCAAAACATTGTGGTAGTATGAAAACATCGCGGGGGGAAAATCTCGGGATAAAACGCTCGGACAATTTACCGGCAAAAGGAGGAAATCCTGAAACTGGACGCCACTAATTTGTCAGGCAGGGGGAACAGGGTTGGGGTTTTTCAGAGCTCGAGGACGTCTCGCGGAGAAGAAAAAGTCGGAAGGGAAAAGGGAGGCAACTGAGCCCGCATTGCGCAAAAAGCGGCGGCGGAACTGAAGGCGGAAAAAGGGGGGAGGAAAAAAAAACGACTAAACGAAAATTACGTAGCCGTAAGGTGGTTTTAAACTCTAAAGGACGTCGAAGGAATAAAACTTCATTACTAAGAACAAAAGGGCAAGAAAGAGGCGGGATTGCTCTGCGGGGGCGGTGTAGGCTGTCGCGGCGAAAAAGAGCGGAAAGGGGAGCGGATTCACCTAGATGAAGCCAGTGGGTTGGAAAAAAACTAGTTGGCCCGCCAAAAACGGCGTCAAGGGGGGGGAACGGGATCCGAGGAGGGAAAAAGGGTCTTCGCCGGATGTCACGGTCGGGAATAATCCAGGACACGGGTCTAGGCCACAATGCGAAAGCCAAAGAGGGGGGGTGCATAGGGGACTTGTCGCTGTGCGAAGTTAAAGGTCAAAACAGACAGGCAGTCAGGTTCAACTGGGAGGTCTGTGGGGTAGAAGAAGATTGGTCCAGGATTCTCCGAGTGTTGTGACGGGGCGCGAAAAGCTTGCGTTTGTGCGTGGCTGGGGTCTCCTGAAAGGTCTGCTTGAATGCGGCTCAATACTGCAGGGGAGGGGAAGGGCCGGAATAAAAGGGCCGCGACCGCTGTGCCCAGTCCCGCCTAAAAGGGGGGGGGGGAAAGGTTTGGATAAAACGATTCCGCGCTAAGTCTGTTTCAGGGGCTAAGGGCCGCGATTTTCGAAAGGATAGTAAAGGGAAGGCTCGAAAAAAAGTGCGCAGGGAGTCAGGTCGTTGGAACAGCGCGGAGCGAGGTAAGGGGATGTCTTGAAGGGGGGGCAGTCTTGGTAAAAAAAAGGGAGGTGGGCCCCGAAAGGGGCTTGTAAGAAGAGGGGAAAGAGGTTGGACCCCCCGCCCATCACGGAGTGTAGAAGTGAAGAGAAAAGGGCTTGACTCTGTCGAGGGGCGAAATGAAGGAGGGGGACCGGGAAGGACTGCGCCTTTCGAAACTCAAGCAGGCTAAACTTCTAAAAACAGGAAAAAAGGAGGAAACAGCAAAGTGGAAAAATTGTCCACTGGCATCAGGTGTTGGAGTTTGGGTGAAAAAAACCGTAAAAAAAGAAAAAGTGAAGGACCCCCTCAAGCAGATGTTGGACTCAAAGGAAACTGCATCCTCTCTTCGGGTAGTCTGGAACCACCCGTTAAAGAGACAGAAAGCGCACAAAGGAAAAGAAAACGGAACTGAAAAAAACAAAAAAAGGACGTTGAACGGCTCCAAACTCTGGAAAAGTAAGAGCAAGTAAGACCTTCCCAGAAAAGAGCGGGGGGGAAGCCGGGGGGAAGGAGAAATCGAAGGGAGCGTCGAAAAGAAAAGTGAATTCGGCGAATCGTGAGAAGAAACCGTGTTGTATGTTATGGGGTTGTGACATCCCAGGAAAAGGGGCGACCAAAGGTTGGGGAAACTTGCGGACCATGAAACGCGAAGCCGAGGGTCATTGTCAGGACGCAAGGAAAAGCGGGAGGGGTTGCGCGGCTAGCGCGAAGAAGAGCGAAAAAAAAAGTGCAACTTCAATACGGGAGGGTTCCGTTAGAAAAGAGGGAAAAGGTCGAATTAGCCATTTAAACGGCGTGCCTATTTCTGGAACGCATATTCCACTTTCGGCCCATAGGGGAAAAAGAGGTGGGAAAAGGAGAAATCACTTCGGCACTCATAAGATAACGAGCCGATCCTGCTAATGAGGGGAGGGTCCTGAAAACGAAGTAAGAATGCTGATCATTACGAAAAATCGATCAAACAAGGGAACGTAAAAAATCAACTGAAAAGCAAAAAAAGGTAGCTGATGGCATGGAATTCTCTACAGGAGGCTGGAGGAATATAGAAGGACGAAGCGGCGTGGGAGGGGGCGCAAGAAAGTGCTCAGTAAAGGAAAGGGAGTGGATGCGGAAAGTCTGCTAATTTAACGGCCGGAAAAATACAAAAGTGGGCCGTTAGTAGCTAACTTAAAAGTGAAAGAGGAAGATCGGCAGGGCAGATCCGCAGGCGTGGCAGAGGAGCGGGTGAAATCGGGGGTGAAACGACAGCTTCGGTCGTCATTTCATATCGAGGAAAGTGCTCGAGGGAGGGGAGTTGGAAGAAGATGCAGTTCTCAGCGACTGGTAAGGAAACTGGTCATGGTCCTTAGATAAAAATGGATCAAAACGGTTAAGAAATGTCCAGATGGGTCGTGAAGGGGTAGGAAAGGAATTTAGTACTTTTAGAACAGACGCATTTTAAAAAAAAAATGGGAGCGGGGGACTACTTAGTGTGAACGCGACAGTGGGAGGGGAAGTTCTAAGAGGAGAGCTTCAAGGGGGACAGCAGATGCTTCAGTATTGGACCTTCTAATCAAAAAGAAAAAAAGGGTAGGGATTAAGGAGAGAGGCGAAGGGGTCCAGCAAGGATAGCTGATAGTTTGGATATCCAAGGAGAGAAAAGCCTGGCGGGGCGGTCAAACCTTCCACGAATCTTAAAACGGCTGAAAGAAAAGAAAAAAATGCGGGGCTGTCACTCTGAAAGGCTCAATGCTTGGCAGGGACAAAACAAGACAAAGGGAAAATTCGTTTGGGGGACAGCAGGGGGGGAGAGGGCTCGCAATTTTAGAAATACGTCTATCCCAACATCTAGTGTGGGGGAAAGCAATGGGGGAGAAATAGAAATCGAAGGCGCGTCAGCTTTCTGAACGGGGAAAAAGGGATGAGCACTATTTATTTCTGGGGGGCAATCTTGGCCTAAGGGGACTCGGGGGAGTGAGAGGGATACGCAGGTATTCGGAAAAAACGCCTTTAGGGGAGATCGGCAAGGACGGGAAGGGAAATTAACGGCGTCCGTCAAAAAAAGCTGAAAGGGTTATGCTGACTGGCCTCAAATTGAAAGGAAAGCGGACTGGGGTAACGCGCTGCCGGCAAGGAATATGCAGCCGGCAGATAGCTGTCCGGAGAGGGGGTCAAAAGGATGTGGGCACGAAAAAAAAAAAAAAAAAAAAAAAAAAAAAAAAAAAAAAAAAAAAAAAAAAAGCGGGAACTAATTTTGGGAGAAAGAAGGCTCAACAACTTTCTTCGGCGGGGAAGGAAACAAGGCTAAAAAAAAAGAAATGCTCGCATTTTCCTAGTCGCGGGAAAAAAGTACGAAAAGAAAGTAAGTTTAGACCGTCGATTCATGGAAGAAACAGTTGAAAAACGGTAATTGGCTACGTCTTAAAATTTTCTTTCCTGTTGAGGGTATGGGGGGGAACCTTCGCGATGGGGGGGGCGAAAGGGGCGTACAGAAGAAAAGTTGCTAATCAACTCGAAAGGCGGCAGAAAGGAAAAAATGAACTTTTTACCAAGGACAGGTCTCAAAAAAAAAAGGACGCTTCTGGCGGAGGTAACGGACCGAGCTGGAGAACAAAGGGGATTCGAGAGGATTTCTTCTAAAAACTGGGATATCAAACAAAGGCAGGCAAAAAAGGGGAAAAAGGCCCTTTTCTCTATATGCGAAGAGGGAAACGCAAGGGCAGGTCTTTTCGGCTCGCGACGTTGGAGAGGGGGGGGAGAGAGGAGTCCAAGGGGGGGGTAGAAAAAGGAGGGGACTGGAAGGGGGATAGATACGAAGCGAAGAAAGGAACTGGAGGGGAGGGGCTATCTGTCGGGATGGCGGGGTTGGGGTGTAGAGAGCCTAAAAAAGGGTACCTAGCGTCTGCAGCAAAAATAAAAGATGTGTCGGAGCGGGGCTCAAGAAAAACAAAGCAAACACCCCGCTAAAACAAACTCAGTCTCAGAGGGAAGATTCGAGAGTTATTCTGGTTGGTTGGATGGGAATTTTTTGAAGGTTTTCCGGCTAAGGAGGGGAGAAGGGTGCCGCGCGGGGAAATTCGCTCTATGCGGAATCAGGAGGGACATGAACAAAGGACAATACTTACAATAGGGATAAAGGGAGAAAAAAAAGAGTGGGCGGTGGGTTTAGTCCACCTGCTCGGATTCAAAAAAAAGAAAAAGAAGGCCTATGTCTTGGGGGGAAAAAAGACAAGAAAAACGGTAAAGCCCGATTTGTCTTAGACGAAGGGGGCGTTTAAGTAAGGATTCGAGGGGAAGAGAATAGGGAAAAGCCAACTGGTCCAAAAAACTGTCAAGGGACACGAATGCTGATAAAAAAAAGGGGACAACGGGAGAACTTTTCCTGGAACCAACGGTTGCAATGAAACAAAGGGAAAGTGCAGAAGGCATTGCATGCGGGTCGGTAGCGTGAAAGGGGAACATAAGAACTCCATAGGAGCAGTCAAAAGTCATTGAGAGATTCAAAAAAAGGGGAGAAGCGAGAGGCAAAAAAAATAGAATCAGCTCAGATTAGACCCCACCTACACGTCCTAATGTTGAGAAAAGCCTGAAAAGAAGGCAAAGCGGAAAATCTGGGGGGGAAGAAAAACAGAGACGGCGTCGGGGAAAAAATCAACTGAAGAAAAATACGAGAAAAACAAGAAGATATCACAGGAAGAATCTGAGACAGACCGAAGAAGGTGGCGCCTGGGTAGGCTCATAGACGCGGCCTATCCGTGAACAAAGGGTAGAAACAGGAGACCAGTCCCTAGTCGGGGGGGAATTCCGGAGGCCGTCAGAAAAACTCAATTTCGCAACTAAAGGCTGGCTGAACAGAAAAAGACGGATGCTGGGCCAAAAGCCGCGGAAGAGCGAAAAAATGCTTCGGGCAAAAGATATTTTTCGCGGCAAGTACGCTAAAAAGGGAGAGAGGGGCGCGAAGGGAGCTCGCGCGGTCAATCTGAAAAAAAAATAGCGGAAGGGAGCAAAGAGAGAGATGGACTGGGCCTGAGGGAGAAAAGGGAAGGGAGTCCGTGCCGGGTGCGGGAACGAATGTGTAGTTATTAGTCGCTTGGAAGGAGAGCATAAGCAGACTCAGGGGAAGATGGGGGGGGCCTGCGCAATTTATAAGCAGCATCAGACGCTGAGGGGACGCGACGTTTATATTCTGGAAAAGGTTCGCGTTAGTGAAAAAAAAAAAAAGGAAATAAAGAAAGGGAAGGGATCAGGTAACAAGATCTGGGCAAGAGCTTATTGGTCGGGGAAAGGAGGGAGTTGTTGAAAAAGGGGAGACAGCGGCGTGGGAAAAAAAGGTTCAGAATAGTGGAAAGGACGCGAGCCGGGATTGGGGAGCGAGGAAAAAAGGTCCGAAAAATCTGGTGAAGTTTTGGTTAAAGATCTCGCGGATGGGTCGGGAGAGAAGTCTCAGAAGAAAACCAAGCCAGGCAAGCGGGTGGGTCTAAAAAAGAAAAGGGTGCGTGCTGTGCTGAAGTTCCTGAAAAGGAGAGGGAAAAGAGAAAGGGAAAAAACGAAAAAAAAAAGTGACCGAGCAGGGATATCTGCAAATTGGATTGTACAAGAAAATCCGGGGGCGGGGTTTCGTGTCCGCCGCTGAAAGGAGAAAGGGAACAGCAGAGAAAAGTCAGGCGATCGTCGGCGTTGAATAAAGAAAGGAAGGGAAACAAAACGGGCGCTAATGCTGGGGGTCGGGAAGGTGAAAAATTCGGGACCAGCTGGGGAAGCGTAGCCCCAGGAAATATTCAGGGGAAAGAGGACCTTCAAAAAGAGGAGAATGGGTAAATTGCGCAATGCCTTGAGGTCGGCGAGGGAAAGTAAAGCTCTGGTAGAAAAAACGAGGCGCGGACCGGCAAAAAAAAACTAAGGTGCTCGATAACATTGTAAACAGAGGTAGGGCAACAGCCCAAGAAAAGAGAAATGGAGGACTCTTTGTGGGAGTAAGTCTTAGGCGCAGTTGCTAGGACAGAAAAGGGTTGAGGAAGAAAACTCGCTTCTTGCGGGGGACTCCAAAAAAAACCGGGGCGAGACAGAAGCTCCGATAGATTCATCGAAAAGAAGGAGGAGCTGGAGTAATCTTCACGGCTCAAGAAAGATCAGTCTAGATAAAAGAAGTCGGGACTTTTATGGAAAAAAAAAGGGTGAGGTTAAAACGGCAACGCTGGGCGAGCAAAATACGCTGGAAACTAGAACGCGCCCGCCTAGAGATAAAAGTCCAGGAAAGGGAGAAGATGACCGGGGGCAAAAGAGTTGGGGAAAGAAAGACAAGACCCGTTTGTGAAGGAAAAAAGAGGAAAGAGGTCATAGAAACTGCGGTGGGAGACCAAGATTGGTCAGCTGCTTAGTTCCTAAGGGTGCACAGGGGAGGAGTCTCCTCCGCATAATATTGCTGAAACAGAGGGGGAGTCGAGGGGGGCAAACTTGGTGGCGCGCGTACAATAGCGAGGAAGAAAGGCAGAAAAAACGCACTCCGGGAAAGACCCAGAAGGGAAAGGGTATTCCCGGGGAGCTAAGAATGGGAATCGACGGGCAACGGCGGCCTGGGGCCGGGATCTGAAAAAAACAGGGGAACATCTCGCAATAAGTTGAGTGAACTGCGATTCGGCCGGCGAAGTGGGCTGGGGAGAAGGTCGAAATGAAGTCTAGAGGCGCGTGGAAGGCTCTCAAAAAAATGAGAAAAGGTGGTCATGCTTCAGCCCAGGTCACTTCTGGCAAAAAGGACTAGTTCCGGCATGCGGTTGGAAGGGGGGGGGGAAGAAAGAAAAAGGAGATTTCGGGCTGTGCCGTCGAAAAAAAAAATCGCAAAAAAAAAAACTGGGGGAAGGGGGAAAGAGAGAGTAGAAAGTTCTTAGTAGCGGGTAATAAAGAAAAGAGCGTCGCAAAGGTGAAAAACAAAAGTAAAAAAGGGGAATTCGGGGTATTTTAAAACAGGAGAAATCTGGCAGTAGGTAGCCGTTCAAAGTCCGGGAAAGTGGGAATTCAGCTCACGGAGAAAAAGGGACCAAGGGAGTTTAAGGTCGTAGGGAAATCAAAGAAGAGACGAAAAGTCGTGGGCTTTGAAATTGACCGCAGGGGAAGGTGTGGGGCGGGAGGGGTTGGGGGCATCTATATCATCTAGTTGGGGGGGAAAAAAAAGGAAGGGGCTGAAGGGGAATATGCCACCTGGTCCTCTGAAAGGGCCTTGAACTGGGGGGGGGGGGGGGTAAGTGAAAAGAAGGTCGGAAGTGGCTTATCAAATCTTAAGGGAAGGAAGCTTCTAGAAATTGTCCGAGAAAGCTTCACAGAAAACAAAAGACGAGTAGGGGAAAAGAGATTGCTATTCTGAATCATATAAAGACTTGATGTGTTAATCCGTAAAATAATCCTAGAAGGAGAAAAGTGTCGGAAAAAGGACCTATCAAGAGATGCGCTACTGAGGCTATCTCAGTCAGAGAAGCACGGATGAAATCTTCTTGAAAAAATAAAAAAAATCCTTACAAGCTGGAAAAGGGGGGGAAAAAAAAAAAAAAAAAAAAAAAGAGAGTTGTCCTGTCACGCTGATTCCGGTAACTTTGCGGGAACTCGCAAAAAGTCAAAGGGGTGATGAAAAAATCGTAAGTCCTCGTGAAGTCTGAAAAAAAAGTTTCAAAAGGAGACACTATTTATCCGTAAGTGGTTACATCTGGGGAAAAAAATCGTAAAGACCTCTCTGCAAGCATTGGATTGGCGGGGGAAAAAAACATCAAGGAATTGCAGGGGGGGGAAAAAGCTCAGACGCCAAACAATCCCTTAGTCGTCGTTTGGGGGGGGGAAAGGAGCCCGAAACGAAGGAAGGGGAAAAGAAGGGATTGGAAGGGAGGCACGGGCTGGGACTGGAAACATCATAAAGGCAGAAAAAGAAAAACGCGAATACAAAGAGGGGGTGTAAGCTGGAGATTTGAAGCGAAGGAGAGGGGGGGGCCCATTAGGAAAAATTTGGAGGGGGGAAAAAAAAATCTAGGAATTCTCGCTCGTAGCGGCGTTCCGAAAAAACGCTACGAGGGAGGGGTGGCTAGGGGATTCTGATAGCTTAATCGCCTAGAGGCTCCTGTGGGGCAGTCGGCGGATCGGGAGACGGAGGAAGATGGCGGACGGACTCGCCGGCCGTTTTAAAAGAGATACGAGCGCAGTGGGTTTCTGCGGTGACGCTAAAAAATTATGAAGGGCAAGCGTCGTAACCGCTCCTGGAGAGGAGGGGGAACGGGAACAAGGAAAGTGTGGGGCATCGAACGGGACAATGCTAAAGGATCAAAGGAAAAGGGTGAAGCATAATGGGGAAAAAACATAACCCGGTAAAGGGTCTGGGAGACCAAACTGGGAGATGGACAAAAAAAATCCAATATAAAAGGGGGAGGAAAAAGTAAAGCTGAGAAAGGCTGAAGAGTATTCAAGAAGGATTGAGGGAATTTTGGCTAAAGGGGGGGAAAAGGAAGAATGAAAAGGAAGAAACTGGTCTGTTAATTTACGTTGTTCAAAAACAGATTACGGGGCTAAAAAAAGAAACGGAGGCCGGGGTAAAGGAAAAGGTGGCAGGGGCTCTGAAGGGCGTTTAACGGTCTCAGCTCTGGGAAGGAACTGCTAATCTGGGAAAAGCTGAAAGAAAGGGAGAGGTGGGAAAAAAAAAAACTGAGTATGTCTATCTGGCTTGCAAAAATCTACTTCGCAAACAGAGTTTGTCAAATGGGGCAAAAAGGAAACTGGACAGTTCAGAATTGTTGTGAAAGGTTCACGTAGTTAGGGGGGGGAAAAGAATCGTGGAAGACGTTAGCTCAAATGAGGCTTCGAAAAACAAAAAGGAGTATTGCAAGCCTGGGGATGAAGTGCGAAAGAAAGGGAGGTGGCGGGAAGTCGGCTACCCGATTCCAAATGTTCCACAGCTGGGCAGGTCAACGGAAATCCAGCTTACCAAGAAAAAAATAGCAATTTTACTCCGCTTATGACTGGGGGAGAAAACTGGTCAATGACGGCGACGCGGGAAAGGGGGGGGGGGGGGGGGTGGGCGACTGGGGGGGGGGGGGGGGGGGGGGGGGGGGGGGGGGGGGGGGGGGGGGGGGGGGGGGGGGGGGGGGGGGGGGGGGGGGGGTGTGGTGTGGGGGGGGGGGGGGGGGGGGAGGGGGGTGGGGGGGGGGGGGGGGGTGGGTGGGGGGGGGGGTGTTGTGGTTGGGGGGGGGGGGGGGGGGGGGGGGGGGGGGGGCGAATTGCCTCCGATAGGAGAACTCAAGAAATATCTGATTTACATTACTTCTCGTGGGAGGGAAGGGAAAAAAAAAGACTACGAAAAAAAATGGCATTGCTAGAAAAGAAGAGTGGAAAATGGCTTGCCGAAACAAATGTTCAACTAATCAAAAAGGGTAAAGGGGGGGTTCTTCTCCAGTGGGGTAAGTTTGCTCCTTCGAGGGGGGAATGAAGAGAAGGCTACATAAAGCAAGTCTATTGGAAGGACTTTCAGGCGGACTAGAAAGGGGAGCTGAAAGAAAGGGGCAAAAGAGAAAGGAACTATTATTATCACACCGACAACAAATGGGAAAAAAAAGTTGTAGAACTCGCGGACAAGGGCATACGTTTAAGAAAAAAATTCTGAAGAACAGGAAAAAGAGGAGAAAAAACATAGGGAATCTCGCGGGAAACCGGGGACTCAGATCCTATAACAATAGTGGTCTCGGGGAACTCCGGAAAAAAAATTATTTCCGGATAGGTTAGGGGAAAAAGCAATCAAGAACTTGAATGAAAAATGCAAGGAGAAGACAGGAGATCAAAGGGGGGAGACGGAAAAAGGAGAGGAAGTGGGGAAAAAAAAAGAAGCTTCAAGGGTGTCTGAGGTACTAAAAAAACATCGTCGCTGAAAGATTTGTGAGGGGTGAAAAAAAAAGCAAGATCAAACTTCAAACGCCGGAGGGCAGATCATCTAACATACAACGGAGAGAGTAAAAAAAAAAAAAGAGAAGAGGAAAAGGTCATTGCAAGGGAGATTGTCTTGCCTGCATCAAAAATCTGGGTCGTGCGGGGAAAAGGGCATTGAAAAGATGCAAAGAAGTTAGGGGTTGTCTATGAAGGGGGGATGGGAGGCCAGTGCGTCTTCAAGGTCGGGAATAAATGAGGCCTGGGAAAAGTATTGTGAGTCAGAAAGGGTAGGGAAAATAAGCCTCCCATGGAAGGACGGGGAAAGCTCATAGAAAAAGCGCGGCAAGGCTTGGGGAGGTCAAAAAACGGGAGGTATGGGGTCTTCAAGTGGCTGTTCGAATCTCAAAATTGTCGAGGCGTAAAAAAGCGGGGGGCGACCGAAAAGAAAATTGTTGTGAAGTGGTTGGGGGATCCTACGCTGTAATCCCTTGGAGGGGGGGGGAAAGTAAATTGAGGGTCGAAAGGCTAAAAAATCTAAGAACAGGCTGCGGCGAAAAAAAGACCTTGGCTATGCTGTCCTTGGCGGAGGAGGGCAGACGGGAAAGGAGAAGAACCCGGAAAAAATATCTACCAGCCTTGTCGGCTGGAGATGCTACATTTTGGTTGGAAAAAGAAAAAGAAGAGATTAGGGAAAAAGGTGGGAGAAAAGTCGCGTACGAAATTAGCAATTTAACTTTAGGAAAAGTCAGGCGGAAGGGGTACGCTAGGTAGGAAGAGTGGTCAAGAAAAAACGAAGTTCGGAAAACTATCAGGGGGGAAAGGGGGGACCTATCAGGTGGTGCCTTGCATCGGGATCTGTGGGGGAAAAAAAAGTTGGAAGGGTTCACCTCGACGCCTCTCCATAGAAATTTTGTGAGAGAAGTATATAGGAGCGGAAAAGGGGTGAGTGTCGTAAAAGAAGACGCAATTGGCATGTGTACTTATCGGATAAGGCTAAGGAGCGGGAAACTTCTGTTTGGAAAAAAAGGCAAAAAGCAACAGAAAGAACAACAAGGATGACAACCAGAAAATAAGAGTGGGGACAAAGAGGGTGGGAAAGGAATGTGGAAAACGCGCCGGCGGGGGATACTACACACCCTCCGAAGTTTGAGAAAAAAAAAAAAACTTCGCTCTCTGCGACGACAAAGAATTTAGCGTCAGTATAGAACAGACAAGGGAAAAGAGGAATAGCGGTACGGCAAAACCCCAGAGTCAGTGAAGGCCGGAGGTAAATAAAAACTTCAAAAAAAAAGGTTGGGCCGAGAAAAGTGAAAAAAGACTGGGTCGAAAGGCATAGGAGAATCGTCGACAAACGAAGAAGAGGAGGAAAAAAAGGAAGGTCGGAAGAACCGGTTTTATGGGAGGGGTTCGCATCTGGCAGCCATTGAATATTCAAAAAGAGGACCAGTAAGGGGGGGGAAATGGGCTCGTACAGGCAAAAGTGAGAGATAAGGCTCTTAGATGTCGAGGGTCCAGGAGGGAGATAACTGGAAAAAAGAGAGAAGTGGGGTTCGTGGACATAGTATACTCAGAAGGGGGGAGGGGGGGGGGGGCTATAAAGAGGGCGTCTCTCCTGTGGCAGATGTAAAACGGAAGTGCGCTCCAAAAAAGCAAAAGGGGGGAGAAAAGGGAAAAGGGCCGGAATGCCGAACTTTAGGAGGTCGTGAAGAGGCCCCTGGAGAAGATAGAGGTCGAAACGTGGACATCCGGCGCAAATCCGAAGAAAATATTTCGGCGTGAAGAACGCGCAGGAGGAAATCGGAGTTAGAGTATTGGTCAGAAATCCGCTGCCTCTTGCAAAAAACCTCAAAAACACTTAAGAAGGGGGAGGGTACGGAATGAGAAAAAAAGATTCGGCGTCATATGAGGTACGAGGATAAGGGCGGGGGGAAAAAGGGGGGGTCAAGTCCAATTTTGTCGGTACGGTGGGCCGAAAAAAAAAAGAGTGGGGCCTGGGGACTAAGATACGAGAAAAAAGAGTTTGTTCGCACGACCATCGAAGCACTCGAGGGGAGAGTGGGCCAATGAGGGGGGAACTAGTTCGTGGGGGGGGGGAAGGGAGAAGGGCAAGGCGGGACAATCAAATGCGATGTGAGGGGAAAACTCAGGGCACTCGCGGCCAAGTGGAAAGGGTCGGGAGGACGGGGGGGTAAGGAATTATATGAAAAACTGGGACCACCATCATTGAGGGGTTCAAGGGGGGGAAAAACAATTTCTTTGGGTTACAAAAAGGAAAAAATAGGAGTAGCAGTATACTTGGGCATTGAAAGAAAAAGGGCCGTGGAAGGAGTTAGTGAAATGTCTTGACGGCGAAAAATGGAAAAAAAATTCAGAAGGGTGCGGGATTCTCAAAAATGTGGGGAAGTGAGGGGAAAAAAGGGGGCC
>Ga0179593_1819263_pt1 | contig 21700 bp, 42 predicted proteins | sample CZODoug2_1_08_16_FD_185931 | JGI IMG/M metagenome (GOLD analysis project Ga0179593, IMG submission 185931) | Vadose zone soil fungal communities from Angelo Coast Range Reserve, California, USA - CZODoug2_1_08_16fungal (PacBio error correction) | ecosystem: Environmental > Terrestrial > Soil >...
ATTTTGGCGGCCACTGTGAGGGGGGAAGGAAAAGAAGGGTTTTCAGGGTGTCCCCTCTCGATTCAAGAGGAGGGAAAAAAACAAAAACTTTCGAGTGAGGGGCGGAAGGGAAAGAAAAAAAAAAAAGGGGGGGCGGATGCGAGCGCCACTTGCGAAAATGCAGGGAAAAAAAAAAGGGGGGAAATCTGAGGTTTGACGCGTGACATGAACAAAGGGAGGAAAAAAAAGGAAAAAAAGAAAAAAAAAAAGACAGATGTCGATGTTCGGCGATGGCTTCTGTTTGAAGCAAAGGAGGAAAAAGGGGGAAAAACGTAAAAGGAAGACGAAAATTTCACGACGAAGACAGAAAAAAGGGAAAGGGGGGGGAGGAAGACGCATCCCATCGAAGTACCGGGCCACAAACTTCACCGGAAAAAAAGGGGGGGGGGGCGAGTCTGCCTCGAGCATCAAGGAAAGGGGGAAAAAAAGGGGAGAATGGCGGCCTTTGCCTTAACTGGAGTACTGCGAGGGCAAAAAAGGGGTGAGTAAAAGGACATCGCGAAGGGGGGGAAAAAAAAAAAGGGGGAAAAAGGGAAGTCTTCCTCTTCACACCTATAGGAAAAAAAAGAGGAAAAAAAAAAAACGGGAAAAAAGGTGCAATAGCAAATGCAAGCGCCGAAAAAAGAAAAAAGAAGAAGAAAGAAAAAGGGAGGGGAGTGGCGAAGAAGCGCAGAATTGTTTCCACGCCATCCAGAAAACAGAAGGGGGGAAGAAAAAAAAAAGAAAAGGCCCAGTCAAATCTTTGGCAGACCGCCAAAAGGGAGGGGGAAAAAAAAAAGGAAAAAAAAGAAAAAGACGCGTAAAGCAAAGAAATTGATTGTCGCTCACAATGCTGGTGGGAAAAAAAGCAAAAGGGGAGAGGAGGAAAAAAAAGAAAAGCAAGGGAAGGGAAAAGGTTTTGTTCCAATCGCGAAGGAAGTAAAAAGAGGAAAAAAAAAAAGGGGGAACCCCGGCCGTCAAAGCACTTTTTCAAGGCCGGAGTTACGCCACCAGGGAAGGAGGGGGAAAAAGAAGGGGGGGAAAAAAAAAAGACGGAAAGGAAGGCCGTGAATTCGGCCATGCTGATAAATTGACGCAGGGGGAAAAAAAAAAAAAAAAAAAAAAAAAAAAGGAAGGAAGATGGGATGGGTGAGCAAAAACGCCATCCTCAATCCCGCTCGGCGGAGGGAAGAGAGGATAAGGAAGACAGTCCGCTCTTTTTGCGAAAAAAAGGGGAAAACGCAAAAATTCCGATCGTCACTTTCATGAAAAAAAGAAATGCAAAAGGGGGGCCATTTCCAAGACTGGCGGCCAAATCCAGCGGGGAAAAAAAAAAAAAAAGAGGAGGGGTGTGGGAGAAAAAAAAAAAGAGGGGGAAAGGCAAACTGTAACTCCTTCTTCTCTCCACTTAAAATCGTCGGTGGTACTTGTAACCAGAAAAAAGAGGTAAAAGGGGCTCTTCTATTTCCACATCCCGCCGAGAAGAGGAAAAAAAAAAAAAAAGGCGCCCTAAATTCTTATCTATCCACCCCAACCGAGGAAGGGGAAAAAAAGAGAAAAGGTTTTAATTACTCGACGCCAAGTAGGGAGGAGAAAAAAGAAAAAAAAAAGGAAAAGGGAAAAAGGGAAAGGAGGAACACCGAGACCCAGCAGCATGAACGCACATATTCTCTTTATCCAAATGGTGAGCACTAGGTGGGTGGGGGAGGGGGAAAAAAGAAACCATTGGGGAGCCGGGAAAACTATGCCAGATCGGGGAAAAAAAAAAAAAAAAAAAAAGAAAAAAAGGGGGGAAAGCTCCAGGCCGACTCCGTTCCCCTTCGGTAAATCTGAAAGAAAAAAAAAAATACCAGGGAAAGAGTTCCCGGCCTTGGGGGAAGGGGAAAAAAAAAAAGGAAAAGGCCGTTTTTCATGAGCGTGGTCCACGCCCTTCTGGGGGAAGAAGGGGGAAGCCGCAATTGGTCGAATCGGGGAAGGAAAGGGGGGGGAAAAAAAAAAAAAAAAAAAAAGGGGGGGCTAACGAAGAATTATGTGGCCTTTCAATGCCCCTGCTGGGGAAGAGAAGAAGGGGGCGGGAGGTTTTGAACGCGAAAGCCTTTCCTCGGTCCCGCCCAGGAAAAAATTTTGGGGAGACTTCAAACCTGGGAAGAAAAAAAAGGATCCGGCCATCGTTTTGGTGGGGGCAAGGAATAAGAAGGGACCGCTCCGTTAAAACAAAAAAAAAAAGGGGGGGGGAACGCTCATCGGCTGGTATGTGGCAAATTAGCCGCGCAAAAAAAAGGGGGACGAAAAAAGTCCGGGTTACAAGTACCACCGGCCCGATTTTCAGTGGCTCGAAAACGGGAAAGGAGGGGAAGGAAAAAAAATTGGAAGGAAAACGCGATTATCGCCTGGCCACAGCAGGGAGGAAAAAAGAAAAAGAGAGTTGCCGCCCAGTCTTGGGCAATGGCCCCGTGGAGCAGGGAGAAAGAAACAAAGGGCTTTTCGTTTTGATGCAATGGAAGGGGAAAAAAAAGAAGGAAGGGGGGGGGTTTTGGCGTCGCCATCTTCCAACAAAAAAAAAAAGTCCCAAAAAAGGGGCCCTGTAAGGGGGGGGAGAAAAAAGCGCGGGCTTGTTCCGGAAAATATCGAGTAAAAGGGGGGGGGGAACGGAAGCTAAGCCGGAATGCGGGGGGAAGGGGAAAGGGGGGGGGGGCTTCAACCAATCAGCCGGAGGGGAGAAAAAAAAGAAACCTTGGCTTTCGCGGGGGAAGGGGGGAAAAGAGAAAAGTTTATTCAGCCAAATGGGGGAAAAAGAAAAAAAAAAAAAAAAAAAAGGGGGAAGCGCGCGCCAATTTTTTTAAATTTAATTTTTTTAAAGAGAAAAAACCAAAAGTGGACAAGTGCTTGGACGCCGAAAAGGAAAAAAAAAAAAAAAGTCCAAATGATCGTTAGCAAGGGAAAAAGACGAAAGGAACAAACCTTTTCCCGAACTGGGGGGGGGAAGGTAAAGAGCCGTTTGGGACATCGCTGCCTGGGGGGGGGGGGGGGAGGGGGGAAACCCGCTTGTAGCGACAATCAATGGTGCGGGGGGGGAGAGGAGGGGAAAGACACGCGGGGGACTGGAAGCCGTCGCATGTTGCTGTTTCTTGACAAAAAAAAAAAAAATGGAAAAAAGGGTCCTTCTTCCTTCCGAGGGTAAGGGGGAGGGAAAGGAAGGGGGGAATGGATTGCGTGGGGAAAACATCTACAATCTGCCGCTCAGAAAAAAAAAAAAAAAGGCCAAAAGAGGGTTTGAAAACCAATTAATCGTTAGCGGAAGGAAGGGGGGGGGAGGAGGCTGCATTTCTTATTGCACGTGGACGAAGTGCGCGAGGGGGGGGGAAGGGGAAAGAGCGGACTTCCGCTGAACATTGGAGAAGAAGAAAGGAGGGAAAAAAAAAGGTGGGGACATGACAGCGCATGTCCCCCCTCCATTTTAAAAAGAAAGGGACGAAAAAAGTTAAATCGTCCCCGAGGGATAGAAAGGCCGATCAAGCATCCGTAACAACCCCGGTAAGGGGGGAAAAAGTTTGTGGGGGGGGGAGGCCGGGGGAAAAGGGATGCCCTCGTGTCAATCAGAGGAAAAGAAAAAAAAAAAAAAGAAGTGAAAATTTTTCTTCCTTAGGGAGGGAAGAAAAAAAAGGGAAAGAGAAAAAAGCCTTTTTGCTTCAAATAAAAAAGGGGGAGAAAGAAGGAAAAAAAAAAAAAAAGAAAAGAAAAAACGGGGGGGGCAAGGTTCCGTGAAACGGAAGGAGGGGGAAAAGAAAGGAATCCGCTCAACCATTGGGGAAAAAAAAAAAAAAGAAAAAAAAAGTTTGGTGGGGGCCGCATTTTCCGAAGGTGGGAGAAAGCACTCCGCCCCAAGGGCCAAAGGGGGGGGGGAGGAAAGAAAAGGAAAAAAAAGCCACATCGAACGGTGAGGGTACCGAAAAAGGACGATCAGACACCCTGAAAAAAATTCGGAAAAGGGGGAAGGGGAAATGATTTCCAAACCGAGCACATCACAAAAAAGAGAGTTATTGGTATCGAAAAAAGAAAAAAATGGGGGAGGGAGAAAAGAGAGCGATACCAACTAAATAATTTGGCGGCCACTGTGGAGGGAGAGCGAGAGAATTTTTTTCACAGGGGGGCAAAATAAGGGAAAAAAAGGAAAAAAAAAGAAAACCGTTTCGATGCTGTCCTGATTCCTGCGGGAAAGAAAAAAAAGGGGGAAAGGGGAAACTGAGAAGGACCTGCCCAAAGTGGAGGAGGGGGGAGAAAAAAAAAGTGGGGGGGAAGGGGGGGACAGGAACCCCGGCCTAAATCGCATCCGGGTCACGAAACCATTTGAAAACGGAAAAAAAAGGGAATGAAGATCGTTTTGAAGCAAAAGGAGGGGAAAGGGGAGAGGGGGAGGGAAAAAAAAAAAAAAAAAAGGGGGAAACTCGCTCCGACCAGTCTGGTGGAGTGGGAAAAGAAAGGGGGGAGGGGGAAAAAAACAAAACACAACTTCCACCGACGGTTTGGGGAAGGGAAAGAAGGGAAAGTGGAAAAGAACCGTACGATTTAATCGAGGAATTCTTTATCATGCGCCGGGAAGGAAAGAAAAAAAACAAAGAATGTCATGTCCCAAAATTTGGGAGAGGAAAAAAAAAAAAAAAAAAAAAAAGGAAAAGGGTCCTTCGTTTCACCAGATCGAAACATCGCCACTTCGGAAAAGGGGGAAAAGAAAAAAGGAACACGGAGAAGAATAATTGTGCCCAAACCACGAGCAAGAGAGGGGAGAAAAAAAGGAAAAAAAAAAAAAAAAAGGTAATTTGCCAGCCCAACCAATAACGCGAAAAGAAAAAAAAAAAAAGTCAAAAAACGCAAACCATGCTACGGCTTTCCAGGTAAAAGGGGGGAGAAAAAAAAAAGGAGGGAGACGAACAATGCTGGTGGAAAACTCCCAGTCCCGCGATGTCCCCAAACCGAGCAGGGGGAAAACAGGGAAAAAGAAGGAGGTGGGGGGGGTGCCATCTTCGATTGAATCTAACGATCAATTTGGAGGGGAAAAAAGAATGAGAAAAGGAAATTTTCAAGGGCGGAGTCTCCACCAGGCCCGATGGGGAAAAAAAGAAAAAAAGGACGGGAAAAAATCCCTTCGTCATCGAAAAAAGGGGAGAAAAAAGGGGGGGGAGAGCTGTTTGGATGAATCGTCCGAAGCCCAGCAATGGCCCAGAAAAAGAAAGGGGAAAAGGTAAATCCAGCCTCCATTCCAGAAGAGAGAAAGGAAAGGGGAGAGGTCACGACAAGCCCGCGCTTTCGAAACCCAGCGGAAGGGGGAAGGTGGACGATGGGGGGAAAAAAAAAAAAAAGGTGCATCAAACTAAAAGCGATGGGGGGGAAAAAAAAAAAAAGGGGGAGAAAAAAAAAAAAATCCGCTGTTGATCAGGACAATTCACCTGCCAACTGCGCCTGGCGGCGAGAAGAGGGAAGGGGGGGGAAAGAATCAAAAAAAGAAAGGAACGTCTCGCCACTGAAAAAAATTCGGCGTGGGGAGGGGAAAAGGGGAGGAGGGGAAACTGCGCCGGCCCCTAATTTTTCCCACAACCCGCCCGAGAAGAGAAAAATGGGAAACACCTAAAAGAAGAGAAAAAAACGAATGCCGACCGCCGCCCTGATGGATTGAAGCCAAGTTGAAGGACGAAGAAAAAAAGGGAAAGGGACAGGGCCGCGGTTCAACATGAAAAAAGAAAAGGAAAAGAAAAAAAAAAAGAAGGGACCGCCCACATAATTCCGGAAGCCAAAGGGGGAAAAAAAAAAAAAAAAAAAAAAAAGAAAAGGAGAAAAAAAGAAAGCAGATCGACCAATTGCGGCGCTTAAAACCTATTCCCATAAGCCGTGACCAAGGGGAGAAAGAAAAAAAAAGGGGTTGTCCAAAAGAAAAGGCCTACTCTGTCCCCTTCCGGGGAATCTCTCGAAAAAAAAAGAAGGAAAAAGAAGGGACGAGTCGGCCCCTGGCGACTGGCCAACAAATTAGCGACGCTCAAAAAGGAAAGGGGGGGGGGAACTAAAAGGGAGGGGGTCATCTTTCTTCCAGAGAAAAAAAAGAAAAGGGGGGGGGGGGAAAGGGCTGCCGCCCCGACCAAACCGAGCTCACCCAATTTGCTAAAACAGAAAAGAAAAGAGGGGGGGGGAGGGAAAACCCAAAGGGTTCTCTCTCCTTGCGGAACTGGTGGGAAAAGAGGGGGGGAAGGGGGAAAAAAAAGAACGCCCCTTCCCCCATGGAGTGAGGAGGGGGGGGGAAGGGGAGGGGGGGAAGGCATCGGTTTTTGGTGGCTCTAATTCCGCCATTTTCGGCGCAGAAAAAGTACGAAGGGAAAGAAAAAAGGGGGGGTTACGCCTCATCGTCCTGTAAAATTTTGCAATTAAAGAGGGAAGGGGGAAACCGCAGGGAAAGGGTACAAGGTACCAAAAAAGAAGAAAGGAAAAAGGGGGCGTCCTGCCGTGTCTCACATTGATTGGCCCCCCGGGCGGGGGGAGGGAAAGAAAAAATTGAGGGAAAAGGTTTTCTGAAGCAACAGCGGATTTGCCGCCAGTCCTGGGGGGGGGGAAGGGGGGGGGAAAAAAAGGAACATATCCTTTTCACGTTTGAGGAAAAGGAAAAAAAAAAAAAGGAAGGGGGGGAAAGGGGGAAAGAGTCAAGGAAACCCTTCCGCTTGGTTTTTCGAAAGGAGAAGGGGGGGAAGGAAAAGCATTCCCCTCCGCTATGCCGTGGGAGGGTTGCCTCACCTTCAAGAGGGAAGGGGGGAGGAAACTGGCTTTTCTGCCTGATCACTCAGCGTAATTTTTTTATTAGAAGGAAAAAAAAGGACGAAAAACGCGGGAGCGCTCAAAGGGGGGAAGTGAAGGAAGGAAAGGAGGGAACTCCGCCTTGAAAGTGCTGAACGACTGGGGACGCGATCGGCAAAAAAACGAAAAAAGAAGTTTCCTCGCGATTGGAACAAAAAAAGGGGAGAAGGAAAAGGGGGGGTGGGGACAATCCGGGAAGGAAGGGGGAAAAGGGGGAAAAGGGAAGAAAATTTTTCTTTTTGCTTTACGCAATTAATAACCGAAGGGGGGGGGGGGGGGGAGGGGGTCGAGGTTGCTGGTCCCTTCCCAAGAAGGTGGAACAGAAAAAAAGAGGACGCTCCGCGTTAATTTTGTGCTGGGCACATTTACTGTTTGCGGGGGGAGGAGGGGGAAAGACTATCTTGCGCTGAGGATTTTTTTCTTTTCCGCCCAAGCAGGAAGCTGACGGGGGAAAAAGGGGAAAAAAATTATCTTTAGCAGGCGGGGGGGGAAAAAAAAGGGAAAGGGGGAAGAAGGGAAAAAGTTTTGGACAATGCCGCGAAAAAAAAATGTTGGAGAGGAGGGGGGGGATTAAATTTTGAGGGACGGCGCAAAGAGGGAAAAAAAGAAAGGGGGGGGAAAATGACACCCCCCCCCCCCAGCGCATGTCCCCTCAGGTGGAAAAGAAGGAGGACCATTAAAATCGTCCGGAAGAGAAAAAAAAACCGTCCGTGACGTTGTGCCCGGTCCTGAGGAGGGGGGAAAGGATCAAGCCTTTTTCCACTCACAGGAAAAGGAAAAAAAGGGGGGAACAATTTTTCGTCTTCCCGCGGCCCGAAAGGAAAGAGAAAGAAATAAAAAAAAGACCTTTTGCTTCAACGAGAAACGAAGTTCCGCCGAACATCGACAAGGGGGGGAAAAAGGGTTCAAAAAAACGTGCTTCCGATTTGTTTAAGGAAAAAAAGGGGGGGAGCAACATTTTTCGATTTTCTTTTGGCGCCGGAGGAAAGGAGAAAAGTTGGCCCGAAGGGGGGGGGGGGGGGGGGAAAGCAAAGTGGCGCTCGGGAAGGAAAAAAATGAACGCATAATCATCCATAAGCAAATCGAAACAGGGGGGGGGGGGAAAGGGGGGGGGAAAAGGGAAAGTGGAATCGAGCTTAACACCCCCCTGAAAAAATGGAGGAGGGAAGTTTGTTTTCGATAGGAAAAAAAGGGATTCACAGAAAAAGGCCGAAAAACTCTTTTAGTTGGGGGGAGCGAAAGGGAAAAAAAGAGGGGAAAGGGAAAAAGAGAGAGATACCACTCCATTATTTTTTGGCGGGCCAAGGGGGGGAGGGAAAAAAAGGCGCAAAACGGGCACGCCGAATTTTTGGCAAAGGGGGGAAAAGAGGGGAAAAGGAGGACGGTCCCCTTCAACCGTTCCGATTGCTGGCTGATTCGGGAGGGGAAAAAGGAAAAAAAGGGAAAACGAAAAAGGGCGAAAATGCCCGGGCCAAAAAGTGGAGGGGGGGGGGAAAAAAAAGGAAGGGGTTTACGCCTTGCCCATTACCCCGGCCCCTTAAAGAAAAAGAAAGGGGAAAAAAGGATGAAAAAAAGGTTCGGCTGAATGCTCTCCGTTTGGAAGAAGGAGGGGAGATGCAGGTCCGCCGCGAATACTAAACTTGAAAGGAGAAACCAGGGAGGGGCGGAGTGGAAAGCCCTGGAGGGGAGGAGAAGGAAGCCATCGAAGGACCCGGGCACAACTTCACCGGACGGGTTGGGGGGAGAAAAAAGGAAAAAATAGGGAATCGATGATCCCTTGTATCAGGAGAGGGGGGAGGGAAAAGGGGGAGGGGGGGGGAAAGGGGGACTCTACAATCGCGGAGGGGGAAAGAAGACCCTGGGGCACCATATCTAAAAACATCGCGACACTTAGGGAAAGGAAGAGAAAAAAAGCTAACGATATTGTGCCAAACAAAACGCGAAGAAAAAAAGGAGTTGGAAAACTCATCCCGCCACAAAAGTAAATTGGAAGAAGGAAAGAGAGCCCCCAGAAAACCTTCCCATTCCAAATCTTGGGGGGGAAGCAAAAAAAAAAAAGAAAAAGAAAAAAAACGCCTTCCCTTCTCCACATACAAAGCGGCGTAAAAAGGGAGGGAAGGGGGGAGAAAGGAAAAAAAAGCGATTCCCCAACCGATCCTTAAAACTTGAAAATCCCAGTTGCAAGGAAAAAAAAAAAGGGGGGGGAAACTAAGGAAGGGAGTTGTTTTGCGGTGGGGGGGAAAAAAAGAGGAAAAGTTTTTCAATGTCGGGAGGTACTCGCCCCACCATGCCCGATGGAAAAAAAAAAAAAGTGAAAGGGAAGTCCTAAAAAAGTTCGTCATCCTAGGAGTGAAAGAGGGGGAAAAAAAAAAAGGAAAGGAAAGGAAAGAAAAGGGGAAGCCCAATCGCCGATGGGATGTTGATCAAAAACGCCAGCACGGAGGAAAGAATCGGGGGGGTCCTGACATCCCTCGCTTTTACGAAAAAAAGAGGAGGAAAAGACAGATTCCGAGCGTTGCAATTTCATCAAACGAAAAAGAGGGGGGGAAGGAACATTGCAAAAGGACTGGCGTCAAATCCGCTGTTGATCAGGAAAAAAAGGGAAAAAGAAAGAAAAAAAGGAGGAAAAACGGGCCCATCAATGTTAGCACGGCACTTAAACTCCTTCGTCGCTCCACTGAAAAGAGGGGAGGGGGGGAAGGGTCCAGATTGAACTTCGCGGCACTAAGTGGAAAAAAAAAAAAAAGGGGAAAGGAAAAGGAAGAAGCGTGCCGCGCCCGACAATGCGGATCGCGCCACCACCAAGGGAGAAGGAAGGAAAGGGGGTGAGACTACGCCTTGGGGGTCGGGCCGAAGGAAAGGAAAAAGAAAGAAAGTGCCGCGATGCCGAGAACCAGCCGCATGGAACGGCACAATAATTCCGAGGGAAAAAGGGGGGGGGAAAAAGAGGAAACCCAAAAAAAAGAAGCAGATCGAACCATTGAGGGCGCAGAAAAAGAGGAAAAAAAAAAAAAAAAAAAAAAGAGGAGGGGGGAGTCCCGCTACTTTTGTTGCCAGTCGCCAGGCCCTAACTCCGGCAACCAGAGGGGGGGGAGAGGGAGTGAAAGAAAAAAGAGATGAAGATCCGAAGGGGACGAAGGAAAAAGAGAGGGAAAAAAGAACCCCGCCGTTTTCCCCAATGATCGGGGGGAAAAAGAGGGACAAAGCCCCCCCGCAATTGGTCGAATCTGAGGAAGGGGGGGGAAAAAAAAAAAAAAAAAAAGAAAAGGATCGACCAATTTTGGTTAACGAGAATTATTGGAAGGGAAGGAAGAAAGAAGGATGGACTTTGAACGCACAAGCAAAAAAGGGGGAAAAAGAGAAAAAAAAAAGCCCCCCATGGGGGCGGTCCGGAGTCCTGGGAGGAAAACATGAAATAGCCTGGTCGGCAAGAGGGGGGGGGGGGGAAGAGAAAAAAGAAGGGAGTTTCCTTTCTGCGCCGTCCAGAAAGAGGGGAAAGTACCAAAAGACATCGCGGTAATTGGGGGAAGGAAAGAAAAGAGGGGGAAGGAGAAAAAAAAAAGAGAGGTCGGTTCACAAGTAACCAAAAGAAACAAAGGGAAGTGGCCTGTGCTCACATGGGGAAAGGGAAAAAAAAAAAAGAAAAGGGAAGGGTAATGTCCTGAATCCACAGCCGGATTTGCCGCCAGGAAGGGGGGGGGGAAAAGGAAAAAAAAAAAAAAATTCGCTTTTCGGGTTGAAGAAAAGAAGAAGGAGGGGGGGGCGTCTCCCAATCCGGGAAAAAACGCGTTCACCAGGAAAAAAAAAAAAGGGGGAAAGAAGAAGGTCGGAATATCGAAATGGAAATTTCCGCAAGCATTCTCAGGGAGGGAAAAGCAGGGGGGAGGTTTTTTTTTTGCGCACCAGAAAACAAAAGTTGAGGCCATTCCTTGCTTCCGCCCGAGAGAAAGGAAGAAGGGGGGAAAAAATTTCCCTTCCCGAGATGACTGAAATGATTACCGCGGGGAAGAAGGGAGAAAAAGGGCAAGGGGGAGGCTTACTAAAAAGGGGAAGGAAAGGGAGAAAAGAGATCCGTTCAAAACTCAACAAAAATTAGGATTCCTCGCGATTGGAAACAAAAGTTTGCCCTGAAAAAGAGAAGAAAAAAAAAAAGAGGGAGGGGGGGAAACAATCTCTTCCTTGGCGTTTTTTTGGAAAAAAAAAGGGGTTTCAGGGTTGCTTTACTCACCCGAGAGGAGGGGGGGGGGAAAGAAAAAGGGGAAAGGGGGAGGGGGGTTTTTTGCTGGTCTTGCAATATTTTTTCCTGGCCGGGGGGGGGAGGAAAAAAAGAAGGTTGGCTGGCAAATTTACTGTGGGCCGTGGGGGGGGAGGGGAGGGGGGGGAAAAAAAAAAAGCTCTGCGCGTTGTTTTTGGCACAAATTATCGTTTTAGCTGGGGAGGGGCACGACATGGGCAAAAAAAGGGAGGGGAAAGAAAAAACAAAGAGGGGGGGAAGAGATCTGTGTGAATCTAAATACTTCGCTGACATTTGGGGGGGGAGGAGAAAAATCGGAGCCCCCAAAGGGGGGGGGGGAGGGGAAAAAGGGGGAACCCCAGTTTACGCAAGAGGCAAAGGGGGGAAAAGAAAAAAGAGTAAAAAAAAATCCGTCCCGGATGCGTCAGAGGAAGAAAAAAGGAAAAAGGGGGGGGGGGGGGACCCGGTTTCCCCTTTCGATGGATTTGCGCGATGTGAAGGAAAAAAGGGAAGAGGAGCCGCCGGGGGAAAAAAAAAAAAGGGGGGAAAAAAAAAGGGAAGGAAAAGACCATCCCGCCGCTTTCCGTTCCGCCCTTTTTGCGCAAAAAGGAGTCCGAGAGGAAAAAAGAAAGAGGGGAAAGGGGGGGGGAAAGGTTAAAGTCCCTTCTTAATGCACTTCTGCCTTCAAAAAAGGGAAAGGGGGAAAAAAAAGAAAAAGCCACTTTGGCCCGCAAAGGGTTAAAGGAAAAAAGAAAAAAAAACACAACAAACTCCCATTTGCAATGGGGGGAGGGAAAAAACAGACAATCTAACGTTTGAGGGGAAACAGAGAAAAAAAAGGGAGGAAAAAAGGGAGAGAGCTACCCAAAAAGGGAGGTTTAAACCTTTTTTTGGGTGGGGAGAGAAAAAAAGAAAAAAAGGGGGGGGGAGCCCAAACATATTATTTGTATCCTTCTCGAAAAAAAAAAAGGGGGACCACCAGGGAGTGGCGGCCACTTGGTGGATGTGGGCGGAAGGGAAAAAAAAGGGAAACGAACCTCATTTTTTCCGGGTGGAAGGAAATGAGGAGGGCCTGCCCGGCGGGAAAAAAAAAAAAGAACAAGGGAGGGGCTGGGTCCCCCTGCGGGGAAGGGAGAGAAAGAATTCGATCTCACTTCTAAAATTAGGAAGGAAATCGGCTCAAATAGAAAGGGGGGGAAAAGGAAAACCTTCCCTTAATCTAATCAAGGAAAAAAGAAAATTTCCAAAGGGGTTCGGCGGAAAGGAGAGAGAAAAAAGAGGGGGAGAAGGTTTTTTTTTGTTGGTGGTTGGTGGGGGTGCCGGTCGCCCGAGAAAGGAAGACGCGCGCCCGAAAAAGGAGGGGAAGAAAAAGGGAAAAGTCCATCTAATGACCAGGGGAACGACGGTGTGGGGAAAGAAGCCCTCGAGCATCCGGACTAAAGGGAAAAAAAAGCTGGAATCAGGAGGAAAAAATGCCGGCTGTCCCATGTCCCAAAATTTGGGAAAAAGGGAGAAGAAAAAAAAAAGAGAGTCTTCGCCTTCACCCAGAGAGAAAAAAAAAAGAAAAAGAAAAAAGGAAAAAAGGAAGAAAAAAAAGACACGCCGCTAACGATAATTTGTGCCAAACACGCGCAGAGCTGGGAGGGGAAAAAGGGGGTAGGGCCACCCCAACAAAGAAAGAGAAAAAAAAAAAAAAAAAAAAAAAGGAGGGGAAGGGCTTTTCCAGTCCCCGCCCCGTCTGCCGCCACATCAGCGCGTAAAGGAAAAAAAAAGAGGGGGGGGGGAAAAACTCAGGTCCCCCAACCGAGCCGGAAAAAAAAAGGAAAAAAAACAAGGGGGGAAAAAGGGAAAAAAAAGAAAAAAAAAAACGATCTTCCTTGGGTGTTGCGTTTTTGCCGATGAAGCGGGGTAAAAGAAAAGGGGGGAAAAGAGTGGGGCGGAGTTACGCCACCAGGCCGAAGGGAAGAAAAGGAAAAAAATACCTTCCGTCAGCTCAGGGCAAGGGAAGAAAGAGAAAAGAGGGAAAAAAAAGAAAAGCCAGCATTGCCCTCCCCATTCTCCGATGGGAATGGTGAGCAAAACGCCAAGAAAGGAAGAAAGAAAAAGAAAAAAGGGAATTCATCGGGGAAGATGGGGGGGAAGGAAAAAGCCTTCTCTTGGGAGGGAAAAAAAAATGGAGACGCCAAAAAATTTCCGAGAGGAAAAGGGAGGGGGGGGGGGGAAAGAAGAACTTGGCCTTGCCAATACTGGCCTCCCAAAATACAAGGAGGGGGGGAAAAATTAAGGGCGCGATAATAGAAGGGGAAAAGAAAATAGGGGGGAAGACATTCTTCCTCTCCCCACTTAAATCTTCCGTGGGGGAAGGGGAAACAGGTTCTTAAGCCGATGGAAAAAAGGAGGAGGGGAAAAAAAAGAAAAAGAAAGCCCGATTATTCTCCTTACCACTGGCCATTCAAGGGGGAAGATCAAAAAAAACGAAATTCTTATCCGGGAGAAAAAAAAAAGAAAAAGGAAAAAGAGAAAAAAAAAGGGGGGGAAGGGGGCCGGGCCCGAAACATTCCTTTCGCGTTCACATTCCCAATCACCCGTGAAGGAAGGGAAGAAAAACTCGGAAAAATGGTTGTAGCTCGGTTGTTGGAGGGAGGAAAAAAAGAAGAGAAAAAAAAGGTTAGGAGCGAAAACTATGCCCATAGCGTGAAACCAAAACGAGAAGAAAAAAAGGGCGGGGGGTTTGGGGAAAGGGTCGCAGGCCGACTCCTCCCAATTAGGGAAAGAGAGAGAAAAAAGGGGAAAGGGGAAAGGGGAAGATAACGAAGGGGAAACTAGTCTGCCTTGGGCGACTGAAAAAAGAGGAAAAAAAACATGAAAGGGTCCACGCTTCTTTTGTAAGGGGGGAAGAAAAAAAGAAAGAGAGGGGAACCGTGGTGGAGCTTGGCCAGAAAAGAAAGAGAGAAGAAACAAAAAAAAAAAAGAGAATTATTGCCGTTTAATGCCGGGGGGGGAGGGAGGAAAAGGAGGGCCACTGTTGATTGTAAATTTTTTGAACGCGTAAGCAGGTAGGAGGAAAAAAATGAGGTCAACCTTGTCTCAATCAAAAAAAAGGGAAAGAAAGAGGGTTTGGTGGGCTCGAATCCTCATTGCAGGGGGGAGAGAGCTCGTTAACCGGCAGGGAAAGGGGGGAAAAAAACGAGAATGGTGTCATTAGCCCGCAGAAAAGGGGGGAAAAAAAAAAAGGGAGGGGAGGGGGGGGGGTTACAAGTACCAAGCCGGTGGTCCAAATTGGCGCGAAGAAAAGGAAGGAAAGAAGAGGGAAGGGGGGACCCCGGCTATTATCTCCTCCCATCGCAGTGGCAGGTTGAATGGTCACGGAAAAGAAAAAACGGTTTGCCGCTCAAAAAAAAAAAAAAAAAGGAAAAAAAAAAAAAGGAGCCCTGGCCTCAAATCGCTTGTGCTTTTGTTCGGGGGGGGGGAGGAAAAAAAAGAAAAGAAAGAGAAAAAAAAAAAAAAAACAAAAAAAGGGAAAAAGGGGGGACCAAAGGCAAAGGAAAAAATGGCCGCTGGTTTTTCGTTAAAGCGCGTCTGTCGGAAGAAGGGGGGGGAAAAGGCGAGACGCGAGGGGGGGAGGGTCGTTTTTTTGCTCAAGAAAAAAAAAACGGAAAAGTCTGGCTTTAGGAAGGGGAAGAAGAAGGGAAATAAAGAGGGGAAGATTCACTTCCTAGATGACGAAGGAGAAAAAAGGGGGAAAAAGGTAAAAATTTTAATTATGTAAAGAAGAAAAAGGGAGGATCCGCCTTGAAAGTTGCTGACGGTTGGAAGCGATCCGGCAAAGCACAACATGAAAAAAGGGAAGGAAGAAAAGAGGGTGAAAAAAAAAGTTTTCCTGAACATGGCTTTTTTTTTCACTTCCGGCTCCGGTGGGGGGGGGGAAGAAAAAGAACCGGGCCCCCACCCATCAAGGGGGGAGAAAAAAGAGGGGGAGAAGGGGGGGGGGGGGGTGGCTGCCAGACGCCGGGGACTGGAAATCCTGTCGCTGTTTGAGGGAAAGGGAACCGGGGGGTTGACTGCTCGAGAGGGGGAAAAGGGAAGGGGTGTTTGGCTTTCCAAATTTTTACTGTTGGCCTTGGATGCGTGGGAAAAAAGAGAAAAAAGGGGGGAGCCAATCTCCTGCGCGGTGGGGGAGGGAAGGGAAAAGAGGGGGGAAGTGGTCCCTTTTTTCCGGCGCTGCAAATTTCTATGACAGGGGGGGGAAAAGGGGAAAAAAAAAAGAATCGAAGGACGAAGACTTGGAGAGAAAGGGGGGGGGGGAAAAAAAAGGGGGGGGGGGGGGGTTCCGCGTCCCAAATTTTTGGACATGAAAGAAGGAGGAAAAAAAAAAAAACTGGGATCCATATCAGAGGAAGGAAAAAAGAAAAAAAGGAGAGAAGGAAGATCTAGCATCTTACATAACACCCTTCCGGTGAAGTTGTGCAAGGGGGGGAACCGAAGGACCATCAAGCGTTTTCAAACGTGGGGAAACGGGGGAGGAGTTAAAATTTTTTCGTCTTCGCGCGAACCTGAAGAGGGAAAGACGCCAGGGGTCAACGGAGAGCATTGGGGAAAGAAGGAAAGAGGGAAAAAAGTCTGTTCGGGTGGCAAATGGTCGTGACCGGGAGAGAGGGAAAAGAAGAAAAGCGAAACAACATTTTTCCGATTTTGGGGGGAGGGAGAAGAAATTTGGCCGCATTTTTAGAGGGGGAAGCGAAAGGGAGGGGGGTTGGGTGGGGAGTCCCTCTCCATAAATCACCAATCAATCGAAAGAGAAGTGACTCGAGCTTACAAAAGGGGAAAAAAAAGAAAAAAAAGGGGGGGGGAAAAAGAAAAAGGAAAAATTCTCCCCCCAAAAAAAGAGCACTCACGTTGGAAGGAATCGAAAAACAACAACAAAGGAAAAGGGGAGGAAAGGGGAGAAAAAGAAAAATTGGATGTGCTCTTTTGGAATCATTATCGCAAAAAGGGGGAAAAAGGAAGGGGGGGGTGAAAGACTCGATTCAATCTTCGGCAGGGAAGGAGGGGAAAAAACTTTTCGATTGCTGGCTGATTCTGCAGGGAGGGAGGGAAAAAAAAACTAGGACTGCCCAAAGTGGAGGGGAGGGGGGAGAAAAAAAAAAAGGGGAAAAAAGAAAACCCTTCCTTAAATCTCCTCCGTTCCACGACATTGCAAACGACCAGAAAGGGAGGGGGGGAAAAAAAGCGGAAAGACGGCGATGGCAGGTCGCCGCCAGGAAAAAGAAAAAAGGAAAAAGGGGAAGGGGGGGAGGGGGAGGTGGTAAATCTTTGATTTGAACATCGCGCCATCCATCGAAAAGGGGGGGGAAAAAAAGAAGTGGGTACGGAGATGCAGAGAGAGGAAGAAAAAAAGAGGGGGGAGGGAAGCCCTTGGCCTTAACTGGAGTGGACATGCGCTGTCCCCATGTCCAATTGGGGGGAAAAAAAAGAAAACCAGGGGTTCCCTCCAATGTCAGCGGAAAAAGGAGAGAGAAAAGAAGGGAGCCACTTTCGTCCACGTGCATAGAAATGCAGCGCCCGGAAAAGAAACACGAAGGAAAGAGAAGGAGCACGGAAGAATCGCATATGTGGGGGAAACAAGAAAAGAAAAAGGAAAAAAAAAGGAGGAAACCGTCTATCATAAAACCTTCCATGCAATCTTTGCAAGACCCGAAAAGGAAAAAAAAAAAAAGGGAAAAGGAAACCACAAAAGAGCGTAAGCAAAGAAAAAATTGAGGGGAGAAAAAGGAGGGGGAAAGGAGAAAAAAAGGGGGGGGAACAAAAAAACGAAGCCGGAAACGTGAAAAGCCATTTTCATGAAAAGGTTTGTTCCAATCGCGAGGGGGGAAAAGGAGAAGAAGCTGGAAAGGGCTTCAGCCCAAAGTTGAAAAGGAAGGGAGAAAAGGGGGGGGGAGGCTCCCTCGGTTCCCTTCGTAAAGAAGAAAGGGGAAGGTGATGGAGGGACGAAGCCAGCATGGCAAAAAGGAAAAGAAAAAGAAAAAGAACCCTCATTCCGCTTCTCTAGAATGCTGCGAAATTTTAATAGGGGGGGGGGGATTTCGGGAAAAAAAGAGGAAGTGTGACGGGGGAAGGAAAGGAAAAGAAAAAAAAAAAGGGGAGAGGTTGAGCCGCCTCACGGGGCCATTGCCAAGAACTGGCCGGAAAAAAAAGGAAAAAGGGGGGGGGGACAATGGAAGGTTCTTCTATTAATAGAAAGGGAAAAAAGGAAGGGGAGGGAGGAAAAAGGAAATCTGCCGTTTTAAACTTTTAACCTACCGTCGGGGAGAGGGGGGGGAAACAGGAAAAAAGAAAAAAAAAGGGGAAAAAAAAGGAACAGGTTTAACTATCTCTGCTCCCGAAATGCCGGAGAAAAAGGAAAAGAAAAGGAGATGGGGGGGAGCAATTTGAATAAAGAAAAGGGATAAAAAAAGGGAAAAAGGGAGAAAGACACCCATCGCACATTTTTCCTTGCGAGGCTAGACCCAGCAGCATGAAAGAAAACAAGGGGGGAAAAGGGTTTAAGGGGAACGGCCAGCTCACCACGGCAACAAAAAGAGGAAAAAAAAGGAAAAAAAAAAGGGAAAAAAAGAGAAAGGGAAACGGCGTTGAAGCTTCGCTTTACCTTTGGTTGGCCAGGAAGAAAGGGAAAAAAAAAGACCCAAAAACAAAAAAAAAGGGGAGGGATTAGGCAAAGAAGAGATATACCGAAGGGGACGAGGAGAAGGGGGGGAACCTACGTAAAAAAGGTAGCGACTCTCACCGAAAAGGAAGGGGGGGGGTAAAAAGGGGGAAAGGCTTTTTCCTCTTTTTCGCTCCGCAATTGGTCTATCAGGGAGGGGAAGTCCAAAGAAAAAACACCGAGCCCCTCACACCAGGGGGGAGAAAAAAAAAAGGGAAAAAGAAAAAATGCTTGCCTTTTTCGGAGGGAAAGGAAGAGGGTTGGGCGCTAAGCATGGTAACGAGGGAAAGGAAAAGAGGAAAAAAAAAGGGGAAGAAACCCTTTGTTCTTCCATCAATCGCGGGCGAGGGAAAAAGAAAAGGGCGGCCGCTTGGAAAGAGGGAAACCTCGTCCTGTCCCTTTGGTACGCTTCATCGGCCGGGAATGTGGGCAATGAGGAAAAGAAAAAAAAGATCTCTCCCCCAGAGGGAGGGGGAAAAAAAAGGGGGGAAAGTTGTCTCGACACATTCGTTCCGTGCCCGTGCCTCAAAGAGGGGGGGAAAAAAAAAGAAAGTCATCAGTGGGGCAGTGAAAGGGAAAGGGGAAAAGAAAAGAAGGGGGGGGGGAGGGGGAAAAACCGGTTTGATCTTGTCTCCAACATCGTTGCCTTGTGTGAGGGAAAGGGGGGGGCCTCCCTCCTGAATTTTTGGGGGGAAAGGTACCACCCTTTTCAGAGTTGGGTGGGAAAAAAAAAAAAAAAAAAAAGAAAAGGGAGAAAAAATCCCTCGCGAGCTGAAATGCCGGCTGGGAAGGGGGGGGGGGGGCCAGAGGGGGGGGGGGGGAGGGGAAAAGGCTTGTCTTCGCCCTGATCATACAAAAGGGGGAAAGCCCAGGGAAAGGCCCGAAGATGGAAAAAAGGGGGGAAGAAAAAAAAAAAGGGGGGAGTAAAGAGACCTTGTGCTTTACTCCCTCCTTTGAAAGTTGCAAGGGGGGAAAAAAAAAAAAAAAAAATCGGCAAACAGCAAAAAGGAGGGGAAGGAAGAGGGGAGGGGGGGACAAACCTTTTCCTGTAAACTGGCTTTTTCAACGTTCCGGCTCGGTTGGGGGGGGGGAAGAAAAAAAGTCCGAACCCCACAGCTGGTAAAGGAAGAGGGGGAAAAAAAAAGAGGGAATGGACTTGGCTTCCCAGAAAAACGCGGGGACTGGAAAGGACCAAGGAGGAGGGGGGGGAAAAATGGGGGGGGCCTTTGCCGTTTTGATGGAGAAGGAGGAGAGGGGGGGGAGTGGATGCTGTTTTAACACTCTCTGCCGCTTCCTTGGGCCAAGCCTAGGGGAGGAAAGGGGGGGGGTTAAAAAAGAGCGGGAGGGGGGGGGGGGGAAAAGGAGGCTCTGCAATTTTCTATTAGCACGTGGGAACGAAGGGAAAAAAAAGGGGGGGAAAAAGAGACTTTCGCTGACATTGGGGGAGGGGAAAAAAAAGGGAGGGGAGGGGTGAAAAACCCCAAAAATTTTGTTTGTACATGAACACCGGCATGTCCCTCCCAGGGGGAAGAGAAAAAAACTTAAAAGGAAATCGTTACAAAAGGGGAAAGAGAGAAAGGGAACACAGACGGTTACCAACCCTTTCCGGTTGAAGTTTGGGGGGAAAGGGGGGAAAAATGGGGGAAAATCAAGAGCTTTAAAAAGAAGAAAAGAGGGGAATTTTTCGTCTTCGGCGGCGGAAACCTGCCAGCAAAAGGAGGAAAAAAAAAAAAACATGAACCGCCGACAAAAGGGGGGGGGGAAAAGTGACCGGATGGCCGAAATTTAAGGAGGGGGGGGAAGAAAGCAGAAAAGGAAAAAACAGACTACTCCGCCACTTGGGGGGGAAAAAAAAAAGGGTAGAACAGAAAAGAAAAAAAAAAAAAAAGGGAAAAAGTCACAACACGAAGAATCACCATCACTCCTCCCGTTGAGGGGACCGAAAAGAGACGGGCGTCCGGAAAGGGGGGGCAAGAAATCTCCCCCACAATCACAGTGGGGAAGAAAAAAAGGTCTCCTTCTGAAAAAAAAAAAAGGGAGGGAGGGGGAAAAAAGAGGGGGGGGGAGGACCACTGTTATGTGCTCGGTTGAATCATTATCGCAAAAAGGGGAAAAAAAAAGACCAAAAAAAGTTTCCATCCTAAGGGAAAGGGGGGAAAGGGAGGGGGGGAAGGAAAAGGTCTGCGGGAAATTAAAACATTGCCCCTGGCGGATTCGAGCGCCACTGCGAAAAAGGAGGGGAACCCGAGAAAAGCAACAATCCGAAATTGGAGAAGGAAAGAAAAAAAAAGAAAAGGGGGGGAAAAAAAAAGTTGCCAACCGCACCAGATGTTCGATGTTCGGCCGGAATGCCGAGGAGGGGGGGGGAAAAAAAAAAAAAAAATGGCAAGGGGGGAAAAGGGGGAAAAAAAAAAGGGGAGGAGGGGGGAAAAAGAGGGGGGGATTTGACCCTCTCTCATCCTCGAAAGGACCCGGGCACAACTTGAGAAAAAGGGGGGGGGGGGGGGGGGAAATCGGAAAATCGGCTGAGCATCCCAAGGGGGAAAAGGGAAAAGAAAAGGGGGAAAGGAACTGGAGGGACATTCTGCCTTGTTCATGGTCCCCAAAGGGAAAAGGGGAAGCCCTCCAATGTGCAGAGGGGGAAAAAAAGGAAAAAAAAAAAGGAAAAAAAAGAGAGCGCACTTCGTCCAACGTGCCAAATAGAAATTCAGAAAAAAAAAAGAAAAGAAAAAAGGGTCAAACAAGCGCAAAGAGCCGGGGGAGGAAGAAGAAAGGAAAAAAAAAAAAGGAAAAGGGGGGGACCCAGCCAACAAATTAACGCTAATCAGAAAACCGGCCAGTCAAATCGGGGGAAAAAAAAAAGAAACCTCGTAAGGAGCCACATCATCGCGTAAAGGAAAAAAAAAGGGGGGGGAAAGAAGGGAAGCGAAAAGGGAAACCCAACCGAGCCGTAACTTAAAATCCATTTCCTTAAATGTTTGTCCAATCGAGAAAAGAGTCCTAGGAGGAAAAAGGCCGGCCGTCAGAAAGGGAAAAGAAAAAAAAAAAAAAAAAAAGGGTCCCCTACTTTAATAAAATTGGGCGCCTCAAGGGAGGGGGAGAAAAAAAGGAAGAGAAAGGGGATGGGGGGGGGGGGGGGAAAAGAAGAAATTACTCTTATTTATCTTTCTAAGCCCCAGCCCAGGGGGAAGAAAAAGAAAAAACTAAAAAAAAAGCCCAAATTTCCGCGCCGCAGGGAGAAAAGGAAGAAAAAAGGGGAAGGGACAGGAAAGCCCGCGCTTTTTTCTTAAACCAGCGGAAGGGTGACGGGGGGGAAAGGACGCCCAAAAAGGAAGAAGAAAAAAAGAGGGGGGGGGAAGAAAGCTCAACTTGGGGCCATTGCCAATACTGGAGGGGGGGGAAAAGGAAAGGGGCCCATAACTTCACTGCGACCGGGAGGGAAGGGGGGAAAAGCAATTTTTTATCCACTTCAACTGACCCTTTCGTAGAGGAAAAAAAAAAAAAAGACGCAGGAGGAGGGCAAACTGCGCGGATGGAGGGGGGAAGAAAAGGAAGGAAATGAAATACCCCTTTCCTTCCGTTTAACGAGGCGCGCGCCCGAAATGCGGAGAGAAAAAAAAAAAAAAAGATTTGAAAAAAAACAATGTTTAAATTTAACTGCGAAAAAAGAAAAAGGGAAAGAAAGGGAGGGGGAAAAAAAGGACCCTCACCATTTTCCGCTAATCTCAGACCCAGCATCATGACGTCCCACAGAAAGAGAGAAAAAATTTGGGGAAAGACGGCCAGCTCCAACCACGTGAACAAGGAAGGAGAGAAAAAAAAGAAAGGAAACCCATAATCCTTAACCACTCCCCTCCCATGAAAACGTCGGGGGGGAAAAGAAGAAAGAAGAAAAAAAAATCGGGGGGAAG
>Ga0179593_1244233_pt1 | contig 21699 bp, 32 predicted proteins | sample CZODoug2_1_08_16_FD_185931 | JGI IMG/M metagenome (GOLD analysis project Ga0179593, IMG submission 185931) | Vadose zone soil fungal communities from Angelo Coast Range Reserve, California, USA - CZODoug2_1_08_16fungal (PacBio error correction) | ecosystem: Environmental > Terrestrial > Soil >...
AAGCTCTGGCCAGAAAAAAAAAAAAGGAAGGCAGACCAGCCTCAGGGAAAAAAAAGGGGGGGCCCGAATAAAGAACTGAACGGGCCACTACTGGTACCGGGACCCGAAGGACGCCGGCCGCAAATACCCTTTGGATTGCCCGCCCGGAACTTCATAAGGAAAAAAGCACGGACGACTAGCAAAAGAATACAACCGACCAAAAAAAAAAGTGGACAAAAGTTGTAGGGGTGAAGCCGACATGTTCAAAAGGAAGTAAAACAGGGGCATTCCCCAGGAACGGCCAGGGTGTCCATCGGCAACAGAAGAAAAGTCGAAAAAAAGTCGAAAGGTTCCTCCAACTCGCACAAAACACGGGGGGGAAAAAAAATCCGAAAAAAAACAACAAGCCTTCGGGAAGGATAGGACGTGAAGATCGGAACGGAAAAAAGGTCGCGTGGACGCCACAGAGGGGGGAAAGGAAAAGAAAAAAACGGGGGCCCGGTTTCTTGGGTATTGACCAGGCGGAACACAGCCGAAAAGCGGCCTGATTGAGGGGAGGGAAAAGTGGGTGACGTCGAAATCTGGGGGACACAGTAATGCATTGGGATTTGTTTCCCGTAGGGCAGAAGGAGAAAAAAAAAAAAAAACATAATTGCTTAGCGGAAAGGCAGAGGGGGAAGGAAGGTTGAGTTCGAAACGCGGAGGGACTGGTCGAAGGAACATAGCAAATGGGGGACGGAAGAAAAATTAAAAAAAAAAAAAAAATGACCTACAAAAAACAGGGGGGAGACAAGCAGCTGCAGCCCGAAAATTGGGCCGCACCCAAAACAAGAGGAGAAAAAGACAGTCCGCAAATTTTCGGGACGTTGGATGGCGAGAGGGCGCCCCAAAACACCGATCGGAAAGAACAGGGGGCACGGATCGTCGAGTCAAAAGAAAATTCTCAAAACGGGGCCACAGGGTTGAGAAGAGTGGGGGTCACCAGGGGGGGGTTGGTCAAGGGTTGGAGATATAAGGTCCGCCAAAAAAAAAACACAAAAAGTCCTAAAAAAAGAAAGAGCCCAACCGCACGAAAAAAAAGAAAAAAAAAAGACAAAAAGCACCACACAAACCTCAAAAATAGAAAGAAAAAAAGAAAGGGGAACAACCAATCAGGCAACTACTGGACACAGCTAACAAAGTTGTGGGAGCGGAAAAATAGAGTGCAGGGTCGGATATGTTGGCAAGTTGTTGCCGAAACAGACGAAGAAGGGAATGACAATCGGAACTGAAAAAAAGGCGGTAATTCCCAGCATTCACAATGGAGGGGGGACGACAGGTGCGAGGGAGGTGGAGCATGGGGAGGACCGAAAAAAAGGAGTTCATCTCTGAGAACAAGGGGTCCGGGCAAAAGAACATTACCTTTCACGTGGTGTCGCACAAAGGCAGGCTGGGCAGCTAAGAAAAATCTTTTGGTCATCAACACGCCGGGGGGGGGGGCCGTTGGCGAAAAAAAAAAAAATCAATTGAAAAAAAATAAAGATGGGGAGGGGAATGCTGGACAGGGGGCTTCAAAAGCCACGGCCATCAAGGAGACAATGCGGGGGAGGGTCAAAGCATCAAAAAAAAATGACCGTCCAAAAAAAGGGTCAAAAACACAGCTTCAACAACGGAGGGAATTGTATCGCGCGGATCAACATCTAAGGGGGGAAAGGATCGGGGAAAAAGGCGACAAGACGGAGGGATAACATAGAAGGGGAAACGGTCGGAAAAAAAAAAAAAAAACGACGTGCTTGTGAGAATTAAGGGGGGTACTCCTTAAATGTACTAAGGGCCATGATCCGGAAAAAATGTCAAAAAATTTTTCCGAAAAAGGGCAGGCAGCAAAAAAACGGTGGCATCATTGAAAAGAGGAAGAATGACGCGCTGGGGGGGGGCTGCCAAACTCTTCAACGGAGAGAGCTGCCATGGAGTGTGCGAAAAACGGGACACAGAAAGGTGCCGCGCAAAGAAAAAAGGGGAAGTGACAGAAGGGCACGAGCCAAGAGAACAGCATGCCTAAAAGTGAGGAAATCGGAAGGTGGGGGGGGGTGATAAGAAAAGAGGCAAGCGGGTCGCGCACAACACTGGGGAAAACAAAAAAGGAGATGGAAAAAAAGAAAGTAAAAGAAACAGCTGAGAAGGAAAAGGAAGAAAAACCACCAGTGGAAACATCACAAAAACACTCGAATCAAAATTCTCAGAAACGGGAGAAAAAAACCTATCTCTGAATCTGGAGGCAGGGGTGAACTAAAAGACGGCCGGCAGCCTCTGCGCGCCGACGAGGGGAAAAAGGATGGGGGGGCTGGGGGGGGTGCAACGAATTGACCAGAGAAGGTGAAACCTGTCGGGGCGAAAAAAAAACCTTGGGGGGAAAAAGTGGGGGGGCACGTGAGGGAGAAGGAAAAATGGGGGAGACGAAAAAACGTCCCAAGCCGTGGACAAAAAAACCATTTCAGATGGTCAGGGGCAAAGACCGCAGGGGGCAACGTTCAAAAAAAGGCCACGATGAAGGGAAGACAACAGTACAAGAAAACAATTCCGAGCAAGCAAAGGTACAAGACCAGGGGTGCGCACCAAGGGAAGAGTCTAGGAAAGAGGCGCGAAAAAAAAGGCGGCCAAGAGCCATCAAGGAAAAGGGGGAAGAAAAATCAGGGGAGAAAGGGGGCCGCCGGAAGAACCGGCGGAGGGGAAAAAAGGGTCAACATTAAAAAGGTACTAGAAGCCGAGGGCCGATATATAGGGGACGCGTTGTGGTGCAACGAAGGAGGAGAAGGAATAAACCAGCGAACACTCACGAACTCCAGGGGGAAGAGCATGAGCCTATCCTCACGGAAAGGAAGACAGTAAGGGCGGAATGCAAAAAGACCCCCTATACTAATCGGACACCGATGCATAAATGGAAAAGACAGGGGGCAGAGCAAGGGAAATCTGTGCGGCAAGTAGCAGGATAAAAAGGAGGGGAGGACAGGAGGGGAAAATATTCTGCACGGGCGGGACTCAGGAAAGAAAAAAATCCAGAAGAAAAGGGAATAAAAAAGGGCCATATCGGAGGAGGGGGCCAGCCGGGGGGGGGGGTGGGGGGGCCTTGGGGGGGATCCAAGGAGGTGTGCGGGGGAACGGGGTTTCATGATTGGGGGAGGGGGGCGCGACGGGGACAGGGGAAAAAGACAGACCTTCGCCAAAAAAAACCAAGTTATTATCTAAGGGGATTGGAAGGAAAAATCAGAGCATCAAAATAAAACAAACAACTGGGGAAAGGGAAAAAGAGGAGATTGGAAAATCCGGTCCAACCTAGAGCACAAGGGCCGAAGGAGACGGTCAAAGTCCCCTGAAGAAAGCCCCGCCCATCCGCCATTGGGAAAAAACCCGCAAGCAGACCGCAGAAGGATCGTCAACCAAAAAGGAAGAAAGAATGCGGACGTTCCTGCCTGCGAGTGGATCTGGGGCATTCGTAAAGGGGGGCCAAGAGAGGTGGGGTCAGCCGACAGGGGAAGACCGCGGGAAAAAAGGACTCGGGGCCAGGAATCCTTAAATGCAAAAAAAAAAAAAAAAAAAGGGGAGGGAAAGTGATCCCAAAAAGTCTTGGTCTTACCTGATCCGCCGGCGACGGAGGGGGGGGGGCGAGAGGCCTGCAAAAAAAAGCAATTAAAAACTGTCAAAAAGGTGACGTGTCTCCGTGAAAACGCCTCGGGTCGGTGTGCCAACAACGAGATCTATAATAGCTCACGGACTAGAAAAGGCAAGTGAAATACGGGGGGGGGAAAACGCCGGTCTGACAAGAAAAATACGGGTACAAGAAGTAACGGTGTGCACGGTCGTTATCACTTTCAACGCCATGGGTGACTCAAGGGAGAGGAAAGGACCTTGGGAGAAAGGGTGGGCGGGGGAATGCTGGAAAAAAAAGGATGCAGGTGGCGTGTACGGCCCTCATCGTGGAAGCAACAGGAAGCGGGGGAGGGCAAGCCTGCAAAGGACACCAAGGGAAAATTAGGGGGGGATTCAAAAAAAATGCATCTAAGAGGAATAGGGAAAACATCGTAGGAAGGGCAACGACTGTTCAAGAACGGTTTCGTCCCGAAGGCCAGCCCTCATGGGTTCGGAAAACCATCAATAAGACATCAGTAACAAAAAGTGTCAGTAGACAGTGGAGTTGAACACCCGGGGCCGATGGAAACATCCGAGAAAGATGGACGAATGACGGCTTCGGGGGTGTTGCTTGGGGCGGCTTAAAAGGGGGGGGTTCGGAGCCGGAAAAGAAAGGCTGGATGTCAATAGGGGTGGGGGTACAACGCTCCCAAAGAAATTTTGGGGTGAACGACCGCCCTGCTAGAAACAGATCACCTTTGGGGAAAAAAAAAAAGTATTGCCTACTCTCGAAAAATGACAGGTTCGCTGGCTCAAACTAGACGAAAGCAAAACGGGCCAGCAGGGTAAGAGAACAGCAAACCGACTTAAGTGGCCCCCAGGGGAGGAAAAAAAAGGAAAATCTAAAAAAAAGGGAGCGCGGCCCGGCCGCAAAAACAAGCGCGGAAGTTTATGTCATAAAAGCGCATCTCAAAGCGATTTTGTATTGGGTGGGAGACAAAGGGAAAGGTCGGAAAACGACAAACTTGAAGGGGGAAAAGGGCGCGCATAAGATACCCAAATTGATTCTCAAAAAAAAAAAAAAAATCAAAAGCTGGGGAAAAGAGGGAAAGGGGGCACAAAAAAAGAAACAAAAAACAGACTTATTCGGAAGAAAGGAAACTGGAAATGGGAACGATCAAAAAAGGAGATGAAAGGCCACTGAAGAGTCATTGCCAGCATGTAAGATGGGGGGAAGGCTGGAAAGGAACAATTACTATGGAAGGAAAAAAAAAAACCCGACTCACGGGGAGAGGACGGGGAGCCAGGGGAGCAACAAACTCATCAACGACAATCTGGAGCAATTATTCCTTAAAGGAAGTTTGGGGGGAGTAGACCCAAGGCAACGGACTTGATTACCAAAGAGCAGAGCGCCAGAGAAAAAGGGTGTAGTGTCCAAGGGGAACGAAGCCGGTGGGGAAAAAACATGGGCCCTAAAACCGAGACTGAAAATAAAGGGGATGCGCCACTCTCAACCATCAAAAACTAGGACAAAACAAACCTGACTCAAGGGTCACTCTGGGAGCAGTAGACACACCCCAGCCTTTGTCTGACAACAACAAACAGCTGAGGGAATAGTCTTCGTCTGTGGGACCCCCACAAAAACCTTGCCAGATCTATGTTCAAATCTTTCTGAAACAAAACTCTTTGAGAATTGCAGGTCCACGCCGAGGTGGCTCTATAAAAAAAAATTGGAAGGGTCGGGGGGGGCTGGCCGTCTGCAAGAATAGAGTGAGAAAAGGAAACTCGGGCCCCCTGAACAACATCGCAAAAGAATTGGCACAACAATCACAAAAAGAGTGGAGACCGGGAGAAACTTTGTATAGATGCAAACTAAGAGGGGGCACAATTTCATAAGTAACTGGCATTTGGCAACAGCCTGCCGCACAAGAAACTGAGAAAGTTGTGGTCAGGGGATGTCAGGGTCCCCAAAAAAGAAGCTGGGTGGGTTAAAGGAACAGAGCCAAAGGAAGCTGCAGTGGAGCCCCTGGGTGGAAGAAAAAGGTTTGTTGAATGTAGCAACGTCAAGTGGAGGAGGAGCCTAAGGCGAAAGAATCAAAGCCCAGAAAAAAAAACCAGGACCGCAAGGAGAAAGGAGGTTGCCATCGAAAAAAAAGCAAGTCTAAATGCGAGAAAAAGAATCATTGGAAAGGAACACGATCGACGAAAAAACCATCCCCTGTCATACGACCATCGCAGGGGGGACGGTGAAGGAGGCCACCAAATATAAGGAAAAAGGATGCAAGAGACCGGGCGAAAGAACTCGCCAAGAAGAAAGCAAAAGCGGTTTTGTAGAAGTTTGGGCACCATGTCGAAAATGGACGACACTGGAAAAGGGGCGAGGGGAGGGGAAAGACACGGCACAGGGAAAGCATGGACTGACAAAAATGAGAACAAAGGAAAGTAAAAAACGTCACCGCGCGGAGGTGGGAAAATTAGGGCGTAGAGATAGACAAGGGCCAAAAATGATTAAAAAAAAAAAACAAGGGGCAGGCCCCTGGAAAAGCCGTGGCAGGGAAAGCCAGGAAACGAAAGGTCGGCAGGTTCGTTCCCCGAACCTGGGAAGCAAGCACGTGTGGGTTGAAAAAGAGAGAAGATACCTAAAAAAAAAACAAAAGAAGGGGAGGAAAAAGATGTATCTCTGAGAAGAACAAGACGTGCTGATGCACAAATGAAGCAGCAAGCGGGGAGGGGAAAAAAAATTAGCCAGGATCCGGCACAAAGATGAGCGTCAATTCCTCATGAAATGTTGCGGGCGCATGTCAAAGGTAGCAGCAAAGGGGAGAAAAAATCAGAGAAGACAAAAAAAAAAAAAAAAAAAGGAAAGTTTCTGGACGCAGAACATGGGGGGGGGGGGGGGTACGACCTGAAAAGTTGCCCACCCATCCCGGGAACCCAGGTGCCGATCGAAAACTAGAAAAAGAAGTCCAAGCGGGGGGGGAAAAATGGTGCGCCAAACGTCTGAAAGGGAAACAATCCAAAACAAAAAGAACAGAGAGCGTGAAGGGAGCTGATTTTGGGCGAGGCCATTAGTCGGCCCACATCGGAGAACACGGACGGCCGGTTCAAATAATGTGACTAGTAAAAACGCCAGCGAGGGGAGAGGGATGACGGGGGAGAGAGGGTGAAAGAGGGGGGTCCAGGGGGGGGAGGTTTTTTGGGGAGAGAACAGGGTGCCGGAGACGAAGCGAAGCAAGCAGACTTTTGCATGGGTAGAGGCTGCAAGGTCCTGGAGGGGGGGTCGTCCACGAGGTGGGCGCTCCTAAAAAGGGGAAACTGCCGTGCATTCACAACCAAAGTCACCGAACAGAAAAAAAAAAAAGAAAGACCATCACCAAAAAAAGGAATCCAAAAAAAAAAAAGGACCCCACCGCAAGCGCGTCGAACACAATCAAAAAGGAAAATCAAACGACATATTTTCGGAAAGGTTCTTGGAGGAATATGAACCCCGACAAGTCGGGGAGGAAGGGAAACGGAAAAAGCGGCAAATCACCCCCGGCGTCAGGAAAACTCCTCTCGATGGTGGTAGGGGGGGGGGGGGTAAAAAATGGGAGATGGAAGGGGGCCAAATCCGGTGAAATTCCGCCAAAAAATGGGAGGAACTTCATAAACAAAAGAATGAAAAAAGATAATAGCCGCGAAAACACCGGCGAAAAACCAATCTAAAGGGGTGTCCCAAAAAAAAACCCTGCAATAAATCGGACTTGCCATCTTCAGGGGGGGTTTTGGGGCTCTAAAAAAACCGACGAACAGGAACAGATACAACCGAAAGCAAGCGGAGATGCCCAGATGACAAACAAGGGTCATTGGAGGGGCTACACATGGGTCCGGAGGTGGAGGGGTGGTAAGATTTCGGAAAAAGGGACTTCAGCGAGTAGTGGAGTTAGGTGCCCCATGGGGGGTAAACAAAAGCCTTTCATAAAAGGAGGGTTGGACGGAAGAAAAGGACTCTGCGGAAGCAGGCATCGGGTTTCGCAGCGCGTTTGCAACCCGTGAAAAACTCAAAGGGTGCCGTGGTCCAGATTGTGGTCTTATTGATTCGGGGGGTGGGGGGGGAGCAGCAGCACGAAGGATCCAGAAGACGGCGTCAAAAAAGAAGGAAGAAAACAGTACCGCTTTCGTGGTCTTTCATCTTCAAAGGGCGGGCAATGGATGAGCTGAGAAGTGGTCAGGACCAGAAAAAAAAAGTCGGATGAGGAAAAGAACGTGAAAGCAAATCGATGAGGTCTATATCTAGGTCGGGGGCACCGCCGAGACAAGTGTGGTGGAGAACGAAAAGTGGGGGGTACTACAAAAAAAGGTGAAGTGCGAAGCACCATGATCCAGGCAAAAAACAGGCTCATCTGGGTTTGCCCGACAAGAGAATGAGCGCAAAGTCGACATCTTAAAGGAGAGAGTGACATCAAACGAAAAGTGGGCTGAGACGTCACACCGAGGGAAAAATAAGATGCCCCGAGTTGGGAATGGTAAACATAACGGCATGGAGGAGGAACAGCGCTACTAGGCCCGGATCAGAACCGAGAAAAAAAAGCCGAAAATGGCTCAAGCACGCACTGCCAGACAAGTACGTTATCAGCCCTCACAAAACACAGGGGGACCGGGCGACCCACAATAAACTTGCATGGAGAAAAAAAAAATAACAGCGATGAAAAGTCTTCGAAAATACGTGTTCTGTTAAGAAATCTCTCGAGTAGACAGTTTAGGGGAGTGGAGGCACAAAAAACAGCAAACAGAGAAACAAAGGCCCAAATAAAAAAAAAAAGGCAAGAGATCGCTGAACAGATGGGGACACTTAAAAAGAAATCGGCGGAAAGAACACACCCGTACGTATGCTAGACAACAACAACGCGGGCAAAAAAGCATCTTTGTACGGCCGGATGCTCACCGGTCCCCTCTGTCTGGTCCACAAATGACTCCACGCCCGGAGCTCAAAGCATCGCCCTGCTAGCTGGTGTGCCGGGGCCGGCACAGGAAAAATCCCTTCCGGATAGCGGGCTTCCATCCTCCCGCACCGCCGTATTACCGCACCAACCTTCACTGCTAAGGAGATAAGTGACCGCCGAGGGGGGGTGCTTAAAATTCACTTTACTACATCTCTTAGAACAAGATAGGTGGCCTTTCGTCATCCCTCCAATCGCGATCCGCCCCGTGCTGCGTGGACAACCGACCAACAAAAAAAAGGAGTGCATAGTCATGATCCTTCCCTGACGGTCCTATCCTGGGCGTAACAAATCTCGATTCATGCGAGGTTCACCTCTTTGCCAAGAGCTGGAGACGCGAGCGGGTCCTTGTCTTCTCTCTTGTGGCCTCAACACACCGTCGGACCACACGCCATATTCTTGTTGCAGGGACCCCACACAAATAGCAAAAGGCGGTGGAAAAGGACCATTGTCGTTACCGCCGCTGTCAACGCGTGACTTACCCCCCTCACGCTTTACCGTTTCGGAAAGCAGTGCTGCTCCTGTTACATTCTGCGTCCCCCACTTCGGTTTCTTAACCCTACGAAAGGCACTCCTGGACCGAGCAGCAGCCCAGGAAATAAGACTTGACAGAGATGGGAAAAGAGGCCTACAGAAGGGGGAAAGACTCTCGGACACGCCCCTGATCCGAGTGTATCTTGTGAGAACAGATGGTGTGACACATTCACCTCCGGACACAGGGGGCTACTTCAAGTATACTCGTCCCTGCCGTTCTCACACACTCGGCTACGGCGTGATTGAGTCGTGCTGGAATTCAGCTCGGATTACACCACGATCAGTTTCTACGCCGGAAAGAGATGCACCCGAGTGACATACGATGGTCGTAAAAGCTTCCGAGAAGGGGCCTTGTCGAAACGCAAACCTAGCTCACCACTCTTGTGCTGTTCCGAGTTCATGTTTTCTCTCGAGACAGGTTTATTTGGAACCTAGGTGCAACTAGTCCATTCTTCTCCTCTTCCGCTCCGGCAACTAGGAGGCGGCAATCGCGCCGGACATAGTTCCCTTCGATTATCCTTCCGGCCATTCCGAGGCTCGGGTGAGGCGAGGTGCGCCCCTGGTTGCCGCTTCAACTACATGCTTCTATTTTCCCCTGCCAAGAGATCGGCCACGAGCGATCGTGGAAACTCCAACCCGGGACACAAAAAAACAAATTACCCTCTAACAAAAAACGCGTTCCCTCCTTTATCTATTGCTTAAGAAAAAACCCTAAAATTTAGATCTAGCCGTGGGCTCTTTTAATGGACTTGCCCATCAAACCGTCGTAACGAGGAAAGAAAAATCAATGCTGAACTAAAACAGAATAGGAACGACCTACCCGGAACTATCAAAAGCGGGGCGGCGAAGATAGGATCAAAACGAAAGTCTAGGGGGCGGGGTGACGAATATTAAAACCCTAGTCTGTTGGCGTCCTTCCATCTCTCTCTTTTTTTTTTTTTAGGGTGTCTTCTGTTCCGTGTAAAAAATAAAAATCTCGACGAGACATAGGATACGACAGATGGACTTATCCTTAGCGTTGATTAATCGATATCTATGCTACTGCTTCTCTTCACTTCCAGTTATTAGCCCCTTGGGAGCCTGCAGCTGCAAAACGGCGGTAAAACTTTAAGAGGGGGGTGTTAAGTGCTGCGGCAAAAAGGGTACATGAATGGACTAAAATCGGGGACGGACCATTGGATCCTAGGTGGAATGTGGAACAATCTGCGAAGGCAAAAAAAAACGATTATTCGTAAGATGGGGGGGTGAATAAAATCAACCTATTCAATTTCCGGAAAGGACCGGGGAAAATCAGTCGACGGCCCCAGCCATCGCAAAGGAACGCCACGAGGAAAAAAAAACAATCACTGGGAAAAAAATGCAGCAAAAAGTCGGCCACTGTTTTCGGGGCACACTTCACTCGGGGTGTTTCGCTGTTTTTTTGTTGCACATTAGTGAAAATCTAACGGGACATGGAGAGGGGGCTGCGCACCGAAAGGGGAACCAAAAAAAATAAGGAAAGAAAATTACGGTCTCCCCTGCCCTCACAACTTCCTAAGAAACAGTGGAGGAGTGATCCGAGGCTTGTTCGGATTCACTCACAAAGGGGAGAAAAAAAGGGAAAAAGCGTCTCACTTTCAGGAATACAGTGCGCGAGGTCCGACTGTTCCTGAGGATACAGAATCTGGCCAACAAAGAAGCAGGCGATTCTCTTCTAAAAATACCGGAAGATCGGTCTACGCCTGGCGAGTTCCCTAAATCAACGGGTCTGGGCCAATGCTGTTCAACGGGAATGCAGGGGGGTCTGGGAAAAGGGAGGTGTGAAAAAAAGAAGAGATATCTTAACCGAAAAAAAAGAAAGCTGATGGACTGGGGCCGTGCTCGGACGTGGGGGACAGTTTTCGGGCACCTCATCGGGGAGCACCGAAAAGTGACGAAAAAAAAGCCGGAAGGGAAACAGTTTCAATGGGAAAAAAAACTCAAAAAGGACAGATCGCCGGCAAAAAGAATGGTTCAAAAACTTGGTTTCGCCCCCCCGAAGGCAGCCTCTGGGATCGCAAAAAAAGGTAAGAAGAGGAGACAGCCAAAAAAAAAGAACATGGGGGGCACTGACAACCGATTGAGTTTAAACCTGGTCCTAAAAAGTCAGACAGAGAAGACGTGACACAAGCCAGAAAGGGAGAAAGAGGTGGTTGGATTGGTCGGGAGGACGGGTTGTAAAGGAGGTGCAAGTCAAAAGAAGGTGGGGTCCTCCTTGTGTCAGACTCAAATTAAAGTTGTGGTGCGGAGAACAAGGAATGCGAGCAAAAGGGGTCATGAAAAAAGTGGTATGGGGGGTGAGCCGCCGGACTCGGAAGTGAAGGTTTGCGCCGGGAAAGAAGAAAGGCCGACCAGGCAAAGGAGCTGGGAAAAGGAAGAAAAAAGGATAGGTAGTTCCCCCCGGGAGGAAGCGGCCAAAATAAATCAAGCGTGAAAAAAGGAAAAAGACCAAAGCGCGAAATGATCAAATCGAAGGGCAAGAAACATTGTGGGGAGAAAAAGGAATCGGGAAACCACAGCAAAAGGGGGGTGGGGGGGACGGAGAAATTCTCGCATGATGAGGGTAGCCCAAAACATGAGGTCTCACCAAGAACCGTGAGAGGCTAACAAACCAAAACAGGGAAGAGTCGACTGGACTACCGCCTGTATATCAAACAAGGAAAATCAAAGAAACACATCCCAGGGCAGGAAAGAATCGAGAAAGGGAACTCATGTGATAGAAGGGGGTATAATCAAAAACGTCTGATTAAAAGGTCATACTCCGTAGGAGAGATCGAGGGACCCGTGCCAAAGAGGAACCACGACCAAAACGAAAGGAAAAAAAATCTTGATAAACAGGGAAATCAGGAGGGGGGGGGGTCTCAGAAAAGTCAAAAACGCGTGCTGAAAAAAACGTGGAAAAGGTATAACAAACATTGGGGAGGGGAAAAGAAACGCAAACTTGAAACATGGGAAAGGGGAACAAACGGATGAAATAATTGAGGAACAAAAACGAGAAAAAGACCACCGGAGAACAAACAGAAGAAAAAAACACTGAGAGGAAAAACATGGTGTAACATACAAACGGGAATCGAGCAACAAAACAGTTCCCAAAAAGCAAGAAGGTCAGAAATTTCAATGAGGGTTGGGAGGGGACCAAAAAGAAAACAACGAAGAAAGCTATGTCAGCGACGACCACCACCAGGTTAAAAAGGGGAAAGGGAAAAGCAACGAGGTGGACGAAAGACCTTCTATGCGGCCGTGGTACTCCGGTCTCCGGAACGTGCGGGAAAAAGACGGTCAAGAAATTCTCAACATGGGGACAAAAAACCTAAAACTAGACAAGAACGACTTTTCATTACTTCGGCGAATCGGGGGGAAACACAAAGGTGAAGAACCTAACGTGTCGCCGGTGGGGCGCATCTGAAAACGACACAGAACCGAAAGGTTGGAAAGTAGTGAGAAAGGATGGTGGGGTTTAAAACAGCTGAAAGAGAGTGAGAAAGGTGGAGGGGAATTTGGAAAGGAGCCCGTTCATTGGGGAGGGAATCAATAGAACCGAATCAAAGCAAAAGGGGGAAGTCAGACAAAAGGGGGGATGGGGATTGAAAAGGAATCTTCGCTCGCAAATGACGAAAAAGAAAATGACCTGGAAAGAACAAAGATCGACGCAAATCCACCCGTCGAGGCCATCAGACGTACGGGTGACGAAGGAAGAGAACAGCAAGTGTCTGCCTGCGACAGATGGAAAGAAGACGAACTGAAGAGGAAGGCCGATCTTTTCAAGGAATCGAGGAAGTCTGGGGGTCGATTGTGTCACCAGTTGAAAAACAGGGAGTACTAACGAAAAAAACTGGGAGGGAGGGGAAGAGGGTTGAAAAAAAAGGGGCAAAAAAGGCACGGTCCAGTGGAAATGCCGGTTGAGAAAAAAAATGTTCCGGCACAAAGAAAAGTGCAAAAACCCGCGGAGGTGGGATGAAGGAAAAAGCCGTGCTGGAAAAGGACACCAACAAAGCTTTGGGCGGAAGTAGTCCCCATCCGGAAAACTGTCAGGGGGAAGTAGGACGGGCCCGACGACAGGGGGTAAAAGAAACACTTGGGTTTGAAAAGAAGAGAACTCAAAAAAAACAAACGAGGATTATGGAAAAGAGGATGATCGCGTGGGATCAAAACAAAAGTTCTGGGAAACAAAAAAGGCGGGCAAAAAATGTCTACGCCGACTTAGGAAAAAGGGTGTCGGACTTCCGCAAAGCTTGAGGGAAAAAAAAACAGAAGCAGCAAGGAAAAGGGATTGAAGCGAAAAGAAAACAGAAGCTGGTTTGAAGGTGAGGTAAAACAGCACATTGTTTCAGCACCGGTAAAAGTTGGTGCAACAAGGAACCAAAACAAAAAGGGGGTAAAAAAATCAGGCCAAAAACTAATGACACTAGGAAAGACAAGACCGGGGAACTAAAAAAAAAAAATTCTAAACACGGGGGGGGAAAAAAAAGAACACCATTCAAGCTCCACCCCAAAAGGCCTCTTTTCTATCTCTATAGCTTTATCCCGCCTGAAGATCCTCGCCCGGGCGTTCTACTGTTGCCCGTGGCTGCTGCTGCTCGACAATGACGAGTTTAAAGTAGGGGCTCATGTCCCCCTCTCCCCTCCGCTCTCTGCCGACGAGGATTCTGTTTGACGGAAGGTCCGAAGTTGAGCTTCAGACTATCAGTCGAAGGCTCCTCATACAAACGAATACTTCTCGCCTTTGCACCGTCCCGGAGCTCTACCTTCCACGGTGGTTATCTTTCCAGCATGCCGCAGGGGTCGCAATAATGCGTGCCCTCTCACCCTGTTCTGATTGGAGAGATTGAATTCCTTCTAAGCACGTCTCCTCCAGCACCTGCACTTCCCCTTCTGTTCCTAATAACGTATTCCTTCCTTTCCCCAGCTTCCCACCCACACCTAGCGATCCCATTAAAGCTTTCCGCGTAACCCACGCTTCTGATATTACTTCCCTGGAAGATTACGAGACGCCATGGAGAAACCGACTTCTGGGATCGTGAAAGAGCGGGAAGGAAAAAAAAACAGGCCGGGGACCCAAAAGTCCAGGACTGCCAGAAAAAGAAGGTATAAATGGGCATAAGGTCACCTGTGTGAAGGCGATGGAAGCGATGACGGGGCAGGGGGGAGCCAGTCGAGACCAAAAACGGTGTTTAAGGAAAGGATTTGGAAAAGGGTGTGCGCGTTCAGTGTAACGTGATCAAAAGCAAAAGCAGAACGTTGCTTTAAATCGGGTGAGAAATGCAGGGCTGGATTGAGTGACGGAGGATGGCAAAAAAAAAGATACAGACTAGACCCAGAAAAAAAACTTTCCCAAAAACTAAACCGGGCTAACAGAACTTCAGAAAGGATGGAAAGGGGAACCAAAAACAAAAAGGCGTCAAGGGCGTAAAAACAAAGAACAAAAGAAAAATTTAAGAGGTCACACTGGACTGTGAGGAACAAAAAAAAAAAAAAAACCCAGAAGTATGTATTAAACGGTTCACCTATCGTCAAGAGTCAATGTGGAAAAAGGAGCGCCAAAGATCCGATGTGTGGTCGGGGGGTTGGAAGGGGAGATGGAGAGGGCCAAGGGGAAAATAGGGGCTTCTAACGACAGTCCGAACAAATGGCATCAAACAAACTCCGAAAATAAAAAAAACGCCAAAGGACGCACCACCTACGCGAGCAAGATAACCACAGGTGGTGTCCGAAAGATGGAACAAGGGAAACACACGTTTAGAGCAGGCCGGAATGCTGTGTGGGTTTGTGGAGGAACGACTAAGCCGATTGACAGACAAAGCCCCGATAGAAACTTCCTCAAAGTCCCGCAGGAAAAAAATGATCTCAAAGCCCAGTTTTCAACGATGTGATGGGGGGGGAGCGTTGGGGAGCAGAAACTTGCTGTTCAAGGCTAGGTAGTGTTACCAAATTTCTACAAAAGCAGAAAAGGGGGGGGGGGCCGCAAGAAGACGGACAGGCCCGTGTTCAAACAAAAATAGTTTTTGGGGGGGGGGGGCAAGGTGCGAAGAAAAAGCGAATGTCAAAAAGGTGTAAGGGAGTGGTCCGTGGGGTGAGACATCAGCACACTGCTAGACGAACGACGGCGGGTCGGCCCGTCAAAAATCGAAAGGGCTTTTAAACATTTGAGAAAAAAAAAAGAAATAGGGGTAAAAAGGAAGACGAAACCAAGGAGGGGGGAGACAATTCGAAGGTCAATCAGTACACAAGAAAGAAAGAACCTCCGGATAGGAGTGAAACAAAAAAAAACTGTGCGGGGTCGGGCAGCCGATCAGCCCGTGATGGTGAGAAGAACATGGGGGAGAAAGTATCGCACCAGGAAATAAAAAAGTGGGAAGGAAGAGGGGTTTCCAGAAAAAAATGCATGCGCAAATGAAATCGGCAACAGTCGAAGAAGGAAAAGGAAACATCGGCAAAAAAACGGGGTGGAGGATGCCACCTGAAGACAAAAAACACGGATAGATAAATGGCCGAGTCGACTGAAAAAGGGGTACCGAAAACATGTTCCCTTAAAAGAGTGACGGGGCCAAGACCCACCCGAGACACGAGCCAGGAAAGAAAAAATCATTCCTATAATGGCCCAAAAAGTCCAAATGTAAAGTTAAAGAGGGGCCGCTAAAGGGCAAAGACTGTTCGGCGCCAAAAAAACACAAACACTTTATGGAGAAAAGTTAACCATAAGGGAAATTAATCGAAGGACTAAACGAAGAACATCCACAAAAAGGAAAACTGGAAAAAATAGAAGCATGGACAAAAAGCCTCAAATGATATCAGCTGACATAAAGGGGGGGGGGGGAAAGGTGTAAAAAAAAGTCAAAAAAAAATGGGCGGAACAAAGATTTGAACGACGGAGAAGTATGGGGATGCAGGTTGCCTATAAATAAAGGGGACTGTAAAAACATTCAGGGGCGAACAAAGCTTGAAAACAAAGGAATTGGTGCCGGTCTGGAAAACTAAGAAGCGGAGGAAAAAAAAGTGGAACATAGGAGATGGCAGGACTGTGACTGGGAACCAGAAAACCAGAAAAAGGGGCTGGCGAAAAAAAAAAAGGGTAATCCCAGAAAAACAAAACCACAAGGGGAAATAGAAAGACGCAACAACAAACAGGGGAACAACAAAAGGAAAGGTAAAGCATTCATCGCAAGAAAACATCAGGGAAAAACCAAGGAGTGACCGCAAGAAATTAACTTTACCAGGGTGAAGCAACAACGGAAAACAGGCCGCCCAGAAAGAAAAACCTTCGGGTAAAAAAACCAGAGGGGCAAAAGGGACCGGGAAAGAGGAGCCGCTTCACCCGAGGAAAGTCACGAGGCGCGTGGGGGGGGGGGGGGGGGAAAGGGAAACTATGGGATCCTGACATAAAACTTCCCAAAAAAAACAACCACCAAGGAAAAAAGAAGGACCTAGCTTGCCAGCCGTAGCGGCAAAAAAAAGACGAACTAAAAGTTATCACAAATCCTTCGAAAAAAAATGGAAGAATGGAATTACAAGATGGACAAAGGAGGAAAAAGGACAAAGGGTTACACCTGAGCGGAAAAGTCCGACGAAGAAAAAAAGCGAAATCCAAGGCATAACAAATGCCCCTGAAATCGGGAAAGAAAAAAAGAGCGGAAAATCCAAAACAAAAAGTTGTGCGGACATGCGCCGGGAAGGAAAGGTAGAAAAGTATGCGCGAAAGTACAGGATGGGTCGACTTAGGGGAAAAAAAAGGGGGGGGGAGAGTAAAGGTGGGGGTGGATGAACCCAACTCAAGCTCAAAAACAAAAAAAAGGAGGGAGGAAAAAAAATGGTGGGTCGCAGCCCCCTAGATCAGGCCAAAGGAGGGAACCTGAAAAAGGACCGTCCCGACAAACGACATCGAAATGCACGCCCGAAAAAAAAAAGGCCGCCAATTGGAGCCCGCCGACGAGATCAAAAAAAAAACTGTGGGGCTGCCTGCTAGGGAGCTTTTGGAAAGTTGGGAAAACTTAAAAAAACCAAGATGGTGGGGGGAAAAAACGAACTGTAAAAAGAAAAAAAAGAGGAAAATAAAAAGGACCGCAGGAAAAAAGAGTCCCGGCCTCAAAAAACGAAGGCTTGAAGGTGATCCTCGAAAAAGGTTAAGGGAAACCGCCGGGACGGGAGGGGGGGGGGGGGGGGGCAGCTAGCGCAACGGGGGCTAAACAAAGGCGCAGGAATGTACATAGGCGTTACTAGGTGATCCTCGGCCGTTGCCAACAAAGAGACAGATAGACTCGGCCAAAGCGGGAGAAAAAAAGAAAGAAGGGAAATCGGGTCTAAAAGAGGGCCAACTGTGCTAAACGGAGGACTGATCGGTCGGTCCCCCAGTCCCGGGGTCACGGGCGGCGCCCTGGAAAAAAGGGGTTAAAAAAAAAAGAAGCTGAAAACTAAAAAGGTGCTGGGACAGTGAGACACAAACACCCCAAAAAACCAACCAGTTAAGGGTCAGGTGGTCATGGGGGCCCAGAATAGTGGCACAGAAAGGAGGGCAAAAAGAGTCACCGACAGCATGAAACAGGAAAAGACACTTGGCACTCTTACACGCCAGACACTGCCATCTTCGAAGGTGCCAAAAAAAACCATGACCTGGTGTTCAGCCTTTGTGGAAAACAAAAAACCCAGGGGGAAGAAGAGGTAGCGTGGCGCACACTGCGAAAATCTCGTAAGCGCGGCATAGGTGCCACGGTGGGAAGCACTAGGGGAGGTCACACCCTTGAAAATAAGAGAAGATTCGGACCGAGCAGGGCAGGCGAAACGGGTTTTTTAACAATTTAGAATGGGAAGGGGGGGGGTTCGGCTGTGGAAAAACCAGCCAAAAAAAACGGATGTTAACAAAAGATTGGGTGACCAGAAATCACAGGGGGGAAAGTGGTGGCGCGACAACAGGGGACTCAACCAAGCCATAAAAAGAAGGAAGGATTGCCAAAACTAAAGGGAAGGCTTGAAACGTCACTGGGGGAGCGGCAAACAAGGTTCAGCAGGGGTCCGAAGAAAATAATGCCAGGAGGGGGATTGTACAAAGTTCGCACTTGGGAAAATACTGACAAAAATCAACGGGACAAAACGGGCCCTGACAAGACAAAACAAAAATCAAGGCGATGAATGTCCATCGCGAGTGGGAGGCAAAGAAAAGAGGGGTAGTTTAGGTAAACATGAGCCTTGGGGGGGAGGAAAAAAAGCAAAGAAAACGGGGGTCCGCAGAAAAATTAACGGATGCAAGGAGTTAGAAAAAGTAGCGGTTTCGAAAACATCCAAAAAGAGCTTGTCAGACACGGCAGGCCAGGAAAACGGGGAAAAGTGAACTCGAGGGCAGACGAAAGGGCTGTCGCCGGGGGGGGTGAAAGCCCCAAAGCTGGCGACAATTAGAAACCGGAAGCTATGAAAAGTGACAGATGGGGCAAACGGGAGAACTCTTTGAAAGGTAACCGGCCGAGGAAAAGGCAAAAAAAATAGCAAATAGGCGAGATGAAGAGGGGAAAGTAACGGGATGGGCAAACCCCGAAGAACATGCGGAAAAAGACTGGAGCAAAAAAAAACACCAAAAAGGTTTTCTCACGTCAAAAATGAAAAAAAAGGATGGGCTGTACCACAACTAGGGACGTCAGCCGCAAAACGACCTTGGACGAAAAAAAAAAACTAAGGTCTGGTAAACAGGTGGGGCAACAAAAAGGAAATAAAAAGGGAAAGGCATCCCGCTCTAAAATACAGGCACCCGAAACCAACCTCCGTCGCGCCAGGGTCCTGACAAACGGAAAGACGAACCGGCTAAGGCGAGGTCATCCGTTGCTTCCTCGGGGGTGGGGACTCCCAAAAAAACAAGAGCCCGGGAAAAATCTATGTGGAATGGGAGACAAAACAAGGGTTCGATTGAAGGGCAGGGGGAGGGTGGAGGCTAGAGAGTAAAAGTTTCAGAGCGGTGGGGGAAAAAACAGAGGGGTCATAGGTTCGAAGAGGGCTGAGCACTCGGAAACGCTGTCCCTTAGTTACTCACCATGGAAAAAAAAAAATAAGTAAAAAAAAGTTTTACAGCACGAGGAGGCCTTTGCAAAGGAAAGAGGAAAAGAGCGAACCCGGGTCATAAACCAGCCCATTGGTTACTAATACACCTAGGACCAAGCAAAAAATGGGGGTGGATGTCGTATGGAAAAGCACAGTCGGTCGTGTTAAATAAGGACTGGAATCCTGGAAGAAACAACGTGGTGGGACGTAACTGTAATGGTGAATGGATTACCGGGAGGGGGACGAAGGGGAGCGAAGCCGACACACAATCACAAGAAAAAGAGCATGACAGGACTACTACTATCCAATGGGATTGATGGTCTCAGTCACGCGTCGCAGCAGCAAATGACTAAGAAAGAAATGCCTTCGGGAACACATAGAAGACTAAAACAAAAAAACAAAACCACAGGCATCAAGAGAAAGAGGCCTCCGTTGACTAGGAAAAGGGGGGGAAAACACAGGGAGTAGGAAGAAAAAAAGGGTGACGACGAATGCAGAGAAGAAGAGCTCAAGGAAAAGCTTAAGAGGTGGTCGGATTGGGGGTCCACCAGTGAGGAAAGGTGTGAGAAAATCTTGGGTATTAAGATGGCCAGAGGCGAACAAAAAAGGCAACCGAGGCGGGAAATGACAGGTTAAACGGGGAAACAGTGTAGGCGTCCACGAACTGTAAACCGCGGAGGTCTTCGAGAATAAATAGCCCGGGGGCGGCTGGCTAAAAGGAACAGAAATGGAAATCAAGGTGCTGAAGGGAGGAAGAGGGGACGACCGGACTGGGCAAAAAGGACGGTTAGGAAGCAAACAAGAGCGGGGTCAGCAAGAAATTGGGTTGAATAAATCACCGAGATCTTCCATCTCAACAAACAAACCAAATTTCCTACAAGAAGAGGGAAGGCTTAAAATATATAAAGCATTGAAGCATGGGGAGACAACAACGTGCTGCCATGGAACAAAAAAAAAACAAACTCCGGGGAAAGGACTACGACAACAAACCGAAGGCCGTTACACTATTACGCCCTTTCCACCCATAAAGGACTTTCGTCGCCTCAAGGACAGAACAAAAGACGGCCTCTAAAAAGAAGGTCACGAAAAAGTACACCATCAACACACGCTTTGAAAGGCTGGGTAAAACTTTAAACGGAATCATTGGAGGCTAGGACGCCAATTCCCCATGCAAAGACCAGGACAGATAGGAAAACCTATTGAAATCAAAAAAAAGAAAGAAAGAAAGATGGCGACAAACTTCGCCATTTTGAAAAAAAAGAGAAAACCGGACCGGCAACGAGGTCGTGAGAAAGGTCTAAAGTGTTCAGTGAAAAGCCACGGAAAAACCTGCAAAAACTTCCCTGGTGGACCTATGGCAAAAAGAGAATACCAAGGGACGAAAGGGATGGCGCCTGATGAAGGGCTGGAGTGGCGGGGTAGAATAAAGGGGGGCTTATATGGGGTTTTTTCTCGGTTATTGCGAAAAAGAAAAAAAAAGAAAGCAGCCATAAAAATAGAGAGGGGTCAGGGGAAGGATTGGGAAAATAGGACGTCCAAGTCAATCAGGAGGGACCAATGACGGCGAATGAAAAACAACGTAAAAAAACCAAACGGGGGGAAACTGGAAAAAAAAAAAAACAAGCTACACAGGCCTCCATGGGAAGGGTAAAAAAAAACCCAAGAGTGAGGGGGAAACGACATCACGACAAAAGAGACGACCGTGTTACTGAAAAGGCAAAAAAATAATGAGGGGTATGCACGTTCAACTATCGTCGCGCCAAAAGGGGGATCGGGAAAAGAAAAAGGGAAGAAAGGTGGTCAGGGGTTTGGGTGGACCTGGAAAAGGGGAAGGCAAAAACACAGAGGTTTAAAAACGGAAGAGACCGTGCTAAAACAAGCAAACACGGCAAGGAAGATAACTAAGCGCCACCGTCCAAAAGGCGAACGAATCGGGAAACCAAGGTTGGTGGGAGGACTCTGACAAGAGTCAACGGATGATTGGGGTTTGGGGGGCAGAAACTAAGGAACAGATAACACATCGCACAAAAAAAATCGATGGGAACGCAAAGGGACCAAGAGCCGAAAGGGTCTCACAGGGTTATGGTGAGAATGGTGGCGCCGCCCTTCTGCAAAAAAGAAAGTTCGGGGCCCAAAAACAAATGGGGAGAAAAGAAGAGCCTTCGGCACGTGGGACCAAGCCAAGCGGATGCCCAGAATACGGAATCGGGGGACAAGCAAAGCCCGTTTGGGTGGGAAAAGGTTTGTTGGGAAAAGGGGCGAGAAACTTCAAAAGGGGGGAGAACAGGCAATGATACAAGAATTTGGGCTTAGGGGGAGGGGGGAGGGGCTCAAGCAGAAAACTTATCGATTCACGCGAGCCGACGCCGGGAATTAACATGGGGTGGAAAAAAAACGAAGCATACGGTCCTGACAGCTTCTCCAGCTGGGAAGGACGCCAGGTATATCTTCCTTGGGCGAAGGGGGGGGGAGTCGTTCCAACAACGAAAAAAAAGCAATAAATAAAAAAGAAGGGTCAGGGGGGAGGGCAGCAGTGCCCCGATAAACAGAGTGGGGGGGGGGGCAA
>Ga0179593_1782364_pt1 | contig 21699 bp, 27 predicted proteins | sample CZODoug2_1_08_16_FD_185931 | JGI IMG/M metagenome (GOLD analysis project Ga0179593, IMG submission 185931) | Vadose zone soil fungal communities from Angelo Coast Range Reserve, California, USA - CZODoug2_1_08_16fungal (PacBio error correction) | ecosystem: Environmental > Terrestrial > Soil >...
AAGTTCCGAGAAGAAAAAACTGCAACTTTCCCGGGGAAAAATGCTCTGCTGGGAAAGATGGCGACTTCGGACTTCTACAAGGAAAAAAGAGCGACAATTACGGTGAGAAAAATTAGAAAGAGGCCTGCCTGAATCATCTCTCGCAGTAGAGAAAAGAGGATATGAGAGGCGTAGGGCTAAATAATGTGAGGAAAGGGGAAGGAAGGCCTTGATCGTCCGAAAAAATCGGCGGGCGGTGACGGTCAAAAAAAGTTTCCACAGGGAAGTTTTCAGTGCAGCGAGCAATGGAGGGAAAGGGCACCCCTGACTTGAAAAACAAAGGGTGCTGTGGAAAAAAAATGGGTCACGCGAGCCGCATCATGCCAACCAGATTTTAAAAGGGGACGAGGGAGGCGGCGGTAAAGGCCGAGGTGTTTGGGAACGGGAAGCGCGGTCGGAAAAAGGGAGGGAAGGGGAAATGAGGGAAAGTTTGGTCACCGTAAAAAAGCTGAAGCCGCGTGCGGGGTGCTGGAAAGAGGATACGGGCCATTTTTTTTAGGGTAAAAAATACAAAAACGGGCAATACCCGTCCTTAAAGGGGGGGAGTAGACCGGCAAGGCGCTCGCCCAACGGAGGGACATCTTAAGGGAAAAAGGGGGGGGGCAGAAAAAAAACCGTAGCGCAGCAGTTGGCATGATGGTCGACCGACCGTGAAAGCGTCTATGGTAAGAAACATCGCCATCCCAGTGCACGGAAAAAGAGGTGGGAAAAGGAAGGAAGGAGCACGAAAAATTATCGAGGATACGTGTCTCTACCTTCCCGGCCCCTAGACAGAGATCCTTGGAGGCCGACCGTTTCCGAAGAACAGCAGAGGAGGCTCGTCTCAGCATTCTCCGCCTGCCCTCTAAGAAAGCATGGGAGTTTAGGAGTCGCGGAAAGACTCTTCGTCGAAAATTCTCCGAGGGGGGGAGGAGGGAGACAAGGACCTTCCAGTGTCGACCGAAAAAACAAAGGAACCAGAAGACGTGATGAGACCAACGAGAAAGAGTTATCGAACGGAAAAAAAAAAAAGACCCACACCACGAAGAGCGGGAAGGCTGGGGGAAAAAAAAAGGAGTGTGCCAGTATTCTCATATGGGCGCACTGACGCATCGGAAATGGACGCTTGTTTTGGGGGAAGGGCGACGCGAGGGAGTTTGATAAAAAGACCGTGGGGAAGGGGAGAAAACCGTCAAGTGCGCCAGGGAAGACCAGGGAGAGAACCAAAAAGGGAGCCGAGTGACGCGTCTGGGGGAAAAACGATCAACCACGTCAGAACCATCATCTAAGGAAAAAAGCGCCGAGGAGGGAAGGGAACTTAGACCACCCCCAAGGGGAAAGGGAAGGAGAAAAAGTACATGCCTCGAAGGAGAGATGGTTGTGTTAAAGACTCCTGAGGCGCCGGGGTGTAGCAGACCGGTCCAACTCTGAGAGGGGGATATCGAAAGGAAAAAAATTCATGTTGACGGAGAGATGACGCGAAGAAGTGAAGGTGTACCTTCGGGAAAAAAAATGGCCGGAAGGGGACACGGGGGAAAGTTGGAGGGGCGCTTTCCATTCACGAAAAGCGGGGAAGAACCAAAACTCATGCTCGCCAAGAGGTCGACGCGGAGGGTATAAACGAAAACTCACGTGGCGTCGGAAGGATTCACCAAAGGGGGGGACCGGAGGAACTTCATGCTAAAAAAGCCGGTTAGGGCTACGCCCGCAACCACCATCAAGAACACGGAAAAAGGGGATGAACTGCTCACTGGGGACTGACCCCTTCTGAACTGAACCTCGAAGGGGGGTTAGAATGCCAGAAAACGGCGGGAGAAGATCTGTTTGAGGAGACCCGCGAGAGGGGTCAAAGTTGTCGTGCAGGAAGGAAGACTTCGGGAGAAAAAAGGGGGGGGGAGTACTTCGAAAGAGAAGCGTAGGGACGTCACCGAGACAATTGCTGTGGGGGGACCTTTACCAAAAACGTCCATCCAACGAATTCCGTAAAAAAGCAGGCAGTCGGTGAACGAATTACGGCTGATGTAAAGGGGCTGTTGCCGTTCGCGAAGCCAAGAGGGGAAAATCCGCCCCTAAAAAAGTCTTGCGTAAAGAGGGAGAAAATGAGAAAAAAAAAGCAGGCACTGGACTGAGAAGGGACGCTGGACCACGAGGTGGGGAACAATCCTTAAAAGTTCGACGAGCTGCTGAAGAAAAGGCTTAGAAAACCTCCTTTCATACGAAAGGGGCACAAACACCTACGGATCTCGAACTTGCGGACGCAAGACGTCGGGCCTGTTCTCCCTCCAAAACAGAGGGGAAAAAAGGGGGAAACCAAGACCGGACCTGAACGTACGCCCGTGCCGGAAAGTCTCCAAGCCCTTTAGTTCCCCTCGCAAAAAAGGAAGGAATATCGGAAAAAGGGAAAATAGCCGTCTGGATGTTTTAGGAAGGCCAAGCGCGCTCGAGAACCAAGGGAAGATGACTAAGGACAATGAACGAGAGATAGACAACAAAACGGAGGAAGAAGATCGTTCATTGTCCTTAAAGAAAAAAAGTCATCTGGAAAAGGGGGGAGGAGACGCGCTGGGCCGGCGCAGAAGAAATCCAGCGGCGAAAAAAGCATAGGAAAGAACAAAAAACCAAACACATAAAAAAAAAGGATCGGGGGGGGGAAGAAATATTCTCTGCCGGCTACCCGGAAAGGAGGGGAAGACCCGTAGACGGCCGGCGCTTCGGATTGGCGGAAGAAAAAAAAACGTGTCTTTCGGACGAACCCTACGCGGAGGAGAAGCCGCCAGTTCTCTCAGGGCAAGTAGCCCCGGCTCGTATGAAGGGGGATCAGTAGAAGGACCGAGCTGGGTCATCCAGGTCCCTTCCGTATTTGAAGAAAAAACATTCGTAAGATTGTAGCCGTAAAAAAAAAAAAAGCGCAATGAGAGGGAGACATTAATCTCACAGTTCTGAGGAGCGTGGCTTCGCGAACCGGGGGAAAAATCCCCTGAAATAAGCTTGTCGAGTAGGTACAAAAAAACTGGAGGGGGGTCGAATACGACTGGGGCGGGTTAAACCGCAGGAAAAAAAAACTTGTCGACCTCAGCCAGACGGGAAACTCCGCCGGAGAGTCCCGAGTCCGAAGAGGGAACGGAAGGACAAAAAGAGCGGCGCTCGCTAAAAGTCCTTGCTTCCAGCAGGGAAGGAAATCGACCACCAAAAAGCCCTGCGTCTCAGAGGGGACCTCGATGAGCAGGAGGGGCAATCAGCGGGACCCAGCGCGGAGGGCGTCGATCGAGAAAGGCCTTGGGAAGGAAAGCATTGCAAGAAGGGGCCCAGGTCCAAAAGAAGTCGACGCCCAAGTCGGACTTGAGAAGGACCCTTTCCGCGGAGAGGGGTAGGAAAAAAGTGAATGGCGGTTGGGAGCTGCCGTCCGTGGTGGGGAAGATCTGCCAAGAACCCGGGGTCCCTTAAAAAATTGGAAAAAAACTTGTCCCTCAAGGTCCTTCCAAGGCTCCAGAAGAGAACTCAATCTCCTTCCGGAGGCCTACAGGTTCGCGCGAAACGACGGGTCAGAGTTTTGGACATCCCCCACCCGGCCCCAGCAGCCGGATTCCACAGAGCGCTTTCGGGGGGGCACGGGCCGTTGAATTTAGCCAAGGGTGCAGGGAAAAATCATGCGGGAAAAAAGGAACTTCCTACCGGGGGGGGCCCTTCGGGTTGACTTGTAGATGTATAGAACGGACTCGGAGTTTTTAAAAGAGGAGAACCTCTGGAAGAAACCGTGTCCAGAACCCTGCGCACTTGAAAGTTTAAGACTGCTGACCAAATGTATAAAACAGAGAGAAGCGCGCCAGAAAAAAAGTACATGTTGGCGCGATGCATATGCTCAGGAGGGAGGCAAATTCCTGGTGGTGGGCCGTCCAGCTAACAGAAGAGGGGTGTGGTTGGTGCATGGGGGGGGAAAGTACTCGAATGGAGCTGGTGGGGATCGACAGGCAGAAAGGAAGGGGGGGTGGAAGTCCGGGGCCATAAGGTCCAGAATGCGGGAGAGTATCAAGGAGAGACCGCCGAATCAGGGGAGGATGCGATTTGCCTCGGGAAGAAAAAAAAAAGGACCGATCCTTGAGGCGGGCAGGGGCAGACGCGGGGAAAAAAAAGCTGCTGGCCAATCGAAGGAGAAGAACGGCGGCTGGGCGAAAAAGCTCTCTTCATCAAAGGGCAAAAGGGGACCCTCGCCAAAAAAAGGAAGGAAAGCCTCGTTTCGAAAATCAAAAAGACGGTTTCTGTAAGGAGGTGGAGAAGGACTGACCCTATCCCCACCGAAAGGAAACACAATCATTAAAACTTACATGGGGGAGAGGTGCCTTACCCAAATACTAGGAGAAAAAATCCCTCTGCAAAAAGGGCGGGCCGGTCTAAAAACATTTGCCGACGGGGGACGACCCGTAAACTAAGGGAGGAAAAGGTTAAAAAAAAGGGGGAAATACTATCCCGCACCAAGCCCCGAAACTTGGAGGAGGAGTGACCCCAACGGCAGGGAAAACTACGAGGCACCACGGGGGAGGACCTTACCTCAAAATAAAATAGTCACAACACGGGGAAGTATGCTACCGCCTCAATCCCTCTAGGAGGGTGGCCTGATTGCGGGAAAAAGGTCCATGCGTCGGGGAAAAAAAAAAAAGGGACGGCAGTCATGGGACCGGAAAAAGGCGCGAGAGAGGAAGGAAAACTTGTCCCTGGGTACAACCAAAGATGGCTGGAAGTCAACCGAAAAAGTCTGCCGGACTCAGACCTCAGGCCCAGGGAAAAAACTTTGAAAAGAGGAAAAAAGACGGCCGCCTTCGTCCTCTCAAAAGGGGGAAGAAAGAGAGCTGAAGAAATAGGTTCTCCCAGCAGGGTCACGGCACGTATGGGGGGCCAGGAGGGTCTTGGGAAAGGGAACATCGTTCCGGTCTGGTGAAGTCCAGAAAAGAAAAAAACAGGGACAGTTCGCAGTGAAGAAGTTTCTGAAGCCCCCGCCCTGAATGAAAGGTGGGGGGGAGGAAAAAAAAGCCTTTCAGGCGCGAGCCCGCAAAATGAAGGAAATCGAGGGATGTCGGCTCCCTGACCGTTCCGGGTACGATTGTATTAGCGCGGGGAAAAAAAAGAAAAAAAAGAATCGTAGGTTCTTTGCCGTTGGGGTCAGCGGACGAACCAAACCAGACGGGCTTGTGGAAGGCCAGGGGGGGGGGGTAGCCGTGTTTCGGAAACCGGAAGTGTATCGTCAAGGGGAGAGAAAGACAGAAAAGGGGCCAGGAACCTCTTAGAGGGAGGCCTTGGGGTCAGGCAAAAAGTAGAAAGAGGGGAAATTATTTTAAGTGAACAAGGGGATCCCGACCGGGGAGGAGGACTATGTCAGGAGGAAAGCGAAATAAAACGAACCCGGTGGATTGGAAAAGTAGTCCAGAAACATTCTCGAGGATGAGGGGGTCGAGACCGTCAGAGGAAGAGATCGAGAAAAAAAAAGGGTCGCCCATGATGCAGCAAGGAGGGATTTTTAATCCCTCTGACGCTCTCCGCAGACCTCCATGAAAAATCGGCCTGGGATTTCCCATAGGGGGGAGGGAGACAGGAGTAAGAAAAGCGTCTCATTGCTCCTCGATCTGCAGGGACCCTGTTCCTTCCAGGCCGGAACAACAAAGGCCCCATCCAGCATTATTGACAAAAGTCGAGGAGAGAACGGACCAAAACCCCCACAATACGCTGGGGGAGCGGGAACCGGCTGGTCAAAAGGGACATTAATTAGAATAAAACTTACTCATTCCGCCAACTGAGCAGTTGGGGTGGAGGAGGAGCTTCGACGACTCGTAGGGGGGGGGACGCATCGGAGAAACCGGAGGGGAAAAAAAAATATTTACCAGACGGAGCAAAAGAGGAGCCTTCAACTTGCCGATTGACGACCGAAGAAGAAAAAAAAGGAAGAAACCTCAGGCAGTAAGGGAAAAAACGCCTTCATCCTGCACGGGCAGGAAAAAAATTCCCAATATTCCGGGGGGGGAAGACGCCGAAAGAAAAGGGGGGGGGTTCACCGAACATAAGGATGCCTCAGTGTTTGGGGGGTTGTGGGGGAGTTTCCCCCCTCTGTGCATGCTGAACTATTGCCGCCGGAAAGGGGAGGGGGGAAGAGGGCCTCGAAAAAGGGCGATGCTTCCTCTATCCTTTTGATTAAGGCCTGGGAAAAGGCAAAATGGTCCGAAGAAAAGATACGGTTGTCGACCTTGGAATGCACGACTACGGCAGCTGGAAGAAAAAGCCCCTAAGATGAAAAGCGCTTCACTCGACTGTTCATAAGGGAGGGGAGTCTCCTTCAGAAAAGGGGGTTTATACCTGGGCCAAGTGTCGCCCAATTCAGCATCTGGAGTCCTGGGGAAGGAGAGGGAGGCCATCATCCACTCTGACTTCCTAGGAAAGAAGGCTAAGGGAGCTCCTTGCCATGCGATGGGGGGGTTAGAATGAAGGAGGGGAAAGCAAGAAGGAGAAGGCGGGAGATCCGGCTAGACTCCGAGATAAGTTTCAAATTAGGACGGCCGGACTGGGGGCAGGGGACTGTCGCCTGGAAAGGGGCGAGGCAATGGGGGACCACCTTCTGGCGCGAAAATTTGATGGGGAGAAGAGGGAAACCCTAAAGAACGTACATTCTTTTCGAACAAAGACCGGTTCAGGGGGGAAAAAGAGCGACAAATGGAGAGTAAGGGCTGTGGCCTAGAAAAAAAGCTGGGAGTCTGGCGATTCATGTCGCCATGAAAGCGCGGAGTTGGGAACACGCGGAGGAAAATAGGTCGATGGACCCGTATTGAAAAGAAGGAGAAGAAGCTGCGGAACCAGCCAGAGGAAGTCCACTCTCCTTAATATAAGGGAAAGGGGAAAGAGATCCTCGAGGAAAAAAAGAACTCTTCCTTTTCAGAGCCCTCCATCCTCTTAAGGGAAAATACGTGAGCGAAGAAAGCGCCAGAAACTGGACCGGACTCCTTTCGTGGAACAAAAAGAGATCTAAGGGACTCCCTTCACATATCCTCTGATGGAATGCCCGGCCCATCGCGCTGGAAATATGGAACAGGAGGGGGGGAAAAAGGAAAATTACGATCTCTCTCAACACAAAACAAAGAAGAATAGGGGCCAAGTGTCAAGGAAGACCGGTCCTCTTTTCCCTGGTTCTCAGCGGGCCGGCGCAGCAAAAAAACTCGTGCGGACAACGAGGGAGTCTTCCATAGCGCTCGTACCGAAGGGGCTAAGGGAGGGAAAGGGCGGAAATTCATCCGCCGGCAGGCAGTCTTGGCGTAAAGCCTGGCTGAGGGTCGAACAGGACGCGTTCCGGCGAGGGAAGAGGATCGGGGGGGGGGTTTTTGCAACCGGCTCGGGACCGCGCGTGGCTTCCTAAAGAAAAAGCCGCGACAGAACGCATTATGTTCATACGGGGAAGAGGGGGAAGCCGTCAGCCTCGCGCAGCGTGTTCGATCAAAAAAAGAAAAAACCACGCCAGAAAAGGGGCGTCTTCCCCAAAAACACGCGTAGGCGAACAACCTTCCCTATTGAAGGGAGTAATCTTGGGTCAGGGAGGAACTGAACCTGATTGCGTGGTTTGGAAAGGGGGGGGGAGGGGGGCAAAGGAGAGCTTTTCTACCACCAGAAGGTGGTCCACGAAAAAGGGAAGAGGAAGGAGGGAGAAGGGACAAAGAAATCCCCGCCGTTCCGGCGTCAGGCCCACGGGAAAGATCTGAGCGGGAACTCTCTCAACAGGGCGGCTTTCTTCCCAAAGCAGGTCCGTGATAGGACTAAACCCCCCTCAGCATCAAAGGGTGAGAGTCGGCTGTGGGGGTCAATCCCTCGTAATTGCTGAGGGAAGATCTACTCCTTCCCTGAGGCAAAATGGCATTGGCAATAGGGAAATCCCTTGCTTCGAAAAGGTCTACGCAATAGAGAGATTTTGAGCTAACATTCCGTCCGAGACGGTGGACGAGCAGGAGGTTATTTCCGCTTCCAAGGCCGTGAATGGTCAAGGGGGAGAAAAGGGAAAACCTTGTAAAGGAACGTTCTTCCCGGTCGTTCCGGTAGGCCTAAATTTCGGGAACAGCGAGAAAGAGGGGAGTTCCGGCGTAGGAGGGATTCTCTTTCGCTGACCTAGGGGGGGGGGGCACGGGAACCCTGGGCACTCCTGCGTGGGGTTAACACAATCTCTCGTCGGAAGGGGAGGATTAAATCCTTTTTGGAAAGGAGACCTTCAAAAGGGAGAAGGGAGGAAAAAACTGCTACCTTTTCCCTTGCAGGTGAAAAAAGAAAACAAAAAAAGAAAATTTACGGTCTATTTCCACGGACGCACTCGGCACTGGAAGGGAGAACCAATTTGGGCGTCGCAGGGGTTTCATGCAGGTGGGGGGCAGGGGTGAGAGCGCTTCTTTATAAAACCTAGCGGAGGAGGAAGCAAACTCAAAAAAAAAGGGGATTATACATTGTGCATCTTGCGGAAAGAAGGGAGAAGAACTGGGGAATTGACCCTCCGTTCCCGCTAAAAAAAAAGTAGGGGTGTGGTGCATTTTGCAGGGGGAGGTTCGAAAAGAGGAGGGAGGGATACATCAGTGCTGGAAGGGAAGGGGTGGGTGGGGAATTCTTTCGCCACTGGAGAAAGCCGTGGTGAAGAAGACAGATCTATTAACATGGCAACAAAAAGGCACGAGGGGGAGAATTACGTGAAGTATTTAAGAAACAGTCCTATAAGTGATCGTGGAGGAGGAAAGATCTGAGAAAAAAGAGGGAAATAATAATCCTGCCAGGAAGAAACGCCCGCTTCAACCTTTCTAACTCAAGGATCTAGACGAGGAAGGAAAGTCCTTTACTTGCCTCGACAATCAGATAACTGATGTTAACCTTTCTTGAAGTGACAAAGAGCAAGCAGAAAAAAATGGGAGATGGCGCCTTACCCTATCTGAACCGTACCCGGTCGGGAAGGAGGTCAAGAGAAGTCCAACCTAGCATATACTTTTGGGAAGGGGGGGAAAGGGAAGGAGTCCGAAAGGCCCCGAGCGCCAAGGGGTAGAAACCTCATAGCAAAAAAGAACAGAGACCGGGGAGCTTGCTTCAACAAGGACCGTATCCGATAAAAGCGGGAGGGTCGCCAGCTGTGTTGAAAGAAAAAAAGGCTTCTTCACAAGAGCAAGGGAGTCCAGGAAAAAGAAAATAGGCACACACCTCGGGAAGGGAGAAAAGATGCAAAAACTCCTCTCCTCTGGAAATCTGTGTTGTCCTTATTGGTCTAGGGCCTGCCATGCGGAAGGAAAAGAGTACAGCTCGTTGTAAAAAGAGGAGAGACGAAACTGTCCCCTGTGAGCGGAAAACCCTAGAGGAAGAAGTCAAAGAAGGAACTATGTAGGGGAAGAAGAAAGGACAGAAGAACATTCTACATAAGGGCCGTTTGAAAAAAAAAAGGGAAGCCAGAAGAAAATGTCGTCATCAAAATCAAAAAAAAAAAAAAAGGGATGAGGAGGAGACTTCCGAAGGAGCGTCACCAATGAAGCCCAGAGTAAAGGTTTTCCTTCTTGGGTTTGGGGCGGGAAGGGAATACATCTTGTAGGGGGAAAGGGGGAAGGCCACCGAAGCGCTCCACAGTGAAAGTGTGGGAAAAAGCGTAAGGAGGGCAGTTTCTTAGCAAGGAAGGCCGGCCGGGGGTCCCTTACAGAATTCTCTATCCCTCCACGAGGGGGGGGGGTACTATAGGGGATTCTTCTTTCTCCCTCCCTTAAAGACGAGTTTTTGAGGTGGGAAGAAAAAAAAAAAACATCGTCATAGAGGAAAAGGGGGACTTAGTAAAGTAAACATCATCTTCAAAGAAGCGTTCTTGGGATCTGATACGGCAGGGGGGGGGAAGCCTTTGGGTCAAAAGATCGGAAGTCTTCAAATTGGATGATTAGGAAAAAAAAAAAACCCTACATTTACTCCTACAGGGGAACATCTTTCTACCTTTTGCACTAAAGAGGAACCCCTTACGCAATTGGGCTTTCGAAATTTCCCGACGGGTCTTCTCAAGAAAGGGTCCATCTGCAAAGAAGTTCTCCACCTAACCCCAGGAAACTTCTGAAAAAGATCTTATCTATGAGGACTGTCCTATACGAACGGCAAGGAGTATCTACGAGAATGAAGGTCTCAAAGGGAATGCAAGCCCCGTTCACTTGCAAGTTGGGGGGGAAAAGGAAAAAGCGAGCCCTCTCTTGCTCCTACACCGCTCAAAAATTGGGATGAGGAAAGATTCAATCTGCGGCTAAGAATAGAAGGAGTAAGTCCTCCAATCTGTAGAAAAACCGCGGGGCTGGAGGAAAAAATTTTCTGAGGATAAACCCCACCTTCAAAAGAAAAACAGCTCCTTCGAGTTAGAAACGAATGACAAAAAAAAAAAGATGATGTTAGCGGAAAAGGGAGGGGGGGAAAACCATTAATTTTTAAAGAGTCTCGAAAAAGGAAAAGAGCCGCAAAAGAGTTTTTTTAGTGGTCCGTCGGGAAAATCGCTCGGGAAAGAAGGGGGGACTCTCGGAGAAAAAAAGGAAAGGGGAGACCATGTGAAACCCCTGACCCGGAAGGGGAGCGAAAGTGTTCCGCCGTGAGGGCCGTGGACTCCCAAGAAAAATCAGCCTCGCCCAAAGTCCGAAGGGTTCCTTTCATTAGAACCCTTCCAAAGGACGAAAAAAAATTACATGGTAGAAGGGCTCTAGGGTGGGTTGGAAACCAGTAAATCTTCTGCCTCTTTGGAAGAACGGATTAAATTCGGGATCAGAGAAGCTCAGGAAAAAAGAAAAAATTATTTGGAGGGAGAGAAAGACGATAATTGCTACAGTAAGAGCCACAGGGTACTGTTACCCTGTTTCAAGGTAGACCTTGAAAAAAACGAACGGCAAAGGGAAAAAAACCTCACTTTCACCTGGGAAACAAAGAGAGGGGGGAGGGAAGGAATCAACTCAAAAAGCGACGAAAAGAAGCCTTCGAAAAAAAGGAAAAATGGAGAACACTCAAACAAAAAGAGAGGCAAGGAAGAGCCGTCCTATAGGGGAAGCACAGACACCAAAACTCTGAGAGGCACCTACTGCTACAGGAAGGCCTAACGCACTAGAAAATGGGAGAATGAAATCACTACCTGCTGGAAGCAAGGCGAAGCTGTGGAAAAAACGATACCCAGCGAGAAGGTTTAAAGGGTGTTTGCCTTGATAAAGGGGAGGCGTGTCAAGTGGAACTCAGACCGGGAGGCCGAGAAGACTGGCTCGAAGGGGGAAAAGAAGGGAGGGGTGAAGATCTTACTCTCGTCGGGAGAAGGACGAACCAGAAAAAAGAAGTTCGTTACCTACTCGAAAGGAGAGGAAGGGTGAAAGGGAGGGCCGCGGTTCAAAGAGGAAAAAAAAAAACGCGGGAAGACGCCCCTCACGGGCTTCATGAAGGCTAAGGGAATGCCGCGCGGAAAAAGATGACCTCTTTCACGAGGGGGTTTGTTGGGTGGGGGGGGGGGGGTCTGAAGGGGAAAAAAAGGAGGTTAAGGGAACATCGTCTTCCATCTCCAAATCCAAAGGAGAAGCCGGTGAAACCCTTTCCATCTATCCAGAGAAGTGGGCAGTATCTCTCAATAAAAAGGGGGGGGGAGATCCAAGAAGAGTCAAAAAAGGTTTCTTCTCAAAGAAAAGGGAGGGAAAGGGGACTTACGACAGAACCTCCTTCAGAACGCCCTGAGGGTCCCCGAGAAAACCTATCGGCTGGAAAAAAAAGGAAGGGGGCTTGATTGCTGGATGGCAGGCTGAAGGGAGGGGGAAAGGGGCTGAGAGGTCCAACAACACAACTCTATGGAAAAAGGAGAGGGGGATTTGTCCCTTAGGGGAAAAGGGAAGTCTTTCCCTGGTTCTCGAGGGGAGGAGGGGACGAAGACTACAGCCAATCCAAGGAGACGAACTGGAAAAGAAAGAAAACCTCAAGGGCGGGAGGGAAATTGAGCACTTTCTTAAAAGGAACCAGCCTTCAGTAAGAGAAAAAAAAGGCTAAGCAACCCGTGACGCAAGGGATCTAACAGCCCGGGGGAGGTCGAAGGGGACCGCGGGTAAGAAGAGGGGGCCCGTTCCTTCCTGGGGGGAAGGGAAAGGACCCGGCGAGGGGGGAGGAAGAGACTGTTCTCCTCTCGTCGTAAGACCAGTAATAATTTGAAGAAGGGTCCAGGAACTTCCCGTGAAAAAATAAAGGAGAAGGATTTCTATCATGGGAGAGAAAAAACATACGGGGAAACTTCTTCCATCGTGTCTTCAAGGAAAAACATAACGAGAAGGAGGGGACACCGACCGGAAAAGGGGTTCGAATACTACTTCGGGGGGGAGGGGGGGGGATCTTCACCCACATGCACGAAACGAGCGCAAAGGGTCCACTCCCTCGTCCGAGCGAGAAGGGACATTGATCCCGCCGATCGGCCGCAAGTAACAAGGGAAAGGGAGAGAGGGGCAACAGCTCGAGGAGGGGGGAGAGGAAAAGGGCGGGATTCATTTCTACCCATCGCCAAAAGACCGGGGGGGCCAGAAAGGGAAAGTCGGGGAGGGCCGCCAGTGGAGAGGGTAGGAAAATACTACTCCTTCCCCGAGAGGGGGATGCCAAATCTGTTAAAAGGGGAGTCTTTTACGAATGCGACGGCATCGGCGTCTGAAAAAGTAGTGGGGGAAAAAATCGAGGGAGGGTTTCGATAAGGGAGGGGGGATTGCCTCTTCCGGGGGAGGGGGCAAGGTCGACAACAAAAAAAAAAAAAGGCCGGTCTTCAATTTGACGAAGTCCGAAGGGGGGGGACGAAAGACGCGGAAGATGAAGACTCATCTCCTTGGGACCGGAGGACTTAAAAAGGGGCCTCTACCGAATTTCCGGGGGGGAACTGTTCGGAAATAACACGGAGAAACGTGAGGAGGCTCTTCGGGAAAAAGAAAGAAGTTCTTCGTCCTCCTTTTCAGGAGACAGAAAAGCTTCCAAGCGGGTGGTCCCTCTTCGCTGTGTTTTTAAGAAAAAATGGGAAAAATTGCCACGGAACACCGCTGAGAAAAAGTCAAGAAGGTCCGGGGGGGGGAAAAGGGGGGGACCCCCCTCACTTTCAGGGGGGAAAAAAAAAAAAGGCCCTAAAGAAAAACTAGCGACTCGGTCGAAAAAAAAAAAAAAAAACCAAAAGAGGGCAGATGCGGAAGGGAAGGGTTTTATAATACTGGAAAGCCTGTTTGTTGAAAAAAAGAAAGCTACCTCACGTAAGGGAAGTTTGCGTGGGGGGGAAAGATAAATAGAAGTCAGAAGGAGGGCGGGTCCTTTGTTTGGGAAATAGGAAGGCCAAAAGAAAAAAAAAGCAGATCGTCGGAGCCATGCAAACGAAACCGCCGAGGCGGGGGAAGGCCAGAGCCTAAAGACAAGAAGAGAAGCTTTCATTTCTGAAAAAAGAAGGGAGAGAGTCCTAGCGAGAGCCACTCCGCCCCTGACACGGTCGTTGGGAATCCAAGGATAGAGATAGGGAAATCAATTTCCTTACTTGAAAAAAGACGCAATCCGGAAGGAAGGGGACCTTTCTGGAAGAACGGTGACAAGCCGGTGTAGTAAGGGGGATCGATGGAAAAGTCCTTACCAAAGGAAGAACCAGTGAGGTCCCGACAATCATACAAACGCGCCGGAGAAGGGGGGGGGAACACCAAGGGAGAAAGAGAGTCTACCCTCCTCTGAAGGAGGCCATGGAGAAAAAAGGAGGAATCATCGCCCCAGGGGAAGGGTCACCGCGGTTGAACACTGGCCGTAAAAAGAAGGAAGAACATCAACGATTGGGGGAGAGGGATTGGGCGGAAAAAACGGGAAAACTACTATGAGAGGAGAAAGGGCTCTCGGAAAAGTCACAACCTCGGAACTTTCATGGAAGGAAGAAGGAATAACGCTTTCGGAAAACCACTCGGATCGCCTTGAAAAGAGGAAAAAAAGCCAACTTTCACTGCAATTTAAAAAAAGGGGGGACTTCCGAAAAAAAAAAAATGCACTTCACACTGCCCTGGGAGAAACCTGCTAAAATTCCTGGGGAAGAGGGAACGGGACGGCTCGGGAAACAGATCCACATTCTCTCATGGGGGAAACATGAAAAAGAAAAAAAAACTTCGTCATATCTCAAAAAAAAAAAAAGTGATGATTAGGGGAAAAAGAGGAAAGTATAAGGCGGGATAAGAGGTCCCTTCAACGTAGGGGAAAGGATTGGAAAGGGTGATCCTTCCCGAAGTCGAAGGTGGGATGTTAGGTCCAGGGAGGGGAGGTAAGGCAGTGAATAGGAGAAGGGCGAATCCACCCCGGGAGGGGGAGTGAAGTTTGGGGGGGGAAAAAAAAATCCTTCATGCTCGAGCCCGAAAAAAACAGAGGTTTTACCGATGGGAGGAGGTCTGAAAGGGGTGGACTATGGGGGGAAAGGAAAAAATAGCCAACTTCATCTGAGGGAAGTAAGTTTGGGTCACGAAGAAAGGAAAAAGCCAATCTCGCTGCTTTGTGGGAAAGAGGGGGAAAGGGAAAGTTTTGTTCCGGGCTTAAATACCCTTCTTAAAAAGTCTATTCTTGGAAAGGCCCTAAGGGGGAGGCTCACAATAAAAAGGAACTCTTATGAGAGCACGAAGAGGGGAAACATTATCTCATTGCAGAGTTAGAAGGGGGAAGACCTTTTCGGCGCTACAAGGAAAAAAAGTGTTTCAATATCCAAAAATAGGAGTGCGCGGGGAACCCGTCTTCGCAGAAAGGGGGGAAGGAAGTATGAGGAAAAAAAAGTCCCGGCCCTTTTTAAAGGTAGAAGAGGTCGCCCACAAAAAAAAAAAGGGCAGCGGAAAATGTGTCCATCATCGACCCGGATCGTCGCTCTCCATAATGCGAATGACCCGAGAGGGCTTTCTGAACAAGGAGAAGAGGAAGACCGTCTGGAGGTCTCATTTCCTCGATCTGGGAGGAAAAAGACTGGCCTTCCAGGTCGACCGTCAAAACAGCAGCGGGAGGGAAGGGGGAAGATCCTTCTAGTTATCTAACGTGAAAAAAAAAAATACGCTGAAAGGGGGAAAATGGTCAAACAACCAGGAAGTGTGCAAAGACAAGAAGGAAAGAGGAATTAGCAAGAAAGACGCAGTGAAGAAATGGAGGCGGAAGGAGATAGGTCACCGCGCTTATTGAGAAAAGGGGGAGACCCGTGAAAAAAAGGAAAAAAAAGATTTTCTCGCTTGAAAAGTGCAGTAGTGACGCGAAGTGGGAGAGACCAGATAACAAAGAAAGCAGAAAGGAACCGTTCTTCCTTCGGGGGAAAAGGGAAGGAAGGAATAAACCAGAAAAGGGGGGGGGGGTGGAAGTGAAGGAAAGGGCTTAAAGGGGGTGGTTGTGTCAAAAGGAAAGACCCGCAGGAGGCGCCTTTGGCTGTCAAAATCTGTAAGACTATTCCTGAAAAAAAAAAGGGAAACAGACTCGACAATGTCCGCTGGAAAAACGAAATTGGGCTCGGCAGGCAGGAAAAGCAAATGGCAAGGAGAACGGGTCCGGTTACCTTGCCCAAGGGGGGGGGGGTGTTGGTGTTTTTGGGGGGGGGGGGGTGGGAAAACTGGTGGTGGGGGGGGGGGGGGGGGTGTTGGGGTGATCCTCTAAGGAGCCCGAAACGGAAGGCCTCGAAAAAAGGGTTCAAAAGCGAACTACCGGGAGAAAGAGTCTTCACCTAGAAAAAAAAAGCCAATATGCCAGGAGAGGACAAGTCCTGGTAAAGGTCAAAGACCCGAAAAAAGCAGCCCTATTTAATTGGGAAAAAGTGCTCATCGAGGTCAAGAAAAAAGAGTGCCCTGCTATGGGGGTTAGAAAGGGAAAAAAGACTTGAATAATACATTGGGGAGACCCGAGAGGCAGGGAATTGTTTTTTTCTCTGGGAAAAGGCCAAAACGTTATCCTGTCCCGGTCGTCCAGAGAGGGGAGGAACCACCAGGAGGGGGGGAAAGAGACAAGTTCATGGGGACCTCTCCAGCCAACGAATTGAGTCGAACCAACCGCAAGGGGAGGGAGTGGAATACGTCGGAAGGGGGAGGGGAAGATTTCTGCTAATCCACGAGGAAAACAGAGGTCGTGAGGAAAAAAAAGGAAAATCTAACTTCATTCCGAGCGGGAAGGAAGGGGATGACCTCTTCAGAAAAAGTAGGGGGGAAGTAGAGGAGAGAAAAAGAAAGTCAGGACTCCACGCTAAAAAGGGGACCACCCCAAAAAAAAGGACCGTCGCTAACTGGCGGACGGAAGAGTCATCTGAAAGACCGCAACTCGGGGAAACCCCAAGACAAAGAGGGCCGTGCCCGTCGCTGAACAGACAAGGGGGAAAAGGAAAAAAGAAAAGAACCCTTGAAGGTCCCCGAGCGCTAAAGAAAGAGCCTGGCCTCAAAAACACAAGGAGGGATTTGCGGGAAATCGAGAACGCAGGAAAGAATGGAAGGGGCGAATAATAATGCTATCTATAAAAAAGGGGGGGAGATGAGGAAAATTGTCCTTAGTCAGCCACTCAGCCGGGAAAAAAAGGGGAGACTCACGAGCGCGCTCCGCAGAAAAAAACAAAGACAAAAGGAGCGTCGGCAGAGAGGGAGGGCAGGGCGTTCTGCCGTCTACAAAGGAAAGAGAAAAATTCAGCCGCAGGAAAAAGGGCCGAATCAAACCCGTGACGAGGAGGGATGAGAAAATGATCGTCTTAGGACGAAAAGGATCGAGGGGGAAAACAAGGCTTTTTTTTGTCAAAGAGAAAAGGCGCGGTGAGGAAAGGGTCCATACGCTCCGGCCGTTCCGAAAGGGGGGACCAGTCGAAAAGAGGGGGGGAAAGACAACTTTACATCCAGCAGAAAAAAGAACAAGAGGGCATCGGCCAAAGGGGAGGGGGAGGCACAAAAGAAGGACATAAGTAAGAGGGTCTATTATGTCATCCGGGAAAGGGCGGGGGACTTCCGTTGATGGACGAAGGGGGGAAAGACTCTTCAACCAACAGGGGGTCGAAAAGGGAAGGTTGTCCAAGAAGGAGGACAGGGAGATGCCCGCCGTTCCGGAGGGGCCAGTCAAAGGGACCTCGAACAAGGGTGCAGCGCGTGGCAATCGCAGCCAAACAAGCCTCAGTCTGCTTCCAGGGAAAACATCTAGGTCAACACGGCCAGGCCCTAAATGAGCATTCGGGGGAAATCCCTCTTTCTCAAGGAGGGGGAGGGCCCGATCTTACGAAAAAAAGGGGGGACCTGAAGATGCTGCTGGGGATTGGCCCAGTCCTCAATTTAGAAAAAGCCCATGCGGAGAGCGGAGTTTTTATCTTTAATACCAGAAGGAGAGAGCGGGGGACGTTCGGTTGTCTGGAAGAGACGTCGAGGGAAGTGGGGGGAGCCAAAAAGTAAAGGGCGGAAGGGTGCCGTTCTACTTCCAAGAAAGGAAGAGCCAAGGAGAAAAAAAGCGAGAAACTCATCTGAGTGGAGGGGGCCGGCGTCAAATGATCAAAGGGCATCAAGAAGGGGAAGGGTCGTACATCCAAACCGAGAAGAAACGGAATTTCGGGGGAAAAAACGAGACTTTCGGACTAGGGGGACGGTCTTAGGGAATGCCCGGAAGAAGAGAGGGGAGACTGCCGACCGTGGGAAAACAGAAGACTTGAGGGAATGGCCCGGACGCGTCACTCGAAGAGAGGAAAAAAAAAGCGCGCCCCCAAAACGTTGGCTCAAAAAGGGCCAGGTTGGGGGATGCCGGTTTTCACACGACGAGGCCGAAAGTCTTCGTTCTAAAACGCTCGCGAAGGGGACACCGAAAAAAAAACCATGCGTACAGGGGGAGGGCGATGAGGAAGGTCGTGTCATATATAATGGACAAGGAAACCGGTCCCGCTAACGAAGCGGGGGGGGGGGGGGGAATTTTGCTTGTCGGTGAAGGAAGAAGGGGGTATCATCAAAGGAGAAAGAGGGAACGTTTGTGGTTTTAAGGCAAGAGGCAATGGAGGGGAAAGCCTAATCTAGGAGCAAAGAAAAGCCATACTCGGCCTCCGCGGCGAGGGGGAAGGGAAATAAATTAACTGAGCAAAGGAGGGCCAGGAAAAGAGCCTAGGGGGACTTCCAAATCAAAGGGAGTGCGGGTCTTCTTCCTTTTCGAAAACCCCACCTCCAAAAGTCAGAGCTTGAGCTTCCTCAAATGGGACGGGACGGCGAAAACACGCCATCCTCTATCCGGAGGGGGGGACGGTGAAAAGTTCGTGCACTTTTATGGCGATTGGAAAGGAAAAAAACTCGCCAAAATTAAATCTGGGACCATCATGACCAACAATGGAGCTACTTTTTTCTCGGAGGAAAACCCAAGGGAACTTGCGAACCTAAAAGGAACGTCCAAGGGGCAGTGAGGTATACAAAAACTTTGACGAAAGGGATACCTACTACCCGTTGGGGAAAGAAAAGTCACTATGCCTCATCACCAAGGCAGGGGGGGGGCAAAGAGGAAGTCTAAGGGGTGACCCCAACAAAATACTATGCCGTTGGGAGGAAAAGAACCTCTCTACGAAAAAGAGAAACTGGAACCTGCCTCCTCCAAGGGGAGGGGGGGGGAAAGACTGGTTGGACTAAAAAAAGGGCTCAAAGGCTCTCCTTGAAACAGAAAAAAAGAAAATTAATTGTGGGAAAAAGAAAGCTTCGCGAGAAAAAGACTGTTCGCCTGTTGGATCAGACCAGAGAAGTAACGAAAGAACTGGGGAGTCAAGGATGACAAAATCAGTCCACAGTCTAGAAAGGGGAAAGGGTTAACTTCTTTATCCCAAGGGAAAGCTCTCAAAAAAAGGAGATAGATTACTAAGGCGGCGTAGAGAAGGAAGGGGGGTCAACTTCCGGGGTTAGAAGAGGAGGGGGGGCCTTTATGCCTTCCTAATTAGGGGAGTTACTGCGAGAAAAAACAGTACCTTTTTGCAGTGCATCGGGGGAGAAAAAAGGGGCGGAGAAAACGGAAACTGGAAAAATGCCACTTTGATGGAAGCCCGCCTCAGGCCACAACAAGATGTTTGGGGTCGATTTCTCTTCTGTCAAAGGGAAAGAGTTTGTGACTAGGGGGGTCCAGTAGCCAACGGCATCTTCTTTTAGGGGAAGGGGGGGGTCAAAAGCCTAAATCAGAAAGACCCGAGGAGGGGGAAGGGATACGGTCCAGGGGGTTGGGGGGGAAATCCCTTTGGGGAAGTTCGGAGGGGAACCGTCTTCAAATGGTGAAGGAGGGGTGGAAGAACGGCCCGGGGAAAAAATGGAGGGGGGCGCAATCTTATAAGGGGCCTGGGATCGCCCCCAGTAGCGCAGAGGGGAAAAGGGAGGGGGAGTGACGAATTTCAGTCGGACGCTAGGGTAAAGGACATCCCCCTTGCACGAACCACGCTGGGAGAGGTGTTTTCCAGAAATTTCCCTAGAGGAGGGTCGAGACCAGGGGGAAGTGAAGCGAGGAGGGAGGGAGCCCAGGACGCCGTGACCCAAAGGTGTGTCACGACGTCTCAAAGGAGCCTCCATAGCAAAAGAAAGCTCAATGATCTTCCTGTGATTGGAATGGGGGAATCGCGGGCTAGACAAACAGGCTTGCAGGAAAAAAATCTGCCTTGCGGACAAGAGGGGGAGGAAAAGTTGAGACCTTCCTTCCCACTGCTGAGGAAGAACACAGCCCCCTTTGTGGGGAGAACTGACCGAAAACACCAATGGAAAAAAACACACCAAAGGGGGATTGTCAAACAAACATGAGGGGGCCAAGGGCGCAATATTACAGCGAGAAAGGAACTCATTGGGGGGGCGACGCGTCGCTCGTTTTCTGAAGGGGACAGAGAGTTAGAAAACTGGAAGCAAGGGGAAAAAGGACCCAGAGGTGGAGGAGGAGTCAACCTTTCAGGAGAGGGCCTTTACAAATAAAGAATTCAAGAAAAAAACATCAGGAAGGGTACCAACGTTACCGTCCGCCGGGCATTATAAACCACGGCCACCAGGAGGCCGGGGGAACAGTTCCTTCTCCCTAAATGAGGAGGGTTTCACATAAAAATCCGCGGAGGAAGGGGGGGGGGGGATGTCAGGAAAGACAAAGCTGTCTAGAGAAAGATAAGCGCATTACGCAAAGAAAGAGATTGGGGAAACATGCCTCGATAATTTGGCGCGGCAGGAAGAAGTAGGGGGGACCCGCAAATGACATTAGGCTGGGGGGGGGGGGGGGGGGGGGGGTGGTTGGGGGGGGGGGGGTGGGGGGGGGGGGGGGGGTTGGGGGGGGTTTGGGTTGGATGGTGGGGGTTGGGGGTTGGGTTGTTTGGGGGGGGGGGGTTTGGGAGGGGGTGTTTCCACGTGGGGGGGGTGGGGTAAATTTGGGGGGGGGGGGGGGGGGGGGGGGGGGTGGTGGGGTTGTGGGAGGGGGGGGGGGGGGGGGGGGTTTGTTATGGGTTTGGGGGGGGTTTTGTGTTTTTTGTGGGGGGGGGGGGGGGTTGGGGGGGGTTTTTTTTGGGGGGGTTGGGGTTGGGGTTGGGGGGGGGGGGGTGGTTTTGGGGGGTTTTGTGGGGGGGGGGGTGTTTGTTTTTTGGGGGTGTTGGGTAGTGGGTGGGGGGAGGGGAGGGGGGGGGGGGGGGGTACGGGTTGGAGGGGGTGGTGGGAGTGTTGTTTTTTGAGTTAATGGGGTTTTTGGGTTGTATTTTTTTGGGTTTGTGGGTTTTTTGTGGGTTTTGGTAGTTGGAGTGGTTTGTTGTGTGGTTTGTTGGGGTTTTTTTGTGGGGTGTGGGGTTTTGGGGAAAAATGGTGTTTTTGTTGTTGGGGGCGGTTTTTGGAAAGGGGCTTGGGGGGGGGGGTGGTTTGTTTTGGGGGGGGGCGTGCCACCGGCCGCCCCGCCACCAGCCCCCACCCCCCCGCGCCGCGGGGCCCGACCGGGTTTCAAGCTCAAACTCCACGAGCCGGACCCGAAGCACGGGAGAGGGGGGGACAAAAGGGGGGGAATGCGGATGGACAGGCCTGGGAGGGGACGCCAACGCAACCAACGCTGCTTCCCTATTTAAAAAGATCATCTAGGGGGGGGAGCGCCTTGCCGGCGAAGGGGGGGGGAGAATAAAAAAGACTGAAGAGAAGGAAAGAGTTTTAAACCCGCGAGAGTGCCTTGTTTGTCCGGCTGGGGGAAGAAACGGCGGATACAAGAAGGAAACGCAGCGGCCAAAGGCCCGGAGGAGGGAAAGGCTGGCGCGGGGAAAAGTGCATTTTTTTGTTAAAATACAACGAAGCGTATTCGAAAGAAGAAAGGTCCGGTTGACAGTGGCTGGGAATAACGCGCCAAGTAAGGGCTGGACGGGCGGTTCTCTAATCAAGAAAAAAATACAATGAGCTTCATGTCGGAGCAGAACGCATGCGCGACGATGGTGAAAAAAGGACGAGAACCTATGGAAAAAAAGGGAGGGCAATTGAGAGGAGGTCTAAAAAAAGAATCCACTCTCCTTCATGGAAAAGGGGAACCCCCAAAATGGGAGCCTCTGATCCCTGACGCGCGAAACTTTTCTAATAAGCTTCACGGGTTGAGGAGACCGGAGCGTCCTGCGGAACAGGGGGAGGACGCCCGGGAACGGGTCGCAAACGCCCTTGGGAAAGACTCCTATCGCGGGAAAGAAAGGGAGGTATTTTCTTTAGGAAAAAAGAGGAGAAAAAGGGAAGATGAAGGACAAGGACT
>Ga0179593_1462316_pt1 | contig 21692 bp, 30 predicted proteins | sample CZODoug2_1_08_16_FD_185931 | JGI IMG/M metagenome (GOLD analysis project Ga0179593, IMG submission 185931) | Vadose zone soil fungal communities from Angelo Coast Range Reserve, California, USA - CZODoug2_1_08_16fungal (PacBio error correction) | ecosystem: Environmental > Terrestrial > Soil >...
TCAAATCCGACTAAACAAGAAAAAAAACGTCTGCTGCGAGGAGCACCACCAGGTAATCCCACATGATTCAGTGGCGGAGGGGAAAAAGAACCAAATCGAAGGGCAAGGGCAAGGAGAAAGGGAAGGCAACTTACACAACTTCGAAAAGGAAAAACACCCTAACCGGCGGGTTCCCTATGTGGGGAGATCTGCGAAAACCGTCGCTTTCGGCTCCAATGATGCAGGTCAGGCTGGTCAAAGGGGGGAACAGAAGAAGGAACCAAAAAAACGTCAGCATCTACAAGATCAAGGAAGGGGGGAGGTCAAAACAAACCTCACTGGCTACTGGACGGAAGCGTAAACGCCTGCGGGGGGAGGGTCACACTTTTTTGTGGTAAACATAGTGGGTGCGAGAGAATATAGCATAAAAAAATTGACCTGATAGACGGTTGAAAGTTAGTCCTTGTCAGAAAACTGCCAGATTACCAAACACAGGACGGGAAAAACGAGTACCTGGTCGCATCAGGAAAAATGGTTGCACTGTCCCAGTCAATAAAGACCGGATTGTAGCTCCCCAGTTCCCGACCAAAACAAAAAAAAAAGAGACGGCTCAAAAAACATCCAGAAGGAGGAAAAAAATAAAAAAAAAAAAAAAACAGTGATCTGTCGCTGGGAGCTGCCAGGGTCAGAACAGCCCACAAAAAGTGTCAGCGGCTGAAAAGAACAGGAACAACCAGACCAGCCCCATGTAAAATCAAGAAAAAACAACTACGCTTTTATCGCAGGGCTTCCGGAACCAGGAACCAAAGCGGGAGGGGATGTGCACCACGTAAGGGGCAAAAACCGGGAACAGCACGAGCTCAACAATAATGTGCCTGGGGAATGGGAGGGAAGTAGGAAAAAGGAAACAGCAACGTCCGCAAAACAAGATTTTCCAATCGAAAAGCAAACAAAAGGAGAGGAGAGCAGCTCCGGTTACCGCCCAAGTTTTTGAGCGGCCGGGCTACCAGCAGAGAAATGAGCACGGAACCAGTCCATGGAAGGCCCCAAGGGACCTGGGAAAGGAGGGACTAAAACCACTACTTATCAAAAAGGGCAGCCAGAAAGAACCATGCAGCTCACAACTCCTAAGGAGTCAAACGACAAGAAAAAAAAGCGAAGCAGAACAAGACACCAAAGCCAAACAGGGCAGTCTACATAAACACCCCCAGTCAATCACGACAGCTAGAGTACCGAAAAAAATAACCTCTAAAAGAAATAAGAAAAGTGGAAACCCACGGCCAAACAGTCAACAGCAAACTGCCTAAACTGTACCGATGGGGAACAAAACCAAGTTCAAAAGGGCAGGCACGGCGATTAATTCTAAGGTCCTCCTCTTCGTGAAAAGACCAGAGAAAAAAACAAGAGAAAAAAACAGGGATCCTATTAAGTTGGCGTAAAAAAAAAGGTGACACGCAAAAAAGCTCAAAAACGAAAAAGATACATGACTGCCTACTCGCTACCGAAAAGTCAACAAAGAAAAACAAATCTATCATCCTCACGTGACGGGGGGGGATGAGCAGGGAAGTTGCCAAAAGTAACCGTTCACCTAACAGGGGGGGAGAGGAAACGAGATAGTCGTTACCACAAAGGATTTTGAAGGAGGCATTCCAAAGGAGAAACGCCCAGACGAAAAGGCGGGACCAAGGGCCATGAGCCTGTCATAAAAAACAAGAATCCTCATATTGTGTTCCCTTGGTCCAACCTATGAAAATCAAAGATTTTTCTGAAACCACCCGTATTACTTATTGATTAGCGGGGTATCTCACTAAACAGGGGGCTAAACAGTGTGGCAAAAGTTGCACCCCCTTATTAAGGCGAACTAAAAATGAGGCAAGACAGGGTAGCAGCAACAACTGCTCGGCCGGAGGAACAAAACGCTAAAAAAAAAAGGGGTTCCTAGAAAACAAGACACCGTTCTTGTGCGAACCGGGATTGTAACATTGTTCCACAAAGGTAGAGGGGGGGAATGGTAGAAGGTCGGAAACAGGAAGGGCAAGGGGTAACGCAAGCTGCTAAAAAGGAAGAAAGATCGGCATTGGTATGGGGGAAAAGGTTTTTCCTCACTATGGGCCCAGACGGGGGGCTGGGGGGGTGGGGCGCAACGCCTGAAGTCGGAGCGTAAAAAAAACAAAGCCGACGCAAGAAAGAAAAGACCATGCACGGCCGGAAAAGCAGCTTCTGGGTGGAGGAGCAGACGGCAGTGCCGGGGAAGGCTCCCGTTCGGGTTTTGGGGAAAAAGGGGCCGGCAAGGAACGAAAGAGAGGGAGACAATTGGAGGTTGGGGACAAATACGGGGGGACCGGTGCGTCGGATGGGGGCCAAGTCGGGGACTTGAAGCAACAACGCAAGGGTACGCGCGCGCCAGCCGCGAAAATGATCTCAAAGACCCAGGGGAGTCCCGCATTGGCACACCCTGTCAACCAATTGACAAAAGGGGGGGGGGGTGGGAAAAAAAAATTGAAAAAAAGTCTCTGACGAGGGAAAAACGGGTGGAGCACCCTCGGAGCACACGTTATCCTCTTCCGGGGGGTCAGTGAGGATAGAACATAAAGCGGAAAGCCTGTCTTCGGGAAAAAGAGGGGGGGGGAGTGCATCCAGGCCGCAAACAAAGGGGGGTGGCACACTAAAAACTCTTCCTTAATCGCCTTCATTGCTCATCAGAGGGGGGGTTAAGGTCTACGTGGTCATACAGAAGAGGGGGCCAAACACTAAAAAGAAGGAGAAAGACCAGAATGCTTGGCCTCAAGAGCACAAAAAAAAAAACGGATTTGCCAGATCGAGCAAAGGGGGGGAAGCAAAAACCGAGAAGGGAGGGGGCGCGTGGGGAAAAAAAAAAAGGCTCTCCCGAGGATAAAATGTTTAAAAAACCGCGTTGGCCCTAGACAAAAGGGGGCAGCCTAGGGTGGGGGGAAAGGGGGCAAAAAAGGCAACCCTAAAAAAACGCATGTTGGACTGACCAAGTCCGGGAAAGCGGGGGGGTTGATAAGGAGGAGTTTGGGGTTCCAAATGAAAGGAGATCGTGTCAAAATCGTAAGAACATTGCGCCAAGCAAAAGGAACCAAAGCAAAAAAAAAAAGGGCCAAACTATGTCGTCAGTAAGGGGGTTTGGGGGACGACTCGTGGAACGGACAAAACCGAAAAAAAAAGGAAAACACCGGCCAGACTTTTCAAATGAAGGGAGAGAAAACGAAACGGCAAAAGGAAGGGGAAAAAAGCCCAAAAAAGAATGGCACCAGAGGGAACGAACACCTCACCGGAGGGCAAAACAGAAAGACTGCGCAACTGGGTCCCGCTACACTGGAGATCGTCAGAAAGGAAGGACAAAAAACAAGCGGGGAAAAAAGCTGTTTCCAAGGAAAAACGGCTCAACGTCGATGGGGGAGCTCGGAACGAAGGGGGGGGGAGGAGCAGACTCGCAAAAGTACCTGGGACGTCGAAAGATGAAAAACTCAACAAAAAAAAAAGTTAGGACGTATACAAGAAAAGGAGGGTGAAATAAAAAGGAGGAAAAAACGGTTCGAGAGCGAACAACCCCCCAACAGCACGGAGGCAAGTAGATGAAACAGAGAAGGGGTAAAAACGAAGGTCGTGCGGGAAGTCTCGTCCTGTCAAAGAGGGAACTACTGGTCGAGAATCTCCAGTTAGCGGAGGGGGGGAGCGAAAGCAGTCGAGATGTGTTGCAAAGGTGATGTCGCGGAGATCGGGGAGAACGGGAAAACAAAAGCAAAAAAAAAAAGCTCAAGAAGAAATAGAGACTCAATCGGCCAAAAACACTTGCAAAAAGGGGGGGAAACGGCTGATTCTCTCTACCCGGAAAGGACGTCAAAAGGAGAAGTACGACATAATTGTGGGCATGGAGCTACGGGGAAACGGGGGGATGAAATTCTCAGCAAAACTATCTGGGGAAACACCGACAAGAGGGAACGGGAAGTCACTGAAAACACCACGCCCGCCATTAAAAAGAAAAGGGACGACTTGAAAAACAGAAAAAAACCTGCCTCCAGAAAGGGGGGTTCGCACCGGAGGAAAGCCCAAGAGGGAAAAAACCCTAGCTGTGTTATACGAAAAACCACAAGGTCTAGCTCTTAGAGACAAGCGAAAAAGCAATCTAGAGTTGTCCTAGAAAGGTGAAAAGAAACACCATCGAGCGAGGTAAAAAAAACATGCGGACGAGGGTCGGCCCACCTGGCCTGGACTGGTCAGAACACAGCGGGCGTCCCCTCCCTGGGAAGAGAAAAAGGGGGGAGACCACTGAAAACAGAAACGATAGGGACATACCTTCCTAAAGGTGAGTCGGGCTTTTTACCACTAATTTTTTCTGTCCCGGGGGCGGAAACAGGAACCACTGGTTCAAGCCGCTGATGGGAAGGAGGCTCACCCCCAACCTAACTGACAAATGTCAGCGCTAAGGGGGAAAAGGGTGATGGGATGCTTACAAGGGGGGGGAAGCCCTCCGCAGAGTACACACTGGGGGGTGGTACCAAAAAAAATTTCGAAAAAAGGTCCTGTGGGTAAACGGGGAAAAACTGTAAAGTAAGGAGGGCAGGATCTCCTGACCAGATTCATCGCGCACCAAGCGGGTACACCCGGGAGCCTTGAAGTGAGATAACTCCGAGAAAAAAAAGGGATCAAAACAGTACTACTGGGAAAGAGCAACTTGGGAAAAAAGCTAAAAACTGCTATTTCTGTCAAAACACAGGAAATCTAACAGAGGAAAAAGGAAGGCCGTAAATCTTCAGTGCCACAGAAGGAAACATCCCGGCTTCTTGAAGGGGGGCCTGCCAAAAAAAAGGATGCGGGTGTGCGTGCGAGTAAAAAAAACGAACGTGGAAGTTCTTAGGAGAGGCAGCAATCACAAAAAACAAACAAACAGCCCGTTGAAATCAAATTAAGAGAAACTTCCGACTGGTTTTGGGGACACCGTCCTTGGACCTGCGCTGTCCGATCCTCTGTTGCATAGAGCTCGCGGGGATGGCCTGCACTCAGAAAAAAAAAACGAATATCTGCAAACGACACCCCGACAGGGGAAAATGCCAACAGACCGCGACCCTGCCCCGGGTAGGCAGGCCGACAAAGTCCTCGCGGGTCAAATAAGGGGGAAAGGCGAAAAAACGTTGAACGGCAAGAAAAACGGAGGGGGGGAATCGGTACCGCCGAAAAAGAGGGTCAAGTCTGCCAAAAAATGACGGGCAAAAAAAAAAAAACAAGGAAGGACGCTTAACAATCACTGGCGTTTGTTTGGGGCACAACAGAAAGTGAAGTCCAGCCCGCAAAAGGACCGCGGAACTGGAAACAAAGGACCTGCAGCAGAAAGGACGGGGGGCCACGAAAAAAGGGGCCTCCGCCGTGTTCGGGCGGCGCGCTCGCGAGAAAAGAATGGGGAAGGGGGGTGAGCCTGCCGGCAACTCGCACCGCACCCCACTAATTCCAGGTCCTGGGTGGAGGAGTAAACACAAACTGCCATTAACAGGAAAATCTCCTGTTTGCAGTGACTTAAAAAGGAAAGTTGGGGAGGATTTCCCTGCGTCAGGTGAATGGTCTGTCAAGTAGCCGAGGGCACCAACAGGGGAGAGAGCCCTGTTCCCCGGAAAGGAAAAAAAAAACGGCCGAGGAAAAACAGGTCGCGGGTTTGTCAAGAGGAACCCTACGTCGGGGGACGCCCTTCCATAAAAAGGGAAAAGGAAGAAGGAAACTCAGTTGGGCCGCGGCAAGAAAGGGGTTGGTGTCCATAGGAACCAGGACAGCAGGCAAAAAAAAAACGGAGGTGCACTTTTGTGGGACAGGGGTCATCAAAAGGGGTTGCGGCAACTGGTCGCCACGCGGCTGTACAAAAGACTGACGGGGGGTGCACTGGAGCGCCTGGGGGGGTGCGCGGGGTAGGGGTGAATGCCGGCTGAACTTGGGTGGGGGGGACGACCTCACTCTCGGGGGGTGGGAGAGGAAGGGGCGGTCAGATTTACTGCACTGAAAAAAAAAAAGGGGAAGAACAAGTGGGGGGCAAGATTTAGTCCAAGAACTCCCAAAGTGACCGCGAAAGAGAAGCGCAGTGCAGTGACGAAGATGGTTTGGGGGTTAAAAAACAAGCAAAACCCCTAAATCTGGTTAACTCAGTCGCTGATAAATGAAAAAAAAACAGTGGTAAAATGGGGGGAAAAAGGATTAATTAGGACCGCGGAAAAGGGGAAACAAAACGCAAAAAAAAAACCATAACGAACAAAAAAAAAACAGGTCCGTTTTTAGCGCAACAGTTTGAGGTTCGTCTTCGGGGGGAAGGACGAAACCAACATAAAGGAGTGTCAGAAAAAGGGTTTCAAACATGCCGCAGCAAGGGAAGACAAGATCAAAAAACAGCAACAAAAACAAAACATCTTTGGAAAACCGTCCCCTGGGGAGCGGGGGACGGGTTAGGGCAAAAACAGTAGAAGGGAAGAAGCACAAGTTGGGAACGCTCACCCTCAAAAAAAATGAAAAAAAAACAACCTAAACCCCGCGGGGGCTATACAAACATGGGCGCATGGTGGGGTGTAGCAAAACAAGGGGTGAAAAAATTGGTGTTTGCGACGCGGCAGGGGGAAACTTAAGCATCAACGGAAAAGTACGGCCCGTTCCCTAGGGACAAGGGGGAATGCGCAGTAGGAGGCCCGCCACGGGTTCAAACGGGCTTCCAAAAGGGGGGGAGGGTAAAGAGTGAGGTCCACAAAAGGAAAAAAAAACTCCCGGTCACGAAGAAAGGTTCTGCATATTTTCTCGGATGACTAGAAAGCAAAGGGAAACAAAAAACTTGAAATCTCAAACGGGGGCTGTTGGCGAGGTGAAAGTTAAAAAATGGGCGGAGCTCCAGTCCTCCTTTCCCTTGAAATCGACGGGATATGGGGGGGGGGAAGGCTTTTTTGGTGCCAGGTAAAAAAAACTAATTTGATCCACCAAGGGGACAAAAAGGAAGAAAAGGACAAAAATACCAAAGGCGCAGCACAATCAAAGACACAGAGGCATCGGGGTCACTTCGACACGCGGCCAAGGAACGGTTAGTGGGAAAAGGGACAAAAAAAAGGACTGAAGGTTATGGGCGTACATAAAAATTTAAAAGGGAGAAATCTATGAGCAAAAATGCGTGTCGCAACGCAGCTGCAGAGAAGGGGGGGGGGAGGGAAAAAAAAGGAAAACGCCGCCAGGAAAAGGCGATCAAGAAGAAAGTAAACAATCAAAAAACAACCAAAAAAGAAAACAGATATAAAGGGAGTAAATAGAAAGAAGGGAAGGTCCTGGGTATTAGGGGCCTGGTCGAAACACCAAAAGGGGGGAATCCTACAGGATTGACGTGGCGAAGCAAAACTAGCACGTCCAAGGGTTCATCAGTAAAAGAAAAAAAAAGTTGAACCGGGACATCACCAGCCCGTCAAAAAATGTCACTGGGGGAGGAGGCAGTCAGCTTGTAGAGCCACGGGATGAATCGGAAGAGGTTTGCGCAAGGATAAGGAAAAAAAAAAAAAAAGGGGAAAAAAAGAACATTCTACATCTCCAGGGAGGAGCAAGGTGGCGAAAGGGGGCCCAAAAAGTCGCAAACTATCAAAAGCAGCGAGCCAAGAGAAAAGAGGTCAGGTTTTGGGGGAAACAAATAAAGAAGAATCGAGAGAAAAAAACGAAGAGAAATGCGCCGGCCAGAGAAGGAAAAAGGGTAAATTCCTAAGATACCCAACCGACGGAAAAAAACACACGGGGACGGGGGGAAAACCGCTCGGGCCGCATAGAAAAAAATAATAGGGCAAAAAGACCGGAGAAACGGGCCCGGGAAAAAATGAAGGTACCCCTTCCAGGCGCAGAAAAAAAACACCACTAAAAACTGGAAAAGAACAAACACACAAAGCGAATTATCGCCCAGAAAGTGAAGAGGGACGCGATGATACAAAAAACATGGTCTCGCAACAAAAATCTACCTGAAAGAAACCGGACCGGCCCATCCAGGGGGCCGAGAAACGGGCAACAAACGAAGCGTGGAACGGACTGAATGCCAGGAGAAGGAACGCCTCACTTGAGTGTCGGGTTCCAGGTAGGAAAAAAAAAAAAAGGCCGAAACCTGCCCCGACGCACGAAAGGGGAGTTCGGTGAGGAAATGCGCATCTGAACAAAGCAGTAAAAAGCCTAAAAAGCTGGAAGCAAAAAAAGGCACAAGGTGCTCAGTAGTCGGAAAGACCTTGCCGGCCAGCAAACGGTACACAATGGAAAAGGGACGACACGCAATCGGGGCAAAAACGGAGATCGCAATCATGCAAGGAAAAAAAAAGAGTCTTAATGTGGGAGTAAAAAAAAACTACCATGCGATATCACCATCCCAAAAAGACGGCCCGAACTCACCTAGCGGAGGAAAGGTCCAGCTGAAAATTAAAAAAAAAAGCTAAACAAAACAAAAGCGAGAAAGAAAAGCAGAACCACCACACTTCAGCAAGAAGAACGGGCGTACTAACGCACGGCGAAAAAAACAAATTTACCCACGAAAAAAAAAGAACCTGCTACCAATCCTGATGCAACACATCCGAGTGAAAAAAAAAAATGCCGGCGGAAGAAAAAGTTTCGCCCGACGAAAGAACGCCCCAAAAACCTGAGATAAACCCAGGATAGATGGAATTGTCCGAAAAGGGCCTGCCAGCAACCCCGAGGGGAAAAGGGATACGCCGAAAAAAAAAAACACCATCAAAGTCGCGGCAGCCCCGCACGTGGCAGATGAAAAGCAAGAGGCAACGTTGGAAAACAATACCTGAAAACTAAACTGAGGGGGGAGGAGAGAAATCTGCGGTAGAACACGGTGACTGAGCTGCCGAAGGGGGGGGAAGACAGCCAAAAAACGACAAAACAAGGACCAGGCTTAACCCACGCCAGAGCAAGCAATGCAAAAACGAGCATGGGGCCCCGGGGGGGGAACCCGTCTCGCGAGCACTGAAAAATGGCTGTGGGAAAAACAAACCAAAACCGTAAAGGAAGGGAAAACAGTTGAGACTGGAAGCGAAAAAAAAAAGAATAACGAATTTTTGGCAGAAAGGGACCCCACAGGCACCTAAATCGGGAGGTGGGAACTTTTTTTGCAGGGGCAAGCAAACGCGGGGTAACGGAGGCACCGCGAAGCACAGGTGTAACACGGAAGCCACGCAAAAGTCGTAGCGTGCCCTGGGGCAAGTTGAAACCCGGAAGTGGCTGTAAACCAAAAGTTGAGCACCAGAGCAGTAAAATTAACCGCAAAGAGCAGATATGACGGGGGGAAAAAACAACACAGTACAAAAAACACAATGCTTTCTTCTGCCCTGTGGGAGCGAAACGGCACCTCAAAGGGGCAAAAAAGGGGTGTGGTGCGCTACCAGCGGGCATCGCGCTACATCCAAAAAAAACATCATCGGGGTGGTGAAAAAAGAAAAAGAAGAACCCTCTGGGGGGGTAAAGACTTGGCGCTTGGGAATAAGAAAGACCTTCCAGTTCGATGGGGACCACCCGAACTGGTAGCAAGAGTGGTTCAGAAAAAAGAAAATCTTGGGCCCCCGGTACTGGGGGGGGAGCCGGGGCGAGGTAGGGTACCAGAGGAAAAGTCACTCCCGGTGAGAGACTAACGAGAAAGGAAAGGGGGGGATAAAGATCACAACTAGAAGGGGGGGAAAAAAGAGGAAAAACTTCCTTTTCACCCCGGGGGGGTTTAATTCTCCGCCTGGTGGGAGGAAACCAGGGATGACGTCAGACGGAAACGGGAGAGGTTTCAAAACCGTGTGGTACGGGAAGGAAGAATATCCACGGTCGAAAAGGGAGGGGTCGGGAAAAAAAACAACCATTGGGTCCGGGCAACGGGGGGAAGCCCTAGGGCTTGAACGAGCAAGAAAATAAATCGCAGGCCGGACGAAAAAAGACACTAAGTGTTTTGGCGGTTCCGCCGGGGGACCAGGGAAAAAACTACAAAAGCCAGAGAACAAAAAAAAAAGGTAGCAAAAAAAACAAAGACTAATCAATTGGGCAAGATGCACGAGAAAAAAGTGAGAGGCACCCCTAATATTGCGCCAGGAGCAGCCGAGCTCTAAAAACCTCAAAAAAAATGTGCAAAAAAAAAAGCCAGCAAAGACCCAGGCCAGAAGGGTGGGCGCGCCACAGTGTCAAAAAGGAAAGCGCAGGGGGGGGAAAACGCCAAGTGAAAAGCCCATACAATTTCAGCAATCGGGAGGGGGGGTCCAAGCATCGATCGGTAGGGTTTCAAAAGAAAAAAAAAGCGTACACCATCTTGAGGACCAAAGAAAAGCACCGCCAGCGAGAAAACTCACCCACCCAAGGGGATTCAAACCATGTCGCTGGTGGAAGCCAAGGGACCGTGGCAGAGACTAAAACGGGGCCCACAGCAGACGGTTGGAAAAAGGGAAGTCCAGGATGACGAAAAAAGAAGGAAGTAAAAAAGCGCAAAAGGACCCCCAAGGACACTGAACAACGCGGGTCAAACAGCGGAAAAAGGGAGAAGACAACTTCCGCTACCTGAAGGAGGACAAAAATGATCAGCTGGGAAAAAGAGAAATAACAAATTCACCTACACAACGTCAAAAGTGACGGGCCACCGTGAATGTGGGGGGAAACCAAGCTAGAAAAAAAAACGTTCCGGTTGGGAGCAGGACGAGAAACCTTCTACTCAAAAAAAACCCCACGAAGGGAGGAGGGAAAAAAAAGGAATTTCTCGAACGCCACAGGAAGAGGTAAGAGCGGCCAACAAAGCAAGTCAGGGCCCTAAATCTCCTCAGAAATGATTAAAGGGTCAGGGGGTCTGGACAAAAGGACTCAAATAACAACGAGGGATGATCCATTTGTGGAAAGGCTCGGAAAAGGGGAAAGGAAGTGTGATAGAAAAAAAAAAAGATGAAGGCCCCCTTTTTGAAAGGCGGGTGAAAAAGGGGGTCCGTCTAATGAGCATATCGGTGGGAAAAAACGCCACACTGCAAAACCCCGGAGGCCGCCGGGTAAAGAAAAAGAACAACTAGGACCAAGAGGAAAAGGTTCCAGAGTAGGCAAAAGGTCCCATACTCCTCACAAAGAGAAAAAGTAACGACCAAGGGGGGGTGGGGGGGTCCACCGGGCAAGGCAAAAACATGGACGGAAGTTTGGAACCCAAGTACTGCTGCAAACACGAAAAGAGGAGGTTAACAAGAACAGAGAAAGGAGGGGAGTACAGGGTTCCCACCAAAGCCCCCAACTTAAAAAAGGGAAACTCCAAAGCGCAATACCAAGACGAAATATTACGCCCACCCAGACAGGGGCCCACCTTCAGAACGTGGGCGCTCCGAAAACATCGGGAGAAAAAAACATAGGGAAGCGGGGGAAAAAAAAACCCACGGAAGGTGGGAGCAAGACCTGCGAGCCACAAGGACAAAAAAACGCAGGCAGGCCACGGCTCATAGGGGACCTGGACGAAGTGCACTCGAGCGGGACACGCGACTCGGTGAGGTCATACTGGGGCGGAGAAAAGGACTTACTCCTAGAAAAAGGTGTGAAAGTAAAAGGCCGTAGTACCACTAACAAACAAAGCAAGGTCCATTAATCACCCACTTCTACACAAGGACTACTTCCGTACAGCACATTAAAAGGGGGCTAAACTGAGAAAAAGAAACCGACCCTTTCCGGGAAACCCGAAAAAAAGGTTGTAGGAAGAAGATCAATCCCTTCGACTAAGTGGCCCACAAGCAAGGCAAAAAGGAGAACTGGGGGAGGGAGATGCTAGGAAAACTGTGGGACATACCGCGGGTGAACCAGGGGTGTGATTCCAGAGTGTTAAAAAGGCCACGGGGAATTTCCTCAGGCCGGTGGGCCCCTAGGGGTACACTTCAGGGGGGAAAAAGCTTGAGACCTAAAATCTAGTAAATCCTGACCTGTGATTACAACGGGAAAAAGTTCCCTTGGAGGAAAAAAAAAAAAACTAGACGGTGACCGGAAAAACTGTCACCAGTAAGTTTCCAAACCCCCAAAAAAAAAAAAAATGTAGAAAAACGTCAGAAGCATGTCTTGCGGGCCGGAGGGGAGAAATCTAAGCGGGAGAGCTTACAAGGAAAGCAGGCAGAAAACAAGGGGGAGGTACTTTGATGGAAAGACTGTGAAAAAGACCCGTGATGGCGGGGGGGGGTACGGAACTGGAAAATGGGGGACAAGCAGGATCAGGAGGAATCGTCCAACAACCAAGAAAAAGACCCTGGGAAGGGGGGGGAAAATAACAACAAGTCTAAACAACTGGGTTTGGAAAAAAAGAAAAAAAAAAAACTGTAAGAAAGAAAAGCCGAAGCAACACGTGCAGGAAGCGGGAGACCGAGAGGTTCACAACTTAAGCTCTGGGAGGGGATCAGAAGAGATCTTACCTCACTGGGCAACGCCCCAAGGCGACCCCCATGGGGAAAAGGACCATACAGCATGGAAAGCAAGTGACGGGCCGTCCCCGAAGAAAAAAGCCCGGTCTCTACCAGGGGGGGGGCGGGCCCAATGACGATTAAGAAGGTTTGAGGGATGGGAAGTGCCTTCCGAAAAAACGAACCGTCCAGAAAAGAAAATAACGATGAGGTTCAAGCACAGGCCTGAAAAGGACTTAAAAGGCGCCCCAAGTAAACGACGCACCAGCCAGTAAGTGCAGAAGGGGGGGGGGGAAAAAAAACACCTCAAGAGGGAGACGAAAGATCTGAGGATCGACCCCCTACGATGTAAAAAAGAGAGGGCTTGGACCTCTGGAGCAGGCGCCGAACCTCAAGGGGTTCTTTTCACGGGAGGAAACTACCAATCAAAACCTAGTAATGGAGGTGGGGTTGAAATCGGCTCAATGACGGGTCCGCCCTAGGGTGCTTGAGGTATACAAACAACATGCTCAAAACGTGTATAAAGAAGTGCCTTCCTTCAACCAAAGGAGTGGGTTAATTGGGAGGACAGTGCGGCCAACAAACAGGGTAGTGGAATCTCACACACATGAAAAACAAAAAAAAAAGGACCTCAGGGAAAAAACAAAAACAGTGGTTCTGAAAAAAGCCCAAGTTCCAAAGAACGGGGGGGCAAAAATAGACACCCTTTTGTAGAGTGGGGAAAAAATCCTGTGCATGGACGAAAAAAAAAACCGGAGCCATGAGGATCACAAAAGGAAACCGTGTGGGGCCAGCAAAAAAATCTTTTTGAAAGCGGCCCAGGTAGGAACACAAAGCCAATCAACCGGGGGGGTTCCAACGTGGGGAAACGGGGGTTTCCTTCCTGTACGTATGACCAATACTGGAGAGGTGCGTGCCAGCCGCAGTCCCTATGATGAGGAGGGTGGTTGCTGGCGGGAGAAAAGAAAAAAAGAAAAAAACATGTTGTTCGGCTGGGGAGGTGAAACCACTGGAGGGAACCGTGTGGGGATACATGTCCTCAGATTGGGCGGGATGGTATTCTTAGTGGTCGCGAAGGGGGTGGAAGGTGGAGGAAAAAAAAAACCAACCACGAAAAACACATAGAGGAGCCCCCTGTCTGCGACTCGGACTCCACATCCCGTTTAAAAGTTCTGAGGGGATGTCGCCTAAAACGAAAAAAAGTTCTTGGACAGAAGGTCAAAAGACATCGAACCAGGAACACAAAAAAGGGGGTGGGGGAGTTGTTGGGTGCAAGAGACGAGTGGGGGGGACTGAACGCTGATGGTTAAACAGACATAACAAAAGGGAGAAAAAATACTAACGCAAAAGAGAACCAGGGGTAGCGGAGGGACGGGAAAATCTTCTGGACGAAAGACAAAAGGCCAAAATCACAAAAGAAAAGAAAGGGTGCGGGCTGAAACTCGGTGCAAGGAAACAGCTATCGGACGCTTCGTTGGGGAGGGCAAGGCCAGTACGAAAAAAAGGGGGTCCGGGCCGGAACGCTGGCGGGAAGAAAACGGAGAGGGGGGGAGAGGAAAAAAAAAAGGGGGTGACCAAAAAAAAAAGCAGTCCCACAGGGCTCTAAAAAGGTACGAAAATCATTTGCTCGTGTGGGTGCTGAAAACTGGGAAAGTTTGGTTGTTTGCAAATGGCCAAACAAAACGTGACGATAATCACGCCCGTAAACAGCAAAAAAAAAACCCTTTCCACAATCACAGGTCAGGTCCCATCTGGTGAAAAAAAAAAACCAAACCATGGGGGGGGTTCACAGGTGAGGAATTTGGGACTGGTCTTCCACATCAGAAAGTAGAACCAAGAAAGAAACGTCGAAGCCTGTAGTCGAAAAAGAAAAATGAGAATCACAAATGGTCACAAACAACGGGTGAAAAGAGGGAAAGGCCTCACCGATGAAACATCATCTAAACCCAAGGACTGCCACGTTTCAATTGGGCGGGGTTCAAAACTGATCAGGAGCTGTCCTGGGGCACGGGGGGTGGGGGGGGGGTAATGGGCCGACCGGGCAAAGCCTTGAACCCCGCACACGGAAAAATGGGGCCCAGACAAAAAGGCCCGCCCAGCCGGGCAAGGGACAAAAAATCAATTTCGAAAAACATCGGGGGACAGGAAAGAGGGTTCGTAAAACGGTCACCGAATGTGGGGGGTTGGGAAAGGAAGAAAACTTTTTGAGGAAAGGAAAAGGAAAGCAAGTGGGGGAACGGGGAGAAAACCCGCCAAAATCAAAGGAGGCGTAACTGGGGGGGGAGAAAAAACAGTCAACAAACAGAAAACGAAAAAAGAAGGGCGGATCATTAAGAGAATCGAGAAAAAAGACCGCACACACCAACACGGAGAGTGAAAGGGGAAAAGGAAAAGAAAGTAAAGCCTGAGAACGAGGGAAGGAAGGGAAGGGGACATAGGGACAAAGAGCCGAAAAAGATGAACGGGGGGACGAACAGAATCAAAAAAAAACCTCCAAGGCAGATGAGGCAACTAAAAAGGAAAAACACCGGGGAAAAGAAAAGAAAAAGGAAAAGATGGGCTATGCGCTGGACAGGCAAAAATGGACGGCGAAGGGGGGAGGGAAGGCTTGCAAGTGTCTGGCCAAGGAAAAAAAAAAGGAAGAACAAAAAGACGAATCTCCAAGAGAAGGATAAATGGGTGAAAAGAAGGACTCGTCGAGAGCGTCAACCGAAGCACAGAAGAGTTTCACGGTTTGTGAACAAGGGGGGGGAGTCGTCAAGGGAAAAAAGACTATAATATTCTAAAAAAAAAGAAAAAGAATAGTGCTGAGTTAAATGAAGAGTGCACAAAAAAAACTAAAAAAAGCCGTATTAAAAAAAGGTCTGGAGAACAAAAAACCCCGCGTACGCTTCCGCAGAACGGATAGGGCAAAAAACACTGCCGCCGGTGAAGGATGAGAGCCGGAAGCGAAGAAAAAAAACCTAAAAAAAGCGGACAAAACACATAAATCCATGAATAGCAACACGGGAGAGGGTCGGAAGCGGAAACAAATGGCTAAAAACACAATAAGAGGGAAGAAAGGAAAATCAAACCGGGAAAAGACCATTCACTCGAAGGGAGCAAAACAGATTGTATCAAATGAGGCGGAAAAGAAAACCTCAAAAGGAGGACAAAAAGGGGGAGGAAAAAAACAAGCATCAACTCACCATTCTCAAAAAAAAAGGAAAGGATGTCCTGCATTAGGGAAGAAAAGAATCAAAGCAAAAAAAAAAAAGGACATCACCCTCAAGCCACATCAAGCAAAAAGGTGGAGGAAGCCTGAAAGAACGCAAAGGAAAAAGGTACCAATCAAACTGGGAAAAAAGAAAAGGTGGGGCTGTACACCCACGTACTAAGGCCGCAATCCAGAGAAAAAATAGGAAGGCAGCTTATAAAAAAGCTGGGAAGAAAAAGGCCAAACCAAAGTCGGGCATTTAAATAAAAAGCCAAATATGATATCCAAGGGACCAGCCATAAAAAAAAAGGGCCTGAAGACCCACACCAGAAAAAAGAAAAAGGGAAAAACATAGATAGGAAGTCGACAAAGACAGACATCAGAACCAAAAACCGGAGATGGCTCCCAAGAACCAAAAAAGGGAAAAATAAATACTGGGTTAATAACGACAAAAAAGCGACAAAGAAAAAGAATAAAAAAAGTGGATACCCTAATGAGCTGTAAAAAAAGAAAAAGGAGTCCAGTTGAAAAACACTAGTTCCTGCAAAAATGTGCCTATAATGCGGAAGCCTGGCGATACGGAGTAAAAAAAAAAAAAAGCCCTATACCAAGAAAAAAAAGGGGAGAACAATAAGGTGAATTGCAAAACGTGAAAAACATTCATGCGACAACAGACCAATCAACAAACTAACTGCCAGTAAAAGCAAAGAAGAGCTCCATAACGAAAAGAGGGGAAAAAAAAAGCACTGCGAATTTAAAACCACAACTTGGTGGAGCCTTGGGAAGAAATACCCCCTGCAAAAGGGAAAGGGGGGGCGAGGACGGCGACGAAAACAAAACGATCCGGAGCTGACAAGAAAGGGAAGAAGATAACTAAGAACCACTCACACGTGACTTCTGTAACCACTATGATCAAAAAAGCAAAAAAGGCCACGTCCGACGTTGGTGAAATTCCTCACGCAGCTAGAAGGGAGCTCGATTCATGTGCGCAAAGAACCAAATGCCCCGTCTGGAATGAGGGGAGTTGGGGATCTGGAAAAAGCTCACTCCCACGGGGGGAAGAAAACAACCGTTTGGGCAGACTGGAAAACAAACGTAAGGAAAAAGAGAAAGAATAGTCAAAAAGGGGGTCGAAGGGAAAACGTCGGGAAGAAGACCAGAAAACCGCGAAAAGGAAGGGGTGGGGGGGGAAAAACCCTCGGGGAATCCGCCAACTTCGTGAAGAGGAAATCAGTTGGAAAAAAAAACCACATGGAGGTGGAGTTAACTTAAAGCGCCAAAAAAAAAAAAACAAAACCAAAAAAAAAAAGGGAACGTTAAAAGGATTCTCCGAAGAGATCAGGACCAAGGAAGGTTGAAAAGGCGAAGGGGCTAGCAAAAATCTTCCAATACGGGACGGGGGTTTTGGAGGACAGAACAAGAGAAGTTCCCTTCCGTGAGAATAACAAGAAGGAAAGGAGAAGAAACAGGAAGAGCCTGTGGACCCTGAAGGAAAAAAGACGTAGTTTTGTCCTAAAGGCAAAAAAAAGGAAACTTGACTAGGACGCCGGACTGCAGGTTCGCAGGGGGTCTCAAAAACAGACCACGAAACAAGAAAGTTCGACCGAGGACCCGGGGCCCTAGTTAATGGGAAAGCCCGGGGAGCTTTTGGAAAAAGCATCCAAGGAGGAACAAGGACGTCCGACGATCCCATAAAATAAGATCCGAAATCCTCCCTAAGAAGGGTAACCAGTTCCCCATTCCGTGGAAACCAAAAAATTGGGGAAAAAAATTGGGACTGTCTCGAAAGGAAAAAAAGGTTCAAAAAAGGAAACAAAATGCCACACTGAAGGATATGGGGACGGGGGGGGGAAAACCCTTTAGCAGAGACAATCGAGCGGCAGCAGGTTTCTTCCCCACCGCAGGGTGGTCACTTAAAAAAAAACCTTGCTCCAAACCACTCAGTTGGGAGGGAAACACAAAAAATCAATAAAAAAAATAGAAGAAAAAGGAACGCTTCAGGGGTGTGTGGCTTTGTCCTACGGGGGAGGAAGGAGCCATTAAAAAAAAGTACAAACTCCGGCACAGAAAAGAAAAAAAGAAGCGGGTCCGCAGAGGCCTGAAAATAGAAGGGGAAAGGTAGTCAAAAAACTTAGGCCCAACCGAGAAAAAAGAAAGTCGCTGGAAAAAGGGGAAGAGAAAACAGACTCGAAAAATTCACTAGTGGGGAAAAACAGAAATCAGAAAAAAAGAAGTGCCCAGAGGGTGCGAGGCGAAAAAAAAGGGGGGAGAAACGTAAGTCTCAAAGACGAACAGAAGAAATGGAGATGGAGTGAAAATGAACCAAAAAACTTTTGCCCAGGGAACTAGCGGAAAAAAAAAGTGGTACAAGAGAAGAAAGGAGAAAAAAAAAGCACGACTGGCCAAACACTTTCCACCATTGATCAACATTGTGAAGAGATCAGGAAAAGGGACGGAGAAAGGGGGAACCGGCAGCGGGTAAGAATGGAGTGATGAGAAAGAAAACGAAAAAAAGGGCCCACGGGAAAGGGAGGATGCACCTGTAGAGATGAACCGAAAACACAACGTTAAAAATCTCTGCAAGAGGAAAAAAAAAGGAAGGCAAACATACCGGGGAAAATAGCTTTCTACCATGATAGAAAGAGGGAAGGACGAAACAAAAGAAAAAAGCAATAACGGCGCAAAGAACAAGGGGGTTGAGAAGGAAGCCTGTGATTTGTTAGAGATCGCAAAAAAAAATGAAGGCACGAAAGAAATGATATCATAAAAAAAAAAAAAAGGGAGACCCGAAGAGATAGACATTTCCTCGACGCCTCCGAGTGGAACGCCCCTGGCGAAGGAAGACAAAAAAAGAAAAAAGAGACTATGGGGAGCAAAGAGCAAAACCCTCGACGTTGGAAGCGGTGAAGCCTGGTGGGGAGCTCGACCGAAGAAAAGGAATCCAAAAAAGGCGAATCTACTCAAAGAAGGGAAGTGGGAAACTCCATGGAGAAGGGGGGGTCCACCCTGAGGTGGGGACTAGATAAATCGTATAGTGGGAAAAAAAAAGTCCGCAACGAGCGGGGAAGAAGGGCCAAGGAAAAATCCCATCTGACACAAAAAGGTTGTGGGGGGAAGGGGTGCAAGTCTGTAGGGAAGGGAAAAGTTCCAGAAAATCGCAAAAAAAAAAAGAAGGAAATGACAGTGGCAGGGGGGGGCTTGGAGAAGGGGGCTACAGAGCACTTAGAGATTAAAACCGAAAACTCGGGAGACCCTTGGGGGAAAAAAAGGGAACCTCACTGGTTAAGAAAAGCTACCTACGACTGGGCACGCCAAAAGAAAAGGACAGACTGCAGGGGAAAGAACAGGGCAAAAAATAGGAGCCCAAACAAGGGAAAAGGAAGAACATACTGGAGAAAGTTACCAAGACGGTAAGGGGTGGAAAAATCGGCAGAGCAAAAGAAACCAGATCTGGTGGGGGCCAAAAGGAGAAAAGATGATCATCACAAGCCTACGAATCTGTGGGGGGAAAGGGAGGCAGGCCGCTGCCGGAAATCAGGATCCAAGAGCATGGGGAAAAGAGACAAAAAAAGGAAAAAGGAAAAACCACGAACGATGATAAAGCCTACGGAAGATGTAGGTCGTGGGTGCAAAACACTAAAGGGGGGACCTAGGTCAAAAAGAAAAAAAACTTGACGAACCAAAATTTGAAGGGGGGAAAAGGAAACGACCTAAACGGAACCAAAATCAGCTCTTCAAGGGGGAAGGAGAGCGGAAAACGGTGTGTCAACGAGCCAGAGAAAAACATAAAAGGGGGAAACAGAAGGGGGGTGAGGAGAAAGGGACCAAACATTCTTTACTAAGGGATGCCGTGGGGGATAAAAAAAAAAGTCTATCGAATAATCAAAGTAAAAAAAAACAAACGCGACAGGGAGTTACAAAGAAGAAGGCAATAGCGAAAAAAAGGAGTGGGCAAAAACCACTGTGAACTCCGGGCAGAAGAAGGTGCCCGAATCTAACGGGAGAAGCGGAAATCCCAATGGAGAAAACATGAACCCTCTGAAGAGGATGGCTATGGCACAAAAACGGGGAAGAGGGGTGGGGAGAAACGATTTAAAAAGAAGAGGACAGGATGTAAAGCAAAAAACCCGACCGGTGGAGGGGGGGAAGAAGATTGGACAAACTTCTAATAAATAATTACCGAAGAATGGGAAAAAAAATGTGATCGAAAAAGAGTAAAGGCGTGTCACACGGGACCTGAACGGGGGGGCAGATCCGGGGCCACGACAACCCACGAACGGGGGGAACAAGGAAACAACCGCGCCCCGGCCTGGGGGGAGGGGGAAGGGAAGGACCCCTGGACAAGCACCGCGGGAAGAATTGGGTAATGAGGCCGGGGATTTGTCTGGAATGGCGAAAAAAAAGGCAGGAAAAAGACGGGAGGAAAAGGGAAGAGGAGAAAACGACGTGGGGAAAAGATTCAAAACAGAAAGGAAGGACACCAGTCTGGTAGCTAAGAGAAAAAAACCCAAGGTCAGAAGGGTTGGTTGGGGGGAAAACAAAAAACAACCCCTTGGAACCTCTCAACTGCGGGTAAGGAACCCCTTCGGAGGAAAAAAGGAACTGGGGACTGGATAGGGACTTGTGCTTTTGCCACAAAAGGTGGGTAGGGGCGGCGCCACTGCAGAGAAGCAGGCAACAGGAAATCAGGGGGGGGGGGGGCACACAGGAAAAAACCAGAAAGATGGTACAATCAGCCGAAAGAGGTCAGGTCGGGGGATGAGACACAAGGCTCAAATCATGCAAGGAAAAATACGGAGGTGACCAGGAAATTTTGTAACCGCTAAGGGAAGGGGCGGGAGGGTTTCTGCAATTCAGGCAAGTAGACCTGGGGTGCCGGAAAAAAAGATAGGGAGGGGGCCTAAGTGAACAAGGAACGCAACTGTAACTAGGAAAGATAAACGGGGGAAGTACGGGTCCTAGGTGCGCCTAACTTCGGAGGAAGGCATACCGCATGATCAGCCTGCAAGCAGAAAACAGCTGGTCACACGGGAAGGGAGGCAAAAAAGGCAGGGGTCGCCTGCAAAAAAGGGGCAAAAAAGGGGGGGTGCCGTGGGAAAAAACAGGGGGGGGAATCCTTCTGCTTTGACTGGGGTCAGCGTTGTGGGGGCGGGCATCTTGCTCCGCGAGAGTCAAAAGAATACACGTTGGGGGGGGGGGGGGGAAGGGATCTATCGCAGGTGGGGAACTCTTGTGGATGTTTTAGAAGAGCAGGAAACCCTGGGGGGTCCTCCAAACTGGAGGGTGGGATGTGTTCGGGAACTACAAAAACTCGTGGGGGGATCCCAGGAAAGTACTGGAGGGCCTTGCTAGAAGGTTGGGGGGAGATTACCCGCCCACGCCATCCGCTGAGGGAAAAGAGAAATGAAAGCGTGGAAAAAGAAATTTGCGGAAGGCCAAGCCCACATCCACCAGAAAAAAGGGAAAAAAAAATGGCAGGGAAAAAGGCGAAGACACTGCGCAGGCGATGCCAGTGGTTCTGAGCGAAGGGGGGAGGAAAGCTGCGGTGTTCATGCAAAACCTGCGACCCATCTAAAAACAAAGAAACGCCGGGGGGTATAGCAAAGAAAATTAGGGGGATGACGGGGGTCCTCATAAGAAAACAAGCCCGAACGCCAGGTGGTGCGGGGTAATGTTCCCGTCAGCACAAGGCCCCAACCAAGAAAAGGTGCGCAAAACAGGGGGTTCATCCACGCCCTTGGCGGGGAAGGAAAAAGGGGGCTGTTGCAGAGAGGGAGAAATGATTAACAGATGGAGGTTTTGTTAGGAGGAGGTAAAAGAGAGGAAAAAACTGTCGAGGAAAGCATTACCTCTGACCGCAGAGCAACCCAGGAGGAACAGAGTTGAAAGCAACAATCTCAAAGTGCAGGTGTTACAGACATCAGGGGCGTCGTGTCGAGGAGAGAACCGGACTGGCAGACAGAAGACAGGTGGGTGGGTGTTATGGAAAAAAAGAGGTAACAGCACCTGTCCACTGTGGACGGTTAACTAAGGGGTGGTGGGAAAAGGAAAGAAAAAAGGTGTCAAAAAAGGGAAAGAAATGGCACAGTTCGAGAAAAAGGAAGATGAAGGGGACAAAAGGAGTGGCGCAC
>Ga0179593_1463275_pt1 | contig 21691 bp, 23 predicted proteins | sample CZODoug2_1_08_16_FD_185931 | JGI IMG/M metagenome (GOLD analysis project Ga0179593, IMG submission 185931) | Vadose zone soil fungal communities from Angelo Coast Range Reserve, California, USA - CZODoug2_1_08_16fungal (PacBio error correction) | ecosystem: Environmental > Terrestrial > Soil >...
AGTATAGGTAGCAAAAAAGAAAAAGAAAGTCCAGAGTGAAGGCGGAAAAGACGAACAAAACCCAATAAAAAAGGGGGGGGATACAATCGGCCTCCTACCAAACCCATGTGAGGAAAAAGAAAGCCGCTCCGTCAACCATTCTTGCGGCCCAAAAGGGTATCGTCATCAGGAGGAGGCAAAGAAAAAAGTCAGCAGGAAGGGGAGATGGGCAAACAGGAAGGCGGACATTCCGGCAAAAGGTTCGGGCAAAGCTTCTCTCGGGAAAGGCAGACCTATTTTTCGTAGGGAGAGGAGTACCATCTGGGCAAGAAATGGAGGGGTGAAATGATCAAAAGGTCCGAATAGGGAAACATAAGATCCTGAGAGAGTGCGAAGTAAAAAGAAGAACAAATTTGAAGTTTTCATCTAACGGCATGGAGTACTTCTACCACTTTGGACAAGAAGGGGGGATGACGGAGTGACGCACAAAGGCGCAAGAAAAACACTCAAACGATCGACCTGATCGACTGGACTGAGAAGAAGGAAGAATCAAAGTAACTGCCGAGCGGAAACAAGTTCAGCCCGAGCAGAACTCGTGTCAGACACAAAGGAGCGACATACGAGAGCACGCACACTGGACGGAATGAAAGACCACTGAAGGGGGTGGGGAGGGTAGGTCTGCAGGCCGCGGAATCAGCATTCCCCACTAAGGAGAGGTGTCCGGTGGGGGAAGCAAGGGAAGAAAAAAGCAGAAGGTGCGAACACAGGAGATAGGAACATCCAGGAAATAAAACCATAGGACAGCCTGACACGATCAGCAGAGGCGAGCCACCCAGGAGTCTGCCGATGAAGGGGTGCCGGTGCAGGCTGTTTAATGGGAGACAGTACCGGAGGAGAAGGGGAGTCAGGTGGCGGGAGTTGAAGAACGAAACCGGTTTTCGTGGTCTAGAGTTCAGGTGGGGGGCTTGAGGAAGGTGATAGAACGGAAGGTGGTACCAGGGGGGGAGGGGGGAAGGGAGGGGGAAGTATGGGGCGTGGGTTTGCGTGATTGTTACGTTCGTTTTTGGGGGGGGAGGCGGGGAGTTTTGTGTGGCTGGACGAGGAGGCGCCATCCTTCATTCTCATATGTGCGGGGGGGAAGTGAGTTTCGTGAGGACCGGGATCAGTGGTGGAGACGGGTTACCAAGGGTACGAAGAAGAGCGGGGAGGGCAGGGAAGACTGTTAGGCGGGTCAAACAGGGGAAGGGGGATTGGAGATTGGTTTATATACCTTAGAATTATTCACTGTCAGTCTTGGGCAGAATGGAGGTGATAGGAAAGACTAAACAGAAACTACTGAAACACCTATAAAAGAGAAACAGAGGTAAGAGCAGAGTACAGGGGAGAACAAATCAGTTGGTGGGGACAAGCAGGAGGGGGGGCAGGTCGGGGGAAGGCTGGAAACCAATGAAGAAAGCAGGGAAACAAGAAATGCTACAAGGAGTGGGAGGCGGTGGTAAGGCGGGAGAGAGTAAGTTCCGTCCACAAATCCACTCTTAGCGGCGCGAGGGTGACTATGAAGTCTGCTGGTGGGTACTCGACAAGGGAAAATTGATGGACTGGGGGGCCCGTGAATGGGTAACTTATAAAAAAAAAAGGACATGGCATCGCCCTTATTTCAGGACCAGATCGGGACCGACGGGGGGGGACTTCTATGACAGAAAAAGGTAGATAAGGGGGGGCTTTAGGAAGGGCCAGCGGGGGATGAGAGTGGGGCGCGACCGTCAAAGGATGAGAAGGAAAATCAACCTTTACTCTTTCCTATGGAGAAACCAAGTGGTCCGGAAATAGATAAGACGGTGAAGATCCTCGCTCAGGGAAAAAGACGCAACCGGTACGGGAGGTCGGACAGGGGGGGAAGAGGCCTCGGGTAAAAATCGCCTATTGGGGTTTGCCCCTGGGGGAAATAGGGCGCACCTCCCTTCCATCTAGGGAGAGTTGCCAGGACATCGTCCTCCGGAAAAAAAGTCCATGTACTGCGAAGTGAAGGGAGGCGGGGGACAGGAACTCCTCTGAATAAGGGGAGAGTCGGAGGGGCCGACACGTTGAAAATGGTCCCGGGGTTGTATAGTCTCTGAAGGAGGGATGAATCATTAGTTCGAAGAAACCCTTCAAAAGGAGAGGGGGGGGGAACAGGACACCCGGAAAATTAGGGAGGGCCCCTCTTCTAAAGTAAGGAGAAGAGGTCGGAGTGGGCGGGTGGTTGGCGGGTGCGAAAAATTCAATCTCTCCGCGGTAAAAGGAATGTACTGACTGTAGCTTGATAGCCTCGTCGGGTGGGGACAGACTCCAAGCCCAGTTTCCAGAGGAAGAAATTACAAATGTTCAAATGTCAGGAGAAGACCGCGCCGAATTTCATGACCCAGGGGACAAAGAATTATTGGTTGGGGGGTGGCGAGAAATCCCTCTCATAAAAGGAAAGGGTAGTAGGAAATAGTGTCAACACAAGAAAAGGGGGCGTGAAAAGAGGGGGGGTCTGCAAAGGGGGAAAGGGGAAGGTCGACGAGGTCCAGACCCGTCGGTCTGGGGTAAGAAGGGGTGGAACTCATGGGCGCGACATAAGGGAGGCGTTTACTACAGGAAGGAGAAAACGGTCAATCATTGTACAAAAAAAGTAAGGAGTACAAGTATCTCTGGCCGTGGGGAGGGTGGAACGGGGGCTCGTGAACGAGGGTCGCGGGGGTTGCGCATGAAAATGGGAAGAGGTAGGGACAGTAAATTTAACCTTTCCTTGTAGAGAAAAGATTCCTGAGGAGGGGGCAGTACATAGACCATGTACACTAAAGGTGCGGGGACAGGGGAGAGGCAGAAAAGTAACTGGTTAGATTATTGCCACACGAGACCAGAAATCCGATTCCGGACAGGAACAACAAAAAAGCTCTGGAGACCGCTCAAAGGATACATTCAGGCAACAGGTCACAAAAAGAAAAAGACCAGCGTGGGTGTTGCGGTTCTAATAGTCAACCGTTGAATACAAGGTGGAGGGGAGGACGCCGGACCCATCCGGTGAATCAGAACGATCATGGACGGAAAAAGATGCTTGGGTCACCGTGTCCTGTGGCGAAGGTCAAGAGGGGGTGGAGAAGCCCTCTGCCGCGGTGGCCGTGGAGGGCCCGTCAGGCCGGACGGTGGAACCGATGCGGGGAGAAAAACCAAAATCAAATCCGCACGGAGGGCATTGTTTTCCGCATAGACGGACCTGAAGGTGAGGGGCTTGTGCCGCGGGTTCGAAGGACAGTAGGTGGACGGGTGGTATCGATACTCTCATCAACAACAAGAACCGTCTTCTGACAGCGAAAAGCCTCAGGCCCAAAAACATCCCAAGAAAAGCCTCGACAACAGAAAGACAAACCAATAAAACTCAATGGACAGGCGGCCAACCCAAAGCCCGAGGCAAGTGTGGCTCCTCCTAGGTGGCCCACGCGAACAGTGCTACAAAGGACGGCCAAAACAAAGAACTATAAAAAAATAACGAGGCCACAAACTCCTGAAAGGATACGCTCCCCAACATCAAAGGAACATCAATTGGAGCTACAAAAAGATGTACCAAATAGGTTGAGAAGGCGAACGGGATAAAAGAATTAGAAACAGGGCTGGTGGGCGCCAAATTGACGCCACCTCAACCACATCAAAATCATTGGGTCGGGGGCTGGAAAAGAATGGCCCGAAAGGGAAGAGGAACACTATCTGCCCACCGGGAGTAGGGGTGTACTGAAAAGGATAGAGACTTACGATTCAAGGAGAGAAAGAACGACATCAATCGATGAACATCACCAGCAAACGCCAGAAGAGAGGACATAGGTTTAGGAGAAAAGGCAAAGGGTTAAACTATGGTAAGGAAAGTCACCAAATATAGCAAAACAAGTAGAGGAATGAGAGGAAGTTCCCGCACATGAACGGCGAAGACTTGCCTATAGGAGACAACAGAGGGGACCGGGAAGAAAAGGAGGGGAGTCACCTCATGACGAAAAGAGCAACCGGAGGCACCAAGGGAGAGGAAAAAACTCAAGGGACGGGTCATGAAAAGGTCAGCTTCCAAAGGAAAGGGAGAAACAAAGGACCGTCTCACTGGAAGGGATGAACAAAAAAGACCAGTGAAACAAAACAGGCAGCAGAAACAAAAAGAACCAGGCAAACGAAGGGAAAAAAGTGGCCATTGAAACAGGCTAGTCAACAAAAGGAGCCAGTACCTTAGCGTGGCATGGTACTGGAGAGGGAACATGCTCTATCCACACCCGAAAGAGAGGAAGAGAAGAAGCAATGGAACACGAGAAACTAGAGATCTATACGCGGAATAGAGAGAAACAAAAAGCCCAAGCCAACAGTAAGGGTATCCCACAATGGCATAACGCTAAAAGGAAAGGCAGATAAACAGTCATGGAGTGACCAGTTTTCTCAGAGAAAATGAAACCCACCGAAGACTAGAAGCGCCGGCACCACCTGACGAGGGGGAGAAAAGGGCGCGAAAACCGACAGGCCCGCAGTCGGAAATGCGGGAACGGAAAATTTCAGAAGCGCCAGACAAGCGCCAAACTCTAGCTACCAAGATGATAAGGATCTGACGTACCTTCGCATTCTTGCGGGGAAGAAAGACAGGTCACAAGTGACAAGGCCCTTTCTGAGGATGGGGAAAATGTAAAAGATAACTGGTCAGAAAAGAAACGCACGCTACATCACTCACGAGCGGTGTGCCGTGTGCGGAGCGGGACTCAAACATCACGGGAGAGCCAAGGTAAAACGTTGGGGGGAAAAACTTCCTGTCCACAAGTCAGAGGTCACTTTTCTCTCCGTCGCCGCCGAAGGACATGGGGAAAGAGAGCCGAAAAACCTGGGACAAAGAACAAGCGGTCTGCAACCACAGGAAGACATGGTCTCCTCTACCGATCCCCTAACTTTCTTTGCGCCGATGAAAAGAATTTCGAGAAGGGTTGAACGAAAACTAACAGAACGATAAAACAAACCAAACACAGCAAATCTAATCACAAAAGGCACAGCAACAAAAAACCGTGCTTCAATACGTAAGAAACAAAGGGTAACATAAAGAACACTTGAGAAGTACTAGGTAAGGCTTATAGCAGGCCGAGAGTATGATCAGCGTTAGCAAGACCACAAGACAAAGACCCAAGTGAGCAAAAAAATTGGAACTTTGAAAGCCCAGCGCTAGAGCCCAGGGGACACGGAAAACCCAGGTAATGAACACGCTGAACAAGAAACTATATACTCCACGACCCAAAAAAGACTAAAAGGCAAGCAGAAACTGGACGTAAAGATGCATCCGCACTTATAGAAACGCGTAGGAGTAAACCGGCACAAGCAATAAAGGCCCAGATCCCTGGACTCAAAAAACAAGAAAAAAAAACAGTCAGCTAAACTTGCACGAATATAACCCGCACGAAAGTACACGAAGCAGGGAACAAGAAGAAAAAAAAAGGAGGACCTCAACAGAAATACGCGACCCCAACTGGCCCATTGAGGAGAAAAAACCCCGGCTGCCGAACTACCAAGAAGAACGCTGCGACCGGCTGGAGCAGGAAAAAACCCAAACTCAAAAGGAAAGCAAAAAACAGAACTTAAACAAACCCACACTAACAAAGAAAAGAAAAAAAACTCACCCAGAAACGAGTACTCCACTCGAGGAAAAATAAAAAGAAAACTAAAGGGGTCGACTAACGTGGGGGAAGACAAATCAAAGCCCGGACACCGTATGCTGGGAGTCAACAGGGAAAAAAAAGCCGCAAAAGCAAAAGGAAAGAGGGCAAAAAGGCTTGCGAAGAAGAGAAATCCGGGGGGACGGGTCGCGGAAGACAGGAGAGGAAAAAAGGAGTTCTGACTCTACAATAGGAATTCTTTTTGAGGGAGGAAACCAAAAGGAAAAAAAGACTCAACACGGTAGGAGGAGAGGGAATTACCTGAAAAACAGAATGATGAGAGCCAGACAAAGGCAATTAGTATAGTAAGGGCTTATCGGAGAGGAAATGAATCAATCAAGTGGATGGAAGGATAGAGAAGGAATTTGGAGAATGAATCCGAAGTTGATAGGAGGATTCCGAAAGGAGTAAAATGACTACTTCTAGAGACGGGAGTTCCGGGGGGTAGAAGTTAAACGTTTGAAACAAGCGAGAAGGAAGAGTGGTAGAAGTTCTGAAAATCAAGATGCCAAGAAATTGGGAATGAACGGGGGGGGAGGAATCATAAGAAAACGTTGGCAAAAATCTCCTACCTTCCACGGAAAGGTAAAAATTAATCTAAAAGATGGAAATAGGAACTAAGACTGTAATAAAAACTGGACATCGAAAAGAAGAAAGCTGTGAAGAGAAGACGGAAATTACATGGAGAAGAAGGGTTTCGCGGATGCATTGATAGAGGCCTGCTTCGGGAAAAAATTTAGGGGGAAGAATACTTGACAAGGAGAGGATGTGGGGAGTTATTAAGGGAAGGGTCGGGGGGAAAGAAGGACGAATCCAAAAACTTGGCTGGCGTTGGACGAAGAGTCATAAAAACAAGGAGGAGGAAAAAGGACATTATTTGCGCTACTGGAGTAAGTAAATACAACAACAATAGAGGAGGGAAAAGGAAAGAAAGGAAAGAACAATCTGAGGAGAAAAGAAAGAATGAAAGTAGCTAACGGGGTGTGGAGGAGAGGACCTAAATCAAAGGATAGGAAGGTAAGGAAATGACGGGAGCCTGAAAAAAAAGGGAAGAGTTATCAAAAAAGGAAAAGAAAAGGCTTCAATTGGTAAAGAGGCAGAAAGAAGGGAGTCCGAGAAAGGAAGAAGCTTCTGAGAAAAAAGGCAGTGAGGAAATTCCGTTAATGTATGTAGAAAAAGGAAGGGACTATCGTACAAAGTTAGAAAAAAGGGAGGAGGGGCTAGTAAAATTTGGGAAGAATATGAAGTGTGGGAAAGTTAAAAGTGGGAAGATTAGAACGGGTTCTGAAGTAGAGAAGAAAGTAAGCTCAATGTGGCATGATGAAGGACTTTCCGATTTAAGGAGAAAGATGACCATGTAAGAGAGAGGAGTCAAACAAGAGGAAATAGAGAAAAAAAAGGAAAAATAGAGATAAAAGAGACATGAATAGGCACTTAACTGCTAGATAAGAATATCAAGATTACCATGCATGCGCCACAGGGTCGTCTATATAGTCCAACAAGACCTGCAAGGCGCAGGACGAGGTGATACCGCTGTACAGGAAGACACCGAACTTAAGGTAAAAAATGTCGCAGCAGCAGGCGCGGGGCCCATGCCTCGAAGAAGAAAATTTTCGTTCCTTTTGTGGACCGACCCTCGAAGAAGGGAACGGTTGGACCGGAAAAAAGCCGAGTAAAGCAGACCTCTGCCGGATAACCAGCAGCACTCTGGGCAAAATGCGAGACCTGAACGGCGGCGCGGTGCCGTTTTCTTGTGCCGGATTAGGGTCGTTAGAACGGTGAAGGTCTTTGGGACGGCGAGACCAGAAAGGTTTACGTGCCTTAAGGGGGGAGTTTCTGATTGTGAAAAGAAAAGGGGGGGAAGACTGTGATTGGTGGTTTTGTGTCGTTGGGGTGATGGGTTATTTGGTGGGGGGGGGGACATTTTTTTTTTTTTGGGGGGCTTTAATTGTGGGGAGGGTGGAAGGAGCCAGCCGTAGAAGAGGTCTGAGGGGTTGTTATTTGACTGAGGAAGGGGGGGGGACTTAGGGGCCGGCTAGAATGGTCTAAGTTTCTGGCGCTGTTCTTAGGTAAGTATGCGCTTATTTATCTGGAGAAGGGGGTGCGTTTTCTAAATTGGACTGGACTTCTTTGGGTTGGGGAAAGGGAGGGGAGAGGAGGGAAGACCGAACTCAGTAAGAGAAGAGACGAGAAAATCTAGGTTATGAAAGAAGTTAGGGATCCGTGAAAGGTGAGGAATGTATCGGCAAGTGAGGAAAAGGGAGGACAGGGGAGGGAGGTTGAATTTAGCGAAAGTAGGAACTGAGTAAACACCGAATGGAAGAGATGATAAACTTAGGTTTATGGAAAAAAAAAGGTAAGGTGCGGGACTGTTAACTTGGGTAAAGAGAGGAAGTAAAACCGGATTAAGGATTGAGGGTCAATATGGAAGGGGGGAAAGAGGTTAAGTCGTTCAGCACCCATGTAGGAGAAAGGGGGGTCGCAAGATGTAAGTGGAGACCCATGGGGAAGGCAGTGACCACGACTACGGAAGGAGAAAGGGTATCCTCCCAGGATAGTTTAAGTGGAAGAACGTCAAGGATACTGTTCATTAAGAGGGGGAGATCGAGGAACCAACGACACCAGATAGGATTCGTTAAAGGGTATCTGTTTAGATGGACAAAAGAGGCATTGGGTGGTGGGAAGAAGTTTTTAGAATAGGATAGAAAAGTAAAAGAGTCGAATTGCGGAAGAAAGGACCTCTCAGGCCAAAGGGTGTGTCCGGAAGGGGAGGAGGAAAATTCCTCAATTAAAGGTGAGGGTAGAGGAGTTATCCGGAGGAGAACTGGTAGTTTGAGGAGCGTAGTTGGGAACATGTGGACATTATTCTACTACCCGGGTAAAAGACGGAAGAGGGGGGGATATTCAAAATACTGGAGAAAGGGGAAATTCGAGGATATAGTTGTGCTTGGGCATTGGGGGTGAGCAGGTAGAGGGAAGGAAAGGACTGCTGATAAAAACTCGGCATCGTCTGGGGGGGAGAGAACAGTTAGATCAATGTCCATTCTCGCAGGCAGGGCTTCTCTCGTGAACAAACAAGGTGTGAAAGGAAATTTCAGTAAAAATGCACGGTTAACTGGTTGTTCCGGAGCAAGGAAGGGAAGTGACTTGGAGGGTAGCACCTCATGGGCTTATCCGAAAGGAAAGGAAGTGGTCGACTCTTGTAAGGGAAAGGGTAGTTGGACTCAGTGGTGGAAGAGAAGGCGGCAGAAAGAGTGATGGGAGAAAGGGCGACTGAAAAAGGTAGACGTGAAGTACACACATTAGGAGAATTATCTTCCTCCGGAGGACTGGGAGAAGTGGAAAGGAGAGAGAGCATAGGTGGTGAGAATGGAAAAAGGGGTAGGACAAAGCTGGAACCTGGACGCGTGACCGGAGAGGAGGGGTTTCTCGTAGAGTAATATAGTCTGAGGGAGGTAGAGAAGTTGAAAAAAGAGGAAGAGGAAAAAGGACCAGGAAAACTTCTCTGATAAGGTTCTGTACAGCCTTTTCAGAAAAAGAAAGCTGAAAAGGAAAAGGGGTTTACTGGTTGAGAAGAAAAGGTGGGGGAGCAAAAAGTAGAAGGGTGGGGACAGGAAAGCGCCCAACCGAAGGGGAAAGTCTTCCTCAGGGTTATTAAGTTGTTTCTTGGTTAGAAGCAGTCAGGGATTGCAGAGAAATCGTAGTGGAAGTGGAAGGTGGGGGCACCCGGCATGACAGGGTGGTGGGGACAAGGGCGAGGATAACCTAAAGGAAAAGCGGCTCTTTTGGAAGGAGAAGGGATAGGGAAGGTCTTTTTCGGGGGTATTCAGGGTTGATGTGTGGGGGAGAGTAAGAAACAAAAAAAAAAAAAAGAGTATGAGGAAAAAAAAAGAGGGATACAAAACCCAGAAAAAAGAAGACGACCAAGAACGCCAGAACCGAACGATAATCTCAGAAGCCCGCGGGCCATTAAAGAAGAAAAGGGGGAAAAAACCTGACGAAAGAAGGGGAAAAAAAATAAACTTCGACGAAATATCGGCAAAACGGCGCTCAAAAACCACCACTGACGAATCAATGGCTCCGCTTTCCAAAACTCAGGGGGTGGACGGAGTCCTTTTACACACCACAGGATCAAAGTGGTGGAGAACCCCCTTAGTATGAACAGAACTCGTGGAGACCTGGTCGTGGGTTCGGCAAAAGGGGAAGGGAAAAACGTTATTCAGCACAAAAGAAGTTTGTTGTTCAAACGGAGTCAGCGGAAACTGATAGTGACGGAGAGAAAACATAAGACCAGCCGACGGTGAAGTCAAGACAAAGAGAAGGAAGAGTTAGCTAACCAGCCAGGTTAAAGAGGGTAATGAAATAAAAACGTGACATGATAAAAAAGAGAGATTAAAGAAAGGGATCAAAGAGAACACTTCGAGTGGGAAAGAAGAATACACCGGGTAAAATGTATGAAAGGGAGAACCTTTCTCAGGAACGAAGAAAAAAGGGGGATGGGGTAGAAGAGGAGAGAACAAACCGTAGTGAAAAAGGAAACGGGTTGGCAAAGAAAAAGGGCCAGGAGAAAAAGAAGAAAAAAAGGAGGGTACACTCCTATTCCCCAGGGAAAAACACTTCCTTACTACGAAAAAAAAAAAAAGTCAACCCATACTGGGAAAAGGGAAGGCAAAGCTTAGTGAAAAGACAATAGGCGGGAGAAAAGTGAATAGTGGTATGGAAAAATTGAGATTAAGAGAACCACCCACTAAGAAAGGCTACTTCCAATGGAATTAAAGAAGGAGATAAATCATATGGAAAAAAAAAAAGCCCAAAAGAAACGTCTAAGAAGAAAGTCCAAAGGTACTAGAATAAATAGGAACGAGCAAAGATAAGGGAGTGAACATAGTAGAAGGGAAATTTAAGTTCGCTTAAGAAAGAAATAAGCCCCCAAGGACCGGTAAAAAAGAGTATTCTGAAAGAGCGAATGAAAGTTCAAGAGGCTACTGGAAATCAAAGTAAGGCGAAAAATCAGGACGATGATGAAGGCCTTGGTCACGAGAGATGAATGGAAGAAGAAAGGTCTGGACAACCCCTTTCGATGTGGGCAGAGGAAACTCTAAGTAAAGGGAGAAAGAGAGGGAGTTTGTAGGGAAGAGTAAGAGACGATACGTGAAAAAAGTACGACTGAAAGTTAGGAAAAGTCAGTGCCAGAGAGCAGTAATGACTGCGAAGACCTCCTCACGGCGGAGTGAAAACGAGGTTAAGAGGGAGGAAACCAATTCTACGTATGTGAGAGTATAGAAGTCCCCTTAGGGGAGTCCTACTGGGAATGTGCTCACAGGATTGTTAATAAATAGAGAAAACCAAAGGGCAAACAGGCAAAGAAAAAAGATAAAGGGTAGAAAAAAAGACTGTACGCAGAAAAGGTGAAACAGGAAGAAGCTAAGGTAAAGGAAAAAAGAAGAAAGGAAGCGCAAGTGGACGAATGGAATGGCCGGAAAAGTAAGATCAAAAATCAGAAAAGGTCACACTTATGAAAGAAAACTTCCTCCAATAACGGGAATCATTAAGGTAGGAGAGGAGGAAGTGCCGCTAGGAAAAGAAAAAGGGATAAAAAAAAAAAAAAGAATTGGAAAACATAAAAAGAGAGAAAAGAATCAATAGAAAGTACAAAAAGAATCGAAATTGAATGTAAGAGAAAAGTAGAAGACTCTAAGAAATCAACAGGGAAAGGGAAAGAAAAAACTCCCCAGAAAATAAAAACGTGAAAAAGCAGAAAAGATTCAACCTTTGGGAGAAAAAATCCCCCACAACTAAATGAAAAAGTAAGGAAAAACGCTAACCCCATGACCAAAAACACAATAAAAACATAAAAAAACCTAAAAAGAAAAGATTAAAAACACTGAGTCTCAAAGCAAAAACTGACCCGAAACAGGTGAGGGATAGAAGAAAACTGAAGGAAAGTAGAGGCGGATGAAAAAGCACAGTCAAAAAAGTTAATCAAGGCGAATCAATTTATGGCGGTATCAAAAGAAAAAGAAGAATCCTATTTCTGAGGGGACCGGAAAGAGGGAATTAAGAAGGGGATGAGGGAATAGAAAATGTCCTTATGGAGGTTGATACCAACAGAAAAAGCATCCAGGGTAGGAGGCTGGATTGAAATGGAGGAAGGCATTAGACAAAAGAAAGAAAGTCTTCCTTTCCTTCAGAGAGAAAAAAAAAGGAGATTAACTGAGAAGCATGTACGGGCAGGAGGTGATCTGGAGAATGGCAGAATGCACGCCTGTAATGGATCGGAGGATACGTCATAGGCAGAATAATGTCGTGAATGATTTCCTAAGTCAAGAATGGGAAAAGCCTCGTAAGGACATCGTTTTCGCCAAAAGTCGCTGCCGAAAAAAGAATGACCCCAAACTTGGGGAGAGAGGAAAAAAAGGGAGGACAAATCTTGAGAGAAGAAAGGGGATCTCTCAGGACAAGGGAAATTGGCAACTTAAATTCTGCAAAGGAGGTAAAAACGGGTAAAGAAAAGGGGACTCATACAATTTCCCAAAACAACAACCCAAAAAAACCCCAAAAAAAACCCCGCCACCCCCCAAAAAAAAAACAAAAACACAAAAACCCCCCCCACAAACCAAAACCGAAAAAAAAACACCCCACACACCCAAAAACCCCAAACAAAACAAAAAAACAAACCCCCCGAAAAAAAAAAGCCACCGGCCGTTTTGATAGTGAGGAGGAACTGATGGAGTTTGAATAGAAGAAGGATATGGCCGAATCTGGAGGAAGTATAAATGGGAACAAAATGTGAGGGGGCCCGCTGGGGAGTGGGGGGGGACAAGAGGAATTGTTAGGATAAGTCGTGAAGGAAAGAATCAAGAATATCGTTTCTGGAATGAAATAAAAAGGGAGGAGGAATTAAGGATGTATGAATCAGATTTGGGAGTAGAAGACTCTCAAAAACGGTTAGGAGGGAAGGGATACTCAGAGAGAAAATAAGAATGAAGTACTGCTAAAAAAAAGGTTTAGAGAGGCGGAATAATACAGGAAAAAGAAATTTAGAATTAGTCAAGAGAAAAAAAAGAATGACTGATGGCCAAAAAGATTCCGAAGAAGGGGAAGATAAATTTTCGGAAGCAGAATTCCAAGAGTGAATGTCAAAAAAGGAAGAGTATTGCAGATCTAGAGGAACAGAAGGGGACGAGTACAGTTATGAACAAAGTTAGGGTACTTGAGGGGGATGAAAGCTTTGTCAAATGAAGTGTTAGTCCCAAAGTTCTTCTTTCCGAAAGGGTTCGGTATCGCCCAGGAAGGAGACGAAGACAAGGAAGCGAACAAAGTTTAAGGTGGGCATTGATCTAGGAGGAGAAAAATTTGGGCACGAGACGAGGGGAGGCACCCTAGGGAGAGAAAAGGCACAAGTCTATAGACATGTAGGACTGACGCTTCGGAACCGAATAAATAAAAGAAAGGAAGTCGTCTGAGAAACGGTACTGATTTAACAGAGAAATATTCAAATAAAGAAAGTGATGCTAATGGCGAGGTAAAAAGAGATGATTGGAGGCAATTGACCTTGTGACTTTCCGTAGAAAAAAGAAGAAGGAGGTAAAAAGGGAAGGAAGCGAAGTAAATAACTTGAGAAGGTGTAGGTGGTGTCGATAAGGAACAGAAGGAGAAAGTCTCCTTACACTAACTTCTCCGGCAAGAGTAATAGACCATCTGATTATGGATAGGGAGAGCACCGAGTAAAGATGCTGTTGTGTGAAGGGATGGGAATTTTCGACAGACGAACGGTATAGTTCTTGAACAGGGTTATGATCACGCACCGTGGGAGCGGTGAAGTAGTGGGAGGGAGGATTATACTCAAGTGGTAATATTTTTCTTGGTAGTGTTTGGGGTTTATGGGTGAGTGTTGTTGTTGGTTTGGTGCAGGGAGTTCTTTTGTTTGGGGGCGGTGCGGGCTGGGAGGGTGGGGGGCGGCGACAGCAGGTTGGCGGCGCGGGGTGCCGGAGGCCGGATGCGAGGCCGTGAGGGAGTCTGACCGCAAAAGCCGGGAGGGGGCAGACGGGGAACGGCGGCGCCGGGGGGAGGTTCTGTTTGTCAGTTCAGGACGGGGTGCTTCTTTATCTAGCTCAGTGGGGTCGGTGGAAAGATTCTTCAGGGGGGGGGGAGCAAGGGGCGGGCCTAGGAGCCTACCAACTCGACTACCGCCAAGAACCGATTCCAAGGGGGATGCCTCGTCGTTAAAGTTCTGGGAGAAGAAAGGGGAAGGGTCATTGAGAGGGCCTGTACGGAAAGTGCAACACCTGGATGCTGAAGGTGCGGGAGTTGTTCAACTGGAGAGAGAGAGGTAAGAATGATGACACCCTACAGTGGACGGGCGGAAAGAAGGTGGAAGGAAAACAAGGAAAAGGTCGTTCCGGTGGGTGACATATCTCTTATTAACAGCTGGAGGGGAGAGGGGGGTCAGGAAGAAATGCAAAGGGTAGGAATTACAAAACTCATGGCGAAGGGTGGGGACCCATGTAAGTGAGAAAAGTTTTGCCCAGGAGACTTAAATCAGGAGTAGGGACAAGTGAAACGCCTGTCTAAGGAAGGTTTAAGAACTCCAAGATAAGTTGAAGATGGTGGCGGTGAATAAAAAAAAGAACCCATCCCTGTACTGATGTAGGAAAAAGGGGGGATTTTCCTCTTACACAAGAGAAGAGGGGGAATCCAGGGGGGCGAATAGTGCGGGAAAAGAGCGGGGACATCAAGGAAAGGCAATATCCATACGGGCATAGAAGGGGGGCTTGAAGGGGCTGATTACGAATAGGGTCAAAAAGTGAGTGTAGAGGACTGGACTCCTCAGTGGTCAGAACTGGTGGGGAAGTTCCGACGTATTCCGTACTAAGACTGGGGCAAATGGTAGGAACTAACGTGGAAAGCAAGATCGTTTTGTCTTACACACGTGAAGTAAGTTAGGTCAAATTGTCCAGTATCAGTGGGCTGGGGAGGGGTTGGTTTTTGTACAGAGTTCTTCTTTCTCGAAAATGACCAGCTGCGGAGACTCCTTAATAGTAGGGTTGGGGATCGGTGACCAGGTAATAAAATTTAACGGACACGGAATGCAAAGACCTAACTCTCCTTTTTTGCAAGGGACTAATTCGGGAGGGTGGGGGGGTGTGGCGTAAGTAACCGACTCAGGAAAAATGGTAATGAGGGTTGTGGACACCAGACGTGATTTATTTTTTCGTAACTGGGACAAGGGGAGGGTCTTAGTGGGAAGAAAAACCTTTGTCAGGGGGAAAACTCACGGAAACTCCTGCCGGCGACAACTCTAGGTTATAGTTGAAGACTTAATATCTAATTGTAAAAGGTAACAGAAGGGAACGAACAGCGGCTGAAGTTCTGGCGCCGGGCAGGAAGGGGAGAGACAGTAGAGAATATAGAGCTTTGGTGCTCAGGACATTCGTGGCCATTAAGAGATGACGGGAATGGTAGCGAAATATTACCGGTACCGCTTGAGTGGGATGGAAAAGAGACTGGAGTGGCCGGTTGGGGCGTAGTAAAGTTTCAGACTCGAGGAAGCGGAACCCTGAACAAATACACCATTTTGCCGGCTGAACACCCTAGGGCCATGTCCAGTAAAACAAGCCAGGGACATGACAAGCCGAAAGAAAAGGGGGGGGGGAGGGTTTATACAGAAGGTGGGAGCCCCAAAAATAAAGGTGAGACTTTTTTAAAGGAACGAAAAGGAAAGGGGGGGGTGGGCAGCAGGGGGGTAGACCTGGGGGGCGGAAGTGTTGGGAAGAAGAATTTCGTTGGGGTCTTCTCATACATGCCTGCCGGTCCCTTCAGGAGAAGGTTTTAAAAATGCCTGATCCTCCAAGGGGGCAGGAGGTGGGAAATTAGCTAGGTCTGGTGCTTGTCTTCACGGGTGGATGGGGGGGGGTTTTAGATAGATATAAAAACAACAACGGAGGGGGAGGAAGTAAACCCAAAGAAAAAGAAATTAAGATCCCCCGACGGCAAAGACATCGCTCAAACGTCCTCGTTCCTAAAGCCAGCTGGAAATGATTTAGAAGCAGCAGGGTGGCCAAAACAATGCGAATTGACTGGAACAACCAGCAAGAAAAATAGAGAGCCCACGCGAACCTGGGGACAACAAAAGAATAAAGACCTGGGAGGCAGACTGTCCACTTCTTACGGAGGAAGGTTAAAAGTCTCCCGCTGGGTGAGAAAAAATCGCAACGGGGGGAAAACACCACGACCGTGGCAGCAAGCTGTGAGGGGCGTCAAAACTGCATAGCAACGTGTCTGGTCAGCAAGCCAACTAGTGTGGTTTTGTACGAGGCAGGATTGAGTGGAGGTGCACAGGATAACCACGCCATCAGAAAGGGGCACTCGGACGGAGGAGTCAAGCAAAACCGCCAGAGACGGAGAAGCTAAAAACCGGCAGGTAAAGATTGGGAAGGGAACTGCACGGGGACACATTCTCAAAACGACTCTCGATAAATGCACTGGGCTCCCTCGCAAGCAGCAATTCGTACCGACTGGTCTGGGAAATACAAGGGATACTCTCTTCCTGAGGAGCACAATAAGAAAAAACGGGGGTCGACTAATCTAGAACAAAAAGGAGTCAAACGAACGTCCCGAAAGAGTAGACAAGAAAATGGAATTTCTACACACAATCGAAGCACCACTGAGGGCTTCCACTAGGAAGGAACCTTCCCCGAACGGGAGACGGACATACGCCACCCAACAGGGCAAAACTCATTAACGGACCAGGGCAACAGGCGGGGAAAAAACCCATCGACCGACAGGTGACTGTCACTGGAGGAAATTGGCTGAACTGGAAGACCGAACGAAGTAGAAAAGAAGGAAGGTCACTACAGGAAAGAGAATGAAAAAAAAAAAAATACCCCTCCCCGACGAGATCACTCCGCCTAACTAAGAGTGGGGGCCTGAAACCTGGCGTGACAATTTGAGGAACCAAATCCCTGAAAAAGAAAGAAGAGGAACACCACACGGAGAATCGGAAAAACGGCGCCGCAGCGACCCACCGGGCAAGTGGGGCGGCGCGGTGCAGGCGCCACCACGGCTTGAGGAAGTGAAGGCAGGGGACTGGCCCTTCCAGGCGTACTTGGCAAGAGAAATGAGGAAAAAGGTTTCAGGCCCAACCACTGGGTGTGTGCCATAGGAAAAGCACATTCCGACATAAAAGGTCCCCATCTGTTTGCTGTGGGAGTAGGGGAGAGATCCTCCACTAGGGACGGGAAAAAACAGGTACCTGGTCGTAAAGGCCATCGGAGTGGACCAAAAGAGCCGGCAATTGAGGAGAACGGGGCGCCGCCAAGGCGTGTCGGGGAGAGAAAAAGGGTTTTTTTTCACTACAGCGGTTGAAAAAAAGCGGGGAATGACGGCATCAGGAGGAAACGGGAGCCAAAGGGCCCTAAGGTACCGAGAAGAAGGATTGGATCAAAACAAAACGGAAAAAAACCGGAAAGAAACCGCTTCGCCTGAGAACAGAGGTCTTGGAGTATTGGTGGAAGAGTCCGAAGACGCTCCGGATCAAAAGGGAAAACTCCGAAAAAGAAGCCTCAAAGCCGAAGGGGGTCATGGAGTAAAAAACCCGATCACTCAAAGCCATGAATCGCTGCCACGAACGGCATCTACCACGCAGAGTCGTATCTGGGGTTTTATTCGGATAGGGCAGCAGATTACATAAAGCTCACAAAACAGAAGAAAGAAGGAAAACAAAGCTGAATGCATACGAGTACAACAGCAAGGGACACGAATCCTCACCATAGGACAGAAAGAGAAGGGGCATCCCCAGGACCGTAAGTTCCACCCTCCCAGTCACGCGAAGAAAAAGAATCATAACTCTTCGAAAAAACGGCTGCGCCGCCACCAGGAAAAACCCAAAATCACCGCACGGCAACACAAAAGGCAACACTAAACCCATGCACCAAACAACAACTAGAAAACACCAAACCAAAACTCAACAAGAAAAATCTAGAAAAAGGAGGATCACCTCCCACAAAACCTGAAAGGGAGGGACCACTTGGAGTCACGCAAAGCAACTGCGACCGGGGGGGAGCGGGACGCGCCGACAAGCATTCACAGGGAAAAAGACTGCGAAAAGGGGGGGATAAAAGAAGCAGAAGGGTTCGGAGGGAGCACGGAGCTCTGACGCCGTGCGCATTTCCGACACTGGAGCAGGGGGCTTTTTCTTTCTCCAAAAAACCGAAAGAACACGGGCTTCGTCGATTGCAATGCAAGGACGGGGACCGCGTCCAGGCTGAGACGACAACGGCACAACAGGAAATTGGATCCGTCCAAAGACGGAGGAAGAAACTCATGACATTAGCAGCAGGAGGGAAGTGCTCTGAGTCTAACCAGGGGGGGGGATCCTCCTGACGGAATGGAGGGCGATCAGGCAAGGTCCAGGCGATCGGTTTGAGGAGCCCTGGAGTGACCCGTGACGGGTACCCGACGGGTGAAAACGCGGATGCGGCAACTGAACGCAAAAGTAGGGCCGAGAAGCATTCAAGTTCGGAGCATGCGGTTAAATGATCGGAAAAAAGAATAAGAACTGTCGGGAAGAACCACGTGACCGTCACAAGGAAGGCTCCCAATCATGAATCGCCGCCGAAAGTTCATCAATGTCTGCTCGCCAGCCTACTCCTTTTGCAAGAGATACGGAGGTAACTACCTTGCCGCAAGGAGGTTTGCCTCGAGCGGCTTGCCTGAAGGGACCGCCAGGGCGGGAAGAGTGCCCACTTCGCGGGCATACTGGGAGGGGGAAGGCTGCTTTGTTCTTGGCAGTCAGGCATGAAGGGGGGCCTTCACTTCATTCCCTGAAAAAAATCAATATCTTTCAGGGGGGAGGCTGGAGGGGGGAAGAAACCGGGAGGGGACGGAAGGAATAAAAGGCGATTTCGTGGGGGGCGCAAGCGAATATGAAAAGCTCAGAGAAACAAAAAGGGAGGAGTAAAATACTAGAGATGAAAGAAGCCACTTGAGGCTGATCCAAGCAAACACTGCTCGGACCGAATACAAGAACGAGGAAAAGGGAATAAAAAGGAAGGAGAGGAAGACGCCTAAAACCGGAACTGATAGGCCAAACAAAAACTCGCAAGAAACCAAAAGGGGGGGGGGGGAAAAGGACCAGAAGGCGGCCAGAGACAGGATCCAGGTACAAACCTTCCGGGAAGCAAAGGCGCCTTTCTGGAGGAAAAAGAAAAGAGGCCTGGTCGAGGAATTGAGATGAAAAAGAGGCGGTCCCGGGATACAAACGAAGTGGGGGGAAAAGGGACACGGTCCTAATTAGAAAACGCACATGGCCGGAGACAAATTCGGGTGGGGCCATGCAGAAAAAAATTAGTGCAGACCGCTGCCTGAGCGCGCGCGGGCACAGGAAGGATTAAGACGGAAAGGGGAAATCACCAAAGGACCGGAAAAGGAGGGAAGGGGGACTATCCATGAAGGGGTCCGTGCTGCAGGCTCCAAAGGGGGTCACGGGGAGGAAAAGTCACAACCCTGCTCAGGGAGACGTTTCTCCGAGCTGGTACTACCGGACGCACTGTGCAAGTTTAAAGGTCGTAGAAACGCGAAGGAGGGCATGCACAGAAACATCCCCTTTCGAGGGGGTTTCCTGGGGGACCGCACGAAATAAACGGGGAAGAAGAAAAGGGCAAACAAGGTGTCGAATTTTGTGGGGTCCATCAACTGACTGTAAGAGACGGAAATCGCCGAGAAAGCAGGGACATCGGAACCTAGGGAAATCTTCACAGACGGCCGTCGCCGACCGGGGTTGACAGTGAGTTGCCGGGTTCTCCTCGAAGGGGGAGGAGGCAGGGTCGGGGAGGGACACCAACGTTTTAGTGGAGGGAACGGTGAAGGTTTTCAGGGGCTGAAGGGAAAAAATGGTGAACGTTTCTGAGTGGGTGTATTTGGTCTGGTTAAGTTTTTTAGTTTGGGGGTTTGGGTGGCATTTTGTATTGGTGGGGTTGTGGGTGTCTTGCTAGGTTGGGGGGGGAGGTGAAGCAACCGGTGGCGCATGAGGGGAGGGGATGGCCAGGGGGTTCTAGGCCGGGGAGGGTTTTACAATGGTAATGGCCAGGGGGGGGGAACTCTTCACTGGGGATTCGGCAGAAGGAGAGGGTTCCGTGAAGACGGTAAGTAGGTATCTTTAGCAGCAGTTTGTCGGGTGGGACCAAAGGGGTCTGGTGTGGGGAGCCAGTAGGTGCCTAGTCGGGAAGTACACAAAGCCTAATCCGGAACCAGGGAGGGAATCTGAGGTTCTGTGACAGGCGTGGCAGACCAGGGGGACGTTAGGAGGGAGGTGGCAATGTAAGGAAATTCACCCTTCGGCCCAAGGGGCTGGCAGGCCAGGGGGAGCTTTGTCCTTGGAAGGGGAGATCAGCGTGAACTAAGTAGGATGCCAGTCGCTGCTATCTTGTCTGTTTGAGAAAAACTTGGCGGCAGGGGGGGGGGGGGGGTACCCGGGGGGGGTATCTGCTGAGGCCAAGATGCTTCTGGGGAAGAGTCAAGAAGAGGGGGAACGAGGGGGGAAAAGCGGATGTGGACGTCGATGGGCCAATAAGATGGGGTGGCCGCCAGAACATGGTCAGTGGCGCCCCAGGGTAAAACGCCAAGAAGGAGGAGCGAGGAACGGAGGGGCCGGAGGGGGGGGGCAGGAAAACGTCTAATTTCGCCGGGTAGAGGGCTGATCTCGCGAAAGACCAAACCGGGCCACCGCGAAGGTCTTGCCAGGAAAGGTGGGAGAGTCCTCGGGAAAAAGAGGAAGGGGGCATTTCCCCTGGCGCCTAGTCTCTGGAAAAAGGAAGCAAAGGAGTAGGGACAGGCCGGACATGGAAAAGAGACCTAACGGGCAGAGCTGGGGGTTAGTCAGGGCGGATGCTTCGAAGCTGATGCCAGGTGCAGGTCGCGGCTTACCAGAAGGAAAGTGGGCCTGAGGTGGCAAACGGAAGACGGATCGTTCAAGGCCAGCGACTTACATTTTAGGCGACGGAAAAAACAAAGAAGGAGCGGGCTCGAAAAAAAAGATGAGGGGTAGGTAGCCCTTGGTCAATGCGGGCTCGTGGTGAGGGGGGAGTTGGGGTGGGGGCTATCCGAGCTCGCGGGGGGACTTCAAGTGGATGCAGAAGTAGAGAACCTCTCGGGGTGGATCGGCCGGTCCACAACCACAGGTGTCGGGCAATTTCCATGCAAAGGCCCGGCGGAAATAGGAGGGGAAAAGGAGGACCGGTGGAAGGCACTTGTAAGTAATGCGTGTGAAGGGTGTTGGGGGGATATTACCCCGGGATCAGAGGCAAGGGTGTAAGGAAAGCTTACCAACCATGGGGGAGGGCAGAGGGGCAGAACACTGGCCCTTGACTGGAAAAACTACTGTCAAGAGGAGGGGACGACTTCACTCACAACGGACAAAGACCGGGGCTCAGTGCAAGAAAAAAAAGGACCACGGGGAAAGACATGGACCCGATGCGACTATAGAAGAAGGGCAGGGGAAGGGGAGCACAAGGATAGGGATCGACGGGTGGTGGCGAATGGGCTTGGGGTCTTGGAAATTACCATCTGGGAACAAGTTAACCTATCAAGGTCGGGGATTAGGGGTCGGGAGCTCCTTCAGCGAAGTCGTTTCGCGTCGAGCGGGGCCGCCGAGAAGAGGAAAAAAGGAACCCCCAACTCTGTGGGGCTCGTGCTAACAGAGGGCAAAATCAGGGGGGAAGAAACCAGGGCTGCCAGACGTGGGGTTTGAGGGCCGAAAAGTGGCCAACCAGGTGAAAAGGGGGGGGGAAAGGACAGGACGGGCAAGTGGACAGAGATTCGCCCAGGGAAGTCGTGCCAGGGGGTTGGGGGCATGCCGGTAGGCGTTGTTCTAAGAGAGGAAGTGAAAATAAGGTTGGGGGGGCAAGATAAGGGTGGGGGAAAAACTCTAACGAACAGGCAAAACGGGAGGATTTTTTAAGAAAAAAAACTCTCGTCGGTCTTGCAGCTGGTAAAGAGGATTCGGGTTGATGGGGGTAAAATCTAAA
>Ga0179593_1707576_pt1 | contig 21691 bp, 25 predicted proteins | sample CZODoug2_1_08_16_FD_185931 | JGI IMG/M metagenome (GOLD analysis project Ga0179593, IMG submission 185931) | Vadose zone soil fungal communities from Angelo Coast Range Reserve, California, USA - CZODoug2_1_08_16fungal (PacBio error correction) | ecosystem: Environmental > Terrestrial > Soil >...
AAAAAGCGTCCACGGTCGAGGAACCGCCACACGGGGGGGTTCCATTCCTCGTCTCTAAAGGGGCAGAGTGGGGGTACTTTGGCGCGGGGAAAAACTCCTAACCAATCTTCGAGGTAGAAGAACAGCACCTTGAAATACTGGTCTGCTATTGGAGGAAGAGGATACACGGCCGAAAAGGAGGGAAAGTTCTCGACACTGTAATCGGGGGAGGCATCGACAACGGTCTTCGAGGGGGGGAAAAATGGCCACAATTTCGTCCGCGCAGGAGGAGACAAAAGTGCAGAATTCGACGACTTGCGAGAATCCTGTTTCCGCTCGATGAGAAGGAAGGTAGGCCGCAAAGGGTCCCTCAGGAAAAAAGGGTCTGTCCTTTCTTCCGAAAAAGAAAGATTCAGCTCAAACTCCAGGAATAACGAAAGGAAAAAAAGCCCCCCCCGTATCACGGCAAGAGGAAAGCGCCCATATCATCACAGGTCCGGAATAAAGTGTCGGGAGACGTAGAAGCAAAACCCAACCTCAACAAAGATTACAGGTACCGGAAAAGAAACCCCGCGCTTCGTCTCCATCAAGAAAAAAGAAAAAGAATTGGAAACCTCCGCTGCGGCAAGGGGGGTTTGGTCGATCTCCGCTTCAGGGGGGGGGGAATGCTCAAAGACTTAGTCCATGCGCAGTTCGCGATAAATAAAAAGGGAAGTAGGAGAAAATCGGAAGAAAAAAGCACGACAAGAAAAAACTTAAATTCGGCACGCCAGTAAAAGCAATTTTTCTCAGCCTCAGCATTTTGCCGCGATCGTGGGAGGGGGGAGGGGAATGCAATACGCCTTGAGAATCAACAAGGGGAGAAAAAGGGGGCTTCACAAAAGGAAGCTGCGCCGTCGCCGAAAAGCAATGTCCCACAGCATATAAAAGGACGACTCTATCCACACGCACCGGACCGGGAACTTTTGCCGGAGGGGAAAGGCAGGAAAAAAAAAGCTTCTTCAGAAAATAAATGCAGTCTCGCGATTCTAGAAAAAAGGAAACGGCCGCTTCCTCCAAAACAGTTCGTGGGTCACGAGGGGAAAGGAACCTCGTAGGGGGGGAACTCCGCCGCAAAGGGAGGAAAAAGCCATCTTTGCTGTGTCTAGGGAAAGGGAGGGGGGGACGATTCTTCTTGGCTCGTTCCCGCCTGCCATTACGGTGGACACGCCGCGCTTAGAACGAAAAGACATACGCTGAGACGGTGATCTGCAGGCAAAATGCCGTACCACGTCCCAAAAAAGTCACAACGAACAATCCCCGAGACTTCCCGCCAAACGAAAATTCGACCAAGAAGGGGACTAGGCGTCACGAGGGGACCACCGCCTTGGGAACACCATGAGGACAGTCATTTGCTCGCTGGGGTCTGCGCTTCGTCGGAAAATCCTCGTGAAAAAAACAGCGGCGCAAAGTGGAAATTCCCTTCTCAGGGAAGGGGGGAATAAAATCCTGTCGGGAGAGGGCGCTTCGTACAGCGGCCGGAAGGGTCGATCTTCTGCTGGAGAAGGGGAGCCGCTCGAAAAAGGGCCGCGCCCGATGATGCCGGGGGCGTCGTGATCAGAGGAGGAGGAATATCTTCCCGGTGAAGCCCGGTCCGATGCCGGAATCGTGCTTCTCGTCTCAGATTCTCTAGGGAGGGGGGAAAACGGGCTTGCCTGTTGTAAGAGGAACGCACTCGCCCCAGGGTCTATTAGTGAAGTTCCTCCGTCGCCAAACAGCGATTTACTGAAAACGTGCTCGAAAATGGAAGGGGGGAACTCCTCCACGATCTCACCGCCGTAAGAAGTGAAGACTCTCAGGAGGATGTGTCACTGCGAAAAGAGAAGAAGAGGACACGCACATTTTCATCCGCGTCAAGTTGATTTGTCCGGAACGGGAGGGGGAAAAAGAACACTTGGGGGGAAGCCGAACCGGGTGGAAGAGGGGAAAGAATTTTGTGCGTAAGAAAATTGACCTAACTAAAAAAAAACGCCCTCCTTCGCTTCAAGGTGCAGGACAGGAAACCACGCCTTTCAAAAAGGGGACTGGAGAAGGGGAGGGAAAGGCGGGGATCGTCTTTTCGGCCAGCGGAAAAGAGGACCCGCAGATTCGGATGCAAAACAAGCCCGCATAGTCGCGGGGAAAGGAGGGTCCCCTTGGCCTTTCTCATAATGTTGGGTTAATCCGGAAAAGGTCGGGGAAGAGGAAAGGAGTTCCATCGCGGTCGTGCCAGAAATAAACCCGCCACACCCAGGAAGGAAGGCGGCAGCTCCAAAATAGGAGGAGAACTTCCGTTTTTCCTCCAGCTATCATCTAGAAAAGAGGGAGGAAAAGAGAAAAAGGGGGGAAGAACCTCGGAAGAGGGGAGAAGAAAAAAAAGCATTCGGTAGTGCTGTCCGCGGGTGGGAGAAAAACGGATGGGCACTACCAACAATGCGCAACCACTTTCAAGAAAGAGGAATGAACGCCTGGATTAAAAAGTACGGGAGAAGAAATGGCCACGTGTACCTCGCTTATTAAAAGACCGGGGGAGAAAAAAGAAAGAAAGAGCTCAGAGGAAAATCAAACTCTGCTTCTAAAAGTGGCCAGACGACCAAGAAGGGAAAGGAAAAGGAATCACATTAATGAAGTGGCGAAACTCGAAACTTCTTGGTAACTTGAAGCAAAAGGGGAGGTTAGGGTGTAGTTATGGAAAAAAAAAAGGGTTCACGAGCGGCCAATCAAATCCAATCCGGTAACAGGAAAAGGACAATTGGATGCGACTGAGTTCACATTTCGGGAAAAAACTCTGGTAGAAAGGGGAGGAATCGAGATTCCTAACCAAGAGAAACGCGTCTGACCATCGAAGGGAGAAAGCGGCGAACAGGAGATTACAAACAAACGAACCAGGGAGTGCGGAAAGTGAAGTAAAAGTCGAGCGCGTTTGCAGGAGCCGGCGGGGGTGGGGGCATGCCGCGGTGCGTTCCTACCTAAAAAAGGGAAGTCTGCAATACAGGGAAGAGGAGCACAACGAACATGATTTCGGGGAGACCGGGCGGTCAGAAAAGTATCCCTGTCTGGGAAGGAAGCTGCTCACTAAGCAAGCAGTCATAAAATCCAGCGGGCACAAGGGTGGAAAGGGAGAGCGGCTCTGTCTTTCTTCAGCTACAGAAGAAGATAGATCCTTAGCTTTAACGACGCGAGCGAAAATCTGCACTCGGAAAGGAGAGTGGAGAAGGATCATCGAAAAAAAACGTCATGGGCTCACGCTGACTATTCGTGAGCGAGGAAACCACTTGGGGCAAATGAAATCCTCACGCGGCGGTTCACAACTAAAAAGCGCGTCGACCGGGAAAAATCGACTTTCCTCAAAGAAAAAAGGGGTGATAAGCAAAAGATTGTAGTGGAGGTGCATTCGGAGGACGTGGGACGAGGGCAGGAAGACCGCTCCTATTTAAGAGGGATTGAACGCAGCGCGTTGAAAAAAAAAAGTGAAATGGCAAGGAAAAGAAGAGAGAATCCGTAAAAGAAAAACAGATTGGGAACCGCCAGGGAAGGCGCGCCTGTCGCGGCCCCCACTAGTGGAGCAGAGGGAAACACGAAAGGACGGTTCTCCTGGTGAGAGGATGCAGAAAGAGAGAATGATATACTTTTTAAAAAAAAACGACCGACGTGTCTTTCCTGACGGGAAACCGTCCGAAAAGCTGCGGGGAAGGAAGCGGACGGTAAGTTCCGCTAAAGGGCAGGGCCAGCTCTACCGAATAGAAAAAAACGGAAGAAAACAGGAAAAGGGAAAAAGGGTTGATTCCTTCCTTCACGAATTGGGCAGAGGACATGGGAGAAAAGGAGCGGGAAAGGATTGAGCAGAAACTGAAGCAGGAGGACTAGTTGGCTTCTAGAGAGGAGGACGTGATGGTAGCTTTTACCAGGAAGGGATTTTAGCAAAAATAGCGAGGGGCGTCATGAACTACTTTCCGCATAATAGGGGGGAAGATTGAAGAGTGGAATCATCACGCAGCGGAGAGGAAACATTCCGAATCCTCTGGCAAGCTGGGGAAACCTTGTGCTGTAGAGAGGACGCGGTTTGGGGGAAAAAAGATGGTATCTTGTCGTTGAAGGAGGCGGTGTTCTTGTAAGGGAAAGGGAGATGGGAAAGGGGGGGGGGAAGGACTGAGACTATAAATCACTACGGGGGATGGCGCTTCCACGGTTGGGGGGATGGGGGGACTGGCCCGAGGGAGGGATGGACGGAGAGCGGGGAGCACGATGCCTAAAGAAAAAGCACGGAAAGGATAGGGCAAGGGTCGCTAAGAAGAAGGCATCAGACCGGAACAGAAGGGGGGGAAGCGAGCGGAATTAACAAAATGCTCTAATTATTAAAGAGAACAGGAGTTTCCATTTCGACGCACCATCGAAGACACGCGAAAGTTTTAAAAAAGGGGGAAAGAAATGCCCAGAAAAAGCGCGACATATTTTCGGCGTCGAGGGAAAAGGCGGCAAACGTGTCTGAAGAGGCAAAAGGACTTAGTGAAACCAAAGGGGAGATTGAGAGCATAATGAGATTGGTTCGGATTGGGCGAACCATAAGGGAAACCGAGAGGGATTAATCGACGAGGGAGGTGCAAGAAAAACAGATCTTTGTTTAAGATATTGGGGAAAAGGAAAAATCAGAAAGACGATGTCGGGGCGTGAGATGGATGGCGGACCTGGTCATAGAGGGGAGAAACATGAAAAAAGGTATGACAGTTCTTGTAGGCGACAATGACTGGAGGGAATCTGGCGGGTCATGCTTCCGGCAAAAGCCCCCTGTGAGAGGAGGAGACCATCGTGGAGAATCTGAACCCATCTAAAAGTGTTGAAAGGGGGAGGGGAGTCAGAAACCTTTTCCCAACGAGTCGGTGCATAATCAATGAACAAAAAAAGGAAGCAAACGAAATGCAAAAAACTCGCAAGGTGAGGATGCCAGAGAAAGATCCTGTTCTGGAGTCGTAGGTGGAAGGGGACGGGTGTAATTCCACGGGAGAGGGGGGTACAAAGATCTTTACATACTGAAAAAACGGAAGATAAACAAAGGGAGGGTTTCCCAATGCAGGGAGGAACGTTTTTAAAGCCGTTGTCTGAAAGAAGAACGATTCGGCGCTGGAAGAAAAAAAAAAACTAGGGGGGGAGAAAAAGAGAGAAAAGATGCAACGAGTACGTGGCATGACGGGAAAGAAAAAACGATTGGCGTCTTGGTCCAAAATGTGCGGTTGCAGGGGGAAGGGGTTTGAGGAGAGTGGTGGGGGCTCAAAAAAGAGGGGGGAAAGCTGTACTTCCCCCAGATCCGAAAACAAACCCCGACAGAAGTCTTGGGCTCTGGCTTCCTACTCAGCCACGAGGTTATTGGAGACCGGTCCTCGTAGGGGAAAGAAGCCTGCGGGCAAACCCTTACGAATTCGTTGGGAACAAGCCTGGAGAATACCAGAAAGGAAAAAGTTCGAGGGGACTCCATTACCTCAAGGGGGGTCCCGAAACCACCTGGGTTCGGGCAAGGAAGCATGACTCAAGAAAAGGGACACCGGAAGAAGAAGGGAGACGAACTGAAAGGAATGCATCGCCGAGGAAAGGAAGAAACCATGCCCCTCAGAAAAGACACGACATCCGTCGAAGGTCGGTAAGTAAGATCTTCCACCATATCTAAAAAAAGAAAGGGCCCGAAGGGGTGCTCTTCGATAATCACCGCAAGGGGTGTCACTTCTGGCGCAGGGAAAGAAAAACGAAAACTTCAGGAAAATGAATCGAACGGGTTTCAAAAAAAGACGTCACCGGAAAAGACCTGTCTGCGATTGAAAAAGGTCCCTGCTGGAAAGATATCGGAGGGGGAAGAGAAGTGGTCAAAAGGCAATTTCTTCTCTCCGAGCTTCGAGGGTGGTACGCAGTCCTGAAAAGAGTCGCCGTAGAAAGGATACACGGGGTCGCTTAATTAAGAACTCGGAAGAATTTTCCGAAAAAGATATGAAGAGGACTACTGACCACTAGAGAGGGAACCAGAAGGAAGTGCATCTTCGGTCCAGAGAAAAAAAAAAAAGAATACGCGGGGATCCCTCATGATACTCGCACTGGAAAAAACCACATCCCCCCCCGAAGAAAAAGGAAGGAAAGGAGGAAAAAAGCGCCAAGTGGCAAGAATGCCGGAAGGAATTAAAACTTCGAGCACAAAAAAAAAAGAAACGAAACAGTTACCTGTAGACGAAGAAAACCCAGCGCTTAAGAAAAAGCACCAGAAAAAATTGCCAGGAGTAGGAACACTAGCGCTTCGAGGAAAAAGGGGGCTCGATCTCCAAAGTTCCAGATGTTGGTGCGGTCCCGTAGTCAAGGGAAAAAAAAATAAATCAAACGCAGGGGGGGGAGGAAATCGACATTGGAAAAAGAAGACGCTCAGCTCAGAGGGAGTCCGAGCAGGGGGGAAAAAAAAACTGCTCATCTGTCCCATGGAAACGAGATCGGTGTTAGGAGGGAACGTGAATAAGAAACACTGGGAAGGGGGAGAGGCCCGTTTTTTTTAAAAGGAAATGCGCCTCGCAAAAGGAGAACTCCAGATATTCGCCGTCCTTACCGGAAAACAACAGAACGAGGAACAGTATTTGCCAGGAAAAGCGGTCCAGGAAGATTATGCAAAAAGCAGTAAGAAAAAAATCTCGCATCGCGAGAGCCGTCAAAAATCCTCCAGCCCCAGAGTGGGTTCACAAGCGTTCCAGGTGGGGGTCGCTCCAGGAGCAGAGGGAATCCTTTCTTTGGATGTTGGAGTTGAGAGTCTCGGGTGCAGCAAGAACCGTGTTTCCTCCAAAGGGAATGCTATGGGGGAAAATACTCTTCATAGGCGCTGATGGGCGGCCAGAGTAACCACGTCAAAAAAAAGAGCAGCAGGAAGAATCTGCCCGCAAACTTCCAGAAGAAGGAAGATTTTGTTGGAAAAAGGAAGGAAAAAGGGCTTCAAGTCAGCCTTGGAGTTGAAAAAAAAACGCGGCAAAATAGGAAAGGAGGGGTAGGGTTCTTCGCGGAAGTTCAGCGAAAAGAAAGCCAGCGGCCCAAATGATACCTTCTCAAAAAAAACGTCCTATTTTTCCTAAAGGATAAGAAGCGTCGTACAGCGTCCGAAGTGGCTGTAGAAAAAACTCTCCCGCTTCCAGGGGGGACCTCGCCAGTATTAGGGAGGAGGAGCAGCGCAAGCGATAAAGCAGCGATGGAAAGGAAGCCCGGTCCGATTGCCGAATCTCAAGGGAGAGGACCATTTAGTGGATGATATGCGGCGTGGACCGGGGGCACGCCGACGGAATATCAAACATGAAGATTCGTAGGGGGGAATCCTTCTCCATCAAGAAGGGTACTGAGGCGTACATGAAGGGTGGAAGGGGTGGTAAGAGATAAACCGCCTGGTCGAAGTTCGATGGGCGAAAGGGGGGGAGATGGTGTCTCACGCCATCGAAAAGGGAACACAACATTTTCAGAGGAGGGGTTCTATTGTGTCCGGAAATGTGGAAGGGAGTAGAAGGGGGGTTTTTCCTGTAAGAAACCGGGTGGAAAAAAAAAAAAAAGCCCTGTTTGGTGCTTGGCCGCTCGGGGGGGGAGACAAGAAAGAAACACCCTAAGGAAGGGTTCCTGACCGGAAACAAAAAATGTGAGGGCGAGGAAACAGTCTTGGCCAGCGCGGCTTGAAAGAAAGACTTAGCCGCAGAGTTCGATGCAAGCCCAAAGGAGGAGCAAGCCCTGGTCAGCCACTGACTTGGGACGGGAGAAAAGGGGATTTGGAAAGAGAAGAATCATTTCCGGGAACGAGGGGGGGCATCGCGGCCAGAAAAAGAAAGGGACACCTAGTACAGCACTACCCTAAGAGGGGAGGAGGGCAAAAAAGACCATCTAGAACTCCGCTTGATCATCAACTCTCAACAAAATGATTGGGAAAAGGGAAAAGGAATTGAACCGAAAAAGAAAAAAACGCATTCGGGGGGAGAAAGGGGCCGGTTTAGCACTATTGCACTACGAGGAGGGAAAGAATGACAGTGGAAAGCTTCCCCTATCTGGAAAAGGGAACGCAGGAAAAATTATAAACCAATGTAACCTCGATTATTTAAACTCAGGTCTGCTCAAGGAAAGAGAAAGGAGAATTGTGCATCGCGAACTCTGCGGCTACGCAAAAAAACGCGGAAGAAAGAGGGTCAAAAGGAATGAACAGTAATGATGGGAAATCCCATCTAAGGACTGGAAGCACCCTTAACAAAGGGAGGGGTTAGGGTGGAGGGGTCTCCTCAAAGTGGTTAAAAGAAAACACAAAAAAAAAGGGAATCAAGAAACCGGTAAAGAAAACCGGCCAGGAGAAAGAAAGAGAAGAAAAATCGAACCTTCTTTGGGGGGGGGAGGCGTGTCCCTAGGAAGAAAGGCTCCATCAAAGAGGAGACCAGAAAGACCAGCGGTGAGGATGCGTACAAAAAAGAAGCACTCTCTCGCCCGGAAGGGAAGGCGCTTTTCGACGTATTAAAAAAAAAGGACAGAGAGTGTGGCCAGCGGGTAAAAACTTTAGGAAAGAAAAGAAGAAAGCCGCATCCAGCGAAAGAAGATCGAGAAGAAAAAAGGGAAAGAAGCACGTACCTGGGCGGACAGTAATAGCTTTTGCGGGGGGAGAAGACACGGAAAACAGGAACAAAGGGCGCGTCCCAGATCGCAGAGAGGGGGGCAGGTACTCTACATCATAATATCGGAGGCAATCTCCTAGAAATGGAAGGAGAGTAAACTTTGGGGAAAGTTAATCATCTATTTGCAGCGTGGCTCCGCAGAAAGGGGGAGGACGACGTATCTCCTCTACGAAGCTCATAACACAAATGAGGAGGTCCTCAAGAGGGGAAAAATTCTTTGATCAAGGAGAAATACGCAACTCGCTTTCCGAAAGGGGGTCGAAGCGCTGGAGGGGAGGATTTTCTTTATTCAAAGGGGGAAGTCGTAACGGCACAAAAAACGCCTATGAAGAGGCGGGGGGGCAAACGCAGCGGGAAAAAGTTAATGTCAATGCCCCAGGAACAGCCACTAGATCAGGAGGCAAAAAAAAAGCCCTGATATTGGTGAACCGCCAGCAAACGAGAACGGGGCGCTGGAAGAAGGATTTTTCTCAAACGGAAGAAAAGGAGGAAGCGGGTCCTTACTGTAGGCAGAGAGTCGCGGAGGAGACTTTTCGGAGCCTTACCCGAAATCCTTCCCCTAGAAACAAAGTCAAAAAATCGCGGGACGGTAATGGCCGCGTAAGAAGAGGATTGCCATCTCATCAAAAGCCGCAGCGAGAAGAAAACCAGTGAACTGAAGGGGGTGACTGACACGTCCGAGAAACGAAACCGGAAAATGGAAAGGGAAAGGCAAAACGGCTCGGACTGTAAGGGGAAGTTGGCGACTATGAGATAGTCTTGTACCCTGACAGAGAGAGGAAGTTATTTATCGCGAAGCGCATGAAGAACGGAGAAGGAGATCCCCAACATCTGGAAATCTTTGGAGAGAGCCAAAACTGAGAAAAACGGCGTGCTGACGGAAATCAAGTGTGCAAAGTCACTGGTGGCTGGAGACGGGGTGTGTAACGGAGAAGTACCTGGGGGGTCTTCGGGTTTATTCCGGTGCAAAGGGCGAGCACTTTAAAAAAGAACCGCACCGAGGGGCGCTGCTCTTCCCATGGGGGTGGGGACGGGGGAGGTGGTTAACGAAGGGGAAGTGGAGGGGAGGGAGCGGAATCGCAAGGAGCACAGGCAGGGAAAAAAAACATCTCCCGGAGAGAATCGCTCTGGGAAGAAGAATGCATCGACCGGGAAAAGGGAGACAATCGTTCCGAAGAAACGAATGTGATGAAAAGTCGCTTCCCCGACAGGAATGGACTGCGACTCGAAGAAAGGCAAACGAAGTGGCGGAAAGATGAGACGTTTATGAAAGTATTTTCGGAGATGAAGAAGAGACCTTCTTCAAATCGAAAGGGGAATGTGCTGAAGCCAAGGAACTAGTAAACACGCGTATATACAGAAGGTGTGGTTTCGGGGAAAAAAAGAAATGCGCAGAAGGAAGCTGGCGTGTATTATCGAAGAACGGGGAAACCGTGTAAGATCGGGGGGGGGGAAAAGAGGGGTAAGAAAGCCTACCGACGTGAAAGGCTTCCGTTGTCGCGAGGGCAAGCAAGCTAGTGGGGAGGAGGCTGGGGGGAGGTGAAGTTCTGAGAAAAAAAAATTGAAAAGATCTTTGTGGGTTCCGGCAAGGTGGACCAAGGGGGATAGCAAGATCGATAGGGGTTTCGAGTGGAAGGGGAGCCAAACCATAACACTTGGAAGTTCGGATGTCTGTGACAAAAAAGTCAGGAAGGGTGCATAAGGAAAGGCATGAAAAAAGGGGATTCAAAAAAGAGAGAGAGAGAGGACCTGGTTCGATATAAGTAAGCCAAAAAAGGACGAAGGAGTGGCCGGGGGCGAGGAAGGAGTCCACGCTTTAAAGCAGGGAAGCATAATCGCCAGAGGGGAATGAAGAAACAAACAACTTCAAACCGAAGCCCGAGGGGCAAATCTGGGAGCAGGGAGGAACCGATTTCTTTCTATCTCTCTCAGGAAGGGAGGGGGGAGGGATAAGACGATAGTCTTCGTTCAGAAAGGAGTGCAGATAAAAAGAGATTGTCACAATGAAGTTTGCCGAGGGGCGTTTTGGAATTACGGGGAAGCGTCTATCGATTACGGGACTTCCCCGCGAGCCGCCAGGAAAGGCCACAAACCCCGACCGGAAAGGGGGTTTCTCCTTCTACTAGAAAATCAAATGAAAGGGGGGGGGCATAAAATCGTGATGGGGCCTGCCTTTGCTTTCAGAGGGGAAACTGATGTCACAGAATGAGATGGCGTGCACCGCACGCGCAAAAAGACTGGTTGTGAAGGACATACTCGAAACTCCGCACCGATGAGAGGAAGGGCGGGCAAAGTGCCGAAGAAAAAAACCCGCCAAATACCGAGAAAAGGAGGGGACGAATTCACGAAGGGTCCTCCCGCCGATTGACTGAAACGAACATAAAAAGTCCAAAAAAGCCAACGCACGAGTCCGGGAAATTCTGCGGGTCGGCTGTGGGAAAAACAGAGAGGCACGGATGGGAAAGGTTTCCATTAGAAACAAAAGGGGGGAAAAATCGCGCAGCAAGAAGAACCAATATCCGAGTAACGGTTTCAAAACGCACTCTGAGAGGGACAAATCCTTGGAAGGGGAGCATCGAGGAGAAGCACGGGAAAAAAAAGGTCTGCCTAAAAGAGATATTCAGGGAGGAATCGACCAACTTTCGCGTGTTGAGGGGGGGGGGCTTCGACGGGAGTCCGCGCCGGAAGGAACACCAGGGTGGACGAAAAAAAGGGAGACGATCAATTTCCGCCGGAAGGGGGAGGAGTCCTGATCAGACACGAAGGACGATGCCAAGAGGAAGAGCGCTCTCTGTCCGAGGCAAGCGTCTCCGAAGATTTCCGCTCCCTCCAGGAAGACAAAACCGGGGCCGAAGCACCCAACCGAAAGGAAGCAAAAAGAGAAAAGGCGTGCGGTCTCGCAGAGGGAAGAAAAGTTAAAAGATTCGAGCACAAGAAAAAACAAAGAAAAAGGACCAGATAGAAAAAAGCGTCCTTCTAAAGAAACAAACGCAGAGGGGGACCCGAGGATTCGGATCCGCCAGCCGTGAAAGAAGAACGAATTGTCGATAGCAGCGGCAAAAGCATTCCCTCGGGGGGATTGCTCAAATGCGAAAGGAGTCCGAGAGGTAGGAGAAAAAAAAAGCTACCAGAAAGAGGAGACTGCCATAGAGCAACGAAGTAGCAAAGGCCTAGCGGGAGTCTCCATCCGGTAACGGGGAGGGAGGGAATACAGCATAGGAATCAACACTGAAAAAGGGAAGGGAGGGGGTTTCCTTCCTTTTGGTGTTCGCGTAGCCGGCGACCGGAGGGGGGAGGGATAAGCCCCAATAGTCGAAGCCCTGAAAAAGCCTGTAACCGTCAGGGAAGACATATTTAATGTACAATCCAGGTAGGAAAGGTCTTCCTGGGAAGAGGAACGAAAAGGATCGGTAGAAAGGAAAAAAGGAGAAACCGCGAACACAGTTCGTGTGTCAAAGGAGGAGAAAGGAAAAGAGGAAGGGGGGGCCGCTCCAAAAAGCCGCCCCGGCGGTGCAAGGGAAGGTTTCTCGTTCTTACCGGATGACTTGGGGCCAGGGAGGGGTCACTTGAAAAAAAAAAAAGGGGAGTGCACTAATAAAGAAAGGAAGCGCAGTAATGATCTGCAGGTGTGCCTTACAAAAAGTCCTCAATTGGCAATCACAACAGCCCAGAGGAAAATTAAAGAGCTGAAAAAGGTTGTGGAAGGGGAAAGTCGTTTGGAATCGCCGACCTTGAGTTGGGGAAAACCAAGATGAAAGAGTAATTTGAGCGAAGCTTCGGGAAGGTCACGAACGAATCTGGGGGCCCCAAAACAGCGGCAGAACGAATGATGGGAAACGGCAGTTGGGAAAAAGAAATCAGGTCACGTAAGCAGGGAGAGGGGGGACGGCCCTCATGTACGAGGCTGGTTGGAAAGAAAAGAGCCGCTCTCCCGAGGACAAAACGCGGCCGGAAAGGGAAATTGCTGCGTAGAACGCCATGGGGAGAAGTGGAGGGAGGGGGGAAATCCGGAAGAAAAGGGGAGGCTCGATCTCTTCCAGGGGAGCTTCTGGAGGCGGGACGTTTTTTGCTAGGAACGCAAAGGGAAAACACCCGGCTCGGAAAGGGCTTTCCGCCTCGGAAGCGGAATAAGGGAAAACGTCCGCGGCGTAGCAAAAGGAAGAGTGTACTCCTCCACTATCTTCAAGCCTGTTCGAAAGAGGGGCTATGTTCATAATGGCTTGTGGAGCAGCGAATAAGAAAATTTTCAATCCAGATGAAAAAAGGGTTCGATTTGTCAGGGCGGTTACGTCAAGCCAAAGTGGGAATTCAGAGGAAAGGGGTATAAGAATGGGGTTCTTTCCGCAGGAGAAAAGGGGAGAACCAAAACCCCTAACCCCTAAAAACGCAGGAAGTTAAAACGTTGGCGAGGGAGAGGGGAAAAGATGAACGGTGATTCTTCTTGGGGGAAGAAAGGAGTCCAAATGAACCGCTTAGCCCTGCCGAGTTGTAAAGGAACAAAAGAGTCGAAGACAAGAAAGGGGAAAGGTCTCTTTGAGGTAACGTGGTCCCAGGAAACGGCGGAAGTTTAAGGAAAAGGACCAAAAGAGTTCCAAGTTCCAACGAGGGAAGAGGCAGTGCCATATTTGCTAAAACACCGAGACAGCAAGACAAGAAGGTGAGGAAACTCCGGAAAGGAAAATTTACAGGAAACGTTAAAGCGTGGATGGAGAAATAACAACTTCTTAGGAGAAAATATATTCTCCCGGGGGGAGAAATCAGCGGTAAGGAGAGGTCACCCCCGGGGGGGCAGGCGAGTGTGACCAGAGGGGGGTTCGCAACTAGGCGGAGGGGGGGGACAGCAAACTGCGGCCCACTCGCCCAAACAGCTGTCGGGAAGAAGATCGGTCAAAAGTACTACTTGATAACTTCCTGTAACACTAGATTGAAGCTCTACAGGGGGGAGGAATTTCTCAATAAAAAAGGAAAGAAGATTGCTCTTGCTGTCATACGAAAATAGGGAAAAAGAAACAGAAAAACTGTGGCAAGAAGTAATCACGTAATGAAGGACGAACACAAAAAGAGGTTGTTTTCCAGGGAAACACAACGGGAAAACGGAAGGGAGGGGGGGGGAAGTTTTCTACCCAAAGGGGGTTAGAAGCTTGCCACTCACAAACAGTATTGAAGAAAGGGGAAAAAGTTCCAGAGCCAATGGGGGGGTCAATTTCATCTAACACTTCTTGAAAACATTGATGAAAAGGGGAAATCTTCGCTGAAGTCCAAAGAGAACCACGACAAAATCTAATGGCGAGAGACTCTTTCGAAGAAGGGAGCGTTGGAGACCACCTACCCTTCATGGAAGAAAGCGATTAGCGAAGAGCGGTGCGAGTGGCGAGGAGTGACCGCACTAAGTCCTCTAGGATCAAAAAGTGCGGGACTTAGGAAAAAGCCTAAGAACGCCAGCAAAAACTACATTTCCTATAAAGGAAAAAGAAAGGGGAGCATCAAGAAGTCACCGTGGGAAAAGGTGACATCGCCGGGTATGAAGGGAGCAGATCTTCGAAGAACCGCATCAAAATCACTGGCGAAAGAAAAAGCTTCAGAAGGTAGCTCTAACAGAAGAGACGTAAAAGACCTGCTGACAAACCGCGCTCGAAACATTCTTTACGTGGACCTGGGAGGGAATTTCCTGAGACCATGGCGTTGACAGGAAAACGAAGAACGATTCGTTCAGGGAGATACTCAGCGCAGACAAGAAAGCAGAAAATACGATTTTCCGAGGGGGCCACGAAACCGCGAACCTTAAGAAAAAGCAGGAACTTCAAAAGGGCGGGGTCGAAGAAAGGATCTAGGGAGGGAAGGCAATTCTTAGATACTTAAGGAAAGCGACAACCTGGGAGTGAGCCTATTAGAGTAGGAATGTACACAGGGGTAAACCGTAACGCAGGCCAAGAGGAGAAGGTAGATAAAAAATAAACACAGCGGGAAACCGCAATCTGGAGGAGAACTGGCCGGGTAATAGGGAGGCGAAGCTGTTAAAAAGTCTGGGGAGGAAGCTTTCCTACGTTCGCCTTTTTAGGAAAGCAGAATGTCAGGGAAGAAAAAGGGCCTCCTACGTAGGAATTCTATATGAAAAGGCACGGCGTGGCTCGCTTAAGGGGGGTCGAATTCGGGGGGGAAACATCTCTCCGTCGACTGGAGAAAAAAAAAAACGCGGAAAATTTTTTATTCTTCACGGCGTAATGGGAAGAGCGGGAAAACCGATCGAAAAGGGAGCAGAAACTGCGAAGGAGGAAAAGGGCGTGATTATTTAAGTTGGAAAACTAAAAAAAAACGTGGAAAACCTGCCTTTAGCCTAAGGAGGAAAAAGCTGGCGAGAATCCACCAACTCTGGAAATCTTTGAGGGAGATCGATCAAAAAGGCAAGAAAAACACAAAACAAAAACATTCCGAAGAACTGGGTACAACTGGGAGGGGAAAGAACGACGCGAGTACTGTAGTCTCAGTATTTTAAAAGGAGGGGGAGTTCTCGTGTTGGTCCATTGGGAGAGGAACTTTCGGAAAAAAGTAAGGAGACTTGGTCGCTGGGGAGGGGTCCCCTTTGGGATCGGGGGGACTGGCCAGTTCTCGTATGAAGGGGGGGGGGAGGAATAAGAAGGAATTTCAGGAGCACGAAAAGATAGAGAAAGGGGGGTAAATCTATCTCAAAAGAGTGAAAAGAAAAGTCTGACTTTATCTAGAAAAGGTCGAGGGATAGAGACAACAGGGTGCTCTAAGTGGGGGGACGGCCCTACAGCGAGCCTTCGAACTCCAAAAAGCTAATTGTCTATAAGAAAAGGGAAGGGGTGGGAGAAAGATCAGGGAAGAAAGTATTTGAAGTATCGAGGAAAAAAAAGCTGAAAATCCGCATACGCATTAGGTGAAAGGTGCTTGGAGGAGAAGACCGTAGACGAAGGATTGGTATTAGCAAAATGCAAGAAAGAAGGACACCGAGGGGGGAGTATCATTTGAACGTGGATCAAAAACTTGAAGATCTGGTGAAATCTGAAACAAAGCCTTGATGTGCTGGAGGGAAACTTGGGGAGGTCATGGAGAGGGGGCATCACGGCGAATGTAAAGGTCTTTTCGTGATAAAGAAGAAGGAGGTCGGAAGGGTCGGGGTTGGGAAAAGGAAAGGTGCAATGACAGAATGTCGGACCATCTTTTCTAAAAGCAAACCAGAGTAAACGGCAGGGGAGCATATGAGGATGTGCCAACGTAGGTCTTAATGAAAAAGTAAAAAGAGCAAACTCCGAGACTGGGGTGAAGGGGGAAACAGTGTGGGCGAGAGAAGTCAGTTCCTTTCGGGGTGGGTAAATTCTTCTTTCCGGAGGGAAAAACACGAGGGGGGAAACAGAAAAAGATCTCCATCGTTAATAGACAACCGACAACCACCATAGGGATTGTAAAAAAAAAAAATACAGGTTTAGAGGCCTACACGCGGGGACTAATAAGCAAACAGATGGATCTCCTCTCTCAACACGACAAAGGATTGAGTAGGGAAGCAATCAAAGGGTGCAGACCCGTCGTGTCGTATAAAAAGAGTTGGCCAATGCGGGACGGAGGAGGGGTTTGCGCGTTGAATTACGATGGCGATCTGGGGACAACCAATCGCTTTTAAAAAGCCCGCTCCTAAAGTCAAAAAAGAAAAACCGACCGAATTCTTTGGGCAGTGGCATCATGACGAGAAAAAGGAGAGTCTCTGAGGAGGGGAGGTCTCCGATTTGGGACGGCGCTTTCCTGATTCTGCAAAAATAAAGGGAAAAGACTTACAGAAGAGAGAAGCACGCGCAAAAGGGGATAAGTGGTTGGGAAGGAAAGGGAAAGCCAGATAGATCGTTGCGGGAGCATGACTCAACAAGAAAAAAGTAGTGGGTCAAAAGATGGGCAAGCCTAACGGAAAAAAACGCCGATTGGGCCAGGAGGCCGGAGAAAGGGAAGCCGCCGAAGCGCGGGAGGCGGGCAAGGGGGGGAAAGGGCAGTTCGCCACAATAGAAGAGAAAAGCGAAAAAAGGGCATGCTCCGGCGATAATAACAGCCGGTGTGGCGAGGGGAAGAGAAAAGACGAACCAATCGCGGGGGGAAAATAGAACGGGGGAACAACACCTTTCGCTAAAGGCGAGTGGAAAGTATACGACGAGGGTAGAAGGATCAGGGAATTGTTCATTTCAGAAAAAAAATTCTTCCAGGGGCTGGTTTATAAGCGGATCCCCAGGGAAGAGCCTTCACTAGGCCACCCGTTTGGGTCTCTTCATCTAAGGGACCTTCCGCTTCCAAGAGGCCTATGCTCCTCTCCAGACTGTCGCTTCGTCGTCAAGGGTGAAATGGGCGACCTTTTCGGAAGTGCTCCTAAATACGCGTCTAAAAAAGGAAGATCAAGCCATGAAAGGCCCGAAGAAAAACAACATCCAAAGGAAAGGAAAAAGAAGCGCCCAAAACATGGCGGGGGTCAGAGGGAGAATAAGTGCATCTCAATGAGAGCACAAATCAACTAAAGATTAACAGGTAATGCCAAAACCTCGCTGTCTACCATTAACGCCAAAAAGCACAAAGAGTTCGGAATGTCCGACTAATGAGTGGACTATGTATCCTCAGTGTTCGAGATCAGGAATACCTTTTCCCTCATGTTTTGGGGGGGGATGCTTCACATTCGATAATATTCTGGAGGGGCCCAATCTTCTCCCCTCTCATTATAAATAAGAAACCGACTCATCTCATAAGAAGTAAAAGAAGTTAATAAAAGGCCTAGCCGTTTTGAGGGGGTCGGGGGAATCAGGGGTTCCGCGAGCGGTCGCTTAGCCCACAATGGTAGCAACACGGGAAGGGTGAAACTGGAAAGTTTTCGAAGGGGGGTTGCGAAAAATGCGCGTCGCCGGAGAGGATCAAGATTAGCCGGCAAAGCCACGCCGAGAAGGAAGACAGTTGCCGCGCCATAAGGGGAAAAGAACGGGAACGGTCTCCGAAAATTCTCAGGAAGTCGAGCGAAGAGCAAGAATAGGAACGTCAGCCGCTTGAAGAAAGAACAAAGATTGGTTAACGCTTCTCAGAAACGCGGAGGCTCCAAGGGCGGGTTACATCAGGAATTGGATTTAGAGAGAGGGGAGGCGGTACCGATTCCGCCGCGCTGGGCTTGTCCACGAAAAGGAAAGGATTGATCGGCACTGCAACAAATTTTGTGGGAAGGAAAGGGAAGAAACGCCAAGAAAAACTTAAAGCGAGGAGAACAATCCGGGTGACTTGGAGTTGCTTAACGTCGACGGGAAATAACAAGCCTTGAAAGGGAGTGATGAACATCTCATTTGATCGCTGGGGAAGAGGGGTGTTCTAGGAGAGAACGAAGGGCCCCCTCATGAACTAAAGAGGCAGAAAGACGAAAATTGAAAAGAAGGGGGGGTGTAGAGCTCGTTCGGAAAGCCGCATGTACGGATCGATAGGAGTCAAGGAAGAAAAGGCCGAGAAAAAAAGCTGTGGACCGTGCCTGATGTGAAGAGGGGGAAAACGCGCTAAATGGCTACCGGCGATGTAACGGGACTTCCCGTTCCGAGAAGATCCGAGAAGGTGCCTTCGAGAAATCTCTGCAGACTTGTCTTGATGGAGGAAAATGACCTTTTTGAGGAATAGAACTGGAAACATCCCCAAAAGCGCCGATTTGCGGGGGAGCAAGTAGAAACAGAATCCTCTGCGGAAAAAGGAGGGAAAAAATTAGGGGGGGGTTTTACTCCCTCCAACGTCTTAACTGGAGGGGTCAGGATAGACCTTCGGGGAGGGCTGGGGAAAAGGAACGCGCAGCGAATAAGTCATAAAAAGAAGTGTTGCTAGGGGGGGAAAGTAGTGGAGGAGAAGCACAATTGGGATCCTGGTAACGACCGTGTTTCCTGGAAGAAGGCTTGGCCAAGGATTGGTAGAAACTACCGACACCAAAGTCGCGGAGGGCCTGACATGAAACCACCCGGAAGAGGGCGAAAGTGATTCCTTTATTCAGCGAGGAGGTGGGTCGGCCAGGGCGACATCACAAAGAAAGCACGAGTGCATCCCATCTTCGACGGGTAGCGGGTGAAGAGAAGGGAATCAGATCGAGTTACACTTGGACTGGAGAAAAGCGGGGAGAAGTTTTAAAATCAGTCGGGGAAAGAAGAGGGTTTCCGAGTTCCACAGCGGGAAAAACGGAAAGAGGGCTACAATCACTACCTACCCTAAGGAAAGGGAAGCCATAAGGGAAGGTTCCTTCCGTTCCGCCGCATAAAAAAGGGAGGGAAAGGGGAGATATTGAGGGAACCTCGCATCGAGGGGGGGCGAGCAAAGAACCGCGCCACTCATTCCTTGGAGGGAATAGGTGGGGGGGGAAAGCAACTATGGGAGAGGGGGGAAAAGAAGGTGGAAAGGCGTACAAGGGTTCTGGAATTTGGAAAAGGGGAAGAAGCTGATAAAGGCCACGGAAGAGGGGGATTACCAGTTCTATCAAAAAAGGAATGCAAAGAAAATGAGGGATACTCGGGGAAAGCTAAAGAAAAAAAAATCTCAACGGGGGGGAAGACCTTCCTCACTTTCACGCGCCAAGGCGCGTTGTTTCCTGCGGGCAAACTTAAAAAAGGTTCTTTTTTAGGTTGGGTAGTGGAGATCAAAAGGGGTTCACGAAGCAGCCAAGCACAACAAAATCGGCCACGCCGGTAGGGAAGTAAAAAAAACAATTGTGATTCATCCCGCTTGCCGTCTTTGGCACGCGAAAGAAAACCTTCACGGCTTTCTTAGCTGGCAAAAACCATCTCAAGGCTTACCCATCGAAGGCGAAGCCAAGCTGTACAGCTGAAGATCTTTGGAGGAACCCAGACTCACTCGCCGCCTCCTTCGGTATTAACGTTCTCTGCTTCGTGCCTTCTGAAACCTACCCAATCTGACAATTTGGTCTTCCTGGGCCTAGTCTTCAAAACAAACAGGTCAGCCTGAAATCAATGGAAGGGGGGGGTAGGAGACGAGAAGCAGAAAGAGGACTTTCTTCACCGAAGACTACATCAGAAAGGCGGTGAAGCGCCTTGATGAGGACGAGATAACTTGTCCGGCGGTGTTTGAATCTTTATAGCCGGATATGGGCTGTCCTTGAAAGAACAAAAAAGAGGGGATGCCGTAAAATGACTGACTCTCCTCGAAAAAAGAAGACATGCGTACGCTGAAAAAAGGGTTCGTTTCAAATCATCGAATTTTCGAGGGCGGGTGCGGGGGGGAATTCGTTCGTGGATCCTCAAAAAGGGCTCAGACCCTACCATCTAGGAAAAGGGGACTAAAGGGATGGGGTGAAAAAGATTCCCGGCGACGTGAAAAAATCGCCTTGCCGCCAGAAAAAGAAGCCTGGAAAAGGGGGGGGGAAGATCTCGTGGATTGGTCGGGATATTCGGAGATCCAACACACCTGCATCGAAAAAAAGAGCCTCTGCAGAGTATGAGGGCTGTTCCACAACAAAGGAAGGGCAAGGGCGGGGGAACGCGGCAGGAAGAACTCGAAAAAGAAACACAACAGGGGAGAAGGCCCCCGCGTGGCGCGAAAAACGAGGCCAAAAATGCGCCGCGTTCAAACACGACAATTGGGGCTGACTGAAAGATGGTGATAGGCTAATTAAGAGACTGGGATAAGAATAAGGTCCGAAAACAGTGAGTTCCGAAAGAAAGGAAGACCGGTCCTGCTCGGCGGGCGCGAGGAGGAGAACTTGCCATCGAACGGCTACTGCTCATCTCTTAGAGAAAAGGGCGAAACTTAACAGGGGATTCTCACGGAGGAGTTTAGGGACAACGGAAGACCCGATCGAAAAAAAAATTGACCGATTGAGGACGGCGAAAAATTATTTAATGTGCGCCCTGGAGCTCTGGTGCTGGACTCCCTACCTGACGTTGATAGCGAGAACTCGGTCGGCCGCGGGGCCTCAGAAAAAAAGAAATCTTTGCAAGCGGATATAGAGACAAAGGGGGAAGGGGGAGTAGTCCGAATCCTCGGGGAGTGCTGGCGTTCCTGTGTGCTAAAAAGGAGACGGGGGGGGGGAAGGGACCTTTGAAGCTTTGTGACCTTAAAGGGGGAGGAGGGGGGGAAGTCGTCAAGAGTCCGGACATGCGGATATACAAAAGGGGCGCTGTGGAAGGAAGGGGTGAAGGATATGTGGTCGTAAAAGTATTCCTGGGAAGGTCTCGGGGGAAGAGAGCGAGGGGAAGAGAATTGCCTCAAGGAAAGAAGTCAAGAACTTGACGCTATTGGAAGTCAGGCAGAAGACGGCATAAAGGGCGGAAAGAGCAAGTCGTCGAGTACCAGGCGACAGTGGGGAGGAATGGGGGGAAGGAGGCAAAGGCCTGCGGAAACCTCGAATTACCTTCAAGTGGGTAGTGAAAACGAAGTCCCGTGTATGTCAATCAGAGATAAGGGACAGGGGAAGGGAAAGACCATGAATTTGCTGAAGGAGGGGGAAGGGCGGTAAAAACTAGGAGGACATACCGGTTAGGAGTTTGCTGGGGAAGACTGAAGACAAAGGGGGGGAGGGGGATATCGAAAGCGTTTGCCGGCATCCGACGTGCGATCTGGGGGGGGGGGGGGGGGGGGGGATAAAGAGGAAAAAAGCCGGATTTCGTGCGTTAACTGGAGGCTACCGGTAAAGGAAAAGAGGGCGATGAGAGTTAATTTCGGCGACAAGGAGGAGGCGTTGAGGGGGGGGATGAAGGGGGAAGGCAAGGTGCCCGCCCATGACAATACAGGGAGGGGAGGCCTGGAAAATCAGAAAAGTGTGGAGCGGATTAGTAAGGCTTGTGCCAAAATAAGGCCTGGAGAAAAGCAAAAGCAAACAGGGATTCAAAAACTCAGAGAAGAGGAACTGTTGTCAGAGAAGGGAAAGGAAAGGAACTTTCGGGGGGGGGGTCAGGAGGGGCGGCAAGAGAAGAAAAGGGGGGGGAATGGGGGGGCGCATCGTTACTTCCAAACCGGAAGAGGAAACCGACCAAAAAAAGGGAAAAGGGCCCAGGCAAATCGTTGAAAAAAGGGGGTCTGCACTAAAGTGG